>Ga0209749_1000491_pt1 | contig 53039 bp, 42 predicted proteins | sample EPASupsiteSAE347_FD_187267 | JGI IMG/M metagenome (GOLD analysis project Ga0209749, IMG submission 187267) | Bioremediated contaminated groundwater from EPA Superfund site, New Mexico - Sample SAE3-47 (SPAdes) (version 2) | ecosystem: Environmental > Aquatic > Deep subsurface > Groundwater >... | reverse complement strand
AGTGAGCCAAATAAAAGAATTTGATTCTTATCTATGTTTGTCAAATTAAGTTTCCTCCTTCAAAAGGAAAGATTCCTTCAGTCGCATTAATTGAAAAACATTAAATATGAGCACCACTTCTAGCGATTGTCGAACGCCGGCTTGAGCGGAAAGCACAGTTGGTATCAACCCAGAATCGAGCATGAAATCAGGATTTTGGGGCGGGGGAAGTTTGAGTGGTGAAAGACCTTTAATTTTAGCCACGAGGTTTATCAATTTCCTGTCCGAGTCCTGTGAGGTAAATGCTGGAATACTTGAATTGACTTTAATCCTTTGCGAAAGCAAAAATCCCCTTGTCGAGGACGGACAGATCGCTGACCTGCCCAAGCCCGGTGATGGTAACTGGTTCGAAGGTGTCATCCCCAAAGGGCGCGAGAGTTCCCCGCAAATAGCTCATGGTTCCCCATGCTTTGACGATCCCATCTTTCTGCAGGACAACATTGAAACCCAACCCCGTAGCGATCTTCTTGACCGGGCCCAGGCCGGGAAGCTTTTTGGGCAACATTTTTGTTGTCAGAATCACCCCTAAAAAAAGAATTCCGATGATCGCATAAGACCTATTCATTTTTCAACTACCTTCAAGAGAAAAAACGCGGACGACTTTATGAATTGCACCGGTGCCGGTCAGCGTGCTTTGGATGAGGTCGAAGCTTTTTACCATCCAAGTATCGGTGAACTCTTTCTTTGGAGGCGCTTCTTTCGTGCCCTCTCGTTTCCGTGCCAGAGTTAAATGCGATCGAAACGGTTTTTCATCGCCATAACCCTTCAGTTTCCCTAAGAGAGATTGCGCGAGATCGATTAAAATATCGGAATCGGTGTGAACGAACCAGACCCGCGGTTTATGTTCACTGGGAAAACATCCGGTTTGTTTCAGAGTAATGGGAAAAGGTGGGAACGCCTTTGCGGCCAACTCTCCGACGCCTTCAATCAATTGAAGATCGGTGTTTGGAACATCAGCCATAAAGGCAAGGGTAATATGCATCTGATCTTCCTTGACAGGTTTCCAATCGTAGGATATGCCTTTGAAAGCAACGCGAAGCGTCTTCTTGATTTCATCGGGAACCCGGATGGCGTAAAAAAGGCGCAGATATTGAATATCCATGATTAATAATCTCCTCTGATCGATCTAAGGCCTTGTTAATAAATAACTGTAACAAATTTTGTTCATCGACCGGCCATAAAAGCCTGTAAGAAAACAACTATTTGTAATGGTTATTTTCTTGCAGGCTCTAAGAAAAAGCATTAGAGCGGTATTGGCGATGCATTCCTTTATTTGGCGGCGTTCGCCCGGCCACTTTGCTTTGCGGCAAATCTCTTTGCCGGAGCTGACAACCGCGACGAAAGCTGTTCCGGCAGATTTGCCTTCAATCGCTGTCGGGCATGATTATATCAGATCGGAATCTGTAAAAAATAAATATTTGTGTTGACCGACCGGTTGGTCGGTAATATAATTGAAAATGACCGACTGGTCGGTCGAATTCGAAAAAGGAGAAAATATTGTTGCCGAAGCTGGTTGATAAAATAAAGAAGAGGCGCGAAATTGCCTTGGCCGCGTTGGATGTTTTTGCGGAAGACGGCTTCGAAGGTGCGTCCGTCAGCAAGATAGCCGATTTGGCCAATATCGGAAAGGGTACGGTCTACGAATATTTTGAGACTAAGGAAGAAATCTTTCTGACCGCGCTGGAAGCATGGTCCGACCTCTTGAGTTGCGATATGCAACGCGCCATTGAGGCTATTTCCGAGCCTACCGAGAAACTGAGGGTTTTGATGCGAAACAGCATGACGCCGATCATGAAAGATCCGAGAATCATGGGATTGATCGTGAGCATGATGCCGCTGATTCAAAAGAATAAAGAGTTTCTGATCAAATCGGAGTTATATCAGCAAACTCACGGTAGCACGGAAAAAATGATTGTCCGAATTCTTCAGCAAGGAGTAAAGGCAGGCGCTTTTAGGCCTGAGACCGCAAAATATGCCGACAGGCATGCTGTGAATCTAGTGGCGTTTTTACATGGGTTGTGGGCACATGGATATATAGAGCAGAGGGCTTTCGATATTTTCGAACAGATGGACTTTTTTATGGATATGTTCTTCAAGTCGATTCAAAATCCTTCAAATGTCGAAACAGCAAAGATTACGGAAAGAAAAAGGAGAATATCTCATGATAACTGATGAAATCATCTTCAGAAAATCCTTTTCGGGTTTTTCCCAAAAAAGGAGCGATCTCTTTCTGATCTGTATTATTCTTTCGCCATTCGCATGCTGTTTATTCTCCCCTATAGCACTTTATTCCGAGGAGGCAAAGGAGAGCGCGCTCCGGACGGATGAAGATCTGCGGTCTTTGATAAGAAATGTCGAAACCCAGACTAGGGGCAATACTTCACAAGGCCGAACCCGCATGAATATTTCCACTCGGGAATGGAAACGATCCCTGCTCATGGAAACATGGAGTGAAGGACGCGATAAATTCCTGGTTAAAATCACGGAACCGGCCAAAGAAAAGGGAACTTGCACTCTAAAGGTCTTAAGTGATATCTGGAATTTCTTTCCGAAAATCGACCGACTTGTTAAAATTCCTTCCAGTTTGATGGGCGATAAGTGGATGGGAAGCCATTTTACAAATGATGACCTGGTGAAAGACAACAAAGTCGATGAATTGTATGATCTGTCCAAGGTCGGTGGCGACGAAAAAACAATTGTGGTCCAGGCTGTTCCCAAGCCGACGGCTGCGGTAGTCTGGGGAAAGATCGTTTACACGATCGAGCGCGAAAAAAAGATTCCACTTTCGGTCGACTATTTTGACGAATCCGGAGTAAAAGTCCGAACCATGGTGTTCGATCAGGTGAAGAATATTTCCGGTCGTTGGGTCTGTATGCGAATGAAGGTGTTACCCATCGAAACTCCCGAAGAATACACGGAAGTCATTTTTGAAACGCTGGAATTTGACGTGAAGATTTCGGAAACTCTGTTTTCAGTGCAATCGCTCAGGAAATTATAACATGCTTCTATTGCGGCTCGGATTCCGAAATTTGCTGAGAAACAAACGGCGTACATTTCTTACCATGTCCGCCATGATCGCGGCGGTCGGTCTGCTCATGTTTATTTTGGGAATGAACGAAGGATTTATTTGGGGGCTTATCAACAGCGCCACCGAAACGGTTCATGGCCACGTTACCATCTCGGATCGCGAGTATTTTGACCGGCCTTCGATAAATCGGACTATTCCCCATGACGACCTTTTTAGAAAGGAGCTGCTTGCCCATTCAGGCGTGAAAGGGTTGTGCGGTAGAATTTCCTGTTTCGCTCTTCTCAGTTGCGGGAAGGAAGAAAGCGGCCAGACTCAAGCGGCGGAGTTGCTCGGAATAGACCCCGGTGAAGAGCGCAACGTAAGCCGTCTGGAAAAATGCGTATATAAAGGGAGGTTTCTTTCCGAATCGAAAGGGAAAGGAATTCTTCTGGGAGAAGGCCTTGCCAACCGCCTTGAAGCGTCGATAGGAAATGAGGTGGTAATGATGGGTCAGGCTTCCGACGGCTCGGTCGCAGCCGAAGTGTTCAAGGTCGAAGGATTGGTGAATACCGGCGACACCGGTCGCGATGCTTCCCTTGCCCTGGTCGGGCGCGGCGTGCTTCAGGAAATTTTTGTGCTCGGAAACCGGCTTCATAAGTGGAATCTTTTTTTGAAAGACCCTCTTCAAGCCCGTAAGATTGCCGGGGAACTCGAAAAGAAATACCCCGCTTATTTGCCGACCATCTGGCAGAAGCTTATTCCACAGATCGCGGTTGTACTTGATATATGGGGGGGGATCCAGGTTTTTACGATGTTGATATTCTACTTTGCGGTTTTTCTTGTGACCGTAAATACCATGAATATGGCCTTTCTCGAACGTCTTCGTGAATTCGCCATTCTCGGCGCCATCGGACTAACCAAGGTGCGTATGGCCATCTTGATTGTTGCCGAAGGATTCATTCTCAGCACAGTTTCGGGATTTGTGGGTGGAGTTTTGGGAATAACCTTGAATCTTCTTCTGATGCATTTTCCAATCGATCTTTCCGGCGTCATTCCGCCGATTTCGTATGGGGGTGGAGCCTTACCGGCCCAGTTGGCTTGTCAGGTCACCTCGTTCAACACTTTCATGCCGATTTTTGCCATGATCATTCTGGGATGCGTGGTGGCGCTCTTTCCTGTGTGGAAACTGGTCCGTCTGCGCCCGGTTGAAGCTCTACGTGACTCTTGAAATGGAGGCATCATGTTGATTTGGTTGAAAATGGGGTGGCGAAATCTTTGGCGAAACCGCGGTCGGACGCTTTTGCAAGTCATGGCTATTGCGGGTGGGCTTCTCATAGCTATTTTCTTTCGAAACCTGGCTGCAGGGTCCTACGAGAAGATGATTTACGACGGAACACGTTCTGGAAGCGGACATGTCGGTTTCTATCACAACCGTTATCTGAAAGAGAGGAAAACATCGTTTTGTTTCCCATCGGACGAAATCCTGTCCGGTCTAAGAAAAGAGAAAGGTATTAAGCACATTTTTCCACGCCTGATCATCCCGGGGCTTGTCCAATCAAGCCGGGAAAGCAAGGGCGTGCTCGTTCTTGGAATGGATATCGAAGCCGAAAAAGAAGCTAATCCGCTTTTGGATGAAAAAAAGCTTTTATCGGGAACTCTACCGATCGGTGAGAATCGAACGAAAATCCTGATCGGATTAAAAATGTCCCAGCGCTTGCAGGTTAAAATGGGAAACAAAATCGTGGTTTCTTTCCAGAATGCGGATGGGGAAATCGCGAATGAGCTGTTTCGAGTCGGTGGGATATTCCAAACCGGAATTTCCCAAATTGACAGTGATATGGCCTTTGTCGATCGGGAAACACTTTCAAAGATGTTCGGGAAGACAGGTGTTTTACATGAAATTGCGGTTGTACTGGAAAATCGGCATGCCGTTCCGGAATTTCTTGGCCGGATCAAATCGCATATAACAATGCCCGGCTCGGTTCAGGCTTTTCCATGGATGGAAGCGATGCCTGAACTTTACAGCGCCATCAGATTGGACCGGGTTCAATTCTATATTTCCATGGCAATACTCTATTTTCTTATTTCCATTGGTGCCGTCAATACGCTTTTGATGAGCGTGACGGAGAGAACCAGGGAATTCGGCTTGATGCGGGCTCTTGGGTTGAACTCAACGGCAATCCGGAAAATCATTCTTGCTGAAGCTTTGGTGCTGGGGGTTTTCGGCTCTATGTTAGGCCTGGCTCTTGGAATTATGGCTTCAAGCTATACTGGCAAATACGGCCTTGACCTTTCCAGCCTTGTCGGGAAAACGGAAATGGCCGGTATATTGGTTGATCCCATAATCTTCAGCGTCTGGGATATCCCGGCGATGGTTGTAGCCGTGATTGCGATGATCGTCCTCGTTATCGTAACGTCCCTGTATCCCGCTCGTCGGGCTTTGAAAATCCGTCCCTCGGAAGCCATGCGAAAATACTGAAAAGATTTAGAGGTGTCTCATGAATGCGGTTGAAGTGAAAAATGCGACAAGGCGATATGCCGAAGGCGATTTTATCGTCAAAGCCGTGGACGGCGTCACTATGACGCTTCCACGCGGAGATTTCGCCGTGCTTGCAGGTCCCTCGGGAAGCGGAAAAACTACGCTTTTGAATCTGATTGGCGGCCTGGATCGCCCGGATCAGGGTGAAATTGTCCTTGATGGTCTGAGTACTCATGATAAAACGGATGATCAGCTTACCGATCTTCGACTACGAAAAATTGGTTTCATTTTTCAGGCCTACAACCTGGTTCCGGTTTTAACTGCCTACGAAAATGTCCAATTCATTCTGCAAATCCAGGGGGTTCCGGAAGAACGGCATGAATCGCTGATTCTTCCGCTTTTCGAAGAACTGGGCCTGAAAGGACTCGAACACAGATTTCCTCCCAAACTGAGCGGTGGTCAGCAACAGCGGGCCGCCGTCGCGAGAGCGATCGTCGGCGATCCGGCTATTGTTTTAGCGGACGAGCCGACCGCCAACCTCGATTCGGAAAGCGCCCTTTCGCTTCTGGAAATGATGAAGAAGTTGAATCGAAAAAAAGGAGTTACTTTCCTTTTCAGTTCGCATGATTCCCGCGTTATTCAAACCGCATCGAGAGTGATTCAGCTTCGCGATGGAAAAATTGAGAGCGATGAGACGCATTAAAAGCGGTTTAAAAAATGTGGGAATTGTCGTTCCGACAATGTTTTGGTTGATTTATTCAGCGGGCTTGGTCTTCGCCGGGGGAATAAAAGTCGAAAGCGGAGCGGCTTTGCGCGAAATCTCTCAATTTCAGTGGATTTCCGATGCATTTGAAAAAGCCGGATTGTCCGACGACAAAACGAGTAGCGTTTTCCAGGGACTGGCCCGCGTTTGGTCAAAATGGTCGGGGAAGAGCCTTCGAACATCCCTGGAAGCTGAAATATCAGGTTTGTACGGCTCCGAGAAAATAGATCGGAACGTATCGGGAGGCTGGGAAAGTTCAGGCAAGAGCGAAACCTTCAAACGCTGGGTATGGACGGCATCTCCTCTAAACCGCGATCATACGGAAATCTTGGGTTCCATCGAGAGGCTTGATTTCGCCTGGAGCATGGGTTGCTGGGATATCGATTTGGGGCGTCAACCCGTCAGTTTGGGCACAAGCCATTTCGTGGGAATTTTGGATGTGATCGCCCCTTTTCACCCCGGTTATCTTGATGCATCCTATAAACCCGGGGTTGATGCGTTGCGGGTAAGAACGGGCATGGGAACTTCGGGAGAGGTGGAAATCATTTCCGTTGCCGCCCGCAATCCATCGAAAAATGCTTTGATCGGTCGTGTTCGCCGGACTTTGTCGGGGATCGACGTCGAAATCCTCGGAGGCCGATTTCGTGACCGAAATTTCACCGGATTTGCCTGGGAAGGTGAAAATAAAAAGATTACATGGTGGGGTGAAGTCGGATTTTTCCAGAGAATTCCCGAAATGGAAAACCGGTGGGGTGGAGATCGCCGATTTGCCCTGTCGTGGATATTCGGCCTGGAAAAAGAGTTGAAGCCCAAGCTCAGGGGCGGGATCGGGTTTTTGTATCAGGATTTTGGCATCCGAAATATTCGCGATCTTTCCTTGGTCGGCAATGATGCGCCTTACCAGGAAGGATGGATGTTTCTGGGGGCTTCGAGATACGGCGTCGTGACTCTTCGTAAAGAGTTGAATCCTTTGACCAATGCAGATCTGAACGTCATCGTAAACGTGATCGATGGCTCAACGCTTTGGCAGCCGAAAGTCGTTTTTAGTACCGGCGACAATTCTGATCTGGCGGTCTTCACCTGGATTAGTTCCGGGAAAGAACCCGTGAATATAGGGCCCGTTCTGATTCCCGAATCCGAGTTCGGAGCTTTTCCGGACGGCATCGGATTCATTATTCGCAGGTTCTTCTGAATACTTCCCATCCAATCATGATGGATCGGTTTTCATCTTGTGAATGGTCGAATCGAAGGAAACCCGATGGCACCCTCGTCAAGAAACATGGTCCGCCTCCCTGCAAAGGAATCGCCGTGTTTTTTTGATGTTTTCCCCGTTCAAAAACCGGGAATTGTGAGTTGCACGGGCTTTTTACCGCAGATTTTCTCGACGATCTGAGGCATGCGGGTGAGAACACCCCGTTCCTGGCAGAGTCGCTCAATTTCCGAGTGAATGGCGGCGGCTTCGGGAATGGCGCAAGAATAATTACCGCCGAAAGACCGACGATATTTTTCGACCAAATTGGGAAAACGCTTTCCCAATTTTTCATAGAAATATTCACGCTGACCATCGCGCAATGTTACTCCTAACCCGGGGAATAAAAATCCCGTCCCGGCATCAGTGACGCTTTTTACGATTTTGTACAATTGCTCGGGTTGATCTTCCAGAAAGGGTAACACCGGCATCAAAAGCACTCCGGTAAAAATTCCTTTTTCGGAAAAGGTCCGCAAGGCGGTTAATCGCCTCGACGGGCTTGGCGCACCGGGTTCAATCCATGCCGCCAACTCATCATCAATGGTTGAGAAAGAGAATGCCACCGTCAGATTGACGCGCTTGATCTCGTTCAGAATATCGAGATCACGTAGAATCAGATCGCTTTTGGTTGTGATTTTCAATGGAAAGCGATATTGGGCAATGAGTTTCAGAGCTTCACGCGTAACTTTCGCTTGAGCTTCAGCGGGAGTATACGGGTCTGACATTGCTCCAAAGCCGATTAGAGCCCGTCGCCGCTTTTTCGCCAGTTCATGATGCAGCAGATTTATGGCATCGGCTTTCACCCCAACTTCACCGAATCGGGCAATTTGATAGCAATCACTGCGTGAGTCGCAGTAGATACAACCATGCTCACAACCCCGAAAGAGGTTGAGATTGTATTCCACCCCGAACCATTTTTCGGGACATTCCATTCGTTGAAGTAGGGATTTGGCAGGGATTTCCTTCATAACGATTTAGGACTGAACCGACAGCTATTCTCATTTTGAAAATAGAATCCAATCTCAGTCATTTTAATCCGAATTGCTTCTCCGAAAAAAACCACCTGGCCGGCATTCCTGTTACTGCCGTCTCTTTTCCGAATCCAAGAAGCCGGCGTCAATCCCGGCAGGGTTTGGGTAAGGCCTTGTAATAAATAACTATAACAAATTTCGTTCATCGACCAGCCATAAGAACCTATAAGAAAACAACTATTTGTAATGGTTATTTTCTAACAGGCTCTAAATAGCGGCCATTAAGACTAACGGCTGCTTTTCTGCCCCCATTTTTTCACGATCGCCGTCTCTTTGCCCTTCGCAGCATCTTTAGCAGCCACGGCATATTTAACTTCCTGTTCGATGGCTTGCGGAACTATTTTGAGACTAAGAGCCCAGTTCTCCGGGCTGGAGACTTCCGTTCCTTTGCCTTCTATCTTGATTTGTAAATCTTTTCCTCCCTCTTTGAAGAGGAACCCCTTCAAGGGAACAGTGATATTGCGAAATCCCGGAAAATACTTCTTCGCGATGGGGTCGTAGTCATAGACAATAAAAGAGAATTCCACGCTGATGTTTTGCAGGTTCCGGTGGAGAAGCGTCGATATTTTCTGTTTGTTATAGGTACTGATATGGCACGTCAATTCAAAAGGATCGGAAATTCCACCGCCCCAATTGATCTTGGCAAGAACCCCGAGAAATGTGCCTAGTTCCGATCGTCCCTTATCGAGCGTATCAGGGGTCCTCAACTTCATATCAGCCTTGATTTCCTGCGTTCCGATTTTGAGTGAGTTGAGATATCCGACTGGGTCTTGAACATCTCTTTGGAAATTAAACCCCTGCGCCTGATTGAGAGAGTCAAAGATTATTCCGGCTCCGAACGATGGCGCGGAGCTTCCTGCCAAGAGCGTAACGACCAAGATAACGATGGAATAAACCAACCTGTTTGTCCGAATTTTGTACCGGATGTGCATGATTATTCTCCTTTACGTCATTCTTCGGCATCCTCTACATTTGGGAACCTGATGTGTGCCGTCCGTTCCTTCATCCTCTCTTTATAAACGCGAAACTCGCGAAGAGAATGATAACGGATGATAATGTAACATGAATCCATCGATAATGGAAATCGAATGGGTATAATGATCAAGGGTGTGTTCATAGGTGTTCGATTAAGCGTGGAAACGTATTTGGAAGCGCGATTGTCAGCGGCTTCCTTGCCCCATTATAGAAAATAACCATTACAAATAGTTGTTTTCTTACAGGCTCTTATGGCCGGTCGATGAACGAAATTTGTTACAGTTATTTATTAACAAGGCCTTAGGTTCATCGTTGCTCTCAACATCATAAGACTTCGCTTTTATGCGTGCCGCGCCGCAATTGCGGCGGCAGTTCGATGCCGAAGCGTTCCTCAAGCAATTTCATATCGCGGAAATCTTTCTCGGTCGGCATGTAACCGTAAGCGTGACAGAGCACCTGCGCTATCGGCGATAGGCAACGAACATTCATGCCGCCGACAAGGCCTTGGCCGCCGAATCCTTCAGCCGGGTAGATCCAATCCTCTCCGTTTTGCATTCGGTACACCCCGTTGCCGCTTTCGTCAAAAGTGACGGCGTGAACATCCACTTCGAGCCCGGAGACGTTCGCAAGAATAAAAGAGTTCGGAGGTTTGCCTTCTCGAACCGTAAAGCCACTCATCGCCAAAAGTTCTTGAAGTTTCGAAACGTCTGCGACCGACAGTATGATGTCGACATCTTTATGCGCGCGGGTTTGCGTCTCAAGCAGGGCATCAATGCCCCATCCGCCGTCAAGCCACACCGGGATCGCGGCATTGCCGAGCAATCGCAGCAGACCGACCAGCGCTGTTGCCGACATTTCAGATTTGCTTTCCATGCCGGGTTTAAAGGTAGCCGTGCTTTTGCTTGATCAGCTCGGTCGGTGAAATATCCTTGTTGTTGTTGAATAAAAATTTGGGGGCGTATCGGGATATCCAAGTGTATTCGACGGCTCGATTCGGGCAGTACTGCAGGCAGGCGGTGCACATCTGACAGTTGTGTTTCCACGCAGGTTTTCCTGATTTCATCATTTCGATATTATCGACCGGACAGATGTGAATGCAAAGTCCGCATTTTGTACAAGCATGGTTTGTTCGAAACCGTCGGTCCATTTTATTAACACCTCGATAAAAGCCGTGATATATGAATGGCGATATGGCGTTCATCAGGCTGTTGCTTGCTTCAAAAAGGCCGCTTTTCCGCTTTCCGATATAATCAGCGGCTGCGGCGATCTTTTGGTCGAAACGTCCGAAATATTTGTCCCATTCGGTGATTACGAAACCCGCTTTGAGTTCGTGACCTTGGCTAGAAAGCAGTTCCTTGAGCTGCAGGTTGACATAACCGGGAGTTCCGCCGCAGGAAGCAATCGCGTAGAAATTCTCGGCACGAAGGTCGATTTTCCGGCTGAAAAAGTCATAAACAAGTTTGGGAACTCCGAATGAATATACGGGAAATACGATGACGATCGTTTCATCATGCAGCGAGAGATTATTTTCTTTCCGTAGGTAGGCGATCGATACCACTTTGGTATCGCCCAACAACGATGCCGTCGATTTTGCGATTTTAAGCGAGTTGCCGGTTCCCGAAAAAAACAGAATCATTTTCAACCTCCCTTAACTGTCGGAAAATATATTTACCGCAACGAATGTTTATCTACGCAGTCATTCGATTTTGGAATAATCAATTTACAAATTGAATGCCATGGTGATCAATTCTATGCCTTTGATCGTGAACGCTCTCATGAATCCGGAATGCAAACCAAGCATCAGGACGATGATTATTAACAACGGATCGAGTTCTTCAAGACCCCGGTATTGCGCTCTATACCGTCGCGGCAACAAAACGGCCACGATTCGCGAACCATCCAGAGGCGGAATCGGAATCAGATTAAAAGCTGCAAGCGCTAAATTCACACCGATCAGGAGCTTTGCGAATTCAAAAGGAATTGCCGAGAAAAGGTCGGTGGGGTGGATAAGTGCCGGAAAGAATGTCAACGCCTTAATGATGGCGCCGCCTGCGAATGCGAGAATAATGTTGGCGAGAGGACCGACTAATGAAACAGAGACGGCGGCCCGCTCCGGATCCTTAAAATTCGCCGGATCGATGGGAACCGGTTTGGCCCAGCCGAAACCCGTGGTAAAAAGCATGATCGTTCCGACAAAATCAAGATGTCGCATCGGATTCAACGATAATCGACCCATCAGTCTGGCAGTGGGATCGCCAAGGAAATTCGCCATCCATCCATGGGCCAACTCATGAAAGGGAAGCGAGATCAGCAAAACCGGAATGAAAAGAAGAAAATTTATAATTTTATCCAGCAGCGATCCGGTGCCGGACATTACAATATTAACTATGAAAAGGAATATCAACACTCCCATCACCAGTTGCCAGTTGCGTAAAAGCGTATTCAAGGGACCCTGAGGATTACCCCGGAATACGTATACTCTTGAAGAGCCGTTCGGCATAATCAATTTCTTCCTTTCGATTTCTTATTTCTCCGCGAATTTTCGCATTGGTGATTTCGCGGAATATCATTCGCATGTGTGGCCCGGCGGGAATTCCCACCGCTAAGAGATCTTTCCCCGTGATTTCACAGCGGATGTTTCTAAGACGGATCAGATAATCAAATACCCTTCTCGCTCCGCTTTTGTCAAGGGCGAATGCGATGAGCGCGACCAAGCCTTCGAGCGCCGATCGCCCCAGAAGTTCAAAAAGTTTTAAATCGTCATTCGCGGAGATTTTTGAAAGCTTTTGCGGTACGGTTGCGAGGCTTTCCAGAGACTCGACGATGATCTTTCTTCGGGTCGCATAAGTTCCCATGGACATTAATAATTTCCCGGCTTCTAAAGGCGAAAGCGGTGTTAACAAGCCTATCCAGCTTACGGTTTCCGAATCGATAGGTTCACCCAGCACGCTGAATCGACGAATGATTCCGGGGATCAGTCGAAAACGCGTGGGAAGCAGAGATGGATCGGCGAGGCGCGGATGCAGGGATTTCAATAATCCGGCCTGATAGAGCATTTCTATGATTCGATGGGGATGCTCCTCTTGCAGGCACCGTGAAATTTCCGCTCCGATTCTCTTCATTGAAAGAGTTCCGATGATTTCCCTTTGAACGGCGATATCGAATGCACGTTTCGTGTCGTCCGCAAGCTCGAAATGAAATCGCCCCGCGAATCGGACGGCTCGAAAAAGCCGCGTCGGATCTTCCAGAAAGCTGAAAGAGTTGAGAATACGGATTTTTTTCGCCGCCAGATCCCGATAGCCGCTGAAAAAATCCAGAATTTCCAGAAACCCGCCCGGGGAAAGATCGAGCGCAATGGCGTTGACTGTAAAATCGCGTCTGTACAAGTCGTTAGACAGTCCTCCCAATTCGACTTTAGGAAGGGCTCCCGGCTGCGCGTAATGCTCAATGCGGGCTGTGCTGAAATCGATTTTTATTCCCTCGAAAATTATTCTTGCGGTGTGAAAACGGTCGAAAACGCGGCTTTCTGCTTTAAGTTCATCGCAGATTGCCAAGGCAAAAGGAAGAGCGTCTTCAGTTAAAACGATGTCTATGTCAAGGTTGGGCTTCTCCAATAAAAGGTCGCGTACGAATCCGCCGACCGCGTATGCCTGCATTCCCATTTGAGCCGCTTTCGCGCCGATCTTTTTTAAGATATGCAAGACCCTAAGAGGAATAACCCTTTTCATGAGGTTCTCTATCTGACCTTTTTTGGGAAGCTGCGAGGCTTCGATTAACGGCAGATATTGAGGCGGCAGCGGCAAATGGTCCTGAACGGCGCGCAATAATTCGCGCGGAGTTATAATGCCCACGGGGATTCCGTTCTCGACAACCGATATCTTCATCGCATTGCTTCTTACCATCAGGCTTCGCAAAATACGGACCGGAGTATCAGGTGTAACCGACGGTGAATCGGATGAAACAAACGGCCCGATTGCCGAGGTCCAGAGATCCATTTGGACGGCTTTATCCAAATCGCGACGAGTGACAATTCCCGCAAAGAGATTACTCTTTGTTACGATAAGCGTCATAAGGTTGAATCGCAACATGATGTCAAGTGCATTGGCCACGGTTTCATTCCAATCGACGCAACGCGGATTTTGACTCATGATTTCCCGCACCTGAATGTCGGGTTTCAAAACTGAATTCAATCGATTCAGAATCAGGGTTTTTACGCCGGATGTTTCGCCGTCGGGAATTGGAAACACGGTCCATCGTCCTTCGCTTCGAGGTCGATATTCCTGAAAAACGGCGAATGGATTGATTTGAGGAATCCGGCTGCGAAACCAGATTTGCGTTTTGTTGCCGCCGCATGCTCCGGCAATGAGAACGTGAGGATCGGTCTGTGACCAAAGGCTTTCCATTACGGGCATAAGTTCTTGTACATTTCCCGATGATTTGGTAATTGCCAGTGAAATCGGCCAATTTCCGATGAAGTAATCCTGTGTCTGTTTTAAAAGATCGCCCAGAAGGCCTTTCTGCCCTTCCCGCAATCCCAATATCACTTGGTTGCTGATATGTCTTGGCGGGACATGGTGTGTTCGCAACTCTTGAAGAGCGTTCCAGTCGGTATTTGTGACTTTAGATGAAAGTCCCGCGCCGGTTCGTTCGGTAATCGCCATGGAAAAAAGCGCCGCATCCTGTTCGGTTATAGTCGTGTTTTTTCCAAGAATATCGGTAAGCAAATGAGCAGTGACGCTCATCGATTTTATCTGACATAAGATGGCCTTGCATGGTAGGCGCGGAGACACATGAGCATAGCAAACAACTTCGAGGTCGCATCCGGCAAGGTGTTCCATGAGAGGGGGGTTATGATTCGGTTGTGTGATTTCGATCAGATGAATTATTTTTAACGATTCCCAAGGAACTTCGCGCGGGGGAATCGAATCGAACCAGGATGAACGGCGCGCGATATCCCATGCATTGCCCGCCAGCCTAACCGGATGAAGGATAACGGATCCGGGAATTGCCGACAAAAGGCAACGAGCTGCTCCCAATTGGTCCAGGTTGGCTTCAAATGGCAGCGCGATCAGTTCTGAAAAAGGTGGTAATCCTTTTATCAGTTTTTATCCTGCTCTTTCTTTAGAACATTCAGAAATATTTCCACAACCTGCGGGTCAAGTTGCGATCCGGCGACTTTTTTCATTTCCTTAACCACATGATCGAAGGGAAGAGCCTTTCTATAAGGCCTATCGGCGATCATGGAATCGTAAGTATCGGCCACCGCGAGAATGCGCGCGCCCATGGGAATGTCTTTCCCTTTCAATCCCAACGGATATCCGGAACCGTCATAACGTTCGTGATGATAAAGCGTCAGCGGTGCGATATCCTTGAGAAAATCGACCTGCTCCATAATCAGCGCTCCGTACATCGGATGATTGCGAAGTTCTTGAATTTCTTCCTTTGTTAAGGTCCCTTGCTTGGACAAGATGAAATCCTTGATGCCGATTTTTCCGATATCGTGTAGAAGTCCGGCATAACGAAGAGTTTGAACTTCATTATCACGCAGCTTAAGTTCGCGGCCGATTTTAACGGCATACTCCATGACTTTTTGGCTGTGACCATGTGTGTAGGCATCCTTGGCTTCGATGGCAGCCGCCAATGCCATAACCATCGACAGGTATTGATCCTGCATCTTTGCGTAAAGTCGGGCGTTATCTATTGCGATGCTGGCTTGGGAAGCGAATGTTGACAACAGATCGATCTCGTTTTGCGTGAAATCACGCGGCTTACTTGTATATACGGTGATGATGCCGATGGGGTTACCGCGTTGCAGGATCGGGACCGCCAAAAGGCCCGCGAGTTTTTCCCGCTTGACCAAAGATCGGTACTTAATACGCGGGTCTTTTCGAATATCGACGACGGAAATCGGCAATTTTTGGGAAACGACGGCTCCGATGATTCCTTCTCCGACGCGAACGGGGGTGGCTTCAAGAAACGACTTGGACAAACCTCGGGATGCTTTGACCTCAAGGAGATTTCCGGTTGGATCAAGGAGACGAAGTTCACAACGAAGCGCATGCATCATTTCCATGGAAAAATTTACGATTGAATCGAGAACCTGATCGAGTTCCAAAGTGGATGTCAGCGATTGTGAGATTTCGAAAAGAACGGAAAGTTCGTCGATTCGTCTTTCGAGAAAGAGGCGAATTTTAACATTTTCGACCGCTGTGGCAAGAAGGTTTGAAAGCGTCGTAAACGCTCGCAGATGATCACGCGTGAAGGCATTGGGCGGAGTGGCGGAGAGATTTATCAGACCGATGTTTCGACTCTGCGCGGTTAAAGGAACCGTTAAGAACGAATGGATATGGGTTCTAAAGACCTTCCCCAAAGGGGACCCCTCTTTGCTCGGTAAAAATATCTGTTGATTTCTGATGACTTTCGCAGGTCTCCCCCTCATGTTTTCGCTGATATCTCGAATGTGGTCCGTAAGATTCGCAATGCTGGCCGGAGAAAGAGGTCGACAGGAAACGTAATACCTTGTTTCCTCTTCTCCGGAGAAAAGGCAAACTACTCCAAGTTCGTGAGGAATGATCTTGGAAAGATATTCAAACGAAAGACCGATCAAGCCTTCAAGCGTTTGGACCGTTGAAAATCTCTTTGCCAAAGTGTTGAGATTTTCCATTTCCTTGATGCGATTTTCGCGTTCCTTGACCAACTTGGAATGCTCGACCGCGGTTGCGGCGAGATTGGCATAGATTTGGGCTTCTTCCATATTGTTTACGGAAAATGAATTTTTGGAGGTGATATTGGCGACACATAAAACTCCGACGGTTTGTGTCGAAGTTATGAGGGGTAGAATAACGGCGGAATGAAAAGGAGCATCCATAAAAAGCTGGTCGTGAAGCTCCCGAGTGAAAATCATACCTTGGCGTTTTTCGAAGGCGTTTCGCATCAACAGCGGCTCGCCTACGACGGGAGCGATTTCTTCATCGACATTGTCTATTTGGCATGGAGGGAACCCGAATTCAATCTTGGAATTCAGGCTTGTACGCCGTTCGAGGCATCTTATATTACCGGGCCGTTTTCTCGGTTTTCCCGAGTATGCGCTTAAGACAAGCTCATAAGTATCGGATTCGAGCAGCATGAAATAAGCCTCATCGGCATGAAGAGCTTCGCGTAAGGAATTCGCCATTTTCCGCAGAAGTTCCTCGAACTCCAGACCGGAGGAAAGTGCCATCGAGAGATCTGAGAGCCTCGACAACCTTTTGAAAGTATCTTCGGCTGCTTTGCCGGGTAACAATTCCTTCATCTTGACTTTTTTAGACATGTTCCAGTTCGTAGATCCTTACTTGATTGCGACCGTTGTCTTTGGCTTTGTACAAAGCCGTATCGGCGGCTTGGATCAAATCCGATTGCTTTTCGCAATGAGTTTTCGTTGTACAGGCAACGCCGATCGATACCGTTACCCGAAGTTCGCTCGCTTCATCGCGCATCGGTTCGCTTTCGACGGCCGAACGAATTCTTTCCGCCAGATTTTTTGCTCCGGACAAAGGCGTTTCTGGGATGAGAACTCCGAATTCTTCGCCTCCATAGCGTGCTACGGTGTCAATTCTTTCACGTACCGAGTTCTCGAAAATTTTTCCGACGTAAATCAAAACCTTGTCTCCGACCAGATGTCCGAAATTATCGTTGAAACGCTTGAAATGGTCAATATCGATTATCATGAGCGATAACGGTTTTTGGTATCGACGCGATCTCACGAACTCCTGCTTCAACGTTTCCTGAAAATACCTGTGATTGTATAGCCCTGTCAATGGGTCGGTAAAAGCCAGTTTCTCGGTTTGCTTGTGAATAAGAGCGTTTTTGATGCTTGTCAGGAATATGGCCGTAAATTGCGTGGTGATGTCGAGATCGGATTGCGTGAACGGTTCCGGATCGTCTTTCGCCAAGTGAATCAGTCCCACGACTTTGTCCACGAGAATGATGGGAAGGTGAATGGCATGCTTAAACCTCGCCAACGGCTTACCTGAAGGATTTTGCGGCGACAGCACCTCGACCGGAACAATATTCGGGTTGCCTATCATGGGCGTGGCCGGGAATTCCCGGAAAAGTCTGATGATCTCCGTCTTCAAACGACGAGTATAAGAGGGAAGCACCGGATGCGAGGGTTGAAAAAGTATGCGGTAGGAATTGTCCAGATCGTCGAACATCAGTATCGCTGTTGATGAAAACGATATGAGTTTGCCGAACTGTTCGAAAGCTTTCCGCAAGACGTTGTGCGGATCCAGGGTGGAAGCCAGGTCTTTGCCTATTTCGAGGAAAATGGAGTTTTGATACGCATTGTCGGCCAGAATTTCCTGGTCGCGCTTGATTTTATCGAGCATTTCCTCGCGTTCGAGGGCGACGCTGAGTTGTTGCGTGATTAGGTGCAGGAACTTGTAATGTCGGCGGACCGCTTCACGGTCGCGCAGATTGCGACGCATGCTTGTAAAAAGAAAATGCCGGACGCGCCGCCCCGCTGATATCGGCAAGCAAAGAATCTCCATGGCTTTCCCCTTTTCGAAGTAGGGCAGGGAAACGGGCGGTTGGAGCTGGGGATCGTCCCTTTCGGGAACCCAAGGCTTAGCCAGATCGGATTGCAGCTGTTTTGTAATGGATAATAGAAGTTTTTCAAGATCAGGTTTCGACATCGATTTGGAGGCAAGAACATCGAATTCCGGTTTGTCCGCTCCGGAGTGTTTTTGCTTGCCTGCGACCGAGAAAATTTTCGATTCCGATTCCGTAAGAACAATAATGGCCGACCGCTCAATCTCAAGCTTCTTCGATAAAAGGTCGAGAAAGGAAATCAAGCTTGGTTTCATTTCTTGGGAACCGAACAGAATTGTCGTTAGGGAATATAAACTCTGAATTTCTTCTTTTTGTTCTTTTAAATCATCCAGCAAGCGGGCTTTTTCCACGATTGCCGCTATCTGTCCTTTCAAGGTTTCAAGAAGTGAAAGATCATCTTTTGTGAAACCCGGTTGCCCCGTTGTGCGATTCAAATTCAATATACCGACGGTGTGACCGGCTATTTGTAACGGCAACGAAAGAAAGGAACCGCCGGAAGCTTTTCGGCGCAAAGTTAATCCCTGGAGGGCTCTCGACATATCATCCGCGGATGGCGTAGATAATGCCTCCCGGGGTAAGCCCGATGGTTGGACCTGAAATGCTCCCGGATGGCGCGATTTTTCAGGTATGTCGTTGATCAAAAGAGGTTTTCCGGATTGGAAAACTTTGCCTGCGATGCCGTGATCTGCGGGAAGAGTGGATCCTGAACGGGGGCTTTCGCCGAGAGCCGCTCCCGGATGCTTGGTAGAATAAAAAAGCCTCAACCTGTTTTCACTCGGATCATGAATCATTATTGAACCGGAGGAGGCGGCGACCAGCTTGAGAATCATGGAAATCAGGATATTCAGAAGTTTGTTTAAATCGGCCGTTGTGGCCGATATCGCCGCGATTTTTTCATGAAATGCCAGTATGTCGTTGATGGATTTTTTCATCTTTCAGTTGTTCCCTTTGTAATTGAGGGACATTATCGTCAGATCATCGTGGATTTCCGATTTTCCGCGCCATTTTTCAGCCGCCTCGAAGAATCCTTCAACTACCTGCGAAGGTGATTTTTCCGGGTAGTTTTCCAAAAGTTTTTCAATTCTTTCCACTCCGAACATTTGCCCGTCGTCTGAGCGTTGCTCCGTCAGGCCGTCGGTGAAGAAAAGTATGGAATCATTCCGGTTCAAGCTGAAGCTGATTTCTTCGAAATCTCCCTTACAAACCCTTATTCCCAAAGGAAGTCCTTTTACGGTCGGGTAAAACGTAGACTTGCCGTTCTTGAGAGTCAGCAACGGTCCATGCCCCGCTGAAGCCATGAGTCCCGTTCCCGTCATCGGGTTGATCGCCACGAGTTGCATCGTTACGAAAAAATTCCGCTCCAGCTCGCGCGCTAGAATTTCATTCACTTTATTGAGAATTTCAGCCGGTTTCCAGGTTTCACCAGCCACCGTTCTTAGTATGATCCTGGTCGTTGCCATAAGAATCGCGGCGGGCATTCCCTTCCCCGAAACGTCTCCGATCGCCGCCAACCACCATCCGTTGGCCAATGGCAAACCGTCATACAAATCTCCACCGATTTGACGGGCGGGAAGACTTCTGGCGAACATCCGAATCGATTGGGGTATACCGATGAATTCTTTTGGCAATAAAGCCGTTTGCACTTCCCGGGCCATTTCCATCTGTGTTTGGTAAATCGTATTCTCGTGTCTGGTTTTCAATAATGCGACATTTTCCAGGGCCACAACGACAAGATGCGCTATTGCTTCCAACAACTCCTGATCTTGCTCGGTGAATGTAAACACGCTGTCCTTATTGTTTACATTGATTACGCCGATGATCTTTTCTGCTTTCTCGTCCGCGGAACTGATCAATGGAACGGAGAGCAGTGATTTGTTGAAGTAATGTTCCATGGATCGCTTTTGGAAAATATCGTCGGTTTCAATATTGTCGATTCTCATAGACTTTCCCGTTTTGGCGACATGGCCGGAGATTTCGGCGCCGAGAGGAATTTTGGTGCTCTCCATGACACCCGGCGGTAGTCCGTAACATTTCTGTATTGTGAGATATTCCCCGTTTGCGTCCAGCGTTAAGAATGAAATTCTGTTTACCTTTAATAAGCGCTTGATAATATCGATCATCTGCGAGATCAGCTCGTCCTTGTCCCATAATTTTCCGATGAGACCTTCGAGCGCCGCTATGGTATCAAGCTTCTCATGGTAATTTAAAGCTCCCTGAAGCGATGCACTGACACCGTTCAATAAAATCGTCAATAGATCGCGCTTTTCATCGGGCAGAGGAGCATTTTCCGGTAAATCGAAAATGACCACGGCTCCTAATGAGCGTTGCAGCGAACCTACATCGATTTGTCCGGAGAAACGAAGAATAGGGCAAAGCGGAAATACCAACCTTACGAATTGATCGGAACAACCGCGAGAGCTCTGAAAACCGCTGGCTTCAGTCATACTCTCACGGATTACACCGGGTATATCTACTGCCGTTTGCGGGTTGAAATGCGGGGGTGGTTTCCCGAAGACTTTGACCGTTTCAATTTCGTGGCTGAAGGAAGATATTAGAAATACCGCGCCTGATTTTTGCCCGAATAAATTTTCGAGAGTTTCAATGAGCTGATCGACAATGCCTTTAACGTTGACGTTCGAATTCATTAAATTGCATGTGTTGTTGATCTGTTGAAGCATTCGACCGTGAATTTCTTCTTTCCTCAACTGAAAAAGATGCGCGAACCAGAATGCCAAGTGATTGGCAAGCATCGTTGCTAATCGCGAAAGCCCGTTCAGATCAACATTGCCGTGAGTACACAGCCCGAGATGACCGTATAATTCTCCGCCAACCTGGCAAGCAAAGGTTCTAAACAGAGCATCACGATTCGAATGATCGGGTTGCGAAGAGACGGTTTGAAATACTCTTATTGGCGAATTTGAAATCGAGCCTAAATTGTCGTGAGAAAGAATGTTGTCTATCATTTCATGGACTTCGGGGCGAACTTCTTCCAATGAATCTACCCATGATCCGATTGCAATATGCGTCGTTTCGGGGGAGACTCTTTGTATGAAGAAAACGGTTTCGATATCATACTGAGCTTGAAGTTTTGAAAGAACAGGCTGAAGATAGATCTGATCTTCATCAAACCATTCGATGGTAGAAAAAGGGAATTTGTGTCCTGCCGTCTTGCGAGGGTTTTCCCTTACAAGCATCTTTTGAACTTCGTGAAGGAATTCCAAATCACCTATGTTGGATTCCGGAGGTAGCTGGAAATTTCCCGGCGAAGAAAGGTATTTATCGAAGATAATAGCCGAAACCTGCTCGCAAAATGAGCCCCATTCAAAAAAGCTTCCAAGCGATAGCGGGTTCAACACGAAAATCATTTCGCCGTAGTTGAATTTTTTAAAAATAAAAGGAGTGAATATTGCGAGGATTTTATCGTTTTGCGGGAGCACGCCGTTGAATATTTTTTCATTTCCAGATTCGCCTTCGAACAATATGGGAAATTGATCCGCCCAGTTGAGCAGTGAAAGCAACGTATCTGGAGAATACGGGTGATTTATTACGAATTTTCTCGATTCATTCGGGTCTTGCGGCATTAGCCTTATGCCGATTCCTCGAACTTCCGGAAGATCGAATAAACATTGGAAAAAGTCGTTCTCCCATTTGGTGAAGCCGGGAAGGTAGCAGAGTTTCGATAAGGTATCGAGAAAAATTTTCTTCAAAAAAATGCTCCTGCCGGAATATGAAACTTATTCAATATAATGAAATTACTCATCTCCTTCAACAAATGCGTGAAAATTCCGACGAAATCGTATAACAAAGCTGTCTGCATCAACAGTTTCTTACAATCTTCACCCCGTAATCGCTTGAGAAACCCCCTTGGGGAAGAAATATTAATTAGTATGGATTTGCCCACGAATGACGTGGATACCCGAAATGACTTCGGGTAGCTTGCTTTTTCAGGTATGTCGGCATTTATTTTTTCGGTGTAATGCGCCATTTTAACGACCACGCAAATACGGCTTTCAATAAAAAACCGCATCATAACCCGGCTGAATAAACTCTTACGCCGGTGTCGGAAAAATATGAGTAATCTTTTCGACGAACTTTAAGAGGCTTTTTCTTCGGGCAGATCCGCTTCTAGCCAATTTCTTACTGAATCGATGCCTAGTCGCTCGACAGCGAAGAAAAGCAAAATCGCCAGTAAACCGAGAATCGTTCCTGCTTTGATTTCAGCGCGCTTAACTTCGGGAAGCTCTTCATTCTTGGACTCCTGCATATTTTGAAAAAATGCTGCCATGGTTGCAATCCCGATGATAGTCGAAAACAATTTTTCGAAATTCCACATGGCGTTCCAAATAATGGAACCACGCCTAGTCTCTCCTTTTAACAACGGACGAGCTGCTATGTAAAAAGGCGCCAATAAAGGACCAAGAATGAAAACTACGAGGACCCAAAAAAAGTCAAGTCCTTTTCGATTCTTGCTGTCAAAGGCAACCCACAAGGTTACCAAACCTCTAAGCCATTTGGGCCACATGACGAAAGCTCCCTCTTATGATTTTACTGAACGCGAAAAGAATAACACATTTTACTTCAAATTGGAAAATTCCATTAACCTTCAATTGGCTATGTGTTATATTATCGACCGAAAATCGAACTGGAGGTGTTTTATGAAGCCGACAACAACTGGATTTAGTCGATTCGGGGTTTACAAATACTATTTCCGGAATCGGGCTTTTTTTTGTTCGTTCGCTTTTGTTTCAATTTTTTTCCTGCTTTTGCAACCTTCTTTCAGCCAGGGAAAGGCGGCCACCGCTGATATTTCCGAAACCGCGGCGCAGTTCGGTCTTATGATTACACGCAATTCGGGATTCTTGTCGGATCCAGCGAAGGAACCTCTGGAGTTGTTTCGGCGATTGGGACGCTTTATAAGCCGCTATTCCAATAATTTCAATAATGATGTTTTGCGTCTGGGAGGGTTTTACGAACAGAACTTAAAAGATGGGGACCATTCCGGTGGCGTGTCCGAAAATTTAACTCAAGAAGAAATAGCCCATCCCGATAAGAATTTCCCTCTTCAGCGATTTCTCATGAAACCTTTTTTCTCCAGCGAATGGACAGCATCGCAGAAGACAGCTTTTGAAAAACTATTCAATGGAAATTTGGCGATTTTTTCCGCTCTTGAAAAGGATATCACGGTACCTGTAAGCGGGCTATTCCTTAAAGGAATATTCGACCTGTCGATATTGGCAAAAAGCATCGAAAATTTGTTGGAAAACTCACCGAGCGGTTCCAAATTAAAACCGGCACAAAATTTTAAATTTAAAGATAAGATTTTACCGTTCTTAAAAGTAGCTGAAATAATGGCATTTTCCGCGGCGATTTCCTCCGAGGGTTTAAAATTGTCCGCCAACATCAAGGGTGGATCATCCTTCGCGGAAATGTACGCGAAAAATGGTGTATTGCCTTCTCCGATCACGACGGCAAAATACATCGATCCTCAATGCCTCGCTGCTTTTAGCCAGATTGGTGATCTATCCAAAGCTGAAGATCTTATAAAAGATTTGAGAGAAATTCCACAAACTAAAATAATCGAGAATTATCTGGCCTCTGCTGGACTTGACTTTGAGAAAGATATTTTGGCGAATACGGCTGTTGAAAGTCTCATAGCCGTCAACCTGGAACCCACGGGCGAAGGTGGTCTTCCGGATATTCAAATCGTCGCAAAAGTTAAGGATCCGGTTAAGCTGATGACCATTGTTCCGGGTTTGAAACAACTGGCGATGAATTTAGGAGTATTTGTACAAGTCAATTCCGAAAGCGTTGCTTCCATCCGGGTCAGTTATTTTCTTTTCCCGAAATTTGCATTGCATGCAACTCTTTCAGGCGATCTCCTCATAGTTGCGACGAGCAAAGAAAATCTTGTGAAAATGGCAAAACGCGTTGAGGAAGTCAATTCGGGAAAAATTCCGGTTTATGCGTTCCCTGAAGGTTGTCATCGTTATTGGCGAATAGATTTTCCGAAATTCAACGAACAGATACAAAAATTACTTCAATCTCCACTCTTAGCCGACAAGGGAATTCCGCCATTGACTAATTTATCGATTACCGGCGAACTTGGTGAGCTGATTTTGGTTTTTAAAATTTTGTCCGATCGAGTGGATGTTAAAGTCACGATTCCCGTCAAGAACTCCGATAAATAAAGCGAACAAGATGAGAAACGCCGTAAACGTGCTTTACCTGCTGGTTGTTGCTGTGTGAGTAATGCGGTGTTTTTCAGCTTGAGGTATTTATTGAGTCCTGCCTTTCGAAAACTCTTCAAGCTCGGCGGATTACGGTGCCGGCGCCTAATCCGCCCTATATCGTCCACGGATGGCGTAGATATCCGAAATACGCCTGGATGGCGTGCTTTTTCGGGTACCCAAAAAGCGGCTTTCATTTTGCAGCTATCAATAAGTAACTACATGAGATTTGCTTTTTGATTTCCAACATGTTAAAGTATGTGTTATAGGGCACTTGGCTCAGTGGAAGAGCATCGCCTTCACACGGCGGGGGTCACAGGTTCAAATCCTGTAGTGCCCATTGATGAATGGTTCAAAGCAATCCAAGGAAGTGCAATAGATCCGCCTGACAAGCGGGTTTTCGTGCTTTAGGTCGTCTCTTGTCATCCAATCATATCTAGCGAAATATACTTTCTTTTGGTATATTTAAGAGTGTAAGGCCGATATACCTAATGGAGCGTATACCTATGCGGAAAGTCATTCCTCTAACTGATTCGCAGATTCGTAAAGCGCACCTATCAAAACAAAAAGAACCATCCAACATCATCGGAGACGAGCCCCCAAATTCCGCTGCATCGCCCTGTTCGACATATTTTTTCTTCGCTGGGGACAAATGTATTTAACGCTTGAATAAGGAATAATACTCGTTTATTCGCTTTTTTGAAAAAGTAATGCGGACAATTTTTGAATGACTTCATCAAAGGTAGCTTGGGGAATTCGACATATTAATTCGGCTTCCCGGATTTGCCAGTCAAAGTTTTTAATTTGATCTGACAGAATGGCGCCTTTGATTTTTAAGCCATCAGGAATAATGACCTCAAAAGGGTAACCCTTTACTTGGTTTGTTATTGGAACAACAACTGCCATGCCCAGTTTTGAATTGTATGTTTTGGGGGACAAAACTAAACCAGGTCTTCTTCCAGCCTGCTCATGTCCGGCTTGCGGATTGAAATTAATCCAAATCACATCGCCACGGGAAGGAGTAAATTTCATTTACCAAATCTCCCTGCCTTGAGGTGGGCCAAAATCAACAATCTCGTGAATATTGTTTTTATTAATCCGTTTTAACATTTCGTCCAAATCATATGGATTTTGGATTATTGGTTTAACAAGAATTTGACCATCCTCAATTGAAACATCGACCTCTGAATTGTGCTTCAAATTAAATTCACAGGCAAAGGGCTTGGGAATTCGTAAAGCAAGACTATTACCCCACATTTGAACTCTAATTTTCATGCTTCAACCTCCGTATCTACTATAAAGATACACTAAAGCTTGAAAATATGCAAGGAGATATTGTTTCCCGCGTAAGCAAAAATGAACCGATCACAAATTGCGACCAGTCAAGGGAAAATCAGATGAATAACTCAGTATCAATCATTCCGGCGGAAAATATCGAAAAGAAAATCTATACCATCCGGGGCTTTCGGGTAATGCTTGATTCTGACTTAGCAGAACTCTATGAGGTTCCAACGAAGGTATTAAATCAAGCGGTTAAGCGCAATCCTGAACGATTTCCGGATCATTATATGTTTCAACTTTCTTGGGAAGAAGCGGGTTTTCTAAGGTCACAAATTGTGACCTTAAAGAAAGACTCATCAGAAGAATCTAAGCGCGGCAAACATGTAAAATATCTGCCTTACGTATTTACTGAACATGGAGTATTACAGCTTTCCAATGTTCTTAAAAGTGATCGAGCAATAAAAGTAAGTATTCAAATCGTTGACGCATTTGTCAGACTACGGAAAACACTTCTGACCTATGCCGACATCGCCAAGAAAATTGAAGAAATTGAATCACGGCTTGCAGGTCATGACGATCAATTCAAGGTTTTCCAAGAATTGATACTCCCCTTACTCGGAATGAATTTCAATATTAAGCCAAAGATCGGCTTTGACCCGGAGAACGAGAAATAATCGCTGATGAACAATCACACGAAGATATTTTTGACGGCAATTCCTTTCCTGCCTCACCCTAGAAGCGGCTTGGAGCCGAAAAGGAACCTTGTGGAAAACCATTCTCTTGAAAATAGTGGCAGCCGTAGGCTGATATGTTATACTGATAATGGCATTGGGAAGCCTTTCCGCGCTGGAGTCATTTTTCATTATAGGTATATGCTTAGGTATACGGCGTCATGTCGACGAAGAAAGAGCCTGCTATGATAGCGCTTCTGAAGGCTCTTGTTCGATGGCTGTAGTGCCCATTTGTCTTTTTCAGCGTTTTTTTTATCGTAAATATGCGGCTTGAGATGGCATGTAAAATCGCCGTCGACGATGGCGCGAAGTAATTGCGGTTGTTCATTGGTGTCCGAAGTTTTCTAGCTGAAAGATTATTCATTTTATGGTATCTTTACCGTTATCGTTATAATGTATAAACTGGAGTAACTGGTGTCAGATAATGTTTTGAAATTGTATTTTGATTTTTATTGTCCATACTGTTATATGGCCTGGGAGCTTCTTTTCAAGGCCTTGAAAAATCGCGATATTCCGATGCAACTGCATGGAATAGGCTTAAATCCTCCCGGGAATCCGTTGATGCACAACCGCGGCATATGGTCTGATCAAAGATGGGAACAAATAAAAAAGCAGAGTGAGAAGCTTGGGCTGTTTGTTCGCAAACCTCAATTCATGGAAAATTCCATAATCCCTACAAGAGGGCTTTCGAAATATCGAGGATTAGGTCTGAGAGAGTATGTTTCGGGGGTTTTTAAAGCGATTTTTCGAGAAGGAATCGATCTGGCCAAATCTCACTCTCTCATAGATTTTCTTCAATCCGATGGAGTGGATGTTAAGCCGCTGAATGAAGCCCTTAGTGATCCCGCAACATTAGAAAAAGTCAAAGAGGATACATTGCTTTGGGGGCACGATAGAATCAGAATGATTCCGACTTTTCAGGTAGGAGACGAGCGCTACGCCGGCTTGGTTGATGAGCGGGGTTTGGATAATTTTATAAATCTCATGGTTTTTTGAAAATGCCTTTTACTTATTCCTTTCCGCGGCCGTCGGTTACCGTTGACTCAGTAGTTTTAAGACCGCATAAAGGATTAATTGAAGTTTTGTTGATCAAGCGCGGGCATGATCCGTTCGCGGGATTTTATGCTTTACCGGGTGGTTTTCTCGAAATGGATGAAGAGCCCAAGCTTGGTGCCGCCCGCGAATTATTTGAAGAAACGGAAGTCGAAAAAATTCCTCTGGAACCTCTTCTTGCCTGCGGCCAAACCGGTCGTGATCCACGCGGACGGTGTGTCACCCTTGTTTTTGGGGCACTCATAAACGGTGATGAACTGAATCCCAAGGGCGGGGACGATGCTTCGGAAGCGAGCTGGTTCGCTTTGAAATCGCTGCCGACTATGGCGTTCGATCATGAGAGAGTTTTACGGCAAGTCTCGAAGAGCTTGTATTGGCAAGCCATGACTGCCGTAATCGGTAAAAATTATTTAAAAGAAGATTTTCAAGAGGAAGAATTTTCAGCACTTCACAAACTTGTGTTGGCGGATAGTCCCATTGGAGAATCCGCGTTAGAGCGTGGTTTGCGATTGAATCTCATCGGCCCGTCTTCAACTCCCGGATTTTTCCGATTCATTTTTTCGGGTTATGGTTTTCCCGATTGGTCACCTTGGGTTTGGTAAACGGCACGAATGAACGGGCAAATCCTGTTGTTTCCTGCCTACAAAAGTTTTCAAAGAAACTTTTTTAAGCGTGGAATCCGCACCGTCGGGCTTTTAATTGTTTGTGGAATTATTATTGCTCTGGCGATTTATTTTGGATTGTTCAAATTTCTTGTTTACGTCAAGAAGGCTCCTATGTTGGGTCCCATTATCGGCCCGATGATCGGTGTTCTTCTCGTATCTAAATTATTGGAAATGCTTTTTCTGGCGTTGTTCATGATGATTGCTTTCAGCAGTATCGTCGCTGCTTTTTCAGTTTTCTACCTTGATGATGAAATACGTTTATTGATTGCATCTCCTGTAAATATCGCCCGCATTTTTTGGTCGCGCTTCGCTCTTATGGTGGTGGAAAGTTCTTGGATGGCGGTTGCTTTTTTTTTACCGGTCTTTCTCTCTTTTGCATCCGCTTTCAAAGCGCCGTTATGGGCTTACGTAGTATTTCCCATTTTTCTTGCGGTTTATCTGGCGCTTCCTAATCTGCTCGGAGGATTGATCGCGCTTACTCTCGCGGCTGCCTTTCCCATTCGTCAGATGAAAAAAGTATTCCAGTTCTTATCTATTCTTGTTTTGGCCGGCATGGTAATTTTCTTCAGATTTATGGAACCCGAAAAGCTTTTAAATCCTAATTATTTTGGAAATGTTTCGCGTTATATTCTTAATCTTCGCAGCCCTTTCATGGAATACACACCATCGACCTGGATTCATCAAGCGTCCGTTGCGCTTTTCGACGGTGATATCGTGAAGAGCTTCGCGCAGATGCTGCCTCTGATAGGAATATGCCTCGGAGGAATTCTTATCATGCACTTGCTGGCGGGTGTTTACTATAGAAAGAGTTGGCAGGCATCATTGGAAGCTGTTGAAAATCAGGTTCTCGGATTGGAGTGGCTTCGACGGTTTCTTGTTTGGCCGTTTCGTTTCGTATCTTCTGATTTCAGAGTCGTTGCGCAAAAGGAAGTGACGATTTTTCTTCGAGACCCCGCGATTTTTTCTCAAATATTCATGATGGGAGCTATTATTTTCGTTTATGGATTTAATTTGACGATTCTTCCGCTGAAAGATCTGCCGTCGCTCTATTCCGGCGAAATCAACGATTCCATGGTTTATTTTAATGGGCCATTCATAGGATTTATTCTTGCGGCAATATCCATGCGATTCGTGTATCCGTCCATCAGCCTCGAAGGACGAGCATTTTGGGCGGTTAAAGCTTCTCCGATTAAACCGGAAAGGCTTCTTATGGTGAAATTTCTGCTTTATCTTATTCCCACTCTCATATTGGGGTTCACTTTATGTTTCATCTCCAACAGAATTTTTGAAGTAACCACGCCCATGCTTTATTGGTTAAGTTTCATAAATGTGACCTTAATGGGATTAGTAATAACATCCCTTGCCATTGGCCTCGGGGCATTGTATGCCCGATTTGATGCCGACAATCCGTTGAAGATTGCCGGTTCTTTTGGCGGATTTGTTTTTATGATAATGTGTGGACTTTTCATTTTAAATATTCTAGCCTTAGAAGCCTACCCGTTGTTTCGGATTTACTTTTCAAGATTTTATCCGCTTCGAGGTTCGGGAGTTTGGATCTTCATCATCCTTTCGTTCCTCCTTCTTGCGGTTTGCAGCGCTTGCTGGGTGATTTATCCGCTTTCGAAAGGAAAAGAAGCTATTGTCCGTTATGAACCAGAATGAATCCGCTATCAATCTAAAGGGCGTACAAAAAAAATACGGAGAATTTGAAGCTCTTAAGAGCATCGATCTTGATATTTATCCGGGTGAATTCTTTGGTTTTCTTGGGCCTAACGGTGCCGGAAAAACCACGCTGATAAGAATAATTACGGGTATCATTAAACCATCAGCCGGTATAATCAAAATCGGAGGGTTCGATCTGATTTCCGAGCCGGAAAAAGCTAAAATCAAAATGGGATACATCCCGGACCGTCCGTATTTATATGAAAAATTAACTCCGGTTGAATATTTTGAATTTGTAGGCACGCTTTACTCGATTCCTCAGTCGGAAATTCTTCAGCGTGGCGAGGAAATGCTTAAATTGTTCAGCCTCTGGGATTGGCGAGGGGAACTTATCGAAAGTTATTCGCATGGAATGAAACAGAAAGTGGCGATGTGTTCCTCGCTTCTTCACGATCCGGACATAATAGTAGTCGACGAACCAATGATCGGCCTGGATCCGAAAAGCGTCAGACTTGTGAAGGACTTTTTTAAAAAGTTGGTGAATCGAGGCAAGACCGTTTTTCTGACAACGCATACTCTTTCCGTGGCTGAAGATCTTTGCAGTCGAATCGCGATAATCAATCACGGATCAGTGGTAGCGCTTGGATCGATGGATGAATTGCGCAATATTGCTCAAGATCCGGGAAAAGATCTCGAATCCATCTTTTTAAAAATTACTGAAGAAGAAGACGAACACGGTGCTTTTATGCTTACTTCACCGTCCACGCCTCCCGCTTCCGTGGTTTAAAATAATTCCATTTGTCGCGCATAGTATTTTCAAATATCAGATGAATCCCAAAACGGCTTTAATGCTTCTTTGTTTGATGAATTTAATATGGGGGACATCTTATGCCGTCGGAAAATGGACATTGCTCTACGTTCCTCCGCTAATGCTGGTGTCTTTTAGATTTCTTCTCGGCGGAGCAATCCTTTGGTTTTTTATTCCTTCAAAGAGCAAAAGCTTAACCATAAACGAATGGAAAAGAATTTTATGGGTGGCTTTCATAGGAATTACCCTATCGATGGGTGTTGCATATTGGGGGCTACGGTTTACAACGGCCACCAAAGCTGCGATCGAAATTACCCTGGAACCGGCGATCTTGTTTTTGCTCGCAATTTTCCTTCTCGGGGAATCCTTAAACATGAGGAATTTTGCGGCCTTGGTGATTTCTTCGACGGGTACGGTCATCTTATTGATGGACGGAAAAAATCTTGATCAATTATATAGTGAAATCGTTATGGGTGGCGAACTTTGGGGAGATTTATTAGTCATACTTTCCGTTATTTTTGGTGCGGGTTATACGATATTGAATAAATCCATCGCCGAACAAGCCGGTTTTATTCGTGTGACTTGCTATGAATGCTTATTAGGAGGAGCATTTCTTATTCCTCCGGCCGTATTGGAATATTTTAGATCCCCCGTGTTAAACTTCACTTACAGCATTATTTCATCCGTGATATTTTTGGGTGTTATTTGTACGGCTTTGGGATATGGGTTATGGAATCTCGTCCTCACCAAATCTCCCGCCGGAGAGATGGCGGTTACCCTGAATTTACAGCCGCTTGGGGGAATAATCATAGGATATTTGTGGTTGGGCGAAACCATGAAATGGGGCGGATATTTAGGGACATTTTTAATCCTCTTGGGTGTCACTATAATTTTACACAAGCCCAAGAGCGACTTGAAAAATTCTAGAATTTGATTCGATTGCCCTCAGATGCGGAAATTCCAATCATAATAATTGTTGCAGATATAGAGAAACATGTACTGTTTTGAAGCTTTTCGATGTGAGAAAGAGGATTGCCCGGTTCGTCGCAACCAAGTAAAGCGATGCTGGGAATTTCTTGAAGAAGCACGCGGCAAGATAACCAAGGACATTTGTCCCTATGCTCCATGCGGCTCTTGCCATTATCGCCTTGGATGGGAAATCGGGCTGATCAGCGACAATCTCTTTCCATCGGAAGATTCCCGGAAAGCCGGAACGATGCTTCCCATGGTGCCTCCCGATGACAAACCCTTGGAAAATCCTTTGGAACATATAACTTTCGATGATGTCGAAAAAACGGGTGTGCCATCCCTTGACGTTTCGACGACACAATGGGGACGCCAAGGTATGAGATTTTGTTGGGAGGTCATGGAATGTCCTAACCCCAATTGCCCGATTCGGGAGCGCCGAATAATCAGATGCTTCAAATACTTCGAACCTCGCGGATGTGAATTCAAAAAAAACACGACCGGCGGGGAAAGAAGCTGCGAGAATTGCCACTACAAGCGTGGTTGGGATCTCGGAGTGATCAACGAGGATTTTTTCCAGGACGTTCTGGATCAAAAAAAGGTGAAATTCGCGCGTGCGGAGCGCATGAAAAGGCAGGGAATCGTCGAAATTTATCTTCGGGAACTTGAAAAAAAGCCTCTCAGCCGTGACGATGAAATGAAGTTGGCGAAGAGAATAGCCGGGGATAAGCATGCCGCGGAAATTTTTCTTCTGGCCAATATGAAATTGGTGGTTCGAATCGCCGGTTCATATAATAACCGTGGTCTCAATTTCATGGACCTTATTCAAGAGGGAAATTTAGGATTGATTAAGGCCGTGTCCAAATTTGATTGGACTTTGGGATACAGATTTTCCACTTATGCCGCCTATTGGATAAGGCATTATCTGCAAAAAGCGATCAGCAACCAAGCTCGAGTCGTAAGAATTCCCCACAACCTCTTGATTGTTGCCCACAAAATCAAACGAACCATAACTGAAATGGAGCATCAGCTTCAGCGATCTCCGACGTTGGCTGAAATATCTCAAGCGATGATGCTTGAGGAAGAAAAAATCCTTGAAATCATCAGGATTACGGAAACGCCGATATCAATTGAGGCAAAAATTACCGATGAAGAAGGCGACGAGACTTCTACGGAATATTTTCTTGCCGATAAAAGAGCATTATCCCCTGAAGAGGAGGCGTTGGAGAAATCGAAGGCGGAAGCCTGCCGGGAAGCCCTTAACCTGCTTCCCGACAGATTGCGCGAGATTGTTGAATTGTTCTACGGATTTCGAGAGGAAGGCGTGAGCCTCGCTGAAATCGGCAGAAGAATGGGATTGAGCCGAGAGCGGGCTCGACAATTGTTGCGCCAAGCTCTTGATGAATTGCAGGGAAGAGAATTAGTGACGAATTTGAAAGACTATCTTTAAGGCCTTGTCAGCAAATAAGTGTAACGAATTTCTGGGATTTCCGACCATAAGAGCCTGTAAGAAAACAACCAGACGATCCGGTTATTTTCTAACAGGCTCTAAAGATGCATGATCATTTCTCTTCAATAAAACACCTTCAAAACACCTTCGATTTTTTCCAAAGTTTTGGTGCGAAAATACATTTCCCACGATTTGAAAGAATGCTATAATAAGTCAACTTGGTTTCATTATTTACAGGCATCGATCTAAGACTGGAATGATTTTTGGAGGAGGTTTTATGCAACAAAAAAGGATGACCCGCGGGTTAATTTGTTTCTCGATGGTTTTTTTCATTCTCTTGGTTTTACCGCATGCCGGTTTTTCGCTTGACACTCCGAAACTCGACGGATCGGAACAAATCAAACTGATCAACAACAATCATGTACCTCAGAAAATTCTTGTCGTACACACATACTCCACGTCTAAGTTTGTTAAGGATCTTTTTAACGTGGTGAAGGAAATCAATGAGAAAGATGGAATTCCAGCCGCGGAACAAATAAAGCTTCATATCATCCCGTCCGGCGGAGATCCGATTTCACAACTGGGAATTTCGGCCGCCGATGCCGCGAAATATGTTGAGGTAAACTCCAAATTTAAGTCAACCGATATTTGGGCACAAGACTGCATGGAACTGTGTTCCGCGCAACTTGCGAACCAATCCGACTGGGTGCCGGCGGTTTTTGACTCGAATCGCGGACGAGGGTTGGGCGGGCTTCCCAAAACGTTGGCCGATATGTGGGGATTAGCCTATTTTAAGAATCCGGCGAATGAGATGGCCCATGGCGACTACGGTGGAAACATCGAAGTTACGCCTTTCGACAATGTTCTGGTGGCCGGGAACACCATTACGAAATCATGTAAGGATTTCTTTGAAAAACATGGATACGCCGGAAGAATGTTTAATCCCGATACCAAATGGCTTAATGTCGGCCATATAGATGAATATTTGAGTTACATTCCGACACCCCATGCACCCGGAGGATATACGATTGTTCGCGCTGATCCGGCTTACGCTCTTGAACTTCTGGCCAACGCTCCCGATTCGGATTTCGCCGGTCTCAACAGTTATGATCGCGATTTTTTGCTTAAGGTTAAGCAAACCTTGAATGCTCAGCTTACCGATTCCAATGCCGGGCGTGGTACCTCCGAAGGAGATTTTATAGAATTAAACAGAAAGATCACCGAAATTATTGAAACAAATGTGGGTGAACTGAAAAATTTCATTCGTAAAGTGACCAACGATCCCGATCGGGACTTCCAAGAAATGGCTTGGCCTTCTTTGTATGAAGGGCGAAACGGAACTCGACCATCGGGTTGTTGCTCTTATCTTCCCGGAGTGGTTAATTTAACTGTTTTAAGAAATCATCTTTTGGTTCCGGCGTGTCATATGCCTACCTTTGATAAGATCATTGAGGCGCGCTTTCGAGCCCAAGGCAATAAAGTGCATTTCATTGATGACGAACCCTATCATGACTCCATGGGTGAAATTCATTGCGGGACGAATGTGCTTCGAGATCCTATGAAAACCGTCGTCAGCAAAGCGCAGATACAGGCGGTTCAGGATATAAAAGCCAAATTCAAGACCATTCACGAAAAATTCTGATCGGAATAAATTAATGAATTCGGAGGGCCGATAATATCGACTCGGACCGCCGGCAGTTATCGTTAGAAACGGTTGAACAACTCCCCAATCAGGGGAGTTGTTTTTTTGCGGAGATATAAATCAAGGCAATTGCAAAATCATTACCGAGAGCTGATTGTGGGGGTGATTAGCAAGCCATCGCTTCCATTTCATCCATGTATCTTTTCGGAATATTCGGGCTAAGCCTTTTCCAGGCTTCTTCCAATTCGTCCAGAAACCACTTTCCGTGTTCGACCGTATTCACCAATCCGACCAAATATAAAGTCGAATCTACGGTCAAGCGGAATTGGCGCTCCAACAATGCGGCATGCGCGGAGCCGATCTCTTGCGGCGTGCCGTCAAATATTGCCAGAAGTTGATTTTGAACGTGCCGCAATTCACCATGCGGTATTTTCTTGGGCGCTGGAAGATTCGTTATTTCAGGTCCCGGAAGTTTCAGCGAAAGTATTCTTTTCAGTCCTCTGAAGATGACTTTTTCGAGATCGCCCCTGTTGACTTCTCTGACAAGCATTGTCTCCGTAGCGGGAGATTCCTCGACCGGAACCGGAAATACGGAAATTTTAAAACGGGATAATTCCTTGATTTCCTTAAGAGCGGCATTGTCAAAAATCATGACTCCCGGATTGTTGGGATAAACCAGCAGATTCGTCTTTCCGGAAATACCGAATTTAAGGGTATCCGAGGAAGTGCCGTTCGAAAGAGGTTTCAAATTCGGGAATACCAGATTTTTTAAAATCATTCGAAAGTTTATGTAATCCGCCGTCCGCTTCGATGATAAATCCAAACTTGGCTTGCTCTTCGGAAATCGGAAACATGAGCGCACTTGCGGTTTTTGAAAGCTGCGCATATCCCTCCGAAGCCGCGTTTTGAGCAAATCCTCCGGTTGCCGGATAAAAAAGAAGGATCGTCGCGCATAATAAAATTTTTCTCGACATGTATGACCTCTTGAGGATTATGGATAGTTCGAACCTCGGAACGACGAACGCATATTTTATACAATTTCCGAAAGAAAACTGCAAAATCATTATTCAAAGATCACACATTTACGCATCGCATCGCCTCGTCGATCAGTTTACCGAGAACTTCCGTGCGTATAATCAAAAAATAAAATATAATTGAAAGGTCAAACCTCCATGAAAGGCGATATCGTGAAAAAAGAACGGTTTTGGATATTATTCATCTTCATGGTTTACGGAGCGCCGAGCGCTTTTGCTCAGCATAACCCGATTCCTACAGGGTCTCTTCCGTTTAAAATCGGATTCATGATTTGGCTGATTTTGCACGACTTCGTATTTTTCAAATTGGGTGAGCCTATGAGCACGATAATGTCGGCTTTGTTCATCACTTCGCCGATATGGATACTAGCGGCATTCTTCCTTTGGCGACGTAAACCGCGAAAACAACCGCATAATCGGGAAGAATGAATATTAAGCGCAGGACCAATTCCTGGGCGGAGCAAGCACCGCTACGAAATGGAATGAACCGAGTCTCCAAATTTCAATGCGATTGCTCTAAGGTTGATGAATTTTATGAGCTTTCTCTGCATTGAATTTTTCAATTAATTTAGGACACTACCGTTTTTTCGAATTTTGTAAAAGCCTCTCGATATTAGACGTTGATCATAGTGCAAGATAAAATTATTGGGTGAACCAAAACGAGGCCGTCTTTCGACGGCCTCGTTTCATGTTTGAGAAAGTTATTTTAAGACATCAATTCTCGGGATGAACTTCAACGAAATCCCATTTGGTTTCGGTCCGCAAGCTTCCTTGGCTTCCCGACCACATTGCATTGGCTTTGGCTATGGCGCGGGCTTCCACGCTGGGAGCCATATCATGGGCCGCGAATACGGCTGAACCAAAGCGGTCGTAAGTGTCTTTGGTATATTCGGTGAAGGTCTGGGGCCCGGCGGTAATTTCGGGGGCTTCTTCTTCGCCGTTGGCGATTTCTTTCCAAGCCGTAACATTAACCACGCCTCTATAGGTGTGAGCGGTTGATTTCACCGAGAAATTACCATGAGTCGGAGGAGTCGGGGGAAGATTCACGAAAACTCTAACGGAAAAGGTCTTCAACGGAGGAACTGTTTCCGCCCAAGGTCGTTGATAAACGACGTCCAAAACCGATTCGCCGGCTTTCATCGCTCGGAATGTGTAAACTTTGGTTCCGCCGCTTCCCACGGGTACCAAGCCTGAGGCGGTAGTCGGCTTAAAGCTGACGTCGGTTTGTTCTAGAATTGAAGGAGTGAAGTTCCTGACATGCCAATCATAACCCGTTGTCGGATTTGAAGGGAGAGAAACAATCAGATCTTGCCCTTGAAACATCTTGACCAATTTTCCGTTTTCATTTTCACCAATTGAGACGGAAGGTGGCAGAGGACAAATCGCGATATCCAAAAGAGCTTTCCCGGCAACTTCTTGCGCCCAAAGCCCGCTGACCATAAAAACACTTGCAACCACCAGAATACAAAGAGCCTTGACTTTCACTTGGAAACCCTCCTGTTTTTAATTTCAAGAACTTATCTAGTAAAACGAAATGATTGAATGAAGTGTTGAAAAAAAAATACAACCTTTATTATTGACTCCCGAAAACCGACTTTCATTTTGCAGCTATCAATAGTCCTACGAACCAACGAGTGTTTGCTGAAGAAATTCGATGAATTTTTGGGCGGCGGGAAGGATATTTCCTTCAGGTTTACGTACCATGGAAACCTGCACCATAATATCAGGATATTCCTCCAGGATTCGCAAATCCTTGCCTTTTACATAAGACGGCAATATCGCCAGTCCTAATCCGCCGGCGATAAGCTGTCTGATGACGGCAACATGATTTACCGGATTCAGAATGCGGGCATGCGGAAAGCGCGTGAATAAATCGGTTTTGCCTTCAAGCATCTCGCGCTGCCAGTTACCCAGCAGGAACAAGGGTAATTCTCGAAACAGTTCGGCTTTCTCTTCACGCCGTCCGGAAGCAACAAACAGGTTATGCGGGTATTTCGCCAGAATGAGTTCTTCAAGCTTGCGGGATGAGGCTTTGCGGGCCATCAATCCGAAGTGACTCTCACCTTCGGAAACCGCTTTTTCGATCATTGATGAAGCCTTTATATTGAACTCAAATTGTACTTGCGGATATTTCGCCGAAAAGGCCGAGATTATCTGCGGCAGAAGAAACAAAAGAATGCTTTCATAGACCGCCATGCGAATGGTGCCGATAAGACCTTTTTCGATTTGTGCCAAATCGTTTTCGACATCTTCCATGAGGTTGAATATTCGCGTGCAATGCTCGCGTAATCTTTCACCGGCCGCCGTTAATGCAATGGCGCGACCCCGCACGAAAAGACTACAGTGTAAATCTTTTTCCAAAAGTTTGATTGCCTGACTGAGAGCCGGTTGCGTGACATACATGGCCTCGGCGGCTTTGGAAAAAGTTCCATGCTTGGTAATCGCGTAGAAATACCGAAGATTTCTTATATCCATAAATTATATTTATATATTACATAAATTATATCAATTTTACAAATACATTCCTTTTCGTCATTCTTATAGTAACGACGAAGTTCGAACGATCAAACAAAATACTACGAAAAGGAAGGGCAAGTACATGCGAAATTCATTTTCAAATCCCACAAGAACTCTCTGCTGCAAGATTATAGCGATCATTCTGCTGGTTTGTTTTCAGGCGGGTAACGCCTACGGTTGGGGAAAAACCGGCCATCGCCTTGTTGCCAGAATCGCCGCGGCGGAATTAACACCGGAAGCCGCCGATGAAATCGCGCGGATTCTCCAAAACGAATCCATGGCATCGGCAAGCATCTGGGCGGATGTCGTTAAGTCGGCCAGGCCGGAAACCGGCCATTACCATTACGTCAATTTCGCGAAAGCCGTCCCGGGCGAAGCACTCACCATCGTTGGCGATCCTCAAGACAATGTCGTCGCGGCAATCGATCGCTTTCAAGATGTTCTGGTCGGCAATCTCATTTCCGACGTGGAAAAGCGTGAGGCGTTGCAATTTCTCATCCATTTCGTAGGCGATATTCACCAACCCATGCATTGCGCTCCGGAAGGCGATGCCGGTGGAAATCAGGTTAAAGTCAGCTACCGCGGACGGCAAACAAATCTTCACAGTCTCTGGGATACGAATCTCATCGAGACAACGGAACTAACCGAGGATCAATATTACACGGCATTGTGCAAGGAATTCCGTGATGCCGAATTAAATACCGCTTCAAAAGGAACAGCAAGAGATTGGGCGGAAGATTCACATAATTTAGCGGTCATGCATGCATATCAACTTCCCGACGATTTGGTTCTCACCGAGCGATATTATGAGAGCAACATTCGTGTTGTCAACAGACAGTTGATGAGAGCCGGACTTCGTCTTGCCGATATTCTCAATCGCATTTTCACGAAAAACCGGTTGGCTGAATCCGTAAGACCGGACGATAATCATTTCTTGACGCCGAATTCCTAATCGGTTTAAGCTGCGTTTTATACTTGAAGAACAGCCGCATAACCTGAGGAGTAGGATAATGAAGCTTGCCGATAGAACCCCCGAGTTGATCGACAAAGCCCGTGCCACCGTCGGTCGGACGGAATTTTTTTCCCGCTTGAACGAAAAGCAACGCGATCAGATCATCGAAAAAGGCGGAACTCTCGAAGTTTACGACGGCGGAGAGCATATCGTCACGGCGGGAGACCCGTCGGATTTTCTTTTCGTCGTGATCGAAGGCGATGTTTCAATCGTCGTGGGGGAAGGCGAAGAGGCGATCGAACTGACAAAGCTTGGTTCGGCTCAAACCGTAGGTGAGATGGGGGTTTTGCTGGAGGAAAAAAGAACCGCGACGGCTGTCGCTTGTGGCGAGACGATTATTTTGAAATTTCCTCAGGAAATCTTCAAGAAAATCCTTACCGCCATTCCTGAAGCCGGGATGGCGATCATGAAAACATTGGCTGAGCGTTTGAAAAAAACATCCCGCCCCATAGCGCATCGTGATTTCAGCAAAGACGCGCCCGTTCCGCCGGCTGAAGTGCTGAGGCTGCTTCCGATTGCCTTCATGCAAAGGCATCGCATCGTACCTGTCAGATGCGAGAGAAATCTGCTGCTGATAGGTCATTGCGACATCATCGAACCGGCTTTGTTGAATTCAATTGTCGTGATGCTTCCCAGCATGAAGATAGAGCCGGTGGTGATCGAGCCGGCATATTTCAACAAAATCATGCAAGGATATGCCGGTGATGTTGAAGTTCCAAAAGACGGTGAAGAGGGATCGGGAACAAAACATATAGACGATTTGTTGAAGCGGTTGGTTGAAGAAGGCGGATCGGATCTGCATCTCTCCGGCGGTCAGATCCCGCATTGGCGCATTGATGGTGAAATCAAGAAAATTGCCGGTCTTAAAAAAATGGGCAAGGAAGAAGTTTTCCAATTGCTGCAGCCGATCATGAGACGAGAATCGATCGAGAAATTCAACCGAGAGAGAGATGAAGATTTCGCGTATGCCATGGATAAAAACTCGCGATTCCGAATAAACATCATGCGTGATCATCTTGGAGTCGGAGCCGTTTTTCGGCATATTCCCAACACGATTTTTTCCCTGAGTGAATTGGGTATGCCGGATATTTTAAGAAAATTTTGTGATTATCCAAAGGGTTTAATACTGATTACCGGTCCGACCGGCAGCGGAAAATCAACTACGCTGGCTGCGATGATCGATTACCTAAATCAATCCCAGAAATGTCACATTCTTACAATTGAAGATCCGATAGAGTTCGTCCACGAGAGCAAAACCTCCCTGGTCAACCAACGCGAGGTCGGAGTACATACGAACAGTTTCGGTCGGGCGCTTAAAGCCGCGCTTAGAGAAGATCCCGACGTAGTCCTTGTCGGTGAAATGCGCGATTTGGAAACCATTTCCATGGCATTGGAAACGGCCAACACCGGTCACTTGGTTCTCGCCACGCTTCACACTTCGACGGCCATGAGCACCATCGACCGGATAGTCGATTTGTTTCCGGCCGAATCGCAAAGCCAAATTCGCTCCGTTCTGGCCGACAACCTGATCGGCGTCTGCTGCCAAACGCTTTGCCGCAAAATCGGCGGCGGCAGGGTTCCCGCCTTGGAAATCCTGGTCACCGATTATGCCGTAGCCAACATGATTCGGGAAAACAAAACGCATCAACTGCCCAGTACGATGATCACGCAACAGGCAAAAGGAAACCGCCTACTGAACGACGATCTGGTGAGATTGGTTAATACGAAAAAAATCACTCCGGAAGAAGCGATCGCCAACTCCACCGATAAAAGGGATATCGAAGGAAAACTCGGCATCAAGGCAAAAGGAGCGCTGTAAGTAAATTTTCTCTCGGCGGATTACGGCGGTAAACGCTTAATCCGCCCCACATACTTGCATACGACTGTGAGCGATCGGTATAAGTAATCCGAGTCATTTCTTGGTGTTGAGATCTTGGTCAAATTCAAAGAGTTTCCGATTTTCTTTCGGCAGGCCGATGACGTCCCACCCTACCAAAGCGATTTCGAAATTTGGTTCAGCGTAGCGGCATCGAGATTTCGTCAGAATTCGCGAAGCAGTTTTTCGTAGGAAAAACCAAGGAAGTATTCTCGTCGGGTGGCGATTTTACTGATCGAATCGTCTTTCCACCCGAAATCCGACTCGCGCACTATCGTGGACAGACCTGGTACGATTTCGAATTTAAGCGTAATATCGCCGTTGAACGTTCGAACGTGGTCTGCATCCACCGATGCGAAGAAATCAAGATTTGAGACCAGATCGATGCTTCTTCGCAGTTTTCGGGTAAATTCATATCCGAAATTGACGCCCGTATTTTTTGGTTTATCCGGCCATGATAACCTGACGACTTCTCCGATTCCGCCAAGAATCTTCAACCCTTCGATGGGATGTGTCAACAACCCGGTAACCGCTTTCCCAAACAGCGGGTGTTGTTTTCCTTCAAGAGCGGGTTGAAGAATGGTGCCTGAAAGATCGAGCTGTCCGAACGCGTGAATCTTGTCGAACAACGACTTCTTTTCGTAGCGAACGGTTCCGGCGGCGCTGTCGATCATTTTAAATTTATTGAACGTCATGTACGAAAGGCGTAGACGCATGATCGTATCGCTGTTGGGGCGGTCAAGAATGGTTTCGTGTTCGAGAGCAAGCAGTTCCTGCCGTTTTTTCATGCCCACAAGCCCCGGAAGATCACTGCCGCGATACATTGCCGAAGGATCGATATATTGATATTGAGCGGCCGAACCGCCGAACTCGAATTTGTTGAACGATGCGTTGAGGGCGGTTCTGCGGCGAATGATGGGCTTTTTTGCATGAGCGTCGAGAACTTTTCGCTGAGCGGGACTCGGCTTTTTGGAAAAATGCGCCGTTAGAAGGGCGGTGAATCCAATGTTCTTGACCGCCGCGGGAGTATTCGGAAAAAGCCCCAGGCCGCCGCGCGCAAGATACTCGACCGTAGCGACGCGATATCGATCGTTCGGATTCAATTCCCTGCCGTTGACGATGATTTTTCCTTTTTTTTCTTCTATTCCCGCGAATAAAAGCCCTTCGTTACCCACCAATTTATCATTCCGCCGCATCCACAATTCCTTAAGTTTCGCTCCTCCGACGGTCAATATTGCCGTCCGATCGGGAAAGGGAAACCATTGACGAATCGTCCAGGCGGAAACATCCTTGTCGGCGGCGCGGGCATTATGCAGCGAACCGCCATGAATGACGGCAACTTCGGCGTTCATTTCGTATCGAAGTATGTTCAGAAGCGTGACCGCGGGATTTGCCAGCTCGGAAGGGGAGAGCTCCGCAACCGTTTTCCCGAAAGAGTCTTGCGTGCGCTGCTCTATGGTCGCGATTTTACTCTCGAATTTCGCGTCTCCGTGATGATCCTTCCTTACGATAACGGGCTCCAGGCTGCCGATACAACGAGCATTCTCGTGTTCCAATTTCAATAAACCCATGACCGAACCGGGATGAAAGCTCCAGCACATGCGTCTACCGTCGATGAGGCGATATTCGAGACTGACGTCGTCAAGCACCTCTTCAGATCCGAGTTGATTGGATATTACGGCATCGACCCATTTGAAATGCTTAAGAATTTTTTGCCCCTCCGCGAAACGCAGAGAGCCTAAAACAATCGTATAATCGGCTTTGACCGCTTCACCTTCAATTTCCTTCATAACCTCCAATGTCGATCGCGTCTTTATTTTCGGATTCCAGCCCGGCCAATCCTTAATCAAATCCGGGTCGATGAGACCGATCAACATGATCGATCGTCCGTTCCGATCCAACTTGATCCATGGCCGAATGAGCGTCGATGCTCCGAGCGAACTTTCACTCGCCACAATAAGATTCGCCGCCAGAAATGGAAATGCGGCTTCCGAAGCGCACCGGATCAAATCGTCGAATCCCGAGAAAAAATCATGGGGACCGAGAGCCATCGCTTCGAAACCGCATTCATTCATCAACCCGACCATCTCCAGGCCGCGACTTTCCGCCGAATGAATCGACGGTCCCAGCATGTTTCCGCATGAAACCTGAATCAAACCCGGATTTGCACTACGAACTTCGTCCATTACGGTTTTCGCCGAAGCCATGATTCCACCCGTAGAGCGGCTCATATTTCCTTGAACCGATCCCTGGTACAATATAGAGACGGGAAGCGAATTCGCGGTGACGGCAGGTGCGCCGAAAAAATTCACGACCAGAAGAATAAAGGCTATGCAAAACAACCCTGTATCAAATCGACTCATCCGACTCTCCTCAGTATGGCATTAATGCGGAAATACGAGATAATTACGTAAATACGACACGCATTTATCTCTTGGATATCCCGAAGAATTATATCAGAAACATCCTTGGAACTTTATGGAAAATCCAAAAAAGCATGGCAATCCCGATCAAACGTTGCGGTTATTTTTCGCCGCGCGCTAATCATTCCTTCACCTCTTGCCGATTTGAGGAAATAACTTATTTACTCGGAGTTGTCATGCGGTCGATATCGCCGATTTTGTTCGGGATGGCTTTTATTCTTCTCGCCTGTACGTTGGCGGGATGCAATCTCTTTGACGGCATGGATACCGCTCTTACCTCGCGAACCGATCAAGAGCTTGTCGAAGAGGGAAATCTGGCGCTGGAATCGGGAAATTTCTCACTGGCGATTGAATTATTCACGAGGGTGGGAGGCTCCAGATATGCTTCCGAGGTCGCGCGCGGCGTAGGAGAGGGACAAGCGGGACTGTCCGGCTTCAAGCTTTTGACGGTGCTCAATGCGCTGCAAAATGGCACAGGACCATACGATCGCTCGCCCGTTATTTTTCGCTGCTTCGCCTTAACCGGCAACAGATCGGTATTGGAAAGCGGAATCGTGCAGATGATGAAGATTTCCGAACCGCAAAGACCGGATTTCATATCGCGCGGTCTTATGCGCCTAGTCAGCGTGTCGGCACTATTAATCGAAAAATATGATACGAATCACAACAAGCATCTTGATCTTTATGATGAAATCGACTACGACACCAATGACAAAAGCACTCCGACTTGGCTCAACTTATACAGCGATCTTATAAAGGGACCTTCCACGAAAGGAACGCTCGAAACCGTTTTTACCGATTTGTTCAACGGCTTCGACGGGCGCGGGGACGCCTGGTCGTTCATCAGCCCGGTTGAAGGGAAAATGCTCACGGGCACTTTTTCACAATCCAATCGTGCAACGATTCTGGCGGTCGGTGATTTGGCCGAAAAACTCAAAGCCGCCGATAAATATTTCAATGTCAACGCCGCAAGTTTTTCAGCCGCTATTCGAGATCTGGACGGTGCGGAATAATGATGATCCTTCAAAAACGCGCCGATGCCGGGTCGAATAGTAACGGCGTGAATTGTTCCGAATTGCTTTCTACTTCTCACCGATGTTTTGGCAATGATTTAGTCGCGCAAAGACGCCGTTGCGGGAAAAACATACTCGATATTCTTACCTTCGCATCTCTTTTGATCTGCTTTCTCACATCGGCCGGATCCGCCGATGCGAAATACGCTCATACTTTGTTCTACGAAACAGTGAGAACCAGCGGCATGGGTGGCGCATGTGTCGCGGTGGCGGACGATCAGCAGGCTTTGCACTGCAACCCGGCGGGATTGTGCCAAGTCAAAGACAAAGCCTACGCTCCCATAAGCGCCAACGCCGAAATAAATCAGGATTTTAGAAGAGTGAAGAACAAAACCGACGGTCTTTCCGACAATGATACTCCCGAAGCCAGAACCGCGAACAATCAAATACTCTCGTCAATCATGGGTCAGCGTGCGCGATCGGTCATGTCGAATCTGGCGTATTATCTTGGCGGAACCGGCTATGGAGCCGCGTTTCTTTACCAGGCGGCAGCCGAAACCCGCGTTATCAGACCGACCAGCCCGCGAATTCAAGCGATCGGAGACGTTGACTCCGTGCTTTCCGGTTCAATTTCACGACCGGTGCCGGGAACTCGTATCGCTTTCAACGATAAAGCCGAGGGTTGGTGGGGAGCAACGTTGAAATTTCTTTCACGTCGCTCCATCGACAAGGAATTCGACGCCCGCGATTTCGCGGGACTCTCCGAAAACGATTTGCGTTCGAATGAGTTTAAGGGAGCCACTTTCGATTTCGACGGCGGGACCTTCTGGAAACTAAAAAACAAATGGAATTCAACTATTGGGTTGTTTGTAGCCAACCTTTTCGAATCGGAAATCGACCCATCGATAGGGCGTCTGCGCCGGGTCGTTTCGCTCGGAACAACCATTCGTCCGTTGAAAGGCGAAAATGCGCAAAAGCTCATGCTGGCAGCCGATTACTGGGATCTGGGCGGTTCCGGTTCGGAAATGTCGAAACGACGACTGGGTATGGAATTCCAGGCGTTGAAGTGGTTGAAATTGCGTGGGGGAATCCGCGGCGGCTATCTCTCAGCCGGATGCACTGCGACTTTCAGAGAAGCCCGCTTGGAATTCGCCACCTATTCCGAAGAGGTCGGCCCCCGCCCCGGGGATCGCGAAGACCGCCGATACAGTGTTTCCCTAGGCATCGAATTCTAAATCGTACGATTCCCATTAATTCCATGAATCATGAATAAGAAACTAAGGTCTTGTCGGCAAATAACTGTAAAGAATTTTCGGGATTTTTCGGCCATAAGAGTCTGTTGGTTACATAATTTTTCATTGCCAAATTGATTTTGAAATAAATTTTAGCTGGGATTTTACTTTTTCAACGGAGGCATTCACAGTAGTTTTAACTCGGTTAATTCTCATTGATTGCCCTTGTCTTAATAAGGCAACCGGCTTTGAAAGAGCAGTTGAAATCCTCCCAGTTCCTAGAAAATCATCAAGTAATAGAATGTGATTGTCAGGATTGTTCGTTGTGAAGTGTTGAATATTCCGATTGACAATATCTCTAGTCTTTTCAAGGAATACTTTAGTCTGTTGATTAGGAATATTGCGAGCTCCAGAGCTTGTTGACCATGTGCAATGTGTTAAAACAACTAATTGAATTTTGGGAGTGTGTCCATCGGAAGGCATCTCTCTTCTGAATTCTCCCGAGGGGCTCGAAAGAGTATCAATTAACAAATTAAAGGAATTAATTGACTGTTGATCTGTTCTTATGGGAACAATCAATGCGTCAACAGCATGCCATGATAAATGAGTCCCTCCGGAAAAAAATGGCGAAGTGTCAATTAAGCACTTTTTAACTTGGGAACCTGCCATCTCCCGATTTATTTCATCTCTTAATGAAAAGAGCATGGAGTCAATGGCTCTTCGTTGTTGGGCTCCGGTGAGAGTTTTTGCCTGGGTTAGTGCGGTTGCCATTTGGGATGGTAATGTGTAAAGGTCACTTGACGAAGGAATGTAAAACGCATTTCGATTTGAAAATGCTTGATTGGAAGCTGAAATGTTACGGGCAACCCTTGTGGCTCGGCCAAGGCCGGGAAGAAGATAGGGAAGAATAAGGTCTTTTACTGTTGTGGTATTATTTTGATAGTAACTTTGATCATAAAAGTAGGAAAGATTGCCTTGAGGGCATGTATCAACCAATAAAACATCATCGGTTTCATAGGACAAATTGAAAGCAAGGGTAGTTTTTCCAATTCCCCCTCGAAGATTACAAACAGCATATTTTTCGAATCCGGGTAAAGGGAGTCGTGTGGGATCATTGTTTGCAATTTTATACTGTCTATCAATTATTGCTTGGATTTGACTGGGCATAGACGCCTCCTTTCGAATTGATATTCCAATTATATCATGCTAAAATGACAAAAACAAGCAAAACTGGAAAACTAATTGTAAAAATGGAAACTCGCTTTGACCAACGGTGGCGATGAGCGGACGCCGAGGGCTTTTCAGCGAGGGAACTGGACCATTTATTGATAACTGCAAAATGAAAGTCGGTTTTCTGGTAGGGCGGATTAGGCGCTAGCACCGTAATCCGCCGAGCTTGATGAGTTTTTCGAAAGGCAGGACTCAATAGGTCGCATTTTTTGCGGGTGGAGCCTGCAAGAAATGCGACCAGGCACGTCGTTTCGCTCGATCGCACAGGCTCTAAGGAATTATCTTTACCGGTGTCCCCATGGGGATATTGTAATACAATTCTTCGATGTGGGAGTTGCTGACGGCGATTGTTCCTTCGGTCCAGTCTTCTCCGGTACCGAAACCGTGGATGCCAAAAGGCCCGCCCAATGCGGTATTCCATGGCGGTCTCTCCCGTTTCATGCAGGCATCCAGGATAGCTTCCGCTTCGGTCGCCGTAATACGACCGGCAGTCAGAGCCCGCGAAGAGTCCGCCGGCGACGGATAGCTGAGTCCGATGAATAAATGATAACGGCTGTTCTCCTTCTTGTAACATACGCAATATTCGCCTTCCGGAGTTCTGCCGTCATCCAATGTCTCTTTGTTTCCGACCGGGTTATGCCCCAAAGCAATCGGAAATGTCGCCAATATGCGGTCGTCCGCAAGAATGAAGAGCAGTCTCTCCGCTTTTTGCACAAGGAGAGATAGTTGCAAAGCTTCCTGGTTCAGCCCCGTTATTTCCAATCTTTCCCGAAATTTCTCCAACGCTCGTTTTTCCCCTTTTCCTGACAACGTACTCGCTATCTGTTGCGACAATAATCTTCGTCGAAAAGGAGAACCGACGATGAAAACCGAAAGACCCGCGAACAACAAAAAAAGGCAGAGAAAAATCTTTGCTTTCATTACAAGCGGTTTTCCGTGGTTTTAAGCAGCTCGCGATTTTCCGATGAACAAGCCGCCGTAAATTTCGAATAGCCGCTATTTGGGAGCGTCAAGAATTTTCCAATCGATTCGTGTTGCTTGAGCTTGAGTTCGTAATAGATCGGCGAAGCGTTCCAGTAAAGATGTCAGCATCTCCTCGGATGTTATCGATGACGCGGTATAGACAACTCCGACGAGTTTCTTCGTGGTCGATGAGATTTTGGTTTCATGTGAATCCTTGACCGGGCTGCCCACAGCGGCAGCGCTTCCCTCGGCGCGAGCCGCCACTACCAAATTTTTCAACGACAGCTCATGCCCTTCGCTGTTGAAAACATAAGCTTCCTTTTCCATTCCGATTCGTATGCACAATTTGTCGCCGGTTTTTTCCAAATCAAGAATGCTTATCGGAAGGTGGGAAATCAGCGACAGGTGATTATTTATATCCACCGCATTATTGATTGAGTTGAATGAACCTCTCCCCTGAAGATCTTTGACGAGAAACTCCGAGGCGGGGCGATTTCTACCGGACGGATGAAATCCGTAGGTTTTCAAAAGGCTGCGAATTCCTTTCTGGAGATGATCCGGATAGATGAATTGCGGAGATAGAATGTGTTTCGTTTCCTCGAAAATGTCCTTCAGATATTCTTGAGAAGAAGGACCGATGACGACATTATCAGCCTCGATAAGGCCGATTCTCAAAGGCCCGGGCGGTAAGGAAAAAATGAGTGTTGTATTCATTGATGCTCCATCGCATGCGTCTTATTGTAATAATTCCAAAATTCTCCGACAAATCGTGTTGATATCGCGGGCGCCCATGACCAGTACCATGTCGCCCGACTTGGCTTCCTTGACGATATTGGAAACTATACGATCGCGATCTCCGAAATAAAATGCATTTGGAAACTTTCGTTTAACTTCGTCAACGATCTGCTGCGACGAAATGTCCTTTTCCACTGTTCCGCCGCCGTAATAAATATCGTCAAGAAACAAAAATTCGTCGCGTTCCAGCGAGCCGAAAACGTTGACCAAATCCTCGCGGGTAAACCGTGTCGGACCGAAACCGTGAGGTTGGTAAACTATAAACCGTCGCTTGGACGATTGCCGCGCGGTTTTGATCGCCGCGGCTATTTCAGCGGGATTGTGAGCGAAATCATCGATTACCGTTATGCCGTTAACGGTTCCGATACATTCAAAACGTCTCTTCATGCCGGGAAAAGCGAGAAATGACGAGGCAACTTCATCCTTGGGAATTCCCAAGACCTTTGCTACGGCGATCGCCGCCAGAGCATTCTGCACGTTGTGTATCCCGGAAAGCTGCAGCATGAAAGAAATGCCCTCGTGCGAGAATGAAATACGATCCTTGCCGATGACGACGTTGTCGGCGCGAATGTCGCATATCGGAGAAAGACCGTATGTCAACACCTCGCCTTCGAGATTTTCCTTGATGGCCTGTAACTGCGGATCATCCCCGCAAAGAATCTTTGTTCCGTCCGCGACGGTATTCGAAAGAAAAGTTGAAAAAAGCTGAGTAAGTTCCTCAAGGGGTTTATGATCCCGAGAAATATTTGTAATTAGGGAAATGAAGGAATTGTATTTGACTATGGAGCCGTCCGATTCGTCGGCTTCGATAACAAAATGAGGCCCGGAGCCGTTGAAGGCATTAGTATCTAGGCCGGCGATGACTCCGCCGACGGCGCAGGAAGGTTCCAAGCCGGAAAATTTCAACATCCACGCCGTCAAACCGGTCGTTGTTGTTTTTCCGGCAGTGCCGCCGATGGCGATTCCCTTTTTCGCGTTGAAAAGATCAGCGAGCAGATCGGAACGCATGATTTCCTTGATTCCAAGCTTGCGCGCGGTAATAATGTCGGAAACCTGGTCTTCAACGGCGGTGGACTTAACTATCGTCACTTCGCCGGGCCGAAGATGGGTTTCGGCAAGAAATTGGGTTGGGCCACTCCCATCTTGAGGAAATATGGAAATTCCAAATTTGAGAAGTCGCTTGCAGTAGTCGCCGTCCAAGTTTCTATCCGAGCCTGCGACGCGCCCGCCCGACGTGTGGAGGATTTTCGCCAAGCCGCTCATTCCCATTCCGCCTATTCCGACGAAAAATGCGTTCATATGCTTCCCTTTTCCCTCCATGATAAATTGTTTTCACCGATTCGAGCAATACCCTAAGAAAATTTATCGAACAATATGTCGCATTACCTTAAGGCAAAAGCAAAAAAGGCGAACCCTTTTCCGTAATTCAATATATTTATCGACGAAAATCAAGCGAACGGGTAGAATGTTTTCACTTGCTTCGATCACCCAAGGAAACTATCAATCGTTCGTAAATAACGGAGGTTATTCGATGCAAAGACCGGTTGGTCGAGAACGGCTTTTGATCCTTTTATTATGTCTCGGAGTCTTTTACGGTCAATCCGCCCGGAGTTACGAATCCGCTTTTGCCGTGCTGTCGCCGAACATGGTTCAAATCTACACCGACTGCGCGGGTGTGCCGCATGTCGTAGCTGAAACAACCGCCGGTGCCTACTGGGGGTTCGGCTATTCCTTGGCCAAAGACCGAATGTTTCAACTGGAAATACTGCGTCGATCGGTCAACGGAACTCTGTCCGAACTGTTCGGAATAAATTTCGTGGAAGCCGACTATATCGCCAGACGAGACGGTATTTCCAAAACCGAACTTTACGCCGGATTTAAAGACGTATCCCCGGATTTCAGAGAGGCGCTCGGTGCTTTCACCAACGGCATTAATGCGGCAATCAAGGCCTGTAATGAGAAAAAAATCCTTGAGGATGCGGCTTTTTCTGCGGTCGGCGTGAAACCGACCTTCTTCACCGAGAGCGATCTGCTGAATATTTTTGCCGGAACCATGGCCGTTCGTTATAACGATTTTACTCAGGAGCTGGACAACCTTCACCTCCTTTCAAGCTTGGTTAGGCGTTTCGGATCGAAAACGGCATCAAATATCTTCGAAGATGTCGTTTTTTTCGAGGATCCTTCCGTTTATTCCACGCTGGATGAATTTCCCGGTTTCAAACCCCAACTGCGCCACATGCCATCACTGCCGTCAAATCTTCCCTCAACGGAAAGTTTGAATTCCCCCACTTTGCGCAGCCGCAAGAAAAACGAGCACTTAAAAACCTTGGGAATTCCCGACAAATCTGGAAGTTATGCCGTAGTTCTCTCAAACCGCTCGCGGGGGAAGAAAGAAGCGTTGCTTCTGGGCGGCCCTCAAATGGGCTATTTCAAACCTTCGGCTCTTTACGAAGTCGGTCTGCACACGCCCAAATTCGATCTGGTCGGAACCACGCCCGTCGGCTATTTCCCGCTGATTTTCGGAACCAATCGCAATATCGGATTCACGGCCACCGCCGGAGTTGCCAACTTGGTCGATATCGTCTCACTTTCAAGCGACTCCAAGGAACCCGACACCCTCGTTGGTCGCGATATTAAAATCCGCAAAACCGTACGCCGTGAATCAATCAAAGTCAAAGGGCAAAAACAGCCCATCATAAAGATCGTCGAAACAACCTCTCTTGGCCCTATAATTGCCGTCGAAGGACGAATAAATTATATCAAACATCGAGGTTGGAGCAATCATATTACATCGTCTTACGCCGCATGGTTCGATTCCAATCATTCCGATACTCTCAATGCATGGCTCAATGTCTCCGACGGCATGGCTTTATCGATCAATTGGCTTGGAGCAGACAGAGTCGGACACATTGCTTATTCCTATTGCGGAGTCGGAAAAAGTCGTCGAAGCTTCGGTGATGACAGATTGCCCTGCAATCGACCGGCTGAATTTCCATACCCGGATCTGCGTATCTCCGCCATGAACCCGCCTTCGGGCTTTTTTACCAATTGGAATTGCCCACCCATCAGTAGTTTTCGTGACGGCGACATGCAAACCGGCTGGGGACATGACCAAAGAACGGCCTTTTTAGCGAAGCATATTACGGAGAACCGCGATTGCTGGTCGATCGACTTTCTGAACGATCTCGACCGCAAAATCGCCTTTACCGATCAAAGAGCTTTTTTTTATTTGACGCCGCTTTTGGAATTCATCAAACAGGAATCACTCAGCCCGCTTGGTGCGTCGGCTTTTCATCTTCTCGCACGCTGGGACGGAACCAGAACCGATGTCAATCGGGACGGTCTTTTTGACTCTCCGGCGCCGGGATTATTTGACGCCTTTTGGATTCGTCTGTTCAATGCCCTTTTCGCGAAATATCTCGGCGATTTTATTTGGATGATCGCCTCCGATCCGACTTGGACGCAATCGTCAATCGTGACCAAAGCCCTTAAGGGAAATTCCCGATACGACTATCTGGAAGGCAGAATCGCCGCCGACTTTGTCACCGAAATATTCCAAGCCGCCGTCGATAGTCTCGCTTCGGAAGGAAAGCCTCTGCCGCTTCTTCCATGCCCGGCCATGGAATTTCCCGGCAGCAATTACGTTGGAGCTTCGACCCGGGTTGTGCCGGCAACCTTTACTCCGTTCATGAACAGGGGTAGCGATATTCAAATCATGAGTCTTTCACCGGACGCCGTCAAGATTTGGGGTATTCTTCCACCGGGGAATACGGCACAAGGACCTCATCAATCCGACCAAATCAACGATTTTCGTGATTTCCGATATCGGGAACGCTTTCTAACACTATCCGAAGTAAAAAGAAACGCCCGTGGAATTTCATTGATCAAGATCGTTGATCCTCAAAATTAGATATTACGGAATTTCAAAGGAGACAGTAGCAAGATGAATAAAAATGCCAGAATTTATGTCGCAGGCCATCGGGGGCTTGTGGGCAGCGCAATTCTCAGGGTTTTACGTAAATACGGCTACGACAATATAATTGTCAGGACGCATAAGGAACTTGATCTATGCAATGCAGTGGCGGTCGCGGATTTTTTCAACGCCGAGCGGCCCGAGTATCTTATTTTGGCGGCGGCCAAGGTCGGCGGAATACACGCGAACAACACTTATCCGGCTGATTTCATTTACGAAAATCTCGCCATTCAAACGAACGTAATCCACCAGGCGTGGAAAACCGGCCTAAAGCGCCTTATGTTCCTTGGCTCGTCATGTATTTACCCTCGAGATTGTCCGCAACCGATCAAGGAAGAATACCTTTTGAAAAGG
>Ga0209749_1000490_pt1 | contig 53522 bp, 52 predicted proteins | sample EPASupsiteSAE347_FD_187267 | JGI IMG/M metagenome (GOLD analysis project Ga0209749, IMG submission 187267) | Bioremediated contaminated groundwater from EPA Superfund site, New Mexico - Sample SAE3-47 (SPAdes) (version 2) | ecosystem: Environmental > Aquatic > Deep subsurface > Groundwater >... | reverse complement strand
CATATTATACCACGCCTGTTTTAATCCCGCTTTTATTTGTCAAGGCAGATCCGGCCATGGTGTCCGCCGGCGGAAACTGGTATCTCTGGCTCGCCAGCATGGGTTATCAAATGACGGGGCCGTATGATTTCGGCGTTTCCGCCAGACCGCTTGCGGCCGATTTTGACGGTGACACCAAAGCCGATCCGGCCATGATAGATGATGCCTTGTGGTATATCTGGTTCTCCGGGGCCGGTTATCAGCTGAGCGGTGGCCCGTGGAACTTTGGCGTGGCCGGCATGCCGGTTGCAGGCGACTTTGATGGCGACAGCAAAGCCGACCCGGCCATGGTTGTTGACACGTTATGGTATATCTGGTTTTCGGGCACGGGTTACCAGTTAAGCGGTGGCCCCTGGAACTTTGGCGTGGCGGGCGATCCGGTCGCGGCTGACTTTGATGGCGACGGCAAGTCTGACCCTGCCATAGTTGTTGATGCTTTATGGTATATCTGGTTTTCGGGCACGGGCTATCAGCTGAGCGGCGGTCCATGGAATTTTGGGGTGGCGGGTGACCCGGTGGCGGCTGACTTTGATGCCGACGGTCTGGCAGATCCAGGCATGGTTGACGGCGTTTTATGGTATATCTGGTTTTCCGGCGCGGGTTACCAGCTTTGCGGCGGTCCATGGAATTTCGGCATGCTGGGCGATGCCGTTGCCGCTGACTTTGACGGCCAATAAGATTGATTATTTGGTCTGTTGGCGCAGGGGACGGATAAAAAAACACCGGGCTGAAAATATTTTCATTTTTTTCTTGCATTATATCATCTTTCATCTACATTTTACGATGTTTGCCGTTGGTTTGTAGTGAGTTTGCGTTTGCAGATTGCCAGACGAGGAAAAAATGTCTGTTACAATCGTTATCCCGAACAGGTCGGGGATACTCACTTGCTGATTATTCGGCGATAGAAGGAGTAAATATGGCAGTTAAATTGTATGTTGGTAATCTGTCCTTTAACACCACTGAGGGAGATCTGCAGGAGTATTTCGCTCAGGCGGGGACAGTCGTCAGTTGCAGCGTCATTATGGACAAGTACACGAATAAATCCCGCGGTTTTGCCTTTGTGGAAATGGGAAGCCCGGAGGAAGCCAACAAGGCCATCGCTGAGTTGAACGGCAAGGATTTTCAGGGGCGTGCTTTGAAAGTTAATGAAGCCAAGCCGCGTGAAGACCGGCCCCCGCGTAATTTTGGCGGCGGTGGTGGTGGAAGAGGCCGCGACAGAGATCGTTAAGCGAAATAGATGCCTGAACTGCCCGAAGTTGAAACCATCGTCAGGGAACTGCGGTGTGCTGATATTATAGGGCGGAAAATAATTGAAAGCATTATTATGTGGCCGCCCCTCATAAGGGGGCGGCCATTTTTTTTCAAAAAACAGCTTGCCGGCAAAGAAATCATTGCGCTTGCGCGCCGCGGCAAATTCATTGTTTTTACCCTCTCCGGCGGTTATTTTCTTCTTGTCCATTTACGGATGAGCGGTCAATTCAATCTGGCCGATGCCAACCAGGCCAGGGAAGTTCATCAGCACATTATCCTGCGGCTCAGTGATGGCCGCGAACTGCGCTACCGCGATACGCGCAAGTTCGGCCGATGGCAGATTACCAGGGACCCCTCGGAAATACTTGGGGCGCTCGGTCCGGAGCCCCTGGCAGAATCATTCCGACCCGCGGTATTTTTTTCCTGCCTGAAAGCGCATCGCCGGCAATTGAAACCGCTTCTTTTGGATCAGCGTGTGATTGCCGGGCTGGGTAATATTTATGCGGATGAAGCTCTCTGGGAAGCGCGACTGCATCCCCGGCGTCTTTCCGATTCTCTGGATGGACGCGAGTCATTGCGCCTGTTTAAGGCTATCAGGCATGTTTTACGGCGCGGTATCCGCAACAAGGGAACAAGCCTGGGAACAGGAATGGGTAACTATTATCGTCCTGGCAAGAAAACCGGTCAAAATCAGGACAAACTGAGGGTCACGCGCCACAGCGGCGCGTTGTGTCCGCGTTGCGGAACGGCGGTCATGCGCTTGCTTGTCGGCCAGCGTGCCACATATATTTGCGCTAAATGCCAGAAGTTGGCGCCCGAGAGGTCAGATCCCCGGAGGTCAGAGTCTCAGAAAACAAAAAACTAACCTTTGGTCTCTGACCTCTGCTTGCTGATCTCTGCTTTCTGACCACTGACCTCTGATTTCTGATTACTGGCTTCTGGCTTCTCTCCTTTGTTTTTCCGGGGTAGGAATTCAAAACCGACTTTTCCGTCTTTCATAACCAGATAAGCCTTGAATGGCCTTCCCTTCCTTGAAATAAAGCCTGTCAAAAGATCGCTTTTGCCGGTTTCAAGGAGTTTCGCCATCTGGGCCCGGTCAACAGTCTGTTGTAAGATGATGCTTCCGGAACGGAAGGAGCAGGAAGGCGAATCGCCAAATGCTTTTTCGCAAGCGTAAATAGAGCCGGTTTCAAACACCTGCGCGGCGCAAACCGGGCAACGGCCAAGCGGCTCTTTTGTTTTGTCCACGGTCTGCGTGGCCATGTCGCCGCCAAAGTCAAATTCAAGTTTATGTTCGGCATTGAGTTTGACAACGGCCGAAAACGAACGGCCCTTGTGGCTATGAAAACCGGTGAGCGGCCCCAATCTTTTTTCGGAAAGGATGGCATCAATTTCATCCGCCTCAAACTGGCGGCCGGCCAGGTTTTTCCAGAGAAAATAATCGCAGGCCGCGCATTGAAAACGGCTGTACTGTTCGTGGATTTTACCGCCGCATTTCGGGCAGGGTGTTTTCAGGGGGCCGAAATCGCCGGGAATGGAATCATGTTCTGAGCCTTTGACTTTCTCGACTATTTTTCCGGTCATGGAGGTGATTTCACGCATGAATTCCGGCCGGCCCAAACGCTGTTGTTCCATTTGCTTTAGTTTGAATTCCCATTCTCCGGTCATTTCCGGGGAACACAATTCGGCGATTTTGAGCCCGCGTAAAAGAGCGGCCAGGGAAAATGCTTTTGCGGTTGGTTTCAGTTCCCGGGCTTGCCGGATAATGTATTTTTCATAAATCAAGCCTTCAATTATGGACGCCCTGGTTGCCGGTGTGCCGAGGCCCTTTTCGCTCATCGCCTGCCGCAATTCCTCGTCATCAACGAGTTTCCCGGCCCCCTCCATGGCCGTGAGCAGGGTTGCTTCCGTTAAGCGGGCGGGTGGTTTTGTTTGTTGCCGGGCGCTTTCAATATTAACGGTTTGAACTGTTTCGCCGGCCTGGATGGGCGTCAAATCAGCCTGCTGTTCGGAATTGCCTTCCTTGCCATAAACAGCGAGCCAGCCGGGATTGGTGAGAACTTTCCCATCGGTTTTAAAAGTCTCCCCCTGAACAGTGGTAATGCGCGTTGTTACCAGAAACTCCGCCGGAGGAAAGAAAACAGCCAAAAAACGTTTCGTCACCATATCGTAAATTTTAGCCTCGTCAGCCTGGAGCGCCTTGGGCATGACGTTGGTCGGAATAATGGCAAAATGGTCGGAAATTTTTTCATTATTGAAAATGCGTTTGCTTGGGCGGACCCATTTTTCATCCAGAATTCGCCGGGCAAAGGCGCCGTATCCGCCACCGGCGGATCCGTCCGCGGAGGATTGTTCCCCGGTTGCCATGGACGCCAGCGTTTTTTTTGTGATTTCAATGTAATCTTCGGGCAGGGCGCGGGCATCGGTGCGGGGATAGGTCAGCGCCTTGTGGTGTTCGTAAAGTCTTTGGGCGCACTGCAGAGTGTGTTTGGCGGAAAAACCGAAGCGATTATTGGCTTCACGCTGGAGACTGGTAAGATCATAAAGAAGCGGCGAGATCTGGGTTGAGGGTTTACTTTCCTCGGTAACTGTTCCGGGTTGTCCCCGGCATTTCTGGCAAATGTTTTCAGCCTGTGTTCCATCCCATATCCGCTCCGGCTTTGTTTCCTCGGGGCGGTTTTCCCTGCTGAAATTGCGGTCAAACCACAAGCCTTCATAAAGACCGGCCGCGGCCTGAAAGGATGCCTTGATTTCCCAATAATCTTTCGGGACAAATTTTTTTATCTTTTCCTCGCGCTCAATAACGATCATAAGGGTGGGGGTTTGCACCCGGCCGACGGTTGTCAGGAAAAAACCGCCATGTTTTGAGTTGAAAGAGGTTATGGCCCGCGTGCCGTTGATTCCAATGAGCCAGTCGGACTCGGAGCGGCACATGGCCGCATCGGCCAGAGGATGCATTTCCGCATCGGAACGCAGGGCGGCAAAACCTTCCCGGATGCTGGCAATAGTCATTGACTGGAGCCAGAGACGTTGAATGGGTTTGGGGGTATGGGCGTATTGGACGATATAACGGAAAATCAGTTCGCCTTCCCTTCCCGCATCGCAGGCGTTGATCAGGGCGGTAACGTCCTTGCGTTTGATAAGCCGCAGAAGAAGTTTAAGCCGCGCTTCGCTTTTAGGAATAGGCTGAAGTTCAAAGGCCGGCGGCAAAACCGGTAAATTAACCAGGTTCCATTTTCCTTTTTTTGGCTCACAACCTTCGGGCGGGTGGATGGTCAGCAAATGGCCGCTGGCCGAGGAAAGAACATACTGCTCGCTCTCAAAATAATCCTCCTTCTTGCGAAAGCCCCCAAGGGCGCGTGCGATATCGCTGGCAACGGAAGGCTTTTCGGCGATGATCAGGGTTTTATCCATAAGCAAAATTAAATTCCAAATCCCAAGCGCCAAATTCCAAATAATAATCGATTTTCAATTACCAAATAAGCCAAACGTCAAGAAAATCTTGGTGATCTGTTTCTGTAATTTGAAATTTGATTATTGGAATTTATTTGGTATTTGGAATTTGATCATTGGGATTTCAGTTTCCGGCAGTGTGGTCCAGCCGGCTTTTGCCCTCAACCGACTGCACAAAATAACGCGGTCTGGCGCGCACATCAATATAAGTGCGCCCGATGTATTCTCCCAGAAACCCCATGGCAATAAATTGTCCGCCGATGAAAATGAAAAGAATTGCAAAAAGCGTAAATACCCCTTTTTCGGCCCATTCCGGCCCCCATAAAATACGCAGGATTAAAATCAAAATTCCCAATCCGACTCCCATTAAGGCGACAATTACTCCGATAAAGCTGAGAATACGCAAAGGTAAAGTGGTTATGCTGGTCAGCAGGTCAAATTGAAGATTAATCAGTTTCCACAGGCTGTATTTGGAACCGCCCGCCTTGCGCTCCATGTGTTTTACTTCAATTTCAGCTGTTTTGCGCGCGAAACTGTTGGCAAGAACCGGGATAAATGTGCTCCGCTCCTGGCATTGAAGCATGGCCTGGACTACATTGCGGCGGTAAGCGCGAAGCATACATCCGTAATCGTGCATTACGATGCCCGTAACGGAAGCGGTCATTTTATTGACCAGTACTGATGAAAAACGGCGGAATAAGCTGTCCTGCCGCGGCGTGCGGATGGACCCGACTACGTCAACCCCCTCGTTTATTTTGCTTACAAGGCGGGGGATTTCTTCGGGCGGATTCTGCAGGTCCGCATCAAGGGTGACAATGATCCCGCCTTTTGCCTGGTCAAAGCCGGCCATTACCGCCGCATGTTGTCCGTAATTGCGGTTCAGCAAAACACCTATAATTTCGCCGGCGTGATTTTTTGCCGCCTCAATAATAGCCGCATCAGATCCATCCCGGCTTCCATCATCCACGAGGATTATTTCAAAGGGGCAATTTAAACTGTGGCAGGCCGCCAAAGTGCGCCGGATAAGATCGCTTAAATTGTCAGACTCATTATAGATGGGAATGACGACGGAAACTGTTGAAGAAGATTCAGACATGGTGTGTTAGATGATATATTTATGATTGCATCGTGTCAAGCTTCCACGGAATGCCGAAAGTGGAAATTAGAAATTAGGTCTTCATTCCTTTGTGAAAAGAAGCCGATTCCATGCTAATTTCCAATTTCTAATTTCTATTTACAGGCCTCTTTGCCAGCACCTTTTTGACGGCGTCAATGACATCATCAACATCTTCCGCGCGCATCTCGGGGAAAAGGGGCAGGGAGCAGATCCGGTCCGAATTCCATTCAGTGGCGGGCAGCATGCCCCGTTCAAACCCCATGTAGTCGCGGTAAAATTTCTGAAGATGAACGGCGCGAAAATGCAGGCCGGTCCCGATGTTCAGTCGTTTCAATTCCTCCATAAAATCGTCGCGGCTCATCCGCGCGCGGTCAATATCCAGGCGGACAATAAAAAGGTTCCAGGCATGCCGCATCGGCCAGGGAGGAATTTTCAACGGTATCAGTTCGGGAATGTTTTTCAGCTTTTCAGTATAAAGCCCGGCAAATTCCGCCCTTTTCCGGATGAAATGCTCCAGGCGCCCCAATTGAGAGCGTCCGAGCGCCGCCGCGATATCGGTCAGATTATACTTGTAGCCGGGTTCAACCGTCTCGGCCTGTGGGGAACGCCCTTGCATTTTGCGGTCAAAGGCGTCAACGCCGAGACCATGGAATTTAAGGCGTTTGATTCTCTCAACCAATGCAGTATCATCGGAACAGAACATTCCGCCTTCGCCGGTGGTGATGTTCTTGATGGGATGAAACGAGAATATGGCCGTTCCTGAAGAGCCGATTCTTTTCCCTTTATACTCAGTGCCGACCGCATGGGCCGCATCCTCAATCAACGGAATTTTATATTTTTGTGCAATTTCCCGAAAGGAGTCAAGATCAACCGGCGCGCCCGCAAAATGCACGGGAACAATCAGTTTGGTCCGTTCCGTAACAGCCTCCTCAACCAGTTTCGGCGCGGCCAGCAAAGTGTCGCGGTCCACGTCAACAAATACCGGCTTGGCGCCGCTGAGAACAATTAAGTTGGCCGTGGATACCCAGGTCATGGACGGTGTGATAACCTCGTCGTCGGGGCCGATATTCAATGCTTTCAACGCCAGATGCATGCCGCCCGTGGCCGAGGCCAGTGCCACCGAAGCCGGCGCGCCGGTATAATTTGAAAATTCCTCCTCAAATTTGGCGGCATTCTGGCCGGTGGTGATCCAGCCGGAACGCAATACGGCGGTGGCGGCGTTAATGTCGCTGTCGTCAATGCTCGGTTTTGAGAATGGTAAAAAAGTCGCGCGCATTATAGTCCGTGTTTCGTGAAGCGTATCTCGTCTTTTCTTTCTCAGTCGCTTTGTGCCGCTGTGCCTTCTGTCTTCTGCCTTTCTTCAACCGCAATCAACTGCAATAAACGCCTTTTTCCCATACGGCTTTCAAAAATAACCTGATTTCCTTTATCTGGCAAGTCATTTTGAACGGCATTTTTTTCAAGAATAAGCGCTCCGTTGAACCGGATATTTCGGCCTTGCAGAATATCATCCAGCATTTTTTGGTCCGAAATGGATGGTAATACAAGGCCGCAATAGTAGTAAAATCCCGCCACGGTGGTTTCATCAAGGTTCCAGCCGGCGATTTTCAACTCCGGGTGCGCTCTGATCGCATCAGCCATTGACCTGAAAGCGGGTCCGTAGCTTTTATGCCGGTCAATGATCGGGCAGGCAATAATCAATAAGACCGCGTAACATCCGGCGGTGATTATCAAAAGACGCTGAAATGACGCACCGGTGACGCGCGCCAGGCCCCGGGCTTTTTCCGGACCATAGAGGCACAAAAGGGCGCAGGCCGGCAGGAGCGCGCTGAGATAAATATCGCGCTTGGTGGCCGATAATGACAGGAGCAGGAAAGCGCCCAGCGACCAGAAGATAAACAACAGACAGCCGCTGGATATTGTCTCGCCCCGCCATGCTTTTTTAAGGAAAAGAATGATGGCGGCGATGAATGGAACAATCCAGGGCAATAAATAAACCGGCAGGACCGAAAAATAATAATACCAGGGTGAAATATGCCCCAAATCATGGGCCGCGCCGGTAAAGCGTCCGAAATGGTTTGTCCACCACCACTCGCGGAATAATTCCGGGCCGCCTTTCAAGGCGAAGGCAATGATCCAAATCGCGGAAATCAATCCGAATGCAATGAGCGCCAAGGCGTGATAGCCAATTATAGCGTGCAGGGATTTTAAAGACGCGGCTGGGCCGGAGACCCGCGTCCTACCATTATAATTTTCTGATTCAGGTAAACCACGCGTAGCGCGTGGTAGAGGTAGGGCGGCGGCATCCCTGCCGCGCCGTCCTATTTTGTTAACCCATGGAATAAAAATTCCCAGCCATGCCAGGCCGATAATTATCGGTCCAATCAGCCCCTTTGCAAGAAACGCGCCCGCCGCAAGAATTCCGGCCAGGGGCAGGCAGGAAAACCGGTTGTTTTCATAAGCTTTTGCCAGAGCCCATACGGATGCGGTAATGAAAAACATGAGCGCGTTATCCACCAGGAGCCAGTGAGTAACGTGGACGAAACCAATCATGGTGGCAAGGATTCCTGCGGCGACAAGCGCCTTCTGGCGGTCAAAATAAATTTTTCCGAGCAGATAAGTGAAAAGTAATGTCCCCAATCCGAAGCAGGCCGATACCAGCCGCAGAGCGGCCGTATTGCCGATAATCTTGCCAAAACCCAGCAGGAAAAATGACGCCGCTATGTAAAACAAAGGCGGTTTTTCGACAAAGGGCTGTCCGGCCAGTTCGGGGATAATCATGTTGCCGGATTGGCTCATGCTTAACGTAATGGCCGCCTCCCGCGGTTCATCCGGCGTCCAGAGATCGTGATCCATAATCCCGGAAAGCGAAACCGCGATAATCATGGCAACCAGCAGTCCCGGCCAAATTTGGCGTGATAATTGTATGCCGTCGTTGTTATGCTTGATGGAGTTCATTCTCTTTGTTTTATCAGCTGACGAGATCCAACGCCAATATAACTTCTGTTTGATTCTTTACAATGATAATCAGGTGAATTACATTCATGTCACAGTTATTGAAACGTGAGAACTATAGGTTAACCAACTGCTGGCTATAGAGGTGAAACAATGGCAAAGCTCGTTAAAAAACCTGCCGTAATCAAAGCGGCCGGCACTCCTGCGAAGGAAATCCAAGAGTTCATCGGACGCGTGAACACAGGAACATCCGAGGCAAGCATCGCCAAAATGATAAGTCCTCAAGGATGGAAAGAACCCGGTCAGACACCTGAATTCAACGAGTATACACTCGTGCTTAAAGGATCGCTCCACGCCAGACTCAAGAATCGAGAGATAGTGGCTAAAGCAGGACAGGCCATCTTGGTCAAGGCCGGCGACTGGGTTCAATACAGCACTCCGGATCCCCAAGGGGCCGAGTACATTGCCGTATGTGTGCCTGCTTTTTCGCCACAGACCGTACATCGAGACAAAAACGAGGACAATAAGAGCAATAAGAAAGCCAACCATCGGCTTCAGCGTACCGCTCGTCAGGCTCGCGTCCGCTGAGCCGTAACGTTCGACGAAAGAGAAAAAAATGATAGAACCGGTGAAGAAGAAATTGGATAAGCCCCGATGCGGGCTTTGCGGCAAGACCAAGAAACTTACAAAGACAGAGTGCTGTGGCAACTGGATTTGTGACGATCACGACAAGTACATGCTCTTCTCCTATGCTCGGAATAGTTGCCACAGAAATCATGATCGTTATACCTTGTGCTCATACCACCACAATGAGGGACATGCCGGACATTGGAAGGACTGCAAGAAATGCCGCGACTCCTTCGAAACGGAAATTTACGTGTGGTATGGAACCAACGAGCACAATTTTGAGAAGCTGGATAATCCTCCAAAGTTCGAGCCCACACATTGCTCGGAGTGCGGCAAGGTGATCAACCTTGGGACAGACGGATACTCACGGCTTGGGAAGGATTACAAGTGCGGCACTTGCACGGAAAAGGAAATGGAGAAGAAAATGCGTCGAACCAAGCTCTGAACCTTACGGTTTTGCCGCGACGATAAAACCGAAAGTTAGCGCAGTCGTTCGGCTTTCAGATATTTATTTATCAGCAAATGTTTGATATTTTTAGCGTAAATCTATTGGAGAAAAATATGCCAACCACAATGACAAGAGACCAAGCTCATAAACTTATCGACAAAATGCCCGAAGATTCCTCGTGGGATGATCTCATGCACGAAATATACGTTCGTGAAGCAATCGAACAAGGGCTCGCCGACAGCAAGGCTGGCCGTGCCAAGGATGTTCGGGATGTCCGGAAAAAATACGGCCTGCCCGGATGAAAGTCCACTGGACAGACACGGCAGGGAATCATCTTGATGCGATTCATGCATACATTGCCCAAGATTCCCCGGAGTATGCAAAACGCATGGTAGATCGGATTACCCGTCGCTCGCAGCAGATTGCGGACTTTCCACTTGCCGGCCGCAGAGTCCCCGGATACGAGATTGACAAGATTCGGGAAGTGATCGAGGGACCGTATCCGTATTATTTATTACATCAAGCCTGACCAGATTGATGTCCTTGCAGTTTTGCATGGAGCGCAGGATGTGCTCCGATGAGACAAAGAAGCCGCTCCGCACGCGCTGCCGCGCGCCGGAGACGTCGGACGTTCTGCCAAGCAGGAGAAATGAGAATCTGGACGTTACATCCGCAGCACTTGGATCGTCAGGGGCTGCTCGCTCTGTGGAGGGAAGGACTGCTGGCGCAGGCGGTCCTGCTCGGCAAGACAAGAGGATACCTGCACCATCCACAGCTCGAGCGTTTTCGGAAACAGCAGGATCCCGTCGCCGCAATCGCAACATATCTTGCGGTGGTTCATCGCGAAGGCGTGAGGCGCGGATACGAGTTTGACGCAAACAAAATCAACAAACGCAGAAGTCAGTCCCGCATAACGGAGACAAACGGCCAACTCTTGTATGAGTGGCAACATCTCAAAACGAAATTGAGCATGCGCAGCGCCCATCTCTTATCGGAAGTCGCAAAAGTTAAAAAACCACGCCCGCATCCGCTCTTCAGGATTGTCTCCGGGCAAGTGCGGAACTGGGAAAAACGAAGAAAGATCATGCCTTCCAGGCATGCCCCCTCCGCGGCCGCCTTGCCATGCGCGAACCCGGGCGGCAATCATGGCTCAAGTTAATTTGCGGATAAACTCTAAAATTTCAGACTGCCTAATATTGACAGAGTATTCTCAAAAAGGCAGACTCTTGCCAGAACTATGACAATCAACCGATTCAACAATTGGATTCTTCCGTTGGCCGTGGCCGTAATTATTGCGGCCTATCTGATCATCCTTTTTTACCGGGGGTTCAATGATCCCGATGAGGGGCGTTATTCCGAGATTCCACGGGAAATGGTGGCCAACGGCAACTGGATGGAAATGCGCATGCTCGGTTTCCGCTATTACGAGAAACCACCGCTTGCCTATTGGCTGGTTGCCCCGGCCATAAAAGTTTTCGGCCCGCGCGACTGGGCGGTTCGCATCCCGCTTTTGTTTTCGGGAATATTCTGCCTGGTGCTTTTGACGGCCGTTTCAATAAGGCAATTTGGGTTGCGGCATGGGCTGTTTTCCGCGCTTACAATGGCTTCGCTGGTCGGATTTATTGCCGGGAATGGCCTGCTTTTAACCGATTCCTTTTTGCTGTCTTTCTTTGCCGCCACGTGTGTTTTTATCTATCTTGCATTTGCCGATAATCAGTCATCGGAAAGTTTATCAAGCCAATGGCATGATTTATCAAGCCACCGGCATGAAAGGCATAGATATCTGGCGCTTGCTGCCATAGCCGCGGCATTGGGCTTTTTTACAAAAGGGGCGGTGGCCGTTGTCCTGCCGGCGGCGATTGGCTTCATCTGGCTTTTGTGGGAAAGGCGCCTGAAAGTTTTGTTCAGGCCGTCAACCTCAGTTGCGGTATTATTCGCAATATTGCTGGTTTTGCCGGTAGTATGGCTTATTGAGCGATATAATCCCGGATTTGCAAGGCACTTTATTTTTGAGGAGCATATCGCCCGTTTTCAGGGGACCCGTGCCACTCAGCTTCATCCTGAGCCGTTCTGGTTTTTTCTCATGGTTCTGCCGCTTTTGCTGTTGCCCTGGACCTTGTTTTTGTTCCGGGCGGGACGAACCATCTGGAAGCAAAAAGTATTTGGCCAGGATTCATTTTCGCGGTTTCTGTTTGTCTGGGCCGCGGTTGTCATCTGTTTCTTTTCCATCAGCACCGGCAAATTGATGTCATATATCCTGCCCGCGATCCCGCCGCTGGGACTTTTGCTCGGCCGCTGGGGCGTCAGCGAGCCGAAAGAGGGCCGGGGAACATGGGATGATCGGTTATGGCGGATCGGCGCGGCCGGTTTTATTATTGTGGCCGCGGTGATTGTCGTGGTTTGGTTTTTGGCTTATTTCTGTCTTGTCCCGAAAACAATTTATCCCATCAGCGGCGCGAGCGTGGCCGCTTTAATACCGATAATTGCCGTTTCAGTATTTGCCTATAAGCAAAGGGCGGACATTGATTTTGCCGGGTTGCTCCTCTTTAATTCCGGGATTTTACTGGCCTGTGCTTTATTGCTTTCCCCGCTGGCGGGCAAGGATTTCAACGTGTTGTTGCACATCAATTCTTCCTATGTCTATAAAAGCCTCGCCCGCGAGCTTAAGCCGGATGACAAAATTGTCGTTTTTTGGTCCTATCGTCCCGCTTTGCCGTTTTATACGCAAAAGTTGTATGTGCCTTTTCAGGAAGACAACGAACTGTCGTATGGAATGAAAATGGAGCCGGAACGTCCCGACGGCCTGGATAATGCCGGCGAACTGCTCAAGTTCCTGGAAAATTCTACCGGCCGTGTTTTTGCCCTTGTGGAGCCGCAGGACTTGAAGTCCAAATTCCCCGCCTTAAAACTGAATTTTAAGGAAACCAATCTGCCGCGCGATCCGGATACGATTATTTACGAGTTGATTCGGCCGTAAATGAAGACGCAAAATTTCAAGATAATAGCATGCAACGTCTTGTGGCGGGAGTATTGCCACTATGCCGCGCTGTCCAAAAACAGATTCGGATTTCATTTCCTGGAATATGGGCTCCATGGCGATCCCGCCAAACTGCGCGTTGAACTGCAAAATGCGATTGACAACACGCCCGGCACTTTTGACGCGATCCTGCTCGGATACGGGTTGTGCAGCAAAGGAATTGAGGGGATATCGGCCCGGAAGACGCGCCTGGTTATTATCAAAGGCCACGATTGCATAACCTGTTTCCTGGGTTCAAAAGAAAGGTACCTGGAATACTTTTCAGCCAATCCCGGCACCTATTGGTATTCGCCCGGATGGATTGAAAACCATCTTCCGCCGGGGAAGGAAAGATATGAAAAGACATATCAGGAATACTTACAGAAATACGGAGAGGACAACGCCCGGTATTTGATGGAGATGGAGCAGGATTGGTTCCGTAAATATTCCGTCGCGGCTTATGTTGATCTTGCTGTTGGCGATAATGACGCCTACGCCGAATATACCCGGCAGTGCGCCGATTGGCTGGGCTGGAAGTATGACCGAATCAAGGGGGATCCCGCGCTTTTCAGGCGATTTTTGGACGGTGATTGGGACGGTGATGCCTTCCTGGTTGTTGAGCCCGGCCATCACATAGAAGCAACCAATGACGGGAACATCATGCGGTCAAAAAGAAATGGGTGATCAGAGCTCCGCCGACCTTCCTTCGCCCACCGAAGCGAGGGCTTCGCGGAGGCGAATAGATAAAAAAATGCTTTTGCATGAAATTACCCTGCAACCGGGGTCAAACTAAAGACGCGCGCGGAACGCGATGCGGATTTGACATCACGGCGACGGAGCGCATCGCGCACGTCATCAAGTTTGTATGCGTCCTCAAGAGAAATGTAGGGCGACCAGCCGGTGTTGTCCTCAATCAGATCAACATCTACCTCAGCCGCATAATTTCCTTCATGTACCAATTTTGTATGATGTCTAGTTGTCATTGTTTCCTTCTCCTTGAATCGTCCGACCATAGCGCCGGATCAGGCCGGTATGCTGTCACAAGAACCGCCGGACTCAATTTGCCTTTAGGTATGCCCCAAACTACGTGAACCGGTAAATCGTTTTGATCTTTCTGCATGACAAGCACACACGGCCCTTTTGGAAAGTTAGGATAATCCTCAAGCAATTCGGCTTTTCTAATGCCATTCACAATATCTTTCGCAAATATTCCTTCCTCCGCCATTTCGTCATAGCCATGTTCGGAAATTCGCGCCTCTCCGCCTTCAATCAGTTTAATGATTTGTCTCAGCGTATGGCTCATATTTAATCAACTGCATTGTAAAACATCCAATATATGTTTCAATATTTTTCGATAAAAAAATGAGAATAGTGGCAATGTCTCGATAAACGAGGGATTAGCGATAATTATTTATCCTGCATTTTCCGTGCAAAAAAACAGGCGATTATGTGCTTGAGGGCTTCTCGGTGCAAGAGTGAGTTAATGGCTGTGGCCCAGGCTCCCCAGCAGTCTCAAAAGCCCGTCCAGAATCGTCCAGGGATGCGGCGGACAACCGGGGATGAATAAATCCACTTTGAGAATACTCCCGGCGCCGTTGAGTGTCTCGTCATGATTGGCATAGATCCCGCCTGAGATTGCGCAGGCGCCCACGGCGATGACAATTTTCGGCCCTGGAACGGCGGCATAAGTCTTCCGCAAGGCAAGCTCCATGTTTTTCGTAACAGGCCCCGTGATCAGGAGTCCATCGGCATGGCGGGGCGAGGCGACAAACTGGATTCCAAACCGGCCTAAATCGTACAGCAGGGTGTTGAGCACGTTGATATCCGCCTCGCAGGCGTTGCAGCCGCCGGCGCTTACCTGGCGGAGTTTCAGCGAATGCCCGAACAATTGCCGGGCTTTCTTATCCAGCGCTTCGGCCAGTTTTTGTTCTTTGCCGGTCAGGACGAGATCTTCGCGTCGCCGCGTTGCCAGGGCGTGTTCCCTTGAAAATTTGATTCCGGTTCCCGAACAGATTTTTTCGCACTGCCCGCAGAAAATACACAACCCCATATCCAGGCGCAGGTCCCGGTCATTTCCGACGGAGAGCGCTCCGGTCGGACACGATTGAACAATCTGTTCGGAATTCTTTAATGATTGCCCGTCAACAACCGGCCGGCCCCGGAACCGCTCCGGCAATACCGGTTTTTGCCGGGGATAATCATAGGTCCTGTATTTCTGCCGCATTCGGGCTGTTAAAATTCGCAACATTTTCCACCTTTACAAATCGTGTCCGCAATACGAAAGATTGAAACTTTTGTTGCACAATGGAAAGTCGGATATCTGCTGGCCCCGCATTGCCATGGCCAGCCCGAACCAGTTGTGAAACGAAGGGTCAACAATCTTATAATGCTCAAAATGTCCATTTGAATCCGTCAATGCCACGTGGCAAATCTCTCCCCGCCAGCCCTCAACCAGGGAGACCGTCATGGCGTCCGGCTCAAGCCGGTCAATTTTTCCATGCGTCTCGCCGCCCCCCGGCATTTTTAACTGTTCGCGGATAAAGGCGATTGAGCGCTGAATTTCCAGCCAGCGGACAAATGCGCGCGCAAACACATCGCCGCTCTGCCAGGTGGATACCGGGATTTGCGCATAGCGGAAAATACCCGATGGAAAATCCTGGCGCACGTCGCGCGTTATGCCGCAGGCGCGCACGGCCGGGCCCACCAATCCAAGCGCGCCGGCCGTCTCGGCGCCCAGCCGGCCCGTTTCTTCAAACCGGGCCATGACGGAACCGGTCTGCCAGAGAAGTTCAACCGCATTGGTTGTGTCGCGTTCGGCCGTGTCAAGCCGGCCGGCCAGCTCCTTGATTCCGGTTTCATCCAGATCATAAGCCGTGCCGCCGGGACGGATCAAGCCGCGTCCGAAACGGTTGCCGCAGAGCAGGGCCGTCATGTTGAGCCAGTCGCCGCGAATCCGTCCGCAATAGGAAGCGGTTGGAAGAAAGCCGATGTCGCCGGCCAGCGCTCCCAGGTCGCCGGTGTGGTTTGCCAGCCGTTCCAGTTCAAGCGCAATGCCGCGCAGGACCTTCGCGCGGGCGGTTATCCGCGCTGAACTCAGGGCTTCCGTGTTATGGCAGAAGGCCATGGCGTGCGCAATCGTGCTGTCGCCCGCGGCGGTTTCAATGTAATGGATGGTTTTTTTATCCGGTCCTTTCCGCAGATGCCGTTCAATTCCGCGATGCTGGCAGCCAAGCTCAATTTCAAGATAAAAAACATTTTCACCGTGGCATTGAAAGCGAAAATGGCCGGGCTCAATAATGCCGGCGTGGACCGGTCCGACGGCGACTTCATGCACTTCTTCGCCTTCCACGCGGAAGTAGTCGGCAATTCCAGGTCCGGCCGGATTGCCGCCGGAGGAAAAACATGTTTTGCGTCCGGCAGGATAGGGCGCATGGAAACGAATCGGTTTCAACCAGGGATGCCCGGCGGGCGTTATTGCCCATTGCTCCGCAATCTCCCGCTCAAACCAGTGGGCTTGCGGACAATCCGGCGTAAGCGCCGGGTAACTGTCAGTGACAAGGGTGGCGGATGTTTCCAGCGAGCCATACGCATCATTCGCCAGAACGATAATGAGTTCAACCTGGTTGTTATCCGTCGGATGGCCGAAAAAAGAAACAATGCGGTTGCCGCGCTGGACAGCTTCAATCACGGCCGCGCGAAAATCCGGCATGGCCGGTCTCGGTATATTTTTCCGCGGAACGGTTTCGCCGTGGACGATTGGAAGGAATGTGTTTGCGTTCATGGTTGGCCCCCGGTTACCATGCCGGCGCTCAGTTCAAGAATATTCCGGAAGAATGCCGGCATCCAGACGCCGAGGATTAAAAGGAGCGCCAGTGGGACAATTACAATCATCCATTCAATCAAACTATTATTGGAGGTTGAAACAATGTCCTCCGGTTTTTCGCCCCAGGCCATGTCAATGGCGTGGCGGAGCGCGCCCACAAACACGGCGCCCGTCCCAAGTAAAAATAAAACAATGGCAAAATATTTCTGTGTATCCGCCGCGGCCTTGAGAATAATAAGCTCGCTCATGAAGATTGCGAACGGCGCCACGCCGATGAGCGCCAGTATGCCTGCGAAAAGTACGCCGCCCCAGATGGGATTCGCCCGCAGTGTGCCTTTCATGGAGCGCATGTCGTGTGATCCGTAGATTTGGCCGAGCCGGCCGGCGCTGAAAAATACCAGAGTTTTGGAGAGGGAATGGTTCAGGGTATGGAACAAGGCGGCGAAAACGCCCAACGGGCCCAGTCCGAGCCCGAGCATTATGATTCCAATATGCTCGACGCTGCAGTATGCCAAAAACCGTTTCAGGTCATGCTGGGAGAGGATGAAAACCGCCGCGATCAAAATGGAAAAGAGCCCGAAAAAAATAAGAAGGTTGTTTGTCCAGGCGGTGTTTCCGACAGCCTGCGTGACAATCGGAAGGTGGCGCATGATGCAGTAGAGCGCCATGTTCAGCATGAAGCCGGAAAAAATTGCCGAAACCGGGGCCGGCGCCTGGCTATGGGCGTCCGGCAGCCAGCTGTGCATGGGGGCCAATCCGGCTTTGGTCCCGTATCCGACCAGTAAAAAAATAAATGACAACTTGACAAGCCGCGGATCCAATATACGGGCCATGCCGTGCAGATAAGTCCATTGCAGAAGGGGGGCGCCGGCAATCGGCGCGCCGGCCGAAGCGGCCAGCAAGAGGACGCCCATGAAGGCAAAGGCAACCCCGACCGAACAGACTATCAGATATTTCCACGTTGCCTCAAGGGAGACGGTGGATATATGCAGACAGATCAGGAAAGCGGTCAGAAGCGTGGTGGCCTCAACGCCAACCCACATGATCCCAAGGTTGTTCGAAATCAAAACCAGAGTCATTGCGGCCAGCGCCCCGTGCCAAAGCGCGGAAAAACGCCGGGCCGAGCCAGGCGTCAGACGCAAGGCGGCCGGTTCATTCCGGAAATAAGAAACGGCATAGAACGAGCTTAAAATAAAAACAATCATCATTATCGCCAGGTGGTAAGCCGAAAGAGCGTCAATGCGGAACCAACCGCCGTTTGAAGTCATGGGCCCCTCCATGAATATTTTAACGGCCACCCATAAATCCATTCCGGCAATGACCGGCACGCCTGCCGCGGTTGAAGCCAGAACAAGCCGCGCGGAAGGCATCAGCAGGCTCAGCAGTCCGCTTAAAACCGGCAGGACCGCCAGCAGCCAAAGCGTATTTTCAATAAAGTTCACTTCATTAACCTTTCAACGTGCTCAACTGATCGGCGTCAATGTGGTCGAACTCGCGGCTGATATGATAAATCATAATCGCCATGACAAAAATTGCCACAAACGCGTCCAGCAGGATGCCGAGTTCAATCAGCAAGGGTATCTCCGAGACCACGGCCAGGCCAAACGCGGCAATCCCGTTCTCCATCACCAGGTAACCAAGCACTTGCGTTACAGCTTTTCTCCGGCTTACAATCAGGAAAAGGCCGATCAAGATTGTGCCGATGGCGCCCGGCAGGACAAGACTCATGGCCGGGGATGAAGGCAAAGGCAGTCTGGTCCCCAGCCAGAAAGAAACCACGGTTAACGCCGTGCCGATGATAAGCGAAAAACCATAACCAACAAAAGGTTCTATCTCGCGGCGGACGGAGGCATCGCGGATCGTATTGGTCAGCAGGCGCGGAAATATCAGTCCTTTCAGGACAACGACAAATGCGGCCAGAAAGATCCCCCTGGTCGTGATCCCTTCCCGTGAAAACAAAGGCAAAAGGCCGATCACGATGCCTTGCATGGCAACCAGGCCGACGCAGGCGGTCAGGCGGCTGCTGGCCGCCAGGGCCAGGTTGATCAACATGAGAACAGCCATAATATTTTCGGTCATACCGTGCATAGTCACCTCAAAACAAGAAGAAGCGCCAGAATTGAGAAGGCGCTGGCCGCAATGAGCAACTGGGGAACCCGGAGAAGTCTTGCCCGCGCCATGGTGGATTCAATTATTCCAACCACGACCGCCAGCAGAAACATGCCGGCCAGCATGGCGCCCAGATCAAGCAGGGGATGGCCGGTGCGGACCGGCATCAATAAATTCACCAATAAGGCGCCGAGGATCCACATCTTGAGCGCGGCCCCATAAAGAATAAAAGCAAAATCTGGCCCGCCGTGGTCCAGCACCATAACCTCGTGAATCATGGTCAGTTCCAGATGAGTGTTCGGATCATCAAACGGAATCCGGGCATTCTCAACAAGGAAGATTATGAACCAGGCCATAAACAAAAGGATTGCCGTTGGGCTTGATTCAGCCGTCAGGCGGGAAAAGAAAGATGCTAGTCCTGAATTCAGGGATAACTGGCCGGTCATGCGGATGACAACAACCATGCCGAGCAAGAGAGCCGGTTCGGCGATGGCCGAAAACTGGACTTCGCGGCTGGCGCCCATGCCCTCAAAACTTGACCCGGTGTCCAGCGCCGCCGTAACGGCGCAGAATCTCATCACGCCGAGGAGATAGGCCATCAACAGGAAATCGCCGTTGAATGAAAACAGGGCGGGAACCCCGCCCGAGGGTATGAACGTTAACGCCAGCAAAGCCGCGGCCAAACCGGCCATCGGTCCGGCCTTGAACACCCAGGTGGTTGTGCCGCTGTAGACCGCGCTTTTTTTCAGCAGTTTGGCGATGTCGCGGTAAGTCTGGAACAGCGGCTGGCCGCGGCGTCCGGCAAAAAAAGCCTTGGTGCGGTTGATCACGCCAGGCAAGAGCGGCGCCGCAATCAGGGCCAGCAGATATCCGCATATATTTTCCAGTTGCATCAATTATTCCTACAACGCCGTGAGCAATAAAATCAGCAGAATGACGGTGATATAAAGCACATATATTTGGACCCGGCCTTCCTGGATCCAGCGCAGACAGGCCATGGCCCGGTCAACGCAACGAAAGAGCGGGGCGAAAAAATACCGCTGGGCCGTGTCATCCGTATGCGTGCTGAACGAGGCGTTTTTTGGGAAGAATTCCGCCGGCAGATTGTCATGCGTTCTGATGTCCAGCGCCCGGCGGAACATATTCGTGATCGGCTGGGCAAACGAGGACGCCGTGTATTGCATCCGTGGCGAAGGTTTGGCAAACCCGCAATCCCAGGTGACGGTCTTCTCTGCGGAACGTCCCCGGAGCAGAATCAATCTGAAAAGCGCCAGCGAAATAAAAAGAAGCAAAAATATCAATGATCCCATGCTGATCCACATCAGCGCTATTTTCAGAAACAGCATATCAGCCCCGTTGTATTCAAGAGGCGCGCTGATAATGTTCCCGATTGCGGAACAAAGCGCCGGCATGATGAACGGAGCTGAAAGCGCTATGGCGAGGCAGGCAAACGACAGGCCGAGCATGGGCAAACGCATTGCCCAGCCGCATTCATGTGCTTTTGCCATGTCCGGACTGCGCGGTTCCCCGAGAAAGACCACTCCGAATGCCTTGGCAAAACAGGCGGCCGCAAGGCCGCCGATCAAAGCCAATGAACCGATTGCCGCTATGCCCGGCAGAACCGCGCCCATCTGATTCTGCAGAACGCACATTATGGCCGCGGTGTAAATCAAAAATTCGCTTACGAAACCATTGAGCGGCGGCAGGCCGGATATCGCGGCCGAACCCGTAAAAAAAGCCGCCCCGGTCATGGGCATGCTTTTCAGAAGCCCGCCCATCTTTTCCATGTTGCGGCAATTGGTGGCATGCAAAACTGAGCCGGCCGAAAAAAACAGCAGGCCTTTGAAAACCGCGTGATTGACTACATGCAGAAGCCCTCCGGCAAAACCGGCCGTCATAATGAAAGGGTTGTCATAACTCCACCCCAGGAGACCCAGGCCGATTCCCAAAGCGATGATGCCGATATTTTCAACGCTGTGGTAAGCCAGCAGGCGTTTTAAATCATGCTGGGCAAGCGCAAAGACAACGCCCAGCACGCCCGAAGCCGCGCCGATCGCGACAACCAGCCATCCCCACCAGGCCGGGGGCGGTCCCAACATGGCAACAATACGAATCAGGGCATAAATGCCGGTTTTGATCATAACGCCCGACATTAAAGCGGATACATGGCTGGGCGCCGCCGGATGCGCTTCCGGCAGCCAGACATGCAATGGGTAAAAACCGGCCTTTGTGCCGAACCCGATTATGGCCAATATGAAAAGGAGATTGATAAATCCTGGGTTTTGTCCCTGCAAAGCGATAAAGCCGTCATACTCAAACGAACCGGCCGCGGCGCCCATCAGGACGAACATGACGAGAAGAAAAGCCGAGCCGAGATGGGTGGCCACCAGGTAAGTCCAGGCGGCCCGGCGCACTTTTTCCTGGTTGTTCTCAAACGCAACCAGAAAGAAAGAGGAAAGCGACATGAGTTCCCAGGCCAGCAGAAACAGGACGGCATTCCGCGCAATCACCACCAGCGCCATGCTGGCCGTCAGCAGGCTGAGCCAGAGCCATGCGCACCGGTCTCCGGGGTTTTTTCCCGGCGGCGCGTTGTAACCCCACCCATATAAAGCGGCCAGCATTGCCAGTCCGAAAATTGCGCAAAGAAATAACCCGGAGAGAGGATCTATCCCGACCGAGAATGAACCCAAAGGCAGGGGCCAGGATGATTTTAGATTGAGCGGCAGACCGCTGATCAAAACCCGGATTGCCGTTATCAGGCCGCCGAGCGATCCGGCGATAATTCCCGCCGCGCCGATAAGGGCGGATAGTTTTCCCTGCCGTCCGGGAATGCAGGAAAAGACGCCGCCGGCGGCCATGACCAGAAGATAAAAAAGGAATATATTCATCGCGCCTTTCTTGTGTCTGGCGCGAAAGAAGATTCCACTCTTAGCAATTCGCTGATGATTTGATCGCTCTGCGCCTGCCGCCGGACAGTATCGCGGAACCCGCTGTCCTGCAGGGCAAAGGCAAGGCGCGAAAGCAAATGCAGATGAATCCGGACCGTCGGCGTAATCATGGAAAACAGTGCAAAAACCGGTTTGCCGTCAAGGGCCTGAAAATCAACCGGTGTTTGAAGAAAACCAAGCGCGATTTGAGGCTCGGCAACATGAAGAACCAGCGGATTGCGCGCGTGCGGCACGGCGATGCCTTCCCCGATGCTGGTGGATGCCATGTTTTCGCGCGCCAGGAGCATTTTTAATAGAAAATCGCGGTCGGCATCCCCGGGAAGACGCAAAACCGCCACCAGAGACCGCAAAGCCGATTTTTTATCCGCACCCGCCAGGCCATAAAAAATACCGCCCGATTTCAGCGCGTTTGACAAGAGCGGCAGGCGGACGGGAGAAGTCTTTTCTTCGTTTTGAACAAATTCGGCGGGGATGATCTTATTATGCGCCAGGGCCCATTCAAGGAGCTCCGTCCGATTAAAACGGTATTGATCATGAATTTTCTGGGCCGGAATTTCACCGTGCCGGATCATCCGATAAAGCGTTTTTTCGGAGATATTCAAGAACCGCGCCACATCCTGGACCGATAGTTGCATTTTGTGCCTTGGTGGGGGACAATAATAACTTTCCGGTTTATGTCAATAGATCGCCCCGGAAATTATAATCCCACAGCCATCGGGGTTAATTTGAGCGCAGGATGAGATAACAGCCCAGGGCCTGTGACAGGACAAACGGCATCCAGACGATCAGGTGCGGATAAAGATCCGGGCGGTTGACCAGCGAGTCGGCGATGATGATGAAAAAGTAAAATATGAAGACGAGCAGCAGGGCCACCGCTATGCCGATGGATGATTCTTTGCGATGAATTTTGATGCCAAGGGCCGCGCCGAGCAGGACAAATGCGAAACAGGAACAGGAAAGCGTGAGCCTTGTGCTGGCTTCAACCAGCAGGGACGTCCGGAACATCGACAAATTTCCCTGATATAGATCAAGAAATCCGTTTTTCACAATCTGGTTCGGGAAAATGTCTTCAAGCAGCATTCGGTTAAGTCCGGCCGCCAGATGGCCCGGCTTGAAATTGCGCAAAGACTCCATGGTCCGATCGCTTAGTTTGGCTTGTGCGAATTGAGCGGGAGAATAAATGCAGGGGCCGGCGATAATCCGGTTGAATTCCGCGGCCATGATCCGGGCGGCATTTTTTTTTTGCGCGTCCGATCCATCGTAAGCCTCCAGCGCCGCGAGCGCGGCATCGGAAAATAAAACTTTGATATATGCAACAACGCTTTCCTGGGAATTGTTAAATTCGGCGATCATTCGGCCGGGATCAACGAAATCATCCGGAACGAAACTGACCGAGAGCCGGAGGGTTTTTATTATTTCGCCCATGGTCAAGTCCGCCCTTTTTTTCCACACGACCTCGCGGTTGATCATTTCCTGCACATCAATGGTCAGCGGATATTCATCGGCGTTCAGATACCGGGTTAAAGCGAGATTTTCCGGATGCTGTTCGTCCGGCTGTTCAATCCGGACGCTGAAAAGATTTACTTGAATTTTGCCCGGATCATTGGCGGCGGGCGCCACCGTGCCGGAAGCGGCGCGGATCGTTCTTTTCAGGCCGTCCTTTTCAATCTGATGAATGACAATATCCTTGAGCAAATAGTCGCTTTTTTTACCGATATAGATGGTCAGACCTGGAAAATCGCGTATAAACCGGCCCTCATCCAGAAGGCTGATGGGTGTTTCAACGCCAAGTTTGCTTAAAACCTTGCGGCGGGCGTAATGACTGTCCGGCGCCACGTTGCAATTGATATAAATGCATATGGCGCAAAGCGCCAGTGAGATCAGGAATGGCGGCCGGATTATTTCCCAGAGACTTACTCCGCAGGCTTTCATGGCCACAATTTCACGATCGCTGGAAAGCCGGTTGAATTGCAGGAAAACAGCGGCCAGCACGCTCATCGGAATGGCAAAAATCAGCGAAAATGGAATCCCGTAAGAAAATACCTGGAGAATCAGAATGCCGGAAACGCCGCGTGAAAACAGATCAATGACCTTGAAAATATTGCCGATGGCCATGACAAACAGAAACACCAGAAGACTGATGCCGAATGTCATCAGGAAACCGCGGGCGATATAAGCATGGAGAATGCGCATTTGGTCAGAAATGCAGAAGGCAGAATGTAGAATGCGGAATTAAATCCGTCTTAGTTTCTTCATTTTTCATTCTGCCTTCCGCATTCCTTTATCAGTAGCGATAATGCTCTGTTTTATACGGGCCATTGACGCTGATGCCAAGATATTCAGCCTGACGGGCGGTCAATTTGTCCAGCCGGACGCTTATTTTGGCGAGATGCAGGCGGGCGACTTCTTCATCAAGGATTTTCGGCAGAACATGAACGCCGACCGGATATTTGCCGTGATGAGTGTAAAGTTCAATCTGCGCCAGCACCTGGTTGGTGAAACTGTTTGACATGACAAAGCTCGGATGGCCGGTCGCACAGCCGAGATTAACCAGACGCCCCTCCGCCAAAACGACAATGCTCCGTCCGGTCGGGAAAGTCACCTTGTCAACCTGCGGCTTGATGCATTCCCATTTATAACGCTTGATATTGTCAATTTCAATCTCCGCGTCAAAATGGCCGATATTGCAGACCACGGCCATGTGCTTCATGCGCAACATGTGCTTTGCGGTAATCACATTGCAACAGCCGGTGGCCGTGACAAATATGTCTCCGATCGCAACCGCCTTGTCCATGGGCATGACTTCATAACCCTCCATGGCGGCCTGCAAGGCGCAGATCGGGTCAATTTCGGTTACAATCACTCTGGCGCCCTGGCCGCGCAGGGACTGACAACATCCCTTGCCGACGTCGCCATAACCGGCCACAACCGCCACCTTGCCGGCGATCATCAGATCGGTTGCCCGCATAATCCCGTCAATCAGCGAGTGGCGGCAGCCGTAAAGATTGTCAAATTTGGATTTGGTAACCGAATCGTTCACGTTAAAGGCGGGGAAGAGCAAAGTGCCGGCGCGGTGCATTTGATAAAGACGGTGCACGCCGGTCGTTGTCTCTTCCGAGACGCCCTTGATTTCCCTGACTATCCGGTGAAAACGCCCCGGGTCTTTTTTGAGCGATTTCTTCAGCTGGTTAAGCAATGTTTTTTCATCATCGCTCTCTGCCGGACGGTCCAATATGCGTTTGTTCTCCTCGGCCTGATATCCCAGGTGGACAAACAATGTTGCGTCGCCGCCGTCGTCAAGGATGGTCGTCGGCCCCTTGCCTTTGCCCCAATCAAGCGTGCGGTCAATGTATTCCCAGTATTCCGCAAGCGATTCGCCTTTGCGGGCGAAGACCGGCGTGCCTTGCGCGGCGACCGCCGCCGCGGCGTGATCCTGGGTTGAAAATATATTACAGCTTGCCCAGCGCACGCGCGCGCCGAGACACTGCAAGGTTTCAATCAGCACGGCGGTTTGGATCGTCATGTGCAGTGAGCCGGTGATGCGGGCGTCACGCAGGGGCCGGCTCCGGCCATACTTCTTGCGCAGTGCCATCAGGCCGGGCATTTCAACCTCCGCCCATTTTATTTCCTTACGCCCCCAATCGGCAAGGCGCATATCGGCGACGGCGCAGGCATTTTTTATCCTGACGGGCATGTTATAATGCCTCCTTCAGCGCTTCGGCCTTGTCTGTTTTTTCCCAGGTGAAAACAGAGAGGTCCTTGGTGCGCCCAAAATGTCCGTAAGCCACGGTTTCGCGATAGATCGGCCGCAGCAGATCCAGATTTTTGATGATTTCGGCCGGTTTAAGGCCAAACACTCGGCGGACCGCCTTTTCGATTTTATTTTCATCCGCTTTGCCTGTTCCAAATGTCTCCACCAGCACGGAGACCGGTTCGGGATAGCCGATGGCATAGGCCAGCTGGATTTCACAGCGCCGCGCAAGGCGCGCGGCGACGACATTTTTGGCGATATAGCGCGCCATATAAGCGGCGCTGCGGTCAACCTTGGAGGGGTCCTTGCCGGAAAATGCCCCGCCGCCGTGTCTTCCCATGCCGCCATAGGTATCGGCGATGATTTTTCGGCCGGTCAAGCCCGTGTCGCCCTGCGGACCTCCGACCACAAACCGGCCGGTGGGATTGATCAGGAAGCGGGTGTTTCTGGTCAGGAGTTTCGCCGGGATTTCCTTTTTAATGATTTCCTCAATAATCGCCTCTTTCAGCGCATTGTAGCGGATATCTGGTTTGTGCTGGGTTGATACCACAACGGTGTGGACGGAAACCGGCCGGCCGTTTTCATAAGCAATCGTCACCTGGGATTTGCCGTCCGGCCTGAGAAAGTCAAGCTTGCCGTTGTGTCGCGCACGGGCCAGGGCCAGCGTCAGGCGATGCGCAAACATAATCGGCGCGGGCATCATTTCCCGGGTTTCATCGCAGGCGTAACCGAACATCATGCCCTGGTCGCCCGCGCCCTGTTCCTTGAACAGTCCCTGTCCGGCGGTAACGCCCTGGGAAATATCGGGCGACTGGCGGTCAATTGAAACAAGGATGGCGCAGGAATTGGCGTCAAATCCCATGGCGGCATCCACATAGCCGATCTTTTTAATCGCCGCGCGGGCGACATCGGCATAATTGACAACCGCTTTGCTGGTGATTTCGCCGGCGATTACCGCCATTCCGGTGGCCACCAGCGTTTCACATGCCACCCGGCAATGTTTGTCCTGCGCCAGGTTTGCGTCAAGCACGCTGTCCGAAATGGCGTCGGCAATTTTATCGGGATGCCCTTCGGTGATTGATTCGGAAGTGAACAAAAAAGAATCTCTCATGACATTTTTCCTTTCTCTCTGTCTGACTTTGTTGAACTAACACAAATAAATCATTTTGCCACAATTAATGCACCAATTCAAGAATTTCCGGCGCGACTTTTTTTGTCAAGTTCCGGAAGGTATCTTCAAGATCCGTCTCCCTGCGGGGGTTCAGGGCCAATTCGGCAATTTGCCGGCATTCCGTGTAGCTTACCGAGCGGATGGCGTCCTTGACAATCAGCAGTGAAGAAGGGGGCACGCTCAATTCATCAACTCCAAGTCCCAGCAAGAGCGGAACAAGCAATGGATCGCTTGCCATGCCTCCGCAAATTCCGGTCCAGATGCCATAATGATGGCCGACATCAATCGTGTGTTTCATCAGGCGGACGATGGCTAAATGGGTCGGCTCGTACAGGTAGGCCACTCTTTCGTTGCCGCGGTCAATTGCCAGCGTGTATTGAATCAAGTCGTTTGTTCCCAGGCTGAAAAAACGCACATGCGGCGCCAGGGAGTCGGCCGTCGCCGCCGCGGAAGGAACTTCAATCATGGCGCCGATTTCAATATGAGGATTAAGCGGCTGGCCGCGGCCCATGAGTTCTTTTTTAGACTGGTTAAATATGACGTTGGCCCGGACAAGTTCGTCAAGATTGCTTATCATCGGATACATAATCCTTATATTTCCGTAGATGCTGGCCCGTAAAATTGCCCTCAGCTGGGTTCGAAACAAGTCCGGCTGGGCAAGGCAGAAACGGATCGCGCGCCATCCCATGAAGGGGTTTGATTCTTTCCATGAATTATCCATGTCCGGCAAAAATTTATCGCCGCCAAGGTCCAGCGTTCTGATGATGACCGGGTGGGGGGCCAGCCGTTTGGCGACATCACGGTATACCTCGTATTGTTCATCTTCCGAAGGCGTTTTGTTCTGTTCCATGTAAAAATATTCGGTCCGAAAGAGCCCGACTCCCTCGGCGCCGCCGTCCAACACCGCCTCGACATCCTGGGGGCCTTCAATATTAGCGGAAAGCATTATCCGGTAGCCGTCGGTTGTCTCCGCCGGAAGTTCCTTGAGTTTTGCCAGGCGGCTGACTATTCCCCGGCGAAGTTCCGCCTGGCGAACGGCCTGGGAACATCTTTCCTTTGAGGGATGAATTACGACAAGCCCCTTGCTTGCATCAATGAGAACGGTATCGCCATTTTTAACCCCCCGGCTGATATTATGCAGGCCGACCACGGCGGGGATGCCGCGCTTTGACGCGAGGATTGCGGTATGGGCCGTCGGACTGCCGAGGTCAAGGGCTATGCCCTCAACAAGGTCCTGATTGAGCGACACAATCTCGGAAGGCGTCAAATCGCCGGCGACAATTATGGTCCCTTTTTCCTTGATATCGGCAAGCGAACCTTCATGTCCGGCCAGGTTAAGGAAAATCCGCCGCGTTACATCCTGGACATCGGCGGCGCGTTCGCGCACATAATTATCATTGACTTTATGCAGGCTTTGGATAAAGCCGTGGGCGACGTCATGCAGGACGGCTTCCACGTTCTTTTGCTGATTCTCAATTCCCCAAAACACTTTTTCAATAAAAGGGCGGTCGTCTAAAATAAGCAGGTGGGCGTCAAAAATACTGGCAACTTCAGGATCGCATTGTTTCTGAAATTCCTTGATTTGGCGCCGGGTGGCAATCAGCGCCGATTCAAACCGGGCGATTTCCTTCGGAATTTCATCTTTGGCAATACTGCGTTCAGCGGGGTTCTCGTCATGGCTGGGCTTGAGGAAAACGCGGCCATGGACTATGCCCGACGAGACTCCAATGCCTTTTAAAATTACTTCCTCTTCGGACGCAACGTCTTTGGTTGTGGACTGCATTGTAGAATTTAATCTATTCTTCGTAGAATTTGTGTTCAACCAGTTTTTGCAGTTCATCAACCGCCTGATCGGCGTCAACTCCATCGGCGGTTATTTTGATTTTAGTTCCACAGCTTGCTTCCATGGTCATAAGCCCCATGATGCTTTTGCCCGAAACCCGGACGTTATCCCTTTCCACCGTTACTTCGGACTCGTATTTTGAAGCGGTTTTGACAAACATGGCCGCCGGCCTGGCATGAATGCCGTACTGGTTAAGGATGGCCAGTTCGCGGGTAATGGTGGATGGTTTTTTGGGGGCGTTGTCGGTCATGAGTTATATGCCTTTTTGCTTAAAACGGCCTTGATTTTTTCATCGAGCTCTTTGGCGGCATCATGGCCGAGGTTTTTTAATTTTTCATTAAGCGCGGCGACTTCAATAAGGCTCGCCAGGTCGCGTCCCGGCGCCACGGGAATGACAACATTCGGAATTTGAACGCCTAAAATATCACGCCGCTGCCCGGGACTTTCGACCCCTTCGCCTACAAACTGCTCGGCGCGTTTCAAGGTGACGATTAAATCCAGGCTTTTTTCATTTCGAACGGAAGCGACTCCGAAAAGGCTGGGGATATGAATTATGCCAAGCCCCCTGATTTCCAGATGATAGCGCGTGATCGGGACGGAAGAGGCGATTATGGTGCGTTGGTCAAGCCGGTGCAGGATGGTGAGGTCATCGGCGACGAGGCTATGCCCCCTGATTACCAGGACAAGCGCCGCCTCGCTTTTGCCGATGCCCGGTTTGCCTTCAATCATCACGCCGATTCCCATGATATCCACGATTGTCCCCTGCACGGTTATGCGCGGCGACATCAGGCTTTCCATAATCAGGGTCGCGGCATTGACAAATTTTCCCGTGATCATCGGCGTCCGCAGCACAGCGATCTTGAACTGGCGCGCCAGTTCAAGAAATTCCGGATGGATTTTCCGGTTGCGGCAGATGACAACACAAGGAATATGCTGTCCGAAAAGGCGGGCGAGACTTGCCCGGCGGTTATTGGCCGGCATGGCGGCCAGGTATTCCATCTCAGCCATGCCTAAAACCTGAATGCGCCGGAAGGCAAAGTGCTCAAAAAAACCCGCCAGCGCCAGGCCGGGGCGATGAATGGCTGATTCATGAATGATCCTGGATAAACCGATCCCGCCGGTCACTGCCTCGAGAAATGTCTTTTCTTTCGCCGCGTCAATGAAATCTTTTACGGTCAAAGGCATACGGAGTTTCCTCTTGTCTTATTGGTTTTCTTCCTTTGTTTCGCGTTCCAAGTCAGTCAATTTGACCCGATGGTCGGCGGTTTTATGGTCCACGATTTTGTCGTGGGCGCGTCTCAATTGCCGGTCAAGTTTGTCAACCACCCGGTCAATCGAGACATACATATCGTCTGATTCGTCTTTGGCTTCAATTTTCTGATGGTGTTTTGCCTGAACAACGACCTCGATAATATGACGGAACTTCTGGATGTCAAGGATGACGTGGGCGTGCTCAACCTGGGGATACCCGGCCAAAACCGAGGATAATTTTGTGTGGACGTGCGTCTTCATTGCGTCGGAAATATCCGCGTGACGGGCAGTGACATTAATAATCATTTTTTGTTCCTTTCAATGGTTTTGGTTTACATGCAAAATCGCGGTCCGAGATAAAGTTCCCGGCTCAACGGATCATCTATCAGGAAAGAACTGGTGCCTTCGCGCAGGACCTTTCCCTCGCAAATCAGGTAAGCGCGGTCAACGATAGTCAACGTTTCCCTGACGTTGTGGTCGGTGATCAGAATGCCGAGCCCCTTTTTTTTCAGCTCCCTGATTATTCCCTGCACATCCTCCACGGCAAGCGGATCAACGCCGCTGAAGGGTTCGTCCAGAAGCAGGGCGCGCGGATTTGTCACCAGGGCGCGCGTGATTTCCACGCGGCGCCGTTCTCCGCCGCTGAGCGTGTACGCTTTCTGTCTGGCCAGGTGGCTTATTCCCAGTTCGTTCAGCAATTCTTCAAGCCTCTTTTTGCGCTGTTCAGCGGAGAGCGGCAGGGTTTCCAGGATGGCCATCACGTTCTCGGCGACGGTCAGTTTGCGGAACACGGAAGGTTCCTGCGCGAGATATCCCAGCCCCAGGCGCGCGCGCAGATGCATTGGCATGCGGGTTACATCGCGCTGGTTGAAAAAAACCCGGCCGTGATTGGGGCTGATCAGGCCGACAATCATATAAAATGTTGTCGTCTTGCCGGCTCCGTTCGGGCCGAGCAGGCCGACGACCTCGCCGGGTTTAACCGTGATGCTGACGCCATCAACAACCCGGCGCCGATGATAGGTTTTGACCAGCCCATCCGTTAAAATGACATGGGTATTGACCGCCGTTGGATTCTCAATCATTTTTTAATTGGCCTTGGGTGTTCTGGTCGGAATAGATTATTGAATGGGCATGGGGCTCGCAGATGATTCTGTTGGAATTTCGCCATAATACAATGTTCTCGGCGGTGAGGTTGTCCCTCTGGCGGATAATACACGGCTTGCCGGACAAGGTGATTTTTCCCTCTGCTATCGTATACAATGCCATTTGGGCCATAGCCTGAATTATGCCTCTTGTAATAACCACGTTTCCTTCCGCCTCAATTGATTCCACCTTTTTATCATTTGAAAGCTGAACAGTCAAACGATCAGATTCTATTTTTAAGGCCGGATCGTTGACAACCGCTCTTCCGTCAAACACCACCGTTGATTTTTTTTGGTCAAAAGCGAGCCGGGTTGAGGTGATGACGGTGTTGTTTGTGTCCATTTCCAGGGCGGCGGGCGGGATGGCGTTTGTGCCTTCGGCGCCGAGATATGATTTTTGGTCCGTCTTTTGCAGAATTACCCGGACATTATTGTTGATGCGGAATCCATCCTTTTCGTTCCATTTGAATCCGCGGCCGGTGATGATTATCTCCGCCCTGGTTACGCAGACTTCCGAGGTTGAAGCCGCCGTCCGCCTTATCCGGTCAAAAAAACAAAGCGGCGTCGAAATATGCATTATCATTTTGCCTTCTTCATAAAAAGTCATCCGCAAATTGGTGATTTGAATCAGGTCTTGCGGCAGGAATCGCGCCTTGTCGCCCGATATTTCCATTTTCAGCTGTCCCTGGTTGTCATAGTCGGGATAGCGGAAGCCCTTGAGCGTCTGGCCGGAAAGACCGTCGGAAAAAACGATGGCCGGCGCTATAAGGAGCCAGAGGAAACAAACGCCCGTTCCTGTCAGTATGTTGCGCATTATTAAATGGAATGATAATTTTGGGTTCAAGTCAGTCAACGATCTTGTCTATTTCCCTGAGTATGCGCCAGAGCGCCCGTAATTGCGCGAACGGAATCATGGCCGCCTTGTCGGAAAGCGCCCGCCGGGGCGCAAGATGCGTTTCGACAAATACGGCGTCACAGCCCGCGGCCGCGGCCGCGCGCGCCAGGCAGACGGCCATGCGCCAGTCGCCCCCGCTTTCATGTCCGGCGCCGCCCGGCAGCTGGGCGCTGTGGGTCGCGTCAAAAACAACCGGGTAACCCAGATTGCGCATGATGACCAGACTGCGCATGTCCGCCACAAGATTGTTATAACCGAATGTCGCGCCCCTTTCCGTTATTACAATCTTCCTGTTTCCGGTGCTTTCAAGTTTGGCGATTATATGCCGGATGTCCCAGGGCGCAAGAAATTGTCCTTTCTTTATGTTGATGGGTTTGCCGCTGTTGCCCAGGGCCAGAATCAGGTCGGTTTGCCGGCATAAGAAAGCCGGGCATTGAAGCATATCCGCGGCTTTTGCCGCCAGCGGCACTTCGTTTTCATTATGGACATCGGTCAAAACCGGCAGGCCGTAACGTTCTTTCACCTCGCGCAGTATTTCCAGCCCGCGCGTCAACCCCGGTCCGCGGTAGGATTGATGGGAAGTCCGGTTCGCCTTGTCATAAGATGCCTTGAACACCAGCGGTATTTTTTCCTCATCGGCCAGGGTTTTCAGCCGGGCGGCCATCTGCAGGCACTGCTTCCGGCTCTCAATCACACACGGGCCGGCAATCAGGGCGAGCGGATGTCCCTTCCCGATAACCACATTGCCGATTTTAACTGAATGCGTCATTTTATCTCCCTCCTTGCAATTTGTCATTCCCGACACGTCCCGAGGCGCTTCGCGATCGGGACTGATCGGGAATCCAGGATTCGATTAAATTCTTTCCAGACACTGACCTCTATTTCCCGGCTTCTTGCTTTTCAGCGCCGCCTCCGCCGCCGCGACGTCGGCCGGCGTATCAACTCCAACCCCGCAATCGTTCGTTTGGATGACTTTGATGCGCGCGCCGATGTGCAGGGCCCGCAGCTGCTCAAGTGATTCGGCCAGTTCCAGCGGACAGGGCGGCTCGGCGACGAACCTTGCCAGAAATTTTTTCCGGTAAAGATATATCCCGATATGGCGCCAGAATAAATTTTCCGCGGCCGGCCGGTTTTTATCCCGGATGAACGGGATGGGACAGCGCGAAAAATAAAGCGCCTGTCCTTCGGCGTTAAAGACAACTTTGCATAATGAGGGGTTCCCGGCTTCGGAAGGCGGGCTGATCGGGGAGGCGGCCGTGGCCATGTCCCATTTTTTTTCAACCAGCATGACGTTGGCCAGTTTGTTGATCAGCTCCGGATCAATGGCCGGTTCATCGCCCTGAATATTGACGATTACTTCCGCATCGTATCTTCCGGCCGCTTCGGCCGCGCGGTCTGTTCCTGATGGATGGCCGGCCTTTGTCATGACCGCCTCAACACCGCAGGCAGTGGCGGCGCCGGCTATGCGCCGGTCATCAGTGGCGACAATTACCTTGTCGAGCGCCGCCGCCTTTAAGGCTCTTTCAATAACCCATTGAATGAGCGGCCGGCCGCAGATCGGCGTCAGGCTCTTGCCCGGGAAACGGGTTGAACCCCACCGCGCGGGAATAACGCCCAGGGTTTTTAGTTTTTGTTTTTTCATTTACCGCCTCGAGTGCAAATTTTTTATGAATGCCAGCAGTTCCCTGTCCGAACAGGTTGCCGTCCCGATTTTGCCGACAACCACGCCGGCCGCGCAGTTTGCCAGTTCCGCCGCTTCGCAATGGTTTGCGCCGGCCGTTAAAGCCAGAAGCATCGTGGCGATGGTTGTGTCGCCCGCGCCGCTGACGTCAAAGACCTCGCGGGCAAAAGTCGCAATGTGGAATGGGGCGCGTCCGCGCGGTATTACCAGCATGCCCTGTGCGCCAAGCGTTATCACCAGCAGGTTTGGTTTCCATTTCTCCATCAAAATATCTCCGGCCCGGAGCAAGGCGCGGTCGTCGAGAGGGTTTTGAACCGGCTCCGCCTCGGGCATGCCCGCCAGCGCAAAGGCTTCCTTTCGGTTCGGTTTTGCAATGGCGATCCCGTCCAGAGGCAGGTCGGGGTTTTCCTTCGGATCAATGGCAACCGGCACTTTATGGCGTTTGGCCGCCTTGATGATTGCGGCGACAATTTCCGGACAGATGAATCCCTTGGCATAATCGGACAGAATGATCCCGTCAGCCTGCGCGACGGCGTCCGCCGCCTTTCGGCGCAATTTTTCAAGCAAGATGCCGTCAGGGTGTAATTTGTCGTCCCAATCAACCCGGACAATCTGCTGGCGTTCGCCGATAACGCGCATTTTTACCGATGTTTTTATTTTGTTTAAACGGGCGGCATAACCGGTTTCAATTCCTTCCTTATGCATGACCTGCAGCAGTTCGCGGCCGACCTGGTCTTGTCCGATCACGCCGAGGATGGCGGCGGCGCCGCCGAGCGCTTTCACGTTACGCGCCACCACGGCGGATCCGCCGGGCATGTTTTTTTCATCGCGCACAAGAACAACCGGCACGGGGGCTTCCGGGGAAAGACGGTGGACCGTTCCGTAGATATACCGGTCCAGCATTAAATCTCCGGCCACAAGAATTTTCTGCCGGCGGAACTTTGCGGTCAGCGCCTTTGCTCTTTGAAGACTAATGTGCATTCGTGTTTTCTCCGTTGTTACGTCCGTCATTCCCGCCCCGTGTCAAAGCACGGGGTATCATGCCACACGCCCGCCCGTGGCGGAAACTCCGGATCCCTCTGTCATTCCCATGATATGGTCTGATGTCTATTTCTTGTCTGTCGTCTGAATCGCAGTCACCCAGGAATCGTCGCCCGGGCCTTCAACCTTATCAAGAAGCAGTTTGATGGAGCCTATGACCGGCGCCTTGGCGATGGCCTTTACGCAAAGACAGCGCTTGTCATTTGAAATCCAGACCTGTAATTTGCCGACCCTGACAAAAAAGCCCTGAAATTTCGCCTCCGGCTGGATATCAAGGCATTGAATGACGCCGAACCTGGAAACATTCAACTGGACATGATTTTTGGTGTTGACATAAAGATCATAGAGTTTTTCATCCGCCATCAGGCGGTAATTATATGTCCGTTCCGGTTCAAGCTTCTGCGAGCGCATGAAATACATAAAACTTAGCAGATCGCGGGTGTCGTCTTCAATCGCAAAATCCCTGGCGTCGTTTTTAACCAGGTGTTTCCAGTGCGCCACGCGTTTTTCATGGTCAAAAGTTGTGATTTCATTGAGCCGGTAACGGCCCTCGCTCAACCGCCGGCTGAAACGCAATGGCGTGAACGTGTCCGGATCCACCACGCTTTCAATAAAATCGTTCACGGGGTAGATTGTGTCCAGGAGCGCATAGCTCCTGGTTGTAACTTTGATGGCCAATAAAATTCGTTGTTCCTCTCCTTCCTCTTCTTCAATCCAGGCGGTGGTTACCCTGGTTTCCGCCACGGGGAAAATCCCCCAATAAACTATATACGTCAATCGCTCCCCCACCGGAAACCAGAGCTCCGGCGGATCATCAGTCTCCAAGCCGCCCAAGGCGGGTGAAACCAACAGCGCGGTCATTATAAACAGATACAAGCTCCATTTTAATGTGATCATTTTGTTATGCCGACAACTCCCGCGCGCGTTTGTGCGCCGCCTTGACCGCGGCGATTATTATCTGCCGCGTTTTGCCTTTTTCCATAATTTTCACGGCCGCCTCGGTTGTGCCTCCGCGGGATGTGACCCGCTGGCGCAATTCAGCCGGCGGCATTCCGGTTTCCGACAGAAGGCGCGCCGAACCGGCAATCGTGGCGGTAATCAGCCGCCGCGCAACAGCCTCCGCCAGACCCGCTTCCTGGCCGGCCTTAAGGAGCGCTTCAACCAGATAAAACACATAAGCCGGTCCTGAGCCGCTCAGGGCGGTTGCGGCATTCATAAGCGATTCATCAAGACGAATTGCGATTCCGATTGATTCGAGGATCTTTTTTGCCAGGCGCTCGTCTTTTCCTGTTGTTCCCTTGCGGCAACAGTAAGCGCTGGCGCCTGAACCGACCAGGGCGGGAGTGTTGGGCACGACCCGGATAATCCGCGCCGGCTGGCCTATGGCCGCCGCAATCTTCCCCGTGGAAAAACCGGTGACAATGCTGATCAGAAGGGGGTGGGGAGCTAAATGTCCCCTCAATTCTTCAAGCGCTTGCGGCGCCTGTTGCGGCTTGACGGCGAGAACAATCGCGCCCGCGGTTGACGCCGCCTCTTTATTGTCGGTCGAGCCCTTTATGCCAAGTTCGCGCTGGAAAAAATCCAGCCGGCGGACATCAATATCCGTGACAAAAATATTGCCGGGACGGTAAAGGCCGGTTTTGAGAATGCCGCGGACCATTGCTTCGGCCATGTTGCCCGCGCCGATGAAAGCGATTTTGGACCCGCCTGCATCGGCTGGTCCGAAGGCGCTGCGGGCAGGTTTTCGATTTTCGATTTTCGATTTAATTTTCAATCTTTAGCCTCTGGTTTTACATATGCTTTTCTTGCTCCGAACAGAATGGTTCCAAGCCGGATGATGGTTGCGCCCTCCTTGACGGCGGCTTCAAAGTCATGCGACATTCCCATGGAAAGTTCGTTCAGGGCAAAGCCGGTCTGTTTGCGCCATTGGTCCCGGAACAGCCGCAATTTCTCGAAAAATGGCCGGGCGAGTTCGGGGTCCTTGGTGGCGGGCGGGATGGTCATTAAGCCCGTAATCTCAACGCGTTTCAGGGTATTGGCCAAGGCCAGTATTTCAGGGACGGCTTCGGGGGCAAGCCCGAATTTACTGCTTTCGCCGGAAACGTTGACCTCCAGGAAAACGGTAATTCTCCGGCCGGTCAATTCCCCGGCGGCGTCAATCGCCGCGAGGAGTTTTTGCGAATCAACCGAATGAATCGTTTGAAACAACCGGACCGCTTCGCGGGCCTTGTTTGTCTGCAGGTGGCCGATCATATGCCATTCAAGGCGGGGTGGACATAATGGAATTTTTTGCTTGGCTTCCTGAACCCGGTTTTCGCCGAACAGGACCAGGCCGCAGTCCGCGGCTTCCCGGACGCTTTCCGGCGTTTGGGCTTTTGACGCGGCCAGCAGGCGCACTTCGGCGGACGAACGGCCGGCGCTTTCGCAGGCCTTTTCAATCCTTTCCCTGATCCGGTTCAGGCGTTCTGAAAAATTGTTGTCCACGGTTTCCATCAAATATTATTCTGCCCTCTGACTTCCTTGTTTCCCGTAGCCTCGCGCCTCGGCAAAGCCTCCGGCGGAGCCTGGGTGGCGAAGGGGGATGACCGCTGGCCGCTGACCTCTGGCTTCTGTCTGCCGCCTTCTTCTTTCTTCCCGCCTGTCTGAAAATCCTGGCGGTTTTGGATGGCGTTGTTCAAGGTTATCCGGTCAATGAAGGCTATGCCGCTTCCGGCGGGCAATCCCATGGCCGGTCTGGAAACGCGCACTTCCATCCCGTTCAGCAAATCCATTATCATGCTTGCGGTCGCGTCGCTTTCAACATCGGAATTGAGCGCCAGGATGACCTCTTTGATGCCTTCAGTTGCAATGCGCCGGCGCAGCGCTTCAATCTTCAAATTGTCAATGCCGTTGCCGCGCATCGGCGAGATTTTTCCGCCCAGCACGTGATAGCGTCCGGAATATGAGCCTGTTTTTTCTATCAGGAGGAGATCCATGGCCGTTTCAACCACGCATAAAATTGAGGCGTTCCGTGAAGGGGCCGCGCAGAAAAAGCAGGGATTTTCTGCAAGACCGGTTATTCCGCCGCACCGGGAACAGAGAGTGGTGTTTCGCGCCACTTCCTGGAGGGCAGCGGCCAAATCCTGGAGCAGATTGTCATGCCGGGCGGCAAGCTCAAACGCGATTCGTTCGGCTGACCGGCGTCCGATCCCGGGGAGTTTGTTCAGGTTTGAGATCAGGCCTTCAATGGGAGCAATGGTTTTCATGTAAAAATCCGAAATTCGAAGGTCGAAATCCGAAACAAATTCGAATGTTCAAGATTATAACCCCGGAATATTGGGCAGGCCCATCTCGCCCATCAAGCCCTGCATGTGTTCGGCGCTCATTTTTTTCGCTTTCTCAAGCGCGTCGTTAACCGTCTCCAACACCGTTTTTTCAAGCTCGCCAACCCGGCCCGGATTGATAAACAGGGGATCAATCTTGATGCTGGTAAGGGATGCGTCGCCGCAGGCCGTCACGCGCACCTTGCCGCCGGCGCCGGAAGATTCAACCGTTTTCTGCTTCAATTCATTCTGGATTTTTTTAAGGTTCTTTTGCGCCAATACGGCGTCCTTTATCATTTTCAGCATATTATTCATTGGTATTTCTCCTGGGTTTTTACTTTGAGCCTTTCTTCACTCGCGCACATCAACGATGCTTCCGTTAAACATGTCGAGCGTCTTGCGGACCGCCTCATTTTTCAGCCAGTCGTGCCGGGAGCGCGGTTCCGGGCCGCTTTTTTTTTCGACGCCGGCGTCAGGATTTTGCTTTTTTTTTTCAGGCGGCGCTTCGCCGTCCGCATTCCTTTCAGGCCGCTGGATCTGGGCGGTCGTGAAATCAACGGAAACCGGCCGGCGCAGAAAATCGCTCAACGCCTTTTGCAAGGCGGCGCGGCTGCGCGGCATGCCGGCCTGTTCCATGTGTTCCGCAAATTCCGGTTCAAAAGCGATTTTTACCTTGTCAGCGCTTACTGCAATCGGCAGGGCGTCCACAAGGTTTGCCTTTGCCAAGGGGGCCGCTTTGCCCGTCCGCTCCACAATCGTGCGCCAATCTCTGACAAGTAAATCAAGCTCACCATCCGGCGTGACAGGGAAAGATGCCGGCGCCTCTTTTACCTCGTTTTTGGCGGGTATCTCCGACAATTGTTTTGATTCTTGGAACCCTGCACTTTGAACCCTGCCAGCCGCAGGCTGACTCGCCTCTGCGAAGCGCTCCGGCGAAGCGGAGTCCGTCCGTGGCGGAAACTCTGAACCGGATATTCCAGACGACAACTGTTTCAACTCGGCGACGATCTGATCCAGCGACACGGTTGCCGCCGCCCGGGCGCAACGCACGAGGGTAACCTCCAGCAGGGTTTTCTTGGAGAGGGCAAAACGCAACCGGTCAATTGTTTCGGTTAAAGAGTCTATGATTCGGAGCAGGCGTTCCGCGTCAACCATTGCGGCCTGGTTTTTGAGCGTCGCTATCTGGTTTTCAGTAAGGTCCATTTCATCGCCGATCGCGCCGACTTCAAGGTAGATGAGCAGGTTCCGGCAATGTTCCAGCAATTCCAGCAACAACCGGTGCATGTCCTTTCCCTGGCGGTCCATCTGCTCCACCGAACGGATAAGGCCGGCGATGTCGCCCTTGAACAAGGCCGATGCCAGTTCCTCCAGCGCCGCGCGCGGCATCAGGCCGAAAACCGACAGGACATGTTCCTCGCTGATTTTATTTCCCTGGAATGAGACCAGCTGGTCAAGGGCGCTTTCCGCGTCGCGTAATCCGCCCTCCGCCGCCCGGGCCACGGCCAGCAAGGCTTCCTTGTCAATTTCCACGCCTTCCTCCCTGGCGATGAGCGCCAGGCGTTCAACAATCATCCTGAGCGGTATGCGCCTGAGATCAAAACGCTGACAGCGTGAAAGGATGGTCAGGGGGACTTTCTGGGGTTCGGTCGTCGCAAAGATGAAAATAACATGGGCCGGCGGCTCTTCCAGGGTTTTCAACAGAGCGTTGAAGGCTTCCGTGGTCAGCATATGGACTTCGTCAATGATGTAAATTTTATACCGGCCGTTGGGCATGTATTTTACATCCTCGCGCAGCGCGCGGATATCGTCAATCTGGCGGTTTGAGGCGCCGTCAATCTCGCGCACGTCAAGGCTGTTGCCTTCCATGATCCCGGTGCAGGAGGGGCATTTGTCACACGGTTTTTCGGCCGGACCTTTTTCGCAATTAAGCGCTTTGGCGAAAATCCGGGCGATGGAGGTCTTGCCGATCCCGCGCGGGCCGACGAACAGGTAAGCGTGCGCCACCCGGTTCAGCTTGATGGCGTTTTGAAGGGTCCGGCTTACATGCTCCTGGCCGACGACCGTTTCAAATTGCTGTGGACGCCATTTGCGCGCGATTACTTCGTAGGCTTTGTTATCCATAAATTCCAATATCCAAGCGCCAAATTCCAAATAATGTTCAATTGTTCAATGACCAGAATTTCGAATGGAAAGTTTTGGTGATTGAGATTTTGATAAGTGAGAATTATTTGGGATTTGGAATTTGACCTCGTTTGTTTATTTCTGCTTCAAATCCTCGGCGGCCTTGTAAATATTTTCAAAAAGCTTCGGCAGTTTGGCCAGCGGCGTGGAAGAGAAGGCGATGCGCACAAGATTGTTCATCACGATCACGCCGCAGGAATAATCCTGCAACAGCTTCCGGCGCAATTCCTCGGGATCAACGGAAACCATTTTCAGGCACATGAAATAGCCCGAATTAAAGGGGAGCGATTCAAAATGTTTTCTGTATTCGGGATGTTCGGCAAGAATATTTTTGACCGCCTGATAACGGGCGTTCAGGATCTCATGCTTTTGCCGTTTCTCCAGCTCATAGGTTTGTGAGCCATAGGCCTTGAGAAGCATGGACTGGCTGATATTGGCTGAATTGGAGATATTACCCCGGATTGCGCCGGCCGTCTTCGCCTCCAGGGCCTCATAGACCGCCGGAGTGCCGCCTTTGATCCCGTAGGTCATAAAACCGACGCGGAAACCCCAGACATAATCCTCCTTGGTCGGGCCATCCAGCTTGACGGCCAGGATATTGGGGTGCAGGTCGCAAAGCAGGCTGAAAATTGATTCGCGGAAAATATCCTTTTCGAAAACGAGCCCGAAATAGGCGTCGTCAATCAGGACAACCAGCCGGTTGCCGGCCTGGGCCGCCTCAAGCAGTAACGCGGCGATGGCGCGGGCTTCTTCAATAGTCGGCGTATAGCCGGTCGGATTATTCGGGAAATTAAGGCAGACAATCTTTTTTGATTTTCCCTTGGCGGAAAGGCGTTTTTTAAGTCCGGCCAGGTTGAATCCCTTTTCTTTTTTCCCGGCAAAGAGCGGGTAGGGGGTTAAGCGCGCGCCAAAGCCGTTGGCGAAAATCAGGTCGTAATTTTCCCAATACAGATCCGGCATGATGAAGGGATCGCCTTTGTCGCAAAAGAGGTAAGCGCACATGCTCAATCCATGGGTGAGGGCGGAGGTTACCACCGGCCGGCTGAAATTTTTCCCGGCCAGGGAAGGATTCTTTTTGACCAGCATTTCCTTCCATGACTTGCGGATATCCGGCCGGCCCGGACTGGGCGCATAAGACACCATCTCGCCCGCTTTTAAGGAACAATTGGCGGCAATGCCTGGCAGGATCATCGGCGCGCCATCCTCTTCAAGGGCGACGCCGATCGTGGCGTTGATTTCCTTGCCATTAGCCTCGGCCGACTGGGCCAGAATGCCCAGTTTCGGGAAATAAATTGCCTTGCCCCTGGCCGACAGCATTTCCATAATGGCCGGAGCGTCTCCCTCAATCTGCCGGTTCAATTGGATGGCCTGCTCGTTTAATTTCATTCAACCTTCTCTTCTTCCAGTCCAAAACGGGTTATGTCAGCAACCCAAGTAAAATCAGATTGACCACTGAGGTCGCTGAGACACGGAGGTCGGAAAAAGATGAGGTTTGGCAAATTTGTGAACAACGAAACGTTGCTCCCAAATTTGCCAATGCGTTTTATTACCGGAAAAGATGGGAAATATAAAAACTCCCTTCTTTCTCCAATAACAAGTCGTTGCTTGAAATCAAATTTTGCGTTTGGCAAAACATGATTTCAAGCAATCTCTACTCCGTGTTTCCGTGCCTCAGTGGTGAATCCTTGCCGATTTTAGCCATGACCAACATGTTCTTGTTTTTCATCGTTGTTCTGAACAGCCAAGGTAGTCACCTGGCCAATAAGATTGCCATTAAATGTTTTCCAAGTAAATTATAAAATTTGATTGATTCACGCAGCCATGACGTTCCGTCCGGGTTGTCGGCTTCTATTCTGTCATTCCCGTGAAGACGGGAATCCAGCATTGAATTTTTACGGATCACATTTTTTGATTGCCTCAATTCCGTCCGGGTTGTATTCTGCGGAAAAATTGGATAAGGTATATCATGATTCCAAAGAACGGCGAGAAAGAGGGCCGCATCACCGCCCGCAAGCTGGTATGGGAGTTGCCGGACATGAAGAATTAATGGAGAAATATGGATAAGAACACGAAAATAGCCCTGTTCAAGGGCCGACAAATCAGAAGGACTTTGTACCAGAATGAATGGTGGTTTGTGATCAATGATATCATTGAATCATTAACCGATTCCTCTGACCCTGCCCAATACTTCAAACGATTAAAAGAAAGGGATGAGGAACTCGAAAACCTCATCGTCAAAGGGGGGGTACAATTTGTACCACCCCTTATGCTGGAAGTAGAAACCACGGGCGGAAATCAAAAAATGTACTGCTGGAATACGGAAGGCATATTACGGCTGATCCAATCCGTTCCATCACCCAAAGCGGAACCTTTCTATCTGAAAGAAAAAGAAGCCCAAAAGAAATTGCGTGATCGGATATGAATTATTCCGAAGACGAACTTCTGCCCATTTCGGCGCTTGCCGATACTGTCTTTTGCGAACGGCGGGCGGTTTCACCGAGTGGCTCTATCAGGCCAGGATGCGGCAGAGACGGAAAATCCCGGAAACAATGTAAATAAAACGGAGGCGAATTTGTTGTGCCTGTTCCCAGAAAAATTAAAAATTATCACAATGATGCACAGCCGGTCGGCGTAGAAAATTGCTGGGCTAAGACATTAAACGGGGACCCGGGCATTAATGTGCGGTCCCACTGTGAAAATGTTGGATGTGTGGCCGAGGCCTTGATCCGGCAAGTTCCTATAAGGATTCGGCAAAAATTACGGATGAATTCGGCATCCATCCTTGCCGCAGCGCATGATATCGGCAAAGTCTCCCCGGGTTTTCAACAAAAATGCCAGAAGTGGGTAAGGCAATATAAATTTCAGCCGCAGATATATTACGAATCCGATCATGCAAAAATCAGTCAGTTCATTCTTCAGGAGAAATTGCAGAATGCTTCTTTGTATACATGGGCAGCTATTGTGGGTGCGCATCATGGCCGTATTAAAGGAGAACGGATCAATAAAAATAAAATCTGCGATATCGGCGGCGAGTCATGGCGAAAGGAACGTATCGGCTTGTTGGAAATGTTGATCAAAGAATTCGGGCCACTTCCTGCTACACAGCCGGATGAAGCATCCTTATGGTTCCTGGCTGGACTTATTAGCGTGGCGGATTGGATCGGCTCCGATGAACGCTATTTCCCGCCTCAGATCGTCAGCCGAATGCTTACCGAGCGTCGTGAGCAAGCGCAGGATGCCTTAAGACAAATTGTTTGGACCACGCCGAACATGAGATCCGGCCTGACTTTCACGGATTTGTTCAACGACTACCAGCCACGGCCTTTACAGCAGACAGCCATCAAGGCAATCCGAGCCCCCGGCCTTTTTCTGATCGAAGGGCCGATGGGTTGCGGCAAAACCGAGGCCGCTCTTATAGCCGCTTATCAATTGATGGCGCAAGGACAAGCATCCGGTCTGTATTTTGCCCTGCCTACCCAACTCACCAGCAACCGCATTCACCTGAGGGTTCAAGAGTTTTTGAACAGGGCTGCCAATAATATCGGTTCTGTTCGATTGGCGCATGGGATGTCATGGCTTCAGGATGAAAAGCCAATGGTGGCTTTTGACGAAACACTGCGTGACAGTGAATCCTCTGGACACAATCATATGGGTCGCAGTTGGTTTGCTTCCTCCAAGCGCGCCCTGCTTGAGCCATTTGGCGTCGGCACCGTTGATCAGGCGCTGCTGGGCATTGTGGCGGCGCAACATTTTTTCATTCGTCAATTTGGAATGGCCGGAAAAGTGATTGTGTTGGATGAAGTCCACACCTATGACCTCTATACCAGCACGTTGATTGATGTGCTGATACGTCGGCTTCTGGAATTGGGTTGCACGGTTATTATTCTTTCAGCAACGCTTACTCGCGTGCGCCGGCGGGAACTGCTTGGCTGGGATGAGACGCGGGATGGTGCCCTTTCGGATGCTTACCCCTTGTTATCTGGCCGAACCGGCAATAATATCACACCACCAGTTCAATTTTCTGTAATCCCGGAATGTCCACGGAATGTGCGGATTGTATGGAAGTCAGAGGATTCTGTCGTGGAAGAATGCATCGTACGTGCCCGGCAGGGGCAATGTGTCCTCTGGATCCGCAATACGGTGGAAGCGGCCCAGCATACCTATCGTCGCTTGATCTCGGCCAATCAACAAGACGGGCCGGAAATCGCCTTGCTCCATGCCCGTTTTCCTTTTTTTCGTCGCGAAGAATTGGAAAAAATATGGATGGATAAATTAGGCAAGGGTGATAATCATCGCCCTTGTGGATGTGTGTTCGTTGCCACGCAAGTAGCTGAACAGAGCGTGGATCTGGATGCCGACCTTTTGATCACCGATCTGGCGCCCACGGATATGTTGTTTCAGCGTATGGGGAGACTCTGGCGTCATGAGCGTTCGGTGCGGCCTTGTGAGCAAGCGGAGGCTTGGATCATCTCTCTGGCGCTGTCGTGGAATGATATTCTTGCCGCCGACGCGCGGCAGTTGAAACAAGCGCTCGGGAAAAGCGCTCGGGTTTATGCGCCTTATGTGCTGTTGCGTTCACTGGAACAATGGCGCATATTGGAATCCGTTACTTTACCCGCTGATATCCGGCCCATTCTGGAGGCCACGTATGCCGATCCGGCCAACGATGAACCGGCTGGCTGGCGCGCATTACGCGATGAATTGGCAAAAAACAAACAAGACCTTGAGTTACAAGCCAAATCTATTACAGCCATCTGGACTATGCCAGCGTTGCCCGATGAAGAAGGAGTGCAGACGCGTTGGGAAAAACATCGCACTGTCTATTTATTGCTCGCTCGGTCCGTAACTCCACACAGTGACCAGATGGTGGAATTGGAATTATTTAACGGTGACACATGTCTGGCAGACAGTCGGCAATACAAATTTGACATTGCCAAGGCGATCTTTCGTAATCTGGTCCGCATTCCTCAGTGGCCGGTAAGTAATTACTTGAATCAACCGCTGTCATGGTTGAGTGTCTATATCTATCAAACCGCGGTTGTGGGATTGGTTCACGATGATGGCCGGGTGATGCTGTTAAATCTGGACAACGATATTGGTTTATCTTATTCTAAAAATGAAGGTTTGATCATTAAGCCGATCAAGGGGCGCCTATGTGTGAACCAAGAGGAGAACAATGAATCTTACGACTGATCCTTGGATTCCAGTAGTCTTGCACAATGGCAATCCGGAGTTGGTCAGCCTTCTGGATGTTTTTTCCCGCAGCGGAGAAATTACCGATCTCAACGTGCGTCCGCACGAACGCATTGCCCTGATGCGTCTGTTGATTTGTATTGCTCAAGCCGCACTTGACGGTCCCGAAAACGAGGAGGACTGGCAAGGATGCAAGGAACGTATGGTTCCGGTAGCGCTTGCTTACTTGGGAAAATGGAAATCTGTCTTTGAGTTGTTTGGCGAAGGCCCACGCTTCCTGCAAGTTCAGGGATTGAAAAGAGTAAAAAAAGGCAAGGATAACGGCGAAGAAGATGATGGTAATTCCGTCAGTAAACTTGATTTATCGCTGGCCACAGGAAACAATTCAACGCTGTTTGACAATGCAGGTGGAAGCGACCGAGAGTTTACTTCTGTGCAACTGGCGTTGATGCTTTTGACGTTTCAGTGTTTCTCTCCGGGAGGTTTGATCGGGCAAGCACAATGGGCCGGAATATCAACACATGGACGATCTGCCCCAGAAGCGCCTTGTGTCAAAAAACAGATGTTACATGTAATTATTCGTGGCCAGAATCTTTGTGAGACTATTCACGTAAATCTCTTGTCAAAAAGGCAAATCAGTCAACTTTATACCGAGAGTATGTGGGGCTACCCTTTGTGGGAACAAATGCCGACCTCTCTTTCAGATCAATCTGCCATAAAAAACGCAACCGAAACTTATTTAGGCCGATTATTGCCCCTCTGTCGTGCTATCTTGCTCGAAAACAACGGAACTATGATTCTGGCGAATGGCCTTTCGTACCCGGAATGGAGAGAACCTACTGCTACTATTGTAAAAACTAGAGACCAACGCCATATTTTGCGTGCAACAATTGAGAAGTCCATTTGGCGAGAACTGAGCGCGTTAATAATTAAAGCAACGGACAGCACTTCGCTGGGAGGGCCTGTCGCTTTAAGGAATCTTGACGATAACAAACCGTTTGATCTCTGGGTCGGTGCTGTCATCACAAACCCAAAGAATATCGCAAAAGTATTGGATGCTGTAGAGTCAGTTTTCTACAGTTTACCAGCAGCCTTTCTTGATAAGCCAGTTCAGGATACTTATGAGGTGGGGGTGCATTATGCAGATATCTGCGCCAACCGTGTTAAATACGCTTTAACAATTTTCAGACTGACAATGGAAACTAATGCGACGTCTTTTGAAGCGCTAACTCAGAAACAAGCAAGACTGAAGCTGGCGGATAAGAAACGCTTGGGTAAAATCGGTGATAAGGCGCTTGCCTTTTATTGGACCTATATCGAACAGGGGCTGCGAAAACTTCAGGAATTTGCGCTTGGTCCATTGCCAATGAAGGATGGATATGTTCAGTTTCAAGACACGGAATGGGGCCGCCATGTCTATCGGAGCGCTCTAGATGCTTACGCATATTCCTGTACGCATGAGACGCCACGTCAGATGCAGGCCTATGTTCTGGGACTCAAGGCGTTGACGGAATTCTAGGATATAATCCATCAAGAAGCGAAAAAGGAGGACATGTCTAATGAGCCATGATATAAATCAGCGAGCGGAAAAGTTGTTGAAATATCTTTGTGGGCTGAAAGATAATCGCGGAGCAATGGCGGATTTGCGTTGTGCGTTGACGGATGCGCGCCGTGCGCGCGCGTGGCCGTGGCTGGCGGCGGTTGGCGGTATCGAAAATTACGTCATCGAAACTGTCGCCGGTCTGTTTGCATACCACCATCCTGAAGAGACCGCCGAAGGCAATGTCGGCACAACGTGCCGGCGTTTGAGCGCTGAACACGCTACCTTTGATGCCCGCTTTCGGCGGCTCCTGGCATGCGAGCGCGAGGAACTCGGCGAACATCTGCGTCCTATAATTTTAGCGGCGAAGGCTAAAGACATACAAGTTAATTATAAACAACTTTTCATAGATTTGACCTGTTGGAGTGAGCATGTCAAAGCGCGCTGGGCTAAAGAATACTGGGGTGTGCCTGAATCAGCGGATCAACCTGTCGTGGAGGATGTCGTGTCATGACATATCTGACGCAAGCTTTGCTGGATTATGCCGTCGCCGCACGATTGCGCTTGCGGGATATCTATGATTGGCATCAAGCGGCATGGAAGGCATTTCCTGGACGCGATGGCCAGAGGCGCGACTTTCTGACGCGGCTGGACCGGCTTGATGAACAGGGGCTATTTCGATTGTTGATCGTATCGCATGACGAGCCGGTCCGTCCTGATTGGTGTCCAACAGGGCCGGACAGCTGGAAGACCAAACCCATTCCGGACACATATTTTTCCCGCCGGATATATCGGTTTCAACTGCGCGCGAACCCGACCAAGAAAATCCGCGTGGATAATCCCGACGGCACACGTAAACCCAATGGGAGACGTGTGCCGCTCTGTACCCGCGAGGAGCTGGCGGATTGGCTTTGTCGTAAAGGGAAATCCGGCGGGTTCATGGTTGCGCAGAGTTCCCTGCGCATTCTGCGTTTGGGCCGTGAAGCTTTTGAAAAAAAAGGCACGTGCGGAATCCATTCGGCGGTAGAATTTGAGGGGGTATTGGAGGTAACCAACGCAAAATTATTTCATGAGACTTTTACCCGCGGGATTGGATCGGCCAAAGCGTTCGGGTTCGGTCTGCTGGTTATCGCGCCGGGATCAACATAAGCAGCAATGTAAAATGATGATCAATTCGATTTTTTCACGGAAAACGCAATCAACAAAAGGTAAATGAAAGGAGCAAGTCATGAAATTGATCGAACTGCATATTTTGCAGTCTTTTCCCGTCTCGTGTCTTAACCGGGATGACGTAGGCGCGCCCAAATCCGCCATTTTCGGAGGCGCCACGCGCGCCCGTATCAGTAGTCAATGTCTGAAACGGGCGATTAGAGAACTAGCCCGCACGGAATATCCGAATGGTCGATTTACGGGTATTCGAACCAAGTTGTTGGTCGGTCAATTACAGAAGATTCTAACGGAACAGCACAAGGTTCCTGCTGATCGTGCGCTTGAAATGGCTTGCGCTGTGGCTGGTACGCTGAACAAAAAAGAAGGGGTCCCCCTTCCGACAGAAAATCCTGAAATGGACACTTTGTTTTTCGCCTCTCCAGCGCAAATCAATACTATGGCGGGCTTGGCCTTCAAAGAGTTTGGTTTGTCGGGAGACATAAAAGCGGACAAGAAGAAATTTGTGAAAGCCTGTCTAGAGATTGGGATTTACGATGCCGCTGACATTGCTCTCTTCGGACGAATGGTGGCTGCTGATTCGAGTCTAACGCTTGAAGGTGCTGCCATGTTCAGTCATGCCCTTTCAACGCACAAAGTGTCCAACGATATTGATTTTTTCGCAACTGTAGATGAGGCGAAGGATATGTCTGAAGATGCTGGGGCTGGTATGATCGGCACGCTGGAATTCACTTCCGCTACTTATTATCGCTATACTGCGTTGAATCTTGACTTGCTCTGGCGAGAAGATCATCTCGGTGCGCTTTCTCCAGATGAACGCCGGCAGGTGGTTGATACATTCTTGCGTTCTACAGTAATGGCTGTGCCCGGTGCGCGTAAGAGTTCCATGAATGCTAATACGCTTCCGGGCTATGTGCTGGGTATTGTCAAAGATAAAGGCCAACCAATCCAATTAGTCAATGCCTTCGAGAAATCAGTCCTTCCAAAGGGCGGCCTGTTTGACGTCTCACGCGATGCCATGCTGGAGCATTATCGGAAGCTCAAGGAAATATGGGGCTTGCCAGCGGTGCTGGAAATCGCAGTTCCGGATGTGAATCTCGATACCTTCTGCAAGGAGATTCTCAAACATGTCTGAGACGGCATATCTTGCGCTGATGCTGGATGCGCCTATGCAATCATGGGGATTTGCCAGCCGCTTTCAACGCCGGACTACGGGATTGCATCCGACTAAGAGTGGGGTAATCGGTTTGCTCTGTGCGGCCCTTGGACTGGAAAAGGGTTCGCCCAAAGAGGCCGAGGTTCTACCGCGTTTGGCGAAGCTACATATGCTTTGTCTTACAATTCCCCGCTGTAATCACAATCATTGGACAGGGAAGGAAACGAAGCTGAGTGTGTGGCGACTGGAGGATTTCCATACGGTTGGCGGGGGCTATGACAAAGAAAAACAACCATTAAATATTCCGCGTACGGCCGGTACTGGAAAACCTCGTAACAATCCGGATATAACGCGTCGTCAATACCTCCTCGACGCATGCTTTGGCGTCGTGCTTTCCGGCGACGCCACACTCTTGGAGCAAGTGAAATACGCACTGCAAAATCCGGTTTGGGGAATCTGGTTCGGCCGGAAAAACTGCATCCCTGCCGCGCCTGTTTTTCGCAAACTGGCCGCATCCGAAAAAGAAGCCGTCTCGGCTTTGACTGAGGGACGGCCTGTGTCGGCCTTTACCAGGATGAGTGACGCCGCCAGCTTTTCGGTTGGGACCGACTCGTTGGGTGACGTGCCGCTTTCATTCAAAGAGCGCAGGTTTATGATGCGACGTATCAACCTGGAAATGGCGGAAGGGATTCCAGATAATGCCGTTGTTTGAGAAACCGCCCATTGAAACACTGTCCCCAGCCAAGGACCGCTGGACGCCACTCTATCTGGAGCACGGCCGGTTGGAGGTGGACGATTCCAGCGTCAAGTGGATCGGAGCGGATGGTCTCGTCTGGCGCGTTCCCGTTGCCACGGTTAGCGCCTTGTTGCTTGGACCGGGGACTACTATCACCCATGCCGCCGTTAAAGCCTGCGCGGATTCCAACATGCCGGTCTGCTGGATTGGTGAGGAGGGCATGCGTTTTTATGCCGCTGGGGTAACGCCCAATAGCGATAATTCGCAGGCGCGGCGGCAGGTCACGGCCTATGCCAACCGGAAACAGCGCGACGACATAGCCCGTCGCATGTTTCTGATGCGTTTTCCCAAGGCCACTGTTGAAACGCACAGCGTGAATGAACTGCGCGGTATGGAAGGGTTACGTGTTCGCGCTCATTATGCTGAATTGGGCGAGAAATATGGAGTGACGTGGAAAGGCCGGCAATATGACAAAAGTCATTGGGATTTGGCCGATAATGTCAATAAGGCCATCTCCACCGCAAACGCCAGCCTGTATGCATTATGTTGCGCTGTGGTTTGTGCGATGGGCTTTCTGCCGCAACTGGGTTTTGTACATGAGGCCGGCACATTACCGTTGGTCTATGATATTGCCGATCTCTATAAGGAGATCACCAGCTACCCCGCCGCCTTTCAATCCATCCGGCAGAATGAAAAACATGATGCCGATCTTACCCGGCGACTACTCAAACAGCACATCGAAGACCAACGCCTGCTTCAGCGATTACCAAAGGACTTGGAGGGTTTGTTTACATGACGGTGATTATTGCCAACGACACACCAGCGGCTATCAGAGGTATTTTGAAACGTTGGTTTATCGAGCCTAAACCTAATGTCTTTGTCGGCACCATCAATAAGAAATGTAGGGAAAAGACCATGGCATATATTCGTCGTCATGCCGCTGGCATTGGGTTACTCATTATACACTCCGACAATAATTGCCAGGGATTTAGCGTGGAAACATGGGGGAAACCGGATCGCCATAGCGCTTATATTAGCGGATTGTATTTGGTAGCAGAAAAATGGAATGATGAAATTCAGCCAAGTTTGTCTTGATAATCCCTTATAATTTCAGGGTTTTCCCCACACACGTGGGGATGGTCCGTCCACGCGCAATTTCCGGCGGGATATCCGATGGTTTTCCCCACACACGTGGGGATGGTCCGTTGACATCAATGTCCCACAAAGGCAGTGCATTGTTTTCCCCACACACGTGGGGATGGTCCGCGCGGCAATCTGGCGATGCGATGGGGGACGACGTTTTCCCCACACACGTGGGGATGGTCCGTTGTTGCGTTATCCACGCCACATCGTCAGAAGGTTTTCCCCACACACGTGGGGATGGTCCGTTTTTATGCCGCGCATTCCGGCGGAATATTTAGTTTTCCCCACACACGTGGGGATGGTCCGATGAACCGACGATCATCCAGAAAGCCGGAAGTGTTTTCCCCACACACGTGGGGATGGTCCGCTCTGCTACTTTTAACCTACGCCGCAATGAGGAGTTTTCCCCACACACGTGGGGATGGTCCTTATTGAGAGGGCAAAACACGACTACGACGAATGTTTTCCCCACACACGTGGGGATGGTCCGGCCATAACGGAATCGCGTGCCTTGCCAAGCCCGTTTTCCCCACACACGTGGGGATGGTCCGAAAATGAATAATACAAAACAACGGTGGATGTCGTTTTCCCCACACACGTGGGGATGGTCCGCAAACTTGGCGATGCTGCCAAAGCCGTGATCGGTTTTCCCCACACACGTGGGGATGGTCCGTGATAACGTGCGGCGCGCTTATGCTCTGGCCTGTTTTCCCCACACACGTGGGGATGGTCCGCATTGCGCACTTCAGCGGCAATGTCTGGGTCGGTTTTCCCCACACACGTGGGGATGGTCCGTTACCACCACTGCCGATCCTGTGATTGAGGGGGTTTTCCCCACACACGTGGGGATGGTCCGCAAACGTAGAGCTTATATACTGGCCGCCGCTCGTTTTCCCCACACACGTGGGGATGGTCCTTCATTTTTCAACCGGTCTAATTTTATGACACCGTTTTCCCCACACACGTGGGGATGGTCCGCAGTTGGTTGATGGGATGTTTGGTAACTAATGGTTTTCCCCACACACGTGGGGATGGTCCATTCTGCTCCGCATTCTGGGTTGCCGCATTGCCGTTTTCCCCACACACGTGGGGATGGTCCGTTCTACCTCAAACGTTCCATTTGTCTGTATTGGTTTTCCCCACACACGTGGGGATGGTCCGCATGCTCCCCGAAGCGCCGCCAGCGCCACCTGGTTTTCCCCACACACGTGGGGATGGTCCGATTTACAACGGATGTATTCAACGCGTTTGTGGGTTTTCCCCACACACGTGGGGATGGTCCGTAACTCCAGGAACTTGTAACCGGTTATCCATTGTTTTCCCCACACACGTGGGGATGGTCCGCATTCCCGGCCCGTTGCGCTTGCATCAAACTCGTTTTCCCCACACACGTGGGGATGGTCCGTTCTGTGCTTCTTGCATCCGCCGATTCCGCCCGTTTTCCCCACACACGTGGGGATGGTCCGTCAATCGGCGCGGGCACGCTTGGCGGTGTTTCGTTTTCCCCACACACGTGGGGATGGTCCGACTATTTTCTCTTTGATTATATTGGTTTGAAAGTTTTCCCCACACACGTGGGGATGGTCCGTCTGGAACAACCGCGAAACAGATATTATTATGGTTTTCCCCACACACGTGGGGATGGTCCGGGTTACGGATTGATTATAATGAAAATCACGTTGTTTTCCCCACACACGTGGGGATGGTCCGTCCAGCCTTACAAAAGAAGAGTCGGCATACTCGTTTTCCCCACACACGTGGGGATGGTCCGATGGCGAGAATAGCTAAACTTGCGATAGAACAGTTTTCCCCACACACGTGGGGATGGTCCGGCTTCCCGCAAGGCAGACGTGTAAATCCCCTCGTTTTCCCCACACACGTGGGGATGGTCCGTCTGCGCTTGCTGTGTTTTTTGCTTTCATCTGGTTTTCCCCACACACGTGGGGATGGTCCGAATCAGCGGAAAGTCCGACGTTGTCCCGGATAGTTTTCCCCACACACGTGGGGATGGTCCGGTAAATCGGTTGAGGAAGCCCAGCGTTCAGTGGTTTTCCCCACACACGTGGGGATGGTCCGCCGTTATTGCGCCCTGTAGGTTGTTGGTCGCAGTTTTCCCCACACACGTGGGGATGGTCCGTTGTTTTGCTGGCTTGGTATGGGTCAATGCCGGTTTTCCCCACACACGTGGGGATGGTCCGCACAACGGATACGGTTGGGACTTGTCTGGGGCGTTTTCCCCACACACGTGGGGATGGTCCTTTTTTAACACTCTAAATATTCTTGCTCCCGACGTTTTCCCCACACACGTGGGGATGGTCCGCCATCCGTTCGAGGAGGTCTGGTGCTCAACGCGTTTTCCCCACACACGTGGGGATGGTCCGCCTTCCATCCGACTAATTAACGACATCCCTGGGTTTTCCCCACACACGTGGGGATGGTGTCCAGCGACAATTATTCTTCCTCTTGACGACAATTAGAATTCCCCACTGACGACAATTACCCGTTAGTCATCTTGGGAGGGGATTTCTTATCCTTTCTCCCCC
>Ga0209749_1000488_pt1 | contig 53575 bp, 51 predicted proteins | sample EPASupsiteSAE347_FD_187267 | JGI IMG/M metagenome (GOLD analysis project Ga0209749, IMG submission 187267) | Bioremediated contaminated groundwater from EPA Superfund site, New Mexico - Sample SAE3-47 (SPAdes) (version 2) | ecosystem: Environmental > Aquatic > Deep subsurface > Groundwater >... | reverse complement strand
ATTTGGCAATTTTATTCTTCTATTTTAATATGTTAACGGCAATAGCACTAAATTCTCACTCGATCTATTCATAACTCTGACAGGCCCTCTTGGCTACCCCCTTTTTTCAAATGCACCCCAGAGAAAGTTGATCGATCAATTGCCCGATCATTGGAAGCCTTATTTTCGGTTTGCGTTTTGTGCCGGATTGCGGGCGGGTGAGCAAATTGCCATCAAACCGGAGGATATTGACTTTGAGGGCGGCGTCTTACATATCCGCCGAGCGCTGACATTGAATGAAAGCGGCCAGAAAGTGATGGGCACAACCAAGAACCGCTATAGCCGGCGCACCATACGGCTGATTCCCGTAATGACGGAAGCTCTGAAGGCTCAACAGGCGATTCATGCGCAATTCGGGGGCCATTACTTCTTTTGTACCACAACCGGAGCCCGGATAGACATCAACAACCTGAGAGATCGTGTATGGACCCCGGCCCTGAAAAGGGCCGATCTCGAGTACAGGGAGATGAAGCAGACACGCCACTCGTTTGCAACCATCGCCCTGAGCTGCGGCGAGAATCCTCTCTGGATCGCCCAGGTCATGGGGCACAGAAACACGGACATGATCATCAGGGTCTACAGCAAGTACATCGAAAAGGCCCACGGCCCCAAAGACGGTGGCTTTTTGAACGGCGTTTTCCAGGGAGACAACGGCAAGGAAGAGTAAGTATGGGTAAAAACCATTTTTGGCAAAATTTTGGCAAAACTTGCCGCCAAACGAAAAAAGGGATTAGCGATTTCTCGCTAACCCCTTGATTTTTCTGGCGCGCCCAGCAAGATTCGAACTTGCGACCTACGGATTCGTAGTCCGGCACTCTATCCAGCTGAGCTATGGGCGCATCGTCTCAACCGCGCATGATGTAGCAAACTTTGTTGCTCGAAGCAAGAGAAAAATAGCCTGCCGTTCTCACAATAAGGAAGAGGCGTGGACGGCAAGGCAAAACAGGGCTTGACACTCACACCGAAACAGCCATGATAGCAGGCCACTCTGCCGCTGAAACTATGGATATGGAAGACCTGGAAACGAAGTTGGGAACGGTTGCCGTGCTTTCTGGGCAGAGGGATGAAGATTGAAGTGAATATCGAAGAGGTGCGCGCACCTGAGATACCGAGATGGCGGCCAGTGTCGGCGAGGGATTGTTTTATCACTCTTTTCCAGGCACTATGTTCGTGCCGCGATTGAAACCGCTTTGTCACTTCGAGATCTCTAGAGATATATAGTTTGGATGTTTATGTCGTTTTGGAATCGCCGTCAGCAAATGGGATGGGCAGCTTTGATCATGGGGGGGAGTATTCTTATTTCCCGCTTCATGGGATTATTCCGCGATAAGGTCGTCTCCTTCCTTTTCGGAGCCACCGGAGAATCGGATCTCTATTTTGCCGCCTTTGTAATCCCGGACTTCATCAATTACCTTCTTGCCGGTGCCTATTTTTCCATTACCCTGATCCCGCTACTGACCGCCACTTTCGCTAAGGATCAGGAAGACGGCTGGAATTTCTTCTCGGCGGTCTTCACGTGGATCGCTCTATTTATCATACTGTTCACCGCCTTTGGTATGGGATTGGCGCCGCGGCTGGCCTATCTCGCGGCGCCCGGCCTCGACCAGGCGGCGCTGACGCGGCTGGCGTTTTTTTTGAGGATCATCCTGCCCGCACAGATCTGTTTTCTTCTGGGGTCGTGTTTAACCGCGATTCTCTATATGCGAAAGCAATTCCTTGTGCCGGCGCTGACGCCGCTCATCTACAATCTATTGATTATCGTCGCGGGGATTATCCTGCAAAAAAGAGGCATGGAAGGATTTTGCTGGGGAGTGCTGGCGGGAGCTTTCCTGGGGAATTTATTGCTTCCCTACCTGGCGGTCAGCCAGGGAGGTGGCTTGAAGCTGCACCTTCGCTTCTATCATCCAGGGCTAAAGAAGTTTTTCCTTCTGGCTCTGCCTCTCATGCTGGGACAGTCCATCGTGGTAATGGACGAGCAATTCGTGAGAATCTTCGGATCACTCGCGGGCGTCGGCGCTATCAGTTGGCTCAACTATGCGCGACGTATCATGCTGGTTCCCGTCGGAGTGGTGGCTCAGGCGGCGGGCGTCGCTTCCTATCCCTTCCTTGCCGACCTTGCGGCGAAAAAAGAATTTACCCGGTTTTACGGAACGCTCAACAGCGCCCTCCAGAACGTCTTCGTGCTCCTAGTTCCCCTTTCAATCTGGATGATGATCGTCTCCGAGCCCACAATACGGCTTATTTTCCAGCAGGGCCACTTCAGCCATCTGGACGCCCTGCAGACGGCCCGAATGCTGCGAATTTTGCTGGCAGTGGTCTTCTGCTGGGGCTTCCAGCAGATCCTGGGCCGGGCCTTTTATGCCCGCCAGGATACGCTCACGCCGGCGATTCTGGGAACCCTCACCACGCTTCTTTCCCTTCCCGTCTTCTATTTTTTTAGCCGTAGCTTTCAGGCCTCCGGCGTTGCAATCGCAAGCGCGGCAGGCATTGCTCTCTACACCGCGGTACTGGTTTTGTGGTGGCGGACTCGCTTCGGAAAGGAAACTTTTTCAGGGCTGGGAAAAAACTTGCTGAAGGTGGTCGTTCTTTCTCTCGCGGCTTCTCTGCCCGCATTCTTGATCATGAAATTCGCGCCCATACCGGCGGAAAGCCATCCGTATCTTTCGGCCATCTATGAGATCGCGGTCAGCGGGCTTTGCTTCGGGTTGCTCTTCGGCTTTCTTTCCATCTACTTCACTCCAGCCCTCATCCGGCCCTTCCTTCAAAGAATGGGCCCCCTCGGGGCACGCTTGATTCGCTGATACCTGGTGCCCGGTGCCAAGTGCCCGAGAGAGCCTCAAACTTTTCCTGTCAGATTCTTGACTTATGCACTTTTTACTCTTGAGGACAGTCCCAACCCGGCCCGCTTCTTTTCGATATGCTCACATATGGACTGAGCCGCCAGCTCCGGATCGGGTTGAACGGCGAACATGGCGCCAACGATTTTCTCCAGACCTTCGGTGGCAAGCTTCACGATATTCTTGCTCCCCAAAATAGGCGGTGGAGTACCGAGAACCGTGTAGATGCCGGAAGCCACGGCATAGCAGGCGATAGCGGCGGCTTTTTCCGAATACCACTCGGGAGCGGCGGCGGCGAGGGGGAGATCCGAAATATCCGTTCCCAGAGTATTTGCCAGAGCGGAGGCCAGGGACAGAATCCGAACGTTGTCCACGCAGCTTCCCACGTGGAGAACAGGGGGGATTCCCAGCGCGCCGCAGATCTCCTGTAGTCCGGGGCCGGCTTCTTTTGCGGACCCCGGCATTTTGAGGCCCGCTTTGGCATGAGCTATTGCCGCACAGCCGGTATCGAGAACAAGCACGTCATTGGCGATCAAATGCCTGGTGAGGGTCACGTGCCCGAAATCCTGGCGGATCTTTGGATTATTGCAGCCTACGACACCGACGGCGCCACGAATCTTTCCTGCAACAATGGCATCGATAAGAGGCTTCGGGGTTCCGCCCAGAGCGGAGAGGATGGCTTCGACGCTGAAGCCCGACATCATTTTCACCGGCTCCACGGGGATGTAAACCTTTCCGGGAAGCCTTCGCCTGTAGTTCTCGATCGCCTCTTTCACGAGCTGCCGTGCAAGCTCCCGCGCATTCTCGGGATGAAATTCCCGATGCTCCATCATGGGGAATTTGGCCTTATCGCTGGTAGATATCATTTTAGTATGGTAGCAGGACGCCACCTGCCCAAGGGACGGCATGATACACTGATAGTCCACCAGCATCATCTCGACGGCTCCAGTAACCAGAGCCAGTTCGCTCATAAGGTGGTTGCCCGCCATGCGAATCCCGCGACGCATGAGCAATTCATTGCCGGTGCAGCAGAGTCCCGCCAGATTGATCCCTTTGGCTCCCACGCCGCGGGCAAGCTCCAACAGGTCTTCGTCAAGGACAGCCTGGGAGATCATTTCGGAAACGACGGGGTTATGTCCGTGGAGCAGGATGTTCACCTGGTCTTCTTTCAATACCCCAATGTTTACTTCGGACTGAACCGGAGTGGGGGTTCCGAAAAGAATGTCCGAAACGTCCGTTGCGATCATGGAGCCGCCCCAGCCGTCCGAGAGAGCATTTCTGAAGCTGTGCAGCATGAGGCTCACCCAGTCGTTATCCACGCCCATATGAGTGCGGTGCATCATCTCGGAGGTTTCGCGGTCTATGCCTCGCGGCGTGATTCCAAGCTTTGCCCAGACGGCTTGCCTCTTTTCAGGAGCCCGGGCCACCATGGTGAGCGACTTTTTACGGGTGCCGTATTCTTCTTCCAAAGCATTGGCCACGTCGACGGCCAGCTCGAGAGGATCTTTCCCATCCGCCGGGACGCCGAATTCATCGGCAAGAAGGCGGAGCTTCGCTTCGTTTCGAATGGAATAGCCGAAGGCTGTTCCCTCCCCCACCTTGCGCAGTACTTCAATCAGATCCCTGCCGTGATCCGAATGAGACGCGGCACCGGCGGCGATGCTTCGCCCGAAGTTGCGGGCCACTATGATGTCGGCGTCAGCCCCGCAAACGCCCTGCTGCGGGCCTTCTCCGAAGGGGTCGATGCGGCACGGCCCCATGACGCAATTGCGGCAACTGAGACCCAGCTCGCAGAAGCCGCATTGGGGACGTTGAGCTTCATAGCGCTCCCAGGCTGTTTCCACTTGATCCCGATCCGCTTTGCGCAGTAGCAGTTGTGCATCTTCCGTTGTGGTCCTCTTTTGAATTTCTTCCCGAGTCAGCATAGGTTTTCTCCTCCCTGGAATTGTCAGTTAGCCTTGCGTGGAACGGCACTCTGAAACGGCCGCATATCGATATATCTTATTTTGACCCTATATCCCGTTTTGTGCTTCGTGCCCCGTATCCATATTCCATATCATATTCTATTTCAGATCCGCCATTGCGGCCTGGAGAGCCCGCAGAATCTCCATCGGTCCGGACTGCCGCGCCTGGACACCATGCAGGCCGAGGGTGGCGGTCCGCGACACCTCGCGGGTCTTCTCCTCCATTACTTCGTTAGCGTCCCGGAAAACCAGAGCCCCTGTCTTACAGCTTTCCACACAGGCGGGAATCTGCCCTCTTTCTTGCCTCTCTATGCAGTTATCGCACTTGTAGCCGATGGTTTTCATGAGATCTTGCCGAGGGTCCTTCTGAAAACGAATCACCCCGAACGGACATGCCATGGCACAGGAACCGCAGCATATGCAACGCCCGGCTTCTATAAGAACCGTTCCCGTGCGGGGATGCCGCTGAATGGCGCCGGGAAGGCAGGCCGATTTGCAGGGGGCCGGCTCACAGTGGCGACATCGATTGGGAAAGGCTCCTCCATGAAAGCCGGCGCCGACGTGAATACGGGGCATCGATAAAGCTTCTTCATTCAAGGCTCCCCAGAGCGTTTCCGCCCGGGAATGAGACACCGCGCATCCCACCATACATTGCCGACAACCCACACAAAGCTCCGGCCTGACAAAGACGATCTTCATAGTCTACCTCCTACCTCATGAATGTACTGACATTACATCTATTATGTCCCATACACCTATGTCCCATGCTCGACGTGGGCATGGCTCAAAGGGGACGCAAGTTCTCTCTTCACATTGAGAACATGACAAGTTATCTATGTACTGTCTGCGAGGGGAAACGCGGTTTCCCATTCCCCCTCCGCCGGAATTCGGGATGAGGATCACGGCGACAGGGTGGTATGGTTTGAATCAAGGTACCTCTCTTCATTTGCTCTCAAAAAGCGATAAGCAAAATACTGAAGGTTCCGGCAAACCCATGAAGAAGCTTCCCCTCATCATAGAATGCGAGCTCTTTGTCCGTTCCCTCGGGCAGGACCAGCTCAAAACGAGAACAAGGATTCTGGGAGGGCGCCATGGGGACTTCATTTTGATAGAAGACCCCATCTTCCACATCAATGAAAGATTGACGGCGCTTCCCGAGAAGGAATTCGTATGCTCCTTCTTCCATGACGGGGATATTTACCGTTTTCAGACCAGGATTCAACAGGTCATGGGAAGAGGATTGTCCCTTATCGATTATCCCGATCAGTTTCAGGTCGAAAATGTCAGAAAGCATCATAGAATCCAGGTCAATATTGAAACGCACTTCGTGGCTCAGGGCTCAAGGGAAACGGTATCGGGCACCATAAGGGATGTCAGTGAGGGAGGATGCTACCTGCTGGTCCCCGCGCTGATGAGCGCCTTTCAAAACATGTTGTGCAAAGTCAGCTTCGTTCTGCCCGATGGCCAGCAGATTGCCGGCGTGGACGCGAAGGTCCGGACCGTCCGAATGATCAAGCTGAAACGAGTTACCGAGCTGGGTCTGGAATTCCTCGGACCTCGTGAGCACCTTGCCAAAATTGCTTCCTTTTGCCGATTTTGCCTCTTTTTCAAGGTCTAGCCCCCGATTCACCCATCCTTGTTTATCCAAAGGTTTCCAGATATTATCAAGACAATTCCCCCGTGTCAATGCGGACTGGCGCTTGTCCTTTTTAGTGGTTCATGCTAAGCAGAATCAATGTCTTATTGAGAAAAAAAGTGCATGGCACGCTCGCAAAGTCGCTTTTCAGTGAGGACTATGCGCCCAAAGCCACTTGACAAACGAACCGATCATCACTAGGTTACCTTAGCACTCTTTGGATTAGAGTGCTAACAAACGTGGGATGGAGAGTTTTCTGTGATCGAGCTCACAAAACGTGACCAACAAGTTCTTGAGGCGGTGGTGACCGACTACATTCAGAGTGGAGAACCGGTAGGCTCAAGAACCATTTTCAAACGCTACGGACTGAAAGTGAGCTCGGCCACCATTCGTAACGTTATGGCGGACCTGGAAGAGATGGGACTGCTTCACCAGCCCCACACTTCCGCGGGGCGCATTCCGACGAAGAAGGGGCTGCGGTTTTACCTGGACTCCCTTATGGCCTTCAAGGCCGTGGGGGAAGGCGAACGGGAGCTCATCCGTCAGGCCTTCAAGGGTACCCAGATGGACGTCCGGGACTTGCTGCGCAGCACTTCTCAGATCCTGTCCAGATTTTGCAAGCAGGCAGGGGTTGTTCTCTGGCCAAAGCTGACGACGATGCGCCTGAAGCAAATGGAGCTCATCCGGTTGAGGCCCCAGCAGATCATGGTAATTTTGGTCTCGACCTCCGGCCTGGTGGATCATCGCATGCTGGACATGGAAGAGGACATCAAACAGGAAGAGCTGGACAGGTACAGCCGTTTTCTGAACGACTTGCTGCAGGACGCTCCCCTGGGAGACGTCAAGCAGCGCATCCTGGACGAGATGCGCAACGAGAAGGCTCTTTTCGATCAGTTGTACAGTCGCGCGCTCATGATGACGCAGCGCTTTTTTCAGTCCACGCTTGAAAACAGCGATATCTATATCGAAGGTCAGACTCATCTGCTCAATAACCCGGAGTTTGCCCAGGTGGAGAGGATGCGGCGCATCCTGGAAGCCTTCGAAAACAAGTCGAGAATCATTCGGCTTCTGGACATGACCCTGAAGACGTCCACCGGGATGCAGATCATACTGGGTCCGGAGAGCGAGCTTCAGGAGCTCCAGGAAATCAGCTTGATTTCTTCTCCTTATCGGCGCGGAGATACCCTGTTGGGGGTTCTTGGGGTAATTGGGCCTCTGCGCATGGACTATTCGAGGATCATTCCGGTGGTTGAGTTTACTGCCGGCTTATTGAGTAAACTTCTGGAAGAGCCTGAAGAGGTTTAGGAAAGATTTCTATTTGCCCGGGCGGTCCCATCGGCAGGAGCGGAGCTATGTTGCTGCAGGGGGGGGCGTATCGGGCTACCCGGCGGGAGGTTGGGTATCGATGGCGGAAGAAGAAAAGAAAGGAAATGGAAGCCGTGAGCTTTCTGAATCGATAGAGGGAAGCGAAGAGAAGGTTTCCGCGGAGGAAGCCCTTGTGGAAGAAACCTGTGAGGAACTGTCGGCGAAGAAGGATGAGGAGATCAGGCAGTTGAAAGATCGAGTCCTTCGTCTTGCCGCGGAAACCGATAACACGCGCAAACGACTGGAACGAGAGAAAACGGAAGGCATCTGTTTCGCCAACGACAGCTTGATTCGAGACATGCTTCCCGTTGTCGACAATCTGGAGCGAGCCATTCAGCACGGGGAAAAGGAAGCCGATCTCCAGACCCTGATGGATGGGGTTCGCATGACCATGAAGGCGTTCTATGACGTATTGGGCAAATATGGCTGTGTTTCCTTCGAATCCCTTGGGACGCTTTTCGATCCCAACTATCACGAAGCCATGATGCAGCAGGAGACCTCGGAATATCCGGAAAAGACAGTGATTCAGGAGTTTCAGAAAGGCTACAAGTTGAACGATCGGCTTATTCGGCCCGCCATGGTGGTGGTTTCCAAAGCACCGAGCGGGGAATCCGGCGAAAAGTGACGTTGCATGGAGTAACGTGACGACGGTGAGTTATCTCGTGAGTTATCTCGAATGATGAACGAAAAACAATGCATCCATACACCAGGGAGGAGAAGTACATGAGTAAAGTGATAGGAATAGACCTTGGAACCACCAACTCGGTGGTTGCCATCATGGAGGGAAAAGAGCCCAAAGTGCTGCCAAACTCCGAAGGCGGCCGAACCACTCCTTCGATGGTAGCCTTTACCGAAAGCGGTGAAAGGCTGGTCGGCCAGGTGGCGAAGCGGCAGGCTATCACCAACCCCGAGAACACGATATTTGCCGTAAAGCGCCTGATGGGCCGAAAATATGACACCCCGGAAGTACAGCAGGACGTCAAGGTTCTCCCCTACAAGATCGTTCGAGCTTCCAACACCGACGCTCATCTGTCGATCCGAGGCCGGGACTACAGCCCCACCGAGATTTCCGCTTTCGTTCTGATGAAAATGAAGCAGACGGCGGAAGATTACCTGGGGGAAAAAGTCACGGAAGCCGTCATTACCGTGCCGGCTTATTTCAATGACAGCCAGCGCCAGGCGACCAAAGACGCGGGAAAGATTGCCGGACTGACCGTTTTGCGGATCATCAACGAGCCTACGGCAGCTTCTCTGGCTTACGGGCTGGACAAGAAGAAGGACGAGAAAATCGCTGTCTTCGACCTGGGCGGCGGCACCTACGATATTTCCATTCTGGAAATCGGCGACGGAGTTTTCGAGGTCAAATCGACCAACGGCGACACTCACCTTGGTGGAGAAGATTTCGATCAGCACGTCATGGACTGGCTGGCCACCGAATTCAAGAACGACTATGGAATCGATCTTCGAAACGACAAGATGGCTCTACAGCGCTTGAAGGAAGCAGCCGAAAAGGCGAAGATCGAGCTTTCCTCCACTACTGAAACGGAGATCAATCTGCCTTTCATCACGGCGGACGCCTCGGGCCCCAAGCACATGAACATCAAGCTGACCCGGGCCAAGTTCGAGTCCCTCGTGGAAGGGCTCATAGACCGCCTGGTGTCGCCCATGGAGCATGCCCTGAAGGATGCCGGATTGCGGCGGACCGAGATCGACGAAGTGATTCTGGTGGGCGGCATGACCCGTATGCCTCGGGTTCAGCAGAAGGTCCAGGAATTTTTCGGCAAAGAGCCTCACAGGGGAGTAAACCCCGACGAAGTCGTTGCCATTGGTGCAGCCATTCAGGCCGGTGTTCTCAAAGGCGAGGTGAAGGATGTTTTGTTGCTCGACGTGACTCCCCTTTCCCTGGGGATCGAAACGCTGGGAGGCGTCATGACCAAGCTGATCGAGCGAAACACCACCATTCCGACCCGCAAGAGCCAGATTTTCTCGACGGCGGCCGATAGCCAGACGGCGGTTTCGATCCACGTTCTCCAGGGAGAACGGGATATGGCGGCCTACAACAAGACGCTGGGCCGTTTCGACCTGGTGGGGATTCCCTCGGCGCCTCGCGGAGTGCCCCAGATCGAGGTGACCTTCGATATCGACGCCAACGGTATCGTGCATGTTTCGGCCAAGGATCTGGCGACGCAGAAAGAGCAGTCTATCCGGATCACGGCTTCGAGCGGTCTCTCGGAAGAGGAAATCAGCAACCTGGTCAAGGAAGCGGAATTGCACGCCGAGGAAGACAAGAAGAAGCGAGAGCTTATCGAAACCAGGAATCAGGCGGATTCGCTCATCTATAGCACGGAGAAGACCATGCGCGAAATGGGCGACAAGGTGGACGCCGCGACCCGTCAGGAGATCGAGACGCAGACCGAGAAGCTCAGGAAAGCCATGGAAACCGATGACCGCGACTCGATCCAGCGGGAGCTGGACCAGTTGACGCAAATCTCCCACAAAGTGGCCGAAGAGGCGTACAGGCGAGCTTCCGAGCAGCACGCCGGAGCAGCCGAAGGAGAGCAGCAGCAGCCGGGCGGTTCCCAGAAAAAGCCCGATGAAGACGTGGTGGACGCCGATTTCGAGGAGGTCAAGAAGAAATAAAGCTCCTGGCAAGCCTTAGACACGGCGATGATTCCGGCCCTGGAGCTTCTATTGTCGCCGCGAGCCTCAGCATTAAGGGCACACGATTTTTCGTGTGCCCTTAATGCTGTTTTGAGGTATAGAACGCCGTGGACGTTTGCAGCCGTTCCTTGGTGAGCCGTGAACGCTCGGAGCGCATCGCCGGAAGAGGGGACTTCAGGCAGACGCACCGCTCGATCTATCGAGGCTCAGCACGTTTTGAAGTGTGATCTTCCTTTAGAGCCGACGATACAAGCTCGCAGACTTCCGATTGTTCTTCCTGGTTGACGTGATTGTTAAACCTCCCATGGGGCATTGTATGAAGAGACAAAATATTTGGGTTCTGATCCTGCTTGCTGCTGCCTTTCTTTCGAGCTGTTCCACCGTATCCCGTCAAGCTGCTTCCACGGGCCCGACCATGGTGGCCGGACCGCCGCCCGCGGATGCCGAGGCCTTATGGCGTCAGGCGGAAATGGAGCATAAAGCGGGAAACGCTCCGCTGGCCATTTCTTTGTGGGAGCGCATCATTCAGAACTATCCCGACAATGCTGTCGCGGCCAAGGCTCTCCACAAAGTGGGCACGATCTATCTGAGCCAGGGGAACCCTGAGCGAGCCCTGCAGTATTTCGAATACCTTCTCTATACCTACCCCAAGTGGGAAGGAGTGCATCTGGCCCAGTTGGATCGGCTCCGAGCCTTTTGGATGACGGGGAAGAAAAAGCAGGTAATGAAGGAAGCCACTCCCCTGTGGGAGGCCTCCGCGGGGGAGCCGGAGGTCCAGGTCGGGCTGGCCCGGTTGATGACCACGGCTTACGGAAGCGAGCGGGAAATTGAAACTGGCTTCGACTGGGCAACGGCAGGCTTTACAGTCGCCCGAAGTCCCGAAGAGAAGAAACAGCTCACTCAGGCTGTGCTCGAGCTTCTGAAGGGCGCTGACGAAGGGACCGTCAACAAACTGGCAAAGAAGAATCCTTCGGATTTCATGAAGGTATTCCTGGACTTCCACCTTCTTCGGCTGGCGATGCTAAAGGGTCAGTCAGACATCGCCCGCGAGGAAATGAGGGGCCTGGCAACCAGGAACCCCACCCACCCGCTCACCCCTGAAATCCAGATGGCACTGAGAGGAGCCCCTTCCGAAGTCGAGATTCCCCTCAACCCCAACCGCGTGGGTTGTCTCATTCCCATGAACGGGCCTTATGCCAAATACGGGCGTATGGTCATGAGAGGCCTGTCATCCGCCATTGAAGACTGGAACGAAAGGCATTCCGATCAGCGGATCTCCCTGATCGCTCGAGATGCTCAATCGGAGTCCGACCAAGCCATCAAATCTTTCAACGAACTGGCCAGGAAGGAAGGCGTTCTGGCCATCATAGGTCCTCTTGGGGCCCAGTCCGCCAAAGCGGTTTCTCCTCTCGCAAATCAAATGAGCATGCCTCTTCTCGCCCTTACTCAAAAGGAAGAAGAATCCGGCGACGATTCCTTTGTGCTCCATATTTTTCTCGATAACCGTGACCTGGTGCGCACCCTGGTACGCTACTGCCGGGAAAAGCTGGGCTTCAGCCGCTTTGCGGCTCTCTATCCGGACGACCGCTACGGACAGAAGCTGTCCAAGGTTTTTGCGGACGTCGTGAAGGAGCAGGGAGCGACTCTCCTGGCCAACGTTTCCTACAAGGAGAAGAGCACCGACTTCAAAGAGCCCATTCAGAAGCTCATAACGGTAGCAAAGCAAAACGCCCCTTTGTCCGGAACGGAGGCAACCCCGTTCGATGCGCTGTTCATCCCCGACCAGGTACAGACGGTGTCTCTCATCGCACCGCAGTTGCCTTATTATAATGTGGTGGGAACCACTCTTCTAGGAACCAATCTGTGGGGGGAAGGACCACTCGTGCAGGCCGGTGGATCTTATGTAGAGCAGGCACTTTTCGCTACCCCGTACTATGCCGAGAGCCAGTCGCCAACGGTACGCTCGTTCCGCGAGAAATACCAGGCTGCCTACCATACTTCTCCCTCGTATCTCGAGGCCCAGGCTTACGACGCCATGATGCTCTTCCTGGAAGCTCGATTTTCGATGAGAGCATCCTCCATCGAGCGAGGCGCTCTTTTGCAGAATCTTTTGCAAATCCGAGGCTACAAAGGGGTCGCAGGGGTATACTCCTTCACCCCCGAGGGCAATCTCGAACGGGACTATCAGCTCCTTCAGGTTGTGAACGGGCAACTGGTTCAGATTTCACCCTGACCCCCGTTGAATTCGGGAGTGCTGCGTTCTATAATTGACTTGATTTATTCCTTAGCCAAAAGTACACTTGCTCAATCGTGATAAAAGAAAACATACTCTAAGGAGGTCTTCACAAATGCCAATCTACGAATACGAATGTCTGAAGTGTGGAAAGACAACGGAAGCTATGCAGAGATTTTCGGACCCGCCGCTTTGTGAATGCGACCACTGCCAGGGGGAACTTCGTAAGCTCATTTCGATGAGCACTTTCCACCTCAAGGGCTCGGGTTGGTATACCACTGATTACGCGGGAAAGAATCAGAGCACCGCTTCCTGCAAAACGACGGAAGCCCCGCAGACCGAAAAAGCCGCTAAAACCGAAAAGGTTGAGAAAAAGACGGAAACTGCCGCTGCGTGCCCGTGCTCCACGGCATAATACGAAGTGTGAAAACCCGGACTTGCAGGAAGAAAACGAAAAGAAGCCATACTTTCGGATCATGATGCATAACACCTAGATTCAAAATCATATCGAAGCGGGCGCCGGGTGGCCCGCTTTTTTCTTTTCAGATCAGAACCGGCAGGAGAGGGAAAGGCCTGAAGTCATGAAAACCCAGCCTCAGCCCAGCATCTTTGTCAGAATGGATCGGTGCATGGGGTGCCACAGTTGTGAGCTTGCCTGTGCCGTAGCCCATTCCGGAAGCAAGACCCTCGTGGGAGCCATCCACGAAACATCCAAACCCCTCAGAAGGATTTTTGTCGAAGCGGCGGAAACAGCAAAATCCCCCATTCTGTGCCGTCATTGCGAGGATGCCCCCTGCGTTGGAGTCTGTCCTACCCGGGCCCTGGCGTCTGATCCACGGACGCACGCGGTTCAACACACGGCTTCAAAATGCATAGGATGCGCTCTTTGTGCCATGGCCTGTCCTTTCGGAGTGATTCAGCAGGATGCGGAAGCCCGCTCCATCGTAAAATGCGACCTCTGCCAGGATAGAGCCCGGCCGGCTTGCGTTGAAGCCTGCCCCACCAGGGCGCTGCAACTGCAGCCCGAGTATGAGAAGAATAAGCGCCAGGAGGTGGTAAACCGTTTCCTGGAGGCTCTGCACATGGGCCGTTCAGTGTCCTTGTAAGCCACTGTGCCGTCCCTGCGCGCTTTGTTCTGTCCGCGCGCGGAGCATCATCCCGACATAATCCGGAATCCGCTATCCCCATCGATTCACCTTCAAGAACGGGAGAAGGGTATGGACGTTGAAGCACTGGCTCGTTACTGGCGTAACCGCCCCGGTAAAGTTACGGGGGCATTGCAGGCCTTGCAGAAAGAGGCCGGCTACCTGGAAGAAAACGCCATGAATCGGCTCGCCGAAGCCCTGGAGGTACCCCTTACGCAACTCTATGGCGTGGCGACCTTTTTCTCGGCCTTTCGCCTCGAGCCTCGCGGGCGCCGACATATCCAAGTGTGCCAGGGAACCGCCTGCCACGTACGGGGAGGTGCCCGAATCATGGAAAAGCTTCAACGAGACCTCGGCGTAGCTCCCGGCGAAGTCACCGGGGATGGGCGCTTTTCCCTGGAAGCCGTGCGATGTCTCGGCTGCTGCGGTCTGGCACCCGTTGCGGTGGTGAACGATAGCCTCCATGGACGCTTGAATCAGGCTCGCATGGGACGACTGTTTCGATCAATCGAGGATCAAGATGAAGGTACGATCTAAGAGCGAATTGGATGAGCTTCGAAAGAAAGGCTGGGAGTGCCTGCGGCCCTCGGGAGGCATATCTCTTGTCGTGGGGATGGCCAGTTGCGGCCTGGCTGCCGGTGCTGAAGCCGTATATAGGAAGGCCGTGGAAATCGCCGGCCGCCGCCCGGGTGACTGTCGAATACTGAAAACCGGATGCCTCGGCTTCTGTCAGAGGGAACCTCTGGTGGAGGTGCGCACCTCCGCGGGAGAGCGCATGGTCTACGGCCCCGTCGCTTCTTCGGAGCTCGAGGGATACATCGAGGAATGGAGCCGGGGAATCTTTCCGGACAAAGGAAAGATCGGCCCGCTTCCCCCTTTGCCTCCGAACCCGCCTCCGACGGCGAGCCTCTTGTCGTGGCTTCCCGATCATCCCTTTTATAAGCACCAGGTTCGCCTTGCCAGCCGCAATTGCGGCCATATCGACCCGGAAGATCTTGCTCAGGCCCTGGCTCTGGGCTCCTACCAGGGGCTCGCGCGCTGCTTGAGCGCCCACTCTCCGGAAGAAGTGCTCCGGGAGGTCAAAAGCTCAGGGCTTAGGGGCCGGGGAGGGGCCGGCTATCCCACCGGGAGCAAGTGGGAAACGGCTCGAAACGCTCCAGGTGCGAACAGGTATCTCATTTGCAACGCCGATGAAGGAGATCCCGGCGCCTACATGGATCGCAGCCTACTCGAAGGAGACCCCCACGCCATTCTCGAGGGGATGATCATCGGAGCCTATGCCACGGGCTCCCGCCATGGCCTGATCTATGTGCGCATGGAATATCCTCTTGCCATCGAGCGAATGCGGCATGCCATCGAGGAAGCGAGCTCTCTGGGATTCCTGGGAGAGGATATTCTCGGAACCGGCTTTGCCTTCGACGTGGATATCGTGGAAGGCGCCGGCGCTTTCGTCTCGGGCGAGGAAACGGCACTCATCGCCGCCATCGAGGGACGCATGGCCGAGCCCAGACCGCGTCCCCCCTACCCCGCCATCGAGGGGCTCTACGGCTGTCCTACGATTATCAATAACGTGGAAACCTGGGCAAACATCCCCATGATCATCGAAAACGGGGCGTCATGGTTTGCCGGGCTCGGGACGGCCGGGAGCAAAGGCACTAAAGTCTTTTCCCTCGTCGGCGCAGTAGCTCATACGGGGCTGGTTGAAGTGCCCATGGGCACACCGCTTCGAGCTATCGTGGAAGAAATCGGAGGGGGAGCCCGCCCGGGCCGCAAACTGAAAGCCGTCCAAACGGGAGGGCCTTCCGGAGGCTGCATACCGGCCGAGCGCTTCGATCTGCCGGTAGACTACGAAAGTCTGGCCGCCCAAGGCTCCATCATGGGATCGGGAGGCATGGTGGTTCTGGACGATGAATCCTGCATGGTGGACATTGCCCGGTATTTCCTGGATTTCACCCGAAGCGAATCCTGCGGCAAATGCACCCCGTGCCGGGAGGGCCTGGACCGGATGCTCCACATTTTGGAAAACATCGCCGACGGAAAAGGCACCGAGCAGGATCTGGATCGACTCATTGATATGTCGCTCGGGATCAAGGACGCTTCCCTTTGCGGTCTCGGGAAGAGTGCCCCAAACCCGATTCTGACTACACTCAATGATTTTCGTCATGAATACCTGGCCCACGTCTTGGATAGGAGCTGTCCGGCGGGAGTTTGTAAAGCTCTCATCACTTACGGGATAGACTCCGGCGCCTGCAGCGGTTGTGAGGCCTGTGCCAAGTTTTGCCCGACCGGTGCCATTTCGGGTGAAAAGGATTTGCCGCACCGGATCGAAGTGGAAAAATGCGTGAAATGCGGGGCCTGCCGGGAGGTCTGCCGCTTCGAGGCCATTCGGGTGGGAGCTGCCGGATAGCGGGCGGCGAATCGTCCCATCCAGCGTATCCGGTCTATTTAACGTGGGAGGACATCATGGAATTGTACCTCGACGGCAAGATCTATGAAGCAGGGGAAGGACAGACCGTCCTGGAGCTGGCCAGAGCCTGCGGCGTGCCTGTTCCTTCCCTGTGCTATCATGAGGGCTTGAAGCCCTATGGAGCCTGCCGCCTGTGCCTTGTGGAAGTGATCGGAGGGGGCCGGCCGGGAATTCACAGCTCCTGTACGCTTCCGGTTTCGCCCGGTTTGGAAATCCTGACCGCCAGTCAGAAGGTATTGAACGCCCGCAAAATAACGGCAGAGCTTCTCCTGGCGCGCTCTCCGGATAATCCGGCTATCCGCCGCATCGCCGCCCAGTGCGGCGTGCCTCACACGGACCTTCCTTCACATCATGAGTCTTGTATCCTGTGCGGGCGTTGTGTCCGGGCGTGCGCTCAACTCGAGGTACACGCCATAGGCTTTGCCCGGCGCGGAATGGACCGCCGCGTCACCGTGCCTTTCAGCAAAGCCTCGCGTGCCTGCATCGCATGCCGCGCCTGCTGCAACGTATGCCCGACGGGAGCCATCGAATCCGTTATCTTTCCGGACCGTATTCAAATAAAGCATCTGGAGAGCGAACCTCTGGAGCTTGAAAAAGCCCTCTGCACCCGATGCGGCAAACCCTATGTGCCGGACCGCGCGTGGCGACATGTACAGCAAAAGCAGCCCGCATTCCTGAAGGCAGCTCAACCCGTCTGCCCCTCATGCCGCAGGAGCGAGCAGATCTCGCGCCTCATGGGAAGAAGCCATGGCTAAGGGATTGCTCATCGTTTTCACCGGCAATGGAAAAGGGAAAACCACGGCTGCGCTGGGAATGGCGCTCCGGGCCGCGGGACACGGCATGCGGATTCTGATTCTGCAGTTCATCAAGGGTGCGTGGTCCTATGGAGAGCTCGAAGCATTGAAGCGCTTCGAAAAAGTCAAGATACAGCCTTTGGGAACCGGTTTCACCTGGAAGAAAGAAAACCTGGATGAAGACCGGAAACTGGCCGTTGCAGGCTGGGAGCTGGCGGTTGATGCGATTGTTCGGGCGGACTACGACATGATCATCCTGGACGAGCTGAATATAGTCCTCTCCTACGGCCTGCTGCCCCTCGAGCCGGTTCTGGAAGCTCTGGAAAAGCGCCCCGGACACCTTCATGTAGTCGCAACCGGCAGGAACGCTCCCGAGGAGCTGATTCATCTGGCCGATCTGGTAACCGAAATGCGCCAGATCAAGCATCCGTATCACGACCAGGGCGTCACGGCGCAGCAGGGGATTGAATTCTAATGACGGAAGCGGAAAGAGCCCGAAAGCTGGAAGAGCTTTACGAAAAAATCCGACAAGATCCGGATTACCGCAATCGAGATATGGGGAGCATCTTCGTTCCGGGAAAAGGAGCTCTCCATGACGGGCTGCTTGTGTTCATCGGTGAAGCTCCGGGGCGGGAAGAAGAAAGGGATAAAGCGCCCTTTGTCGGTGCCGCCGGGAAAAACCTCAACGCCCTTTTGAAGAGCATCGACATCGCCAGGAACCAGGTCTTCATCACCAACCTGGTGAAGTATCGGCCCACCGGCCCCTTGGGAGAGAACCGAAGCCCCGCCATGAGCGAAGGGCGATACGCGCTGCCCTATCTCTTCCAGGAATTGGATATCCTGGCTCCCCGTGTGATCGTCTGCCTTGGCTTGTCCTCCGCGAAGGCGCTTCTGGACAACCCGGGCCTGAAAATGGGGAGCGCCAATGGTGTATTGTTCGAAAAGCACGGGTTCAAGATTCTCGTGACCTACCACCCCTCTCCTTTCAACTACAAAGTCCCCGAGAAGAGAGAAGCTCTTGAGGCGTCTTTCCGTCGATTGCGTGACCTGATCACAGACCAAGACCATTAGACAGGAACTGCCTGCAATGAACGAGTCGGAAATTAGGGAAAAGATCGAATGCTACGCCAGGTTTCCCGAGCGGGGAAAACTGCGCATCCTGACGGATACGACCGAATTCATGGAGGTCAAAGCCGGCGACGTGCTGGAGCTCGCGGGATGCTGCTATTTAGTCCGGGGCGAGGAAATGGAAGGCCGGTTCGGCCTGGACGGAGAGCCCAAGTATTGGGTAAAGCGGGCCATCGACCTTTCCAACGGCACTTCGAAGGTCCTAAAGCTCGTCTTTCACGAATCCTTTATCATGAACTTGGGGGAGCAAAGGATACGGTGCTTTCGAAGCCCTCAGAAGGAAGCCCGCGTTCTCGACAAAACCAGGAACGATCCCCGCTTCATGAAAGGCTTCAACGTCCTCGACAGCGCCGGCAATCTGGTGCGCATCATAGACAAGATCAAGGGCGCCCCGTTTCTCGAGTACATCAACAGCCTGACGATGGATCACGAAACCTACTTCTTCAAACATTTCCCCAAGATATTCGACCAGGTTTTCTCCTGTATCGAAGCTATCGACCGGCTCCACAGGATGGAAGAGCTGCACGGAGATATCCGAAACGATCACATCCTCCTGGACCGGGATACCGGCCTTTACACCTGGATCGATTTTGACTACACCTATGAATGGTTTGAAAGTCCTTTCGGCGTGGACCTGTTCGGCTTGGGGAATATCCTCCTGCTATCCACCGGCAAAGGATTCCATAACGTTCCGGATCTGGCCGCGTGCGGCCCGATCGGCATGAAAATGAAGGCATGCCTGACCCCGGAGGATTTATCCCTTTTTTTCAGCCACAGGGTCATTAACTTACAGAAGATGTTTCCCTACATCCCCGACTCCCTGAACAACGTGCTACTGCATTTCAGCCAGGGAGCGAGGATTTTTTACGAAACCGCCGAGGAGCTTTTGAACGATTTGAAAGCCTGCAAAACGGATTTGCCCTATTGAGCTTCTGATTGGCAACGCACGACAAAACTCCAAAGGGAGGCAGCTCGAGCCATGGAAACCAAATTGCTGGTAGCCATCGATCTTTCGGAGAACTCTCTCAAGGCAGTCGATTACGTGGGAAACATGTTGTCCTGCCACGGCACCGTACAGATAACTCTTCTCACCGTCATCAAAGAGCCATCCCCCGACACCATGCCAGATGAAGAGCAACGCAAAAGCCAGGTGGAGGCCTGGCGCTCAAAGACTCTGGCCCTCATGGAACGAGCTGCCGAGCGGCTCAAAGCCACCGGCGTTTCCGAGAAGCACATACGCCTCAAGATTCAGATTTGCACAAGGCCCGTCAGCGTTGCGGAGCTCATCTTGCGTGAGCAGCAAAACGAAGGATACGGAACAATCGTCGTTGGCAGGCGCGGTGTGACCAAGAGAGAAGAATTCCTCTTCGGCAGCGTATCGAGCACGATCGTGCGCGAGGCGAGGCATTGCACGGTATGGGTGGTTGAGTAAGGTTATACTTCAAATGGTTATGCTCTGTGCTCTTGTTCTCACCGCAGAGACGCAGAGGACGCGGAGAAGGCGCAGAGAGGATATTGGAATCCCGGTTACATTTCTCTGCGTTTTCTCTGCGACCTCTGCGTCTCTGCGGTGAAAAGCTCGGTTAACAGCTCAGGCACTATCTCACTAATTGGCGATGCATCCCCAAGTATGACTCGACTGCTACCGAGCGGTTCGGATGGCCTGGAAGTTCACGGTTGGAAAGGAAACCGGAAAAGTGATCCAGGTATTGGGGTGAGCCTGAGCCAATAACTCTCCGCGGAGGTTGTGAAAGTCTTCGAGGACGTGGAGTGTTGTGGAACCGTCAGGGTGAAGGAATTCGAGGATTGTGCCGCGACGCAGGGGGCTGCGTGCCTCGACGACGACAAGGTGCCCCGATGCGAGAGATGGATGGGATATAGCTTCATTCAGCTCACCGGGAAATGTCCTGACGATGCCCGCAAGAGTGTGGGTTTGCAGGTAGGCGACGGAAGGTGCGATGGCGTTGTGCTCCTGCCCTGAGCTGCCGAGAAAAAGGCCGCTGGTGTAGGGCCTGTGACTGACACATTCAACGTCTTCACGCCACGAAGCACTTACCTGGAACTCCTCGGGCGACTGCCACCACGTATCGATTGCATGCCGATAGGCACGGATTACGCTTGCGAGATAGAGCACACCTTTCATGCGGCCTTCGATTTTGAAGGCGTTGATTCCCATCGACATCAGTTTGCCGAGCTCGTCCAGAAGGCAAAGATCCTTCGAGTTAAAAATATATGAACCGTGGTCGTCCTCATGGACAGGAAAGAACTGGCCCGGCCTTTTTTCCTCCACCAGGCTGTAGGACCAGCGGCAAGGCTGCGTGCACAGACCGCGGTTGGCGCTGCGTTGGTTAAGAAAGGCGCTCAGGAGGCAGCGACCTGAATAGGAAACGCACATGGCGCCATGGATGAACACCTCGAGCTCCAGGGTGCTCTGTGCGCGAATATCGAACAGCTCCTGATAAGAAAGCTCGCGAGCCAGGTTTACGCGCGATACTCCCTGGCTTTGCCAAAAAGCCGCGCTGAGGGCATTTGTGGTATTCGCCTGCGTGCTGAGGTGCAGTGGGACATGGGGGGCATACTGCCGGGCAAGGAGAATGATGCCGGGATCGCTGACAATCAGGCCATCCGGATGGATCTCGTCCAGGTACTTGAGGTAGGGCGGCAGTTTTTGCAGATCGTCCTGGCGGGCGAAGGTATTGACCGTAACGTAGAGCTTCTTTCCTAGCTGATGGGCGAGGAAGCAGGCTGCTGCAATTTCTTCGAGATCGAAGTTCGGGGCATAAGCCCTCAGGCTGTATTCTTTTCCTCCCACGTAGACGGCGTCTGCCCCATAAAGAAAAGCGATACGACATTTTTCGAGGCTTCCCGCCGGAGCCAGGAGCTCGGGCTTGACTGGGGGATTTTTTGCTGAGGGTCTGTGTACTCCAGAGGGCATTGGTCTTGTACGCCTTTCATCGAGAAGGTGAAGGAACGCGAAAAAGGGACGTTTTTCATTAGGGTTTGAGAAAAGTTCATAGCATAAAATTGACAAACCGATTGAGCACCTGTACTTATCATTGCAAAGAAAGGGAAGGCAAGAGAGACGAAAGAGACGCAGCGCTTTGAACAAAATATTCGACGGCACGGAAATCAGAGCATATGGCGCGGAACGAACATGAAGAACGTATCGCCTGGTTGGCGCTGAGATTGATTCCGGATCTTGGAAACCGCTCGGTCCTGCGCTTGATCGGGCATTTTGGATCGCCCCTGGCTGCTTTGAAAGCTAATTTGAGGGAACTGCTCGCAGTTCCTGATCTCAGGGAAAAAGCGGCTATGGCGCTTGCAGGGAAGAGGTTCATGCGCTCTCCCGATATCGAGTGGCAGACTTTGCAAAAGGAAGGTATCAAGCTCCTGACGATAAAAGACGACGATTATCCTTCAAATCTTTCACTCATTCCCGATCCGCCCGCAGTGCTTTTCCTGAAGGGGACCCTGGAGCCTCGTGACCTCGTTTCCGTCGCCGTGGTGGGATCGAGGGCGGCCTCACCGATGGGCATGGCTTTTACGGAAAGGCTTTGTGGCGATCTCGCCCGGTACGGAGTGACCGTGGTGAGCGGCTTTGCCGTCGGCATCGACAGCGCCGCGCATCGAGGGACATTGAAGGCGAAAGGAAGAACCCTCGGGGTTCTCGGATGCGGACTGGACATCGAATATCCCCGCGGAAACGCAAGCCTTCGCGATGAAGTCATTCAATCGGGAGGCTTACTGACCGAGTTCCCTTTGGCAACTCCTCCCGCTGCGGGGCATTTTCCGCTCAGAAACCGGATCATAAGCGGGCTGGCTCTGGGAGTGGTGGTTGTGGAAGCGGCGGATCGGAGTGGCTCTCTGATCACGGCGCGCCTCGCCCTGGAGCAGGGACGGGAAGTGTTTGCCGTGCCCGGCATCGCCCGGCATTTTCGAAGCACCGGGCCTCATCGCCTCTTGAAACAAGGCGCAAAGCTGGCGGAATGCGCTGAGGATATCATGGAAGAAATACGGCCTCTGATTCGTCCGAGCCGGAATCTTCCAGGAAAAATTTCCCGCCATGCCTCCGTTGGCTCTTCTTCGGCGGATTCCGCCGCCGCTCGTCCGGCTCCATCACAGTCTCTTCCTCCCGTGCAGCTCAGCTTCGAGGAGACCACTCTCATGGGAGCCCTGGATGCAACCCCCCAGCACATCGACGAGATCTCTCGCCGGATACAATGGCCCGTGTCCCGGGTCATGGCCACCTTGCTCGCGCTCGAACTGAAGGGTATGATTCAGCAGTTACCCGGAAAATACTTCACTTCATCACAACAGTCCTCGGGTTGAAGCGGAAACAAGAAACAAGGAAACGTGCATGCCAAAATCATTGCTGATTGTAGAATCCCCTACCAAAGCGAAGACCTTGGGCCGGTACCTCGGAAAGGACTTCATTGTAAAGGCGTCGGTAGGGCACATCAAAGATCTTCCCAAAAACAAGCTCGGGATTGACCTCGAAAAAGAATTTTCACCCGAATACCAGGTTATCAGAGGCAAAAGGAAGATCATAAACGAATTGAACGAAGCGGCGGCCACCGCGGAGGCAATCTATCTCGGTCCCGACCCCGACCGCGAGGGTGAGGCCATTGCATGGCACATAGCAGAAGAGCTCAAAGTAAAAGGTAAACCAGTTTACCGTGTGCTCTTCTACGAGCTGACGCAAAAGGCGATCCAGGCGGCGCTGGCCAACCCAAAGGAGCTCAACAAGTCTTTGTTCGAGGCACAGCAAGCCAGGCGTACTCTGGACCGCCTGGTGGGATACCTCATTTCTCCCATTCTCTGGGAAAAGGTGAAAAGGGGCCTCAGTGCCGGCCGAGTACAATCGGTGGCCTTGCGGCTGATCTGCAAGCGGGAAGCGGAAATCCGCGCGTTTGACTCCGAAGAGTACTGGACCATCGATGCTAACCTCATACCGACGGCACTCCAGGAAAAAGACACACCGCAGAAGAGCTTCAGCGCTCAACTGTGGCGATGCCGGAAGAAGAAATGCAAGATCTCCTCGGCCGAGGAATCCGATCATCTGGTGCAAGCTCTCAAGCCGGCGGCGTACGAGGTTAGCAAGATCGAACGGAAGAAGCGCCATCGTTACTCTTCTCCCCCGTTCATCACCAGCACCCTGCAGCAGGAGGCCGCGCGCAAGCTTCGCTTTTCAGCCAAGCAGACCATGAGCGTCGCTCAGAAGCTCTACGAAGGGCTCGAGATGGGAACCGAAGGCGCGGTGGGTCTGATCACGTATATGCGTACCGATTCCACGAGAATCTCCCAGGACGCGGTGCAAGCCGTGAGAGGCTATATTTCCACCACCTGGGACAAGGAATACCTCCCGGCGAAGCCCGTTGTATACAAGGCGAAAGCAAGCGCTCAGGATGCCCACGAGGCCATTCGGCCAAGCGATGTGAACCGTACGCCGAAGGCCGTGGCTCCTTTCCTCACCAAAGAGCAGTTGAATCTCTACACCCTGATCTGGAAGCGTTTCGTAGCCTCCCAAATGGCGCCCGCGGACATCGCTCAGACCACTGTGGACATCACGGCCGGGGAATACATCCTTCGCACCGTCGGCTCCGTTATCGAGTTTCCGGGCTTCATGGTCCTCTACGTCGAAAGCCAGGAGAATGAAGAGCCCGGTGAGGAAGGAGAAGGCTGGCTGCCGGAGCTCTCGGAGGGACAGCCTCTTTCTCTTCTGGAAATCATCCCCAAACAGCACTTCACCCAACCGCCTCCACGATTTTCCGAAGCCAGCCTCATCAAAGAGCTGGAAGAACAGGGTATTGGGAGACCGAGTACCTATGCTACAATTCTATCCACCATCGTCGAGAGGGAATACGTGCTGCTCCAGAAGCAGCGCCTGTATCCGACCGAGCTGGGATGGATCATCAACAGCCTGCTCGAAGAAAACTTTCCCACGGTAGTCGACGTGGAATTTACGGCGAAAATGGAAAGGAGCCTGGATGAGATCGAGCAGGGACGGCAGGCATACCTGGAGCTTATGACTCAGTTCTATGGACAGTTCGCCTCGGTCCTTGAATCCGCCCAGGCGAACATGCTGAACCTCAAGAGTGCGGGCTGGCCCACGGACCTCCAGTGTCCCCAATGTCAGCGCCCGCTCCATATCCGATTGAGCCGAAACGGCCCCTTCGTCGCCTGCAGCGGTTATCCGGGATGCACTTTCACTTCCGATTACGAGCGGGATGAGAAAGGAATCGTGAAGCTGGTGACAGTGCCTTCGACGGGAGAGACGTGCGATAAATGCGGCCGTCCCATGGTTTTGAAGAGGGGACGCTTCGGAACGTTCCTTGCCTGCAGCGGCTACCCGGAATGCAAGAGCACACGCTCGCCCAGCATGGGTGTTCCCTGTCCGCGGGAAGGCTGCGACGGTGAGCTGGTGGAGCGTGTGGGCAAGAAGGGGCGTCGCTTCTACGGCTGTAATCGCTACCCGGAGTGCAAAACTGTATTCTGGTACCGTCCCGTGCTGAAAACATGCCCGGTATGCAGCTCCCCCGTTCTTCTTGAAAAACAGGGCCGTCGCGGAATGGCCAAACGAGTTTGCGCCAATCCCTCCTGCAAGTATGAAGAGACCGATGGCTCCGAGGAGATTCCGGATACCGCCGAAGCAGGAGTGAGCAGTGAGTAGTGCAGAGCGGGCGGTAAGTATACTCCGCGCGGGCATTGACTGAGCTTTTCACCGCAGAGACGCCGAGAGCGCGGAGAAAACGCAGAGAGTCGTTAGAATTCTCGTGAAATTTCTCTCGTTTTCTCCGCGTTTTCTCTGCGCTCTCCGCGCCTCCGCGGTGAACACAAGAGAGTGAGGAGTGATCGATGAGGGAGAAGATTTGATGTTTGCTGCTCTGCCTTTTGTATTGCAACAGATGATCATCCTCGTTGTGGGCCTTTGTATGGGGAGCTTTTTTAACGTGATTATCCACCGGCTGCCTGAAAATCAGTCGCTGGTGCTTCCCGGCTCCCATTGCCCCAAGTGCAAGCATCCCCTCGCGTTCTACGACAATATTCCACTGCTGAGCTACGTAATCCTTCTGGGCAAATGCAGGTATTGCCGGGCGCACATCTCCCTTCGCTACCCGTTGGTGGAGGCGCTCACGGGTTTTCTGGCAGTGATGCTTTTCCGTCGCTATGGGCTGCATCCGCAGTTCGCGGCTGAGTTTTTCTTTGTATCCCTGCTGATCCTGGTCACCTTTATCGACCTGGACACCTTCATGATTCCCGATATCCTTTCCCTGACGGGCGTGGTGGTGGGCTTTGCCTTTTCTTTCTTCACACCCCGCCTCTCCTGGTCGGATTCGCTGGTGGGAATCCTTGCGGGAGGAGGTTTTCTCTACCTCATCGCCGTTTGCTATGCCTGGCTCCGCCGCCAGGAAGGCCTGGGGGGAGGAGATATCAAGCTCCTGGGTATGATTGGAGCTTTCATCGGCTGGCAGGGCGTGGTATTTACAGTATTGGTGGGCTCGCTGGTGGGAATGCTCATCGGGATGATTGTCATGATACGTACAAGAAAGGGTCTCTCCACAATGCTCCCTTTCGGTCCCTTCTTGTCGTTGGGTGCGGTATGTTATCTGTTTTGGGGACAGTCTTTTTTCGCATGGTACCTGGGGACTTTCATCTCCCGGTAGACGAGGGAGCTTCCTGCGCACATGACGCGGAGATGCTTTTTTGTAGAGGATATGAACCCGGAGCTGGGGGTGGTCAGGCTTACTGACCGGGTGGGGCACCACCTGGGGGATGTGCTGCGTCTGAAGCGTGGAGACGCCGTCGATCTGAGGGATGGTCGGGGAAACGCTTGGCGGGCTGTGATCGCTGGAGTTGAGGGAAGCGCGGTCCGGGTGGAGCTCGGGGAAAAACAGGCGCTCCGAAACGAATCCACTTTGGAAATAACTCTCGCTCTGGCCTTTTCGCAACTGGACCGTATGGACCTGGTGCTTCGGCAGGCAACGGAAATAGGCGTACAACGGTTCGTGGCTTTTCGGGCACAGCGGAGCCAGTACGGTCTCTCCGGAGCCCGGGCGGAAAAGAGAAGGGAACGCTGGTCGAGAATAATCCGGGAAGCCTTGTGCCAGTGTGAACGGATAATTCTCCCTCGAATCGAGATCCTCTCCGACGTGCGCGCCTTCATTGCAGCATCCGGGGCATATGCAAGCGAGGACGAGGGAGGCTTGAAGTTGGTGGCAAGAGAAGCGGAGCCGGCAGAGTGTCTTACCTCCCTCCGGCGACTGTTTCCGGCGTGCACTCAGGTGGTGGTGGTGGTGGGCCCGGAAGGCGGGTGGGCTCAAACAGAGGTGGATCAATTCATGGAAGCAGGTTTTCATGCGGTGCAACTTGGCCCCAGGATTCTGCGACTGGAGACGGCTGCCGTTGCCGTTCTCTCATCGGTGCAGCTCCTATGGGGAGATTTTGGCGCATGAGCGCGAAGAAGGACAAAACTCATGAGATGTCAAAAGTGCGGGTATATCAGCTTTGATTATTTGAGCCAGTGCGGTAAGTGCGGCACAGACCTCTCGGCGATTCGCGACAGCTTGGGCTTTTCATCCGTGAAGCCTTCTGTTGCCTTCTTTTTGGGCATTTTGCTGAAAAACGGTAAGGCTGCCGTCGCAATGAAGGTGGAAAAAACTGCTCCCCAGGCTCAGGAGCCGGAATCGGATATTCCTGAAATCGATTTCAGCGAAGAATTCGATCTCGATAAGAGCCTTGCGGACTCCGTGGCAAGACGGGATTCAAAGACAAAAACCATGGGGAGAACCCGGAGCCGCGAGAATGCTTCCAGCACTCAAACCGCCGCCGACACGTTCGAAGATGCCTCTCTTATCCTTTCCGATGACGATGTTGCCGATTTCATCGAAGATAAAGGGCAAGAGAAGGAGATGGAAATCGATTTCACCCTCGAAGAGGGACTGTCACTGGAAAAGACCATGAGCAGCCCCAAGGGAGCCCCTGAGCGACCGGAGATGGTCTTCGAAGAAAGTGATAAGCTCAAGCTCGTCGAAGATGAGCCTGACGATATGATCTTATCCTTTGGGAATGAAGACATGGAGGATCTTTCTCAACCTCCTCAACGGAAGAAAGAGCCGGTAGGCGGCAAAGCAGAAAGCCTGGAGAAGGCCGGCGAGATGGAGCTGGTCCTGGAGCTGGAAGCGGAACCGGAGCAAAAGCCGGAAAAAGACCTCGACCTGGAGCTTGAGCTGGCCCTGGAAGGGGATCTGGATCTGGGCAGTGAATTGGATCTGGGAAACGAGCTGGACCTGGAAAGCGATCTCCACACGGGAAAGGACCCGGGGCTCGAACCGGATCTTCAGTTGGCTATGGAGCTAGAACCGAAGCCGGAAGTGAAGACGGCTAAGGCCTTGGAGGCGGAACGGAGCCCCGGGATGGATGCTTCGGGGTCGCAGGATAGCCTGAGCTTTTCGGAGGACCTGGATCTTGCGGGAGATCTGGAGCTTGATATAGATCTTGGACAAGAAAGCGAGCTGCTGCCGAAGAGTGAGCCGGGCATGCAGGCAAAGGCGAAAGAGACGGCCAAGGCCGTGGAGCCTGCACATAAGACCGACGAAGATCTGGTCCTTGATTTAACGGACAATGACCTCGAAGGCATGCTTCTCGAGCTGGAGGAAAGTACTTCTACAGCCGGAAAACATAATACGACAGCCGATGACAAGGATGCGCGTAAGAAGAAATCAGAAAAGTCTTGACACTCTCGGGCTAATCCAGTAATAGTGTTCGCGTTGCTTATGGCGAGGTAGCTCAGTCGGTAGAGCAGTGGACTGAAAATCCGCGTGTCCTCAGTTCGATTCTGAGCCTCGCCACCATGGAAATCAAGGGTTGTGGCTGGTTAGCCGCAACCCTTTTTCTTTTAGGAAACAAGGCAGCCTCCTCGGCCCGTGCGCGTGCATAATCATGATCCTGGAGCTACTTGAATACCTTATGACCCCATGCCCGGCGGCCATCCGGTCCATGGGATTTCTTTCGTCCGCGATAAAGGTGCGGGCACGCTACCGGCGCTGCAAGCGCGCCTGGTCGCCGCACATAGAGCAGACACGGCGTATCGTCCTCGAAGCGGTGAATCGTTGCCGCGGTCGGCGCAAGGTGGTGGTTTTGGGTGCGGGCCTGCTGCACGACATCCCGCTCAAAGAGCTATCACAAACGTTCGGCAAGGTCCTGCTCGTAGATATCGTTCATCCGTTGTCAAGCCGGCTGTCCACTCTTCGTTTTCGAAACGTGGAGCAGATTTCCTACGACGTCACGGAAGTCATGGGGCAGCTCCGTCACATTGCACACCTCCCCGGCCGCCCGCTTCCGATATCACGTCCCATGAAATTTCTCGATGACCGGGAGCTCGACCTGACGCTCTCGGTGAACCTCTTGTCCCAGCTCCCCCAAGTTCCCGCCGAATATCTCTACGGATTCCGAGATGAAGCGACTATCGATACTTTCCGGAAACATCTGATCGAAGCGCACCTCGATTATCTATGCCACCTTCCTGGTCATACGGCATTGATCACCGATGTGACGGTGAGACGCATGACCGGTAGTGGCATGTATGCGGAAGAATGGGACGCCTTGCACGGGGTGAAGCTGCCTCCGGCTGAATCGAGCTGGGAGTGGCACCTCGCTCCCAGCCCCGAGGTTGCTAGTGGAATGGACCTTTCCACTACCGTCGTCGCTTATGCGGACTGGAAAAAGGCTGCCGGCCCTCCAAAATAGACCTGCGTGTCGGTCGCGTCACAGCCATTTCACAAGAATTCTATCTCGGCGTCTTCTCCGCGCTCTTTGCGTCTTTGCGGTGAACACAAGAGCAAATTGGATAAGGTTGGGCTTTCTCATGTGGGGCAGGCTTTCCAGCCTGCCATTCCTCTCACTCCAGAACCATCAATTCGAGGGCATTTCTGGCCAGAGCCACATCGATTCTTGCCGTCACTACCTCATCGGCGGCAGTTTCAGCATCCGCGGCCTTTTGGCGGTATTCGAGCTGGGAGATCCTACCGGACTTAAGTTGAGACTCCGCTACCTTCTCCCTCGCTTCTTCCAGCTTCTTGCGCTCCAGTGCCAGGAGAAGCTCGTCCCCGGCTGTCTCCAGCTCCGTTTTCCTGATGCGCTCGGCCTCCGCAAGCTCCCTCCTTTTCTGTACCAGTTGAAGCTGCTTTGCCCGTACTTCCGAATCGGCCTGACCGATTCGCTCTTTGGTCCTTAGACCGTTGAAAAGGTTCATGGTCACCTTGAGGCCGACCATGTAGTATTCGGATCGTGTGTCCCCCAAGGAGTCGAGATAGGAGCTGGAGTCCCGTCCAACCAGGGAATGTTTGGCAAAGAAGTCTATCTTCGGGTAATTCTCGGATCTTGCCTCTTCTTTCCGCTCGGAGGCCGCCCTCAGCTCACTGTCGAGGCGCAGGATGTCCGGATGAGCCCGGGTTTGCTCGACGCTGGGCTCGTTGCTTTCAGGATCGTCGAGAAGCGCGGGAATCTGTTCGGATGACGACGGCGCCATGGCGTTTCGATCCTCCATGCCGATAACATGCAAATAGCTGCCGAAGGCCCGGAGGCATTCACGGTCGGCGGTTTTGAGCGCAACCTCCTTCTCCCTGCTTTTTAGCAGAACAGCATGGTATTCGACCTCCGACCGGCGCTCGACCCGGTGCTCCGTTTCCGCCACTTTCACCTCCAACCGAACAACCTCTAACGTCCGCTTCGCAACGGTATACCTTATCCAGGCTTTCTTGAGCTTCCAGTAGGACTTTGCCACTTCAAGCCGTATCTTCCTCACGGTGATTTCTTCCTGATGGCGCGTGACTTCCTGATTGTTCAATGCTTCAGCGAGCAGAGCGCTGTCCCTGCCTCCGGCGTAGAGATTGAAACGGAAGTCGAGACCGCCGTTTATCTGGTAGGGAGGGACGTTTTTATCGATGCGTGCGAAGATATCCTGATTGGCAATTCGCGTCGAGAGGTCGATCCCGGTGAACGTGTCGTAGTTTTCCATGTAATAGCTCGAGGCAAGAAGGTCGAGAGTCGGGAGGAAATTCCCTCGTGCTTCCCGCACCTTTGATTGAGCGCATTTTTTCCTCTCGTTTTCGATGGGGAGGTCAGGCCTCCGTTTCATTGCCATGTCGATGGCCTCCACCAGACGCACCGGAACGGAAGGAGGCGTTTCTTCCGCTGTCGCGCCGGAGGCGGATAACGGCAATACCAACAGTAGCAGCAACGACAGCAGCAACTGCACCGGCAGCGGGATGGAAAGAAGAATGGCCGCGACAGGAGATTTATTCAAAGCGGAGCGCCTCCACCGGTTTCAGGTTGGCGGCGCGATGAGCCGGATAGTAGCCGGAAAGGAGTCCCACACCGATGGAGACCGCCATGGAGACGATGACCATGGGCCAGGAAGGCTCAAGGGGAATTCCGGTGAAAAGTGCCAGGGTGTATCCCGCGGAGATTCCCAAAGTGAGACCCAGGATGCCGCCGATGGAGCTGATGAGGATCGCCTCGAGCAGGAACTGGAGCAGTATCTCTTTTCGGCTGGCCCCGAGGGCCTTTCGGACTCCAATCTCGCGGGTCCTCTCGAGAACGGAGGTGCTCATGATATTCATGATTCCCATGCCCCCCACAAACAGGGAGACCGAGGCGGCGACCACCCCTATGAAGGTCACCCACTTGAGGATATTCTCGGTGGTCCTGATGTACTGAGCCATGGTCTCGGACTTGTATACAAAGCGGTCTTCGTGGCGGCGCTTGAGAACCCTCTTTATCTGAGACACCGCGGTGTCGGCCTCCGGAAGGGAGGTAGCTTCCGCCTGGAACAAGTTGATGTCCTTGAAACCGGTCATCTGCTGAAACAGGGTGTAGGGAATGAGTAGCCGGTTATTTGCATTCTGCCCGCCGGTCGAGCCGATACTGGCCAGAAAATCACGGCTCTTGGAGGCCAGAACGCCTATGACGGTGAATTTCCTTTCCCCGACCCGGATGTCCCTGCCGACCGGATTGCTGGAAGGCCCGAACAGATCGGCCTGCACTTCGGTCCCGATGATGGCAACCTGCCTGTTACGGCTGATGTCTTCTTCGCGAAACGGTCTCCCGTACATGAGTGTATCGTTGTTGATCTCCAGGTAATCCGCCCCCACACCGCTCAACTGGCCGTTCCCGTATTTGTTGCCGCAGCGGATGAGCATCCTGTCTCTTTTGGCGAAAACGACGGGGCTTATCAGGCGTACGGCAGGACATCCCGCCGCGCGGATTGCGGCGTAATCAGCGTTTTCTATCCCCGTGCCGGCCCTGATAGCCCGATGCGGGTCCTTGTCGGCGGAGTCCCGGAAGACCCAGATGGATTTGAGACCGAAGGTCTCCAGCTCGGAAAAGATGATAAAGTGTCCACCCTTGCTCACGGCCCCCACCGTCATGACGGCGGCTATTCCCACCATGATCCCGAGGATGCTCAGAATCGTCCTGAGCCTGTTGTCCCGCAAGGCGAGAAGCGACTCGAGAAAGATATCCATCAGAAATCGCGGGCTCAGTCTCTTTTTCATGACCTGCTCTCGTCCTTTTTCTCGTCCTTTTTCTCGTCCTTTTTCTCGTCCTTTTTCTCGTCCTTTTCTATCAGGCCGTCGCGAAGCCTTATGATCCTACGGGCAAATGCGGCGATATCTTCCTCATGAGTGACGATCACAATCGTTTTGCCCTCGGCATGGAGCCGGGAGAAAATCTCCATGATCTCTTTTCCCGCCTTCGAATCGAGGCTTCCCGTCGGCTCGTCCGCTATGACGATATCCGGCCGGTTGACCAGGGCGCGGGCTATGGCCACCCTTTGCTGCTGCCCGCCGGAAAGCTGCGCCGAAGAATGGGAGGCCCGGTCGCCGAGCCCCACGCTCTCGAGAGCCTCGCGGGCAAGGCGTTTGCGCTCCCTGCGCGGAATACCGGCATAGAGGAGGGGCAGTTCCACGTTCCTTTCGGCGTTCATGCGCGGAATAAGGTTGAAGAGCTGAAAGACGAAACCTATCCTGTCATTGCGGATCGATGCCAGCTCATCGTCCGAAGCTCGTTCGATCGATATGCCGCCCAGGTTGTAGCTTCCCGCTTCGACCGTGTCGAGGCACCCGATAATGTTCAAAAGGGTCGATTTGCCCGAGCCGGAAGGCCCCATTATGGCCACAAACTCTCCCGCGCCGATATCGAGCGAAATTCCCTTCAGTACCGGCAGCACAACCTCGCCCAGCCGATAGCTTTTGCAGATATTCCGAAGCCGGATCATGGCCGCGGCGGCTCCCTGGTGACGGCTTTTACCCGCGCCCCTTCCTTGTGAGGCTTTCCTTCCGGAAGTATCACCTCTTCACCTTCTGAAACCCCATTCACTATCTCGACAGATACCGCGTCTTCGATACCGGTTACAACGGGGACAAACCGGACCGTTTCCCCTTTTACCATGGCCACGAAAGTCTTTCCTCCCGTGCTTATAATGGAGTCGAAAGGAAGCTTCAGAATATCCGCACGGTGCGCGGTACGGATTTTAGCATCCACCTGCTGCCCGAGCTTCAGGTCAGGTGCTTTCTCTCCGTAGCTCACCCTCACTTTTATGGAATTGGCGGCCCCTTCTTTCCTCACCGCCGGAGCGACCTCCGTCACCTTTTCCACCCAGACACAGCCGGGAAAGGCATCACTCGTCAGCTCAACATCCTGAGCGGCCTTGACGAGGCCGGCATCCGATTCATCCACCATGACTTCAATCTCTCTCCGTTTCTCCTTTGAGAGGGAAAAGATCGCCACTCCCGGTGATGCCCACTCACCCGGATTGATGGCCTTTCGAGTGACTATGCCCGCAAAAGGCGCCTTGACCTTCAGCTTGTCGAGAGCAATCCTGTTTGCGCGCAGCTCGGCCGCAGCCCGGTTTGCCGCTGCCCGCGCCATTTCCAGACTGCTTCTCGCGTCATTCACCGCCTGCCCGGAAGCTCCTCCGGCCGCATAAACCGCGGCAAGCGCCTCATAGTCCCTTTTCATCCAGCCGACCTTCTCCTCGGCCTCACGAACAGATTCCATGGAGCCTTTCATTTTTTCCCCGGCCTCACGGTCATCGAGTAGCACCAGGATCGCCCCCGCCGCGATTCTCTCCCCCTCTTCCACGTAAACGGCCTTCACCTGAGCCGGTACCGGTGCGCTGATCTCCGCCTCGTCCCTGCTCACTACCTTTCCGGTTGCGCTAAGAGTCGAGGTTACCTCTCCCTTCCCCACCGCCATTACCTTGACGGGAATCTCTTCTCCCCCATAAAAACGGACATAGAGGCCTGCCGCCACGACCAAAGCCGCTACCAGGATTATGAGGAGCGTTTTCTTCATGCCTTGCCCTCACGGATTTGAAGAGCAAAAAACAAAATACATCCGACCAAAATTGCAATATCGGCCACATTGAACACACCGGTACGCAAAGAGCCGATACCCAGGTTCATAAAGTCGATAACCCGCCCCTCATTACAGACACGGTCGATCAGGTTTCCGACACCGCCACCCAACATAAAGCAGAGAGCCACGCTCTGAAGCTGCGTTATTTTTCTGGATTTAATGAGAAAAATCAATGCCCCAGTCACAAGAAAGCCCGTTGAAACAGTAAAGAGCCAGTACCTGAAACTCTCCGGCATGCCCGCCCCCAAGCTAAGGAAAGCCCCGGAATTTTCGGCGTATTGCAGGCGAAAAACATCACCCGGGAAACTGATTGCTCCTGATTCAGCCAAATTCTGCCTGGCCATGCTCTTTGTGACCTGGTCGCACCCGACGCAAATGAATAACAAGGCAACAATCAGCAGAGCCCTTCTTGTCACTCTCATACCTGGAATCCAATTCATTTCCGAAGATCCTCCCGGTTATCCACGATCGTTCTTCCAGTCGTCTGAACAGGGGAACACTGACACTTCTAACCTTGACAGCCTGTCGCAGAGGTCGGACATGGCAAATACCCTGAGTGAGATCATAGCATGAAACGGCTACCAACGTTAGCCGGAACATTATTATAGGTAGGCGGGCCCATGAGCACTTCCAACGCAAAGCAAAGACGCGGAGAAAAGGAAAAATCGAGAAAGAAGATAACGGCACCTCCTCTTCGCGGGCTCCACCAGCCATGCATCCGGCACTTCTTGATATATGCGAGTATCTGATCATACACGAATGAAATCTCCTTGCACTCTCATCCACTGGATTATATAGTGAAACGCGTCAGGATACTCTGAGCGTGGCGCCTCGGCCATTATATGACCTTTTATCTCGCCTCATTTCTTCACTCTCATACACTCGTGCCCTGTCTCGGTGCTCCGGCTGTGTCAAGAATCAGTAGTCCAAGTATAACTTCTATTGTCAGCGAAGGAGAGCAAAGAGATGAAAGCACTGGTAACCTGTATCATGTTTCTCGCGGTATCCGCTTTTTCCTGTCTGGCGGCAATGGCGCAGGCGGTTGAGGCGACACGCTCCCTTGCTCATCCCAAAACTCATTTGACTATCCTGGGCGGCGAGCTCGACCTGCCGGCGGATGGGGCGTGGAAAGTCATCCAGCCGGAGCCGTCATCGCCTCTGCACAATGTGTATCTTGTCCCGCCCGTGGATAAGCTGACCGGGAAGGAAGGTACAAGACGGGAAGCAATCCAGCGCCTGAAGGCTGATCAGTTGAAGACTGAGGCGTGGTATGGACCCATTTGGAAGTTCGCTCAAAACAACAACGGAATCGGTCCGGAATCTTTTGATGATCTCATTCAAGCCAAAGAAATGGTGACAGGTCCGGACTGGCCTGAAGACCGAATGGCGGACATTAGGGAGCCATTCTTTTTCCTTGTTCCGCGAGCCTCCATCCGAGGTCGGGCCACGGAACCGGTGATACCGGAGGAGGCCAGGCCCCTCGTCATCGAGCTGCGGCCCTACCTCGCCGACGGCAAGCACTGAATACTCTTTGTCGATCACGCCCATTCTATCTGCCTCTACCGAGGGAAGTGCCACCCCGGCCGACCGGAGACGGTATGGTATCTTTGCCATTCGTCAGGGAAAAGCGAGCGAGCCAGTCCGAATTACTGTGCGGGATAGGGCGACGGATCGGAAGATAGCCGTGAGCTGGGATATCGGAAGCGCGGCGGCAGGTAGCGAAGGCCTTGCGAAAAAATGGGCGATGGCTCGTATGAGAAGCTGGCTCCCGATGCTCCGGCAGGCGGCGGCGAGGGCACTGGGGAGTCTCAGAGCGGAGGATGCCGTAACGCCGCTTGTTGAAGCGCTTAAGGATAGTGACCGAAAGGTCGGACTCTGGACCATCTGGGCATTGGGTGAGCTCAGGCATCAGAAGGCTCTCCAGCCGCTGGCCGCTCTGCTTCTTGAAAAAAAAACAGAACCCCGCTGCTTCGAGGCACTGAGGAAATATGAAGAGCCCGAAGCAAGAAGACTGTTGGTGCTCACGCTAATCGGTGGCGCTCGGGATGAGAGGCAATTCGAGAGGCGCATGGAGGCGGAGCTGATGCTCTCTCAGCTAAGGGAAGATCCTTTAGCTTTACGGCTGACCGCTATATCAGATCCCGCTCTTGCAGTTCGCGAATCAGCGTTTCGAAAAGAAAAGGGGACAGGCTGCTTTTCCTGCTTTTCCGCGAAAGCAGGAAAAGCAGCCTGTCCCCTTTTCCGTGTGATAGAATTCTAATGGAATAACAACAAGAGAAAGAGACTCAACGATTTTACAAAGAGAAGTATCCGGAAGCTTCGCCTCCTTTGCCGAATTAGGAGAAATCTTCCCAGATGCCTAACAGGTGAGCGAATTGACCATCCTACATTTTCATCATGCTGAAGATCAATACAATGGGGAAAACCGCCCAAGTTCCGCACCAAAGCCCAGTGCGCTAAGGGTTGCCATCTTTCGGGCGGCCCACCAGTTGCTGGATACTCCACTGGTTTTCGAAGACCCGCTCGCTTTCAAAATACTGGGCGCAGCCGAGGAAGAATCCCTCCGTAGTGACCCGCTGCGCTACAACACCCCCCTGCTCAAAGGATTGCGAGCGTCAGTGGTGGTGCGCAGCCGACTGGCAGAGGACGAGTGGGCCCGGTCGAAACAGCGCGGCATTCGTCAGGCCGTGATTCTGGGTGCGGGGCTGGACACCTTTGCCTATCGGAGCAGGGAGCAGGACACCAGCCGGATCTTTGAAGTGGATCTTCCGGCAACGCAGCAATGGAAGCGTGATTGCCTGCGTGCTGCCGGCATCGAGGAGCCTGCATCGTTGACCTTCGTGCCCATTGACTTCGAGCGCTCCACGCTTGCTGAAGCCCTTGGACAGGCGGGGTTTCGCCCTAATGAGCCAGCGTTCTTTTCATGGCTGGGAGTGACGATGTATCTCGAAGAAAAAGCCATCCTGAGCACTTTGCGCTTTATCGCCTCTCTTGCGGCGGGAACCGGCATCGTATTCGATTACGGAGTGCTTCCCTCCTTGCTGTCCCCAAGCGAGCGCAGGGGCTTGCAGGCTCTCAGTGCGAGAACATCTGAACATGGGGAGCCGTGGAAAGCTCTTTTTGACCCGGCATACCTCACCGGAATGCTTCGCACACTGGGCTTTAGTGAAGTGGAGGACCTGGGCCCGGAGCAACTGAATGAGCGCTACCTTGCCGGACGCAAGGATGGACTGCGAAAGAGCGGGGTGAGCAGGATGATCCGCGCCAGAGCTTGATCTAAGGCAGCTCCCATAATCACCTTTTTTGTGTTGCTGGATACTACGCCCTCTACGCCCTCTAAACTTCCCCGGGATAGCATTTGTTCACTTTTGGGGGATAGGCAATCAGCAGAAGAGGGATCGGTTGCCACACATATTTCAATATGTCCGAGCGGAACGTATAAAGATCGTTTGACCGGGTATAGCTGCAGGTCACCGAGCACGCGGAGTCCAGATGCTCCCGGATCTGCTCTGAAGCCGGAATGCGAAGGATGAGCGCACGGTTCACTTCCAAGCCAACCAGCACCGCTTCCAGGGGAATGCCCTTCTCTTCAAACCTGAACTGCATTGGGGTCCCCACTTTCGTATCCAATTGCAAATCCGAGCTTGTCTCCGGCATATGCTTTTGCATTTGCAGCAATTTAATGAAGCCCTTGAAGAGGCCAATATCCAGTGTATGTCTCATTTCATCGTTCATGATCCGTAAGGCTTCATGAGCGGGAAGAGCATCTCTATAGGGTCTCCTGGTCGTGAGGGCGTCGTAGATATCGACGATACGCGCCACACGAGCATATTTGTGGATCTCGAATCCTTTCAACCGCTGAGGATAACCGGAGCCGTCCATGGCCTCGTGATGCTGCAAGACCACACTCAACTGGTCTTTGTTCATCACTTGAGTCGTTCTTATTTGCTGGTACCCGAGAAACGGATGCTTCTTGATAATCTCGAATTCCTCATCGGTGAGCTTTCCGGTCTTATTGAGGATCTGCTCGTCCACAGCGCTCTTGCCGATGTCATGAAAGAGCGCTCCAAGACCGAAAGCCTCCACATCCTTGGTCTTCCACTCCAGGAATCTGCACAAGGACATCCCGTGGATGGCCACCTGGACGCAGTGCGAAAACGTGTGATAATCCTTGGAAAACAGCGAAAACAAAGCTTGTGAAGTCACCTGATCGGTCAAAACGTGGGCTGAAAATTGCTCCACCAATTGCCGGCCAATGCTGATATTCATCCCCGTGGGCCTTTCCCTGAAAACCCTTTTGACGATGAATTCAGCCTGGTCGTAGATGAGCTCCGCTTTCTTTTCCGGCAAAGTATTCTTGTTCTCTAGCGTCGCCTGGGCATTACGAGCAAAATATTCGTTAAATACCTGCTCGTCATCACCTCTTATGTAGACCTCATCAACGTCCTGATCCAAGAGGTAGCGGTGGAAACCCTGCCCGTAGATCCGGTCCTTGCCGACCAGCTTGCTCAACCCGATACTCCGATGGCCGCTCCTTTGCGCGAGGCCAAAGATATCACAGGGAAGAACGGTTTCGGGAAACAGGCTGCGTACTCTGACAGTCAGAAAGCCCCCTATGATCTCATTAAAACCGACGCCCAAGCCACCAATATCAATGGTTTTAAACTTTGGGCAATTTGCTGTCATCTCGGTCACCTCTGGGTCAGAGAGCCCTTTAAGGGTGAAGGATCATAGCGATCTGAGAAACTGCGCTCAGCTACCAGCTCTGTCATGAAGACAAAACACGTACACGGTCGCTCTTTTGAATCAATATATATGGTGTGTTTAACAAATAGAACATTGAATTTTACAGGGTGAACTATGGGGATAAAACTAATAGTTTGGTGCCGGCTCTACCGTATTTTGAGGCTGAGGTCTTGTGTTCACCGCAGAGGCGCAGAGAAAAGCTCTTGGAAATCTCAAAGTCTCTCCGCTCCTCTGCGTCTCCGCAGTGAGCACACAAGCTCCGCGTGAGGCACGTCTCGTTTTATGTCGGTAGCCTCTTTTCACACATTGTTTTTCTGGTACGTTATGAGCTCCTGGACTTTGTTTTCCACCAGCTCGCCCCAACCTTGATCCTCAGCCTCATCCAATGAAAACTCCCGGCTCGTTTTACAATGAACGGACAGGAGATCCAGCCCGGTGGTGATGGCATCTCTGATCCATGCCGACCAGCATTGAACGGATTTCCGTTCTCCCGCCAGGAGCGATTCGCCGGAAACCCGGAATGAAGAGTCCATGAGGGCCAGATCTTTATTGATCTCATCCACGAAGCTCTCGTCCAGGCGTGGGCGTCGAACCTTGACTGACTCAGTCACCACCTCTAGGTAAATCACAAAAGGATCGAGGGGCAGCAGTTCCGGATGGCAGATGGCACAACGCCCGACGTCGTGCTCTACCGTGCTGTTCTCGGGAAAACGGTTCTGCCGGGCCACTTCTTGAAAGTGAAGAATCGTATAGGAAAAGATGTCTCTTTGCTCGGATGTCATGATTAAGCCTTTTGTTGGGGAGTAGGTGGCGTCCAATGTACCGTATATTTCCTTTCGCGTCTTCGCGCCCTCGCGTGAATTTCCGGTGGAACGGGAGTTTAGTAGGGGAAGATCCTTTAGCTTTACGGCTGACCGCTATATCAGATCCCGCTCTTGCAGTTCGCGAATCAGCGTTTCGCAATCCGGCGCGGTCCAATCCGCCCCGCTGCCGACCAGATCAGTGCGTGAGGCACTCCCGCTCCAAACACCCGCTGTCAAAGCTCCAGCGCCCTTTCCCGTTCGTACGTCGAGAGGGTGGTCCCCCACCATGAGAGCCTTGTCAGGAGGAATGCCAAGGGCTTTGAGGGCTCTAAGTAGATGATCCGGATCGGGCTTTATGCGTGGAACGTGATCGCGGGTGAGGAAGCTCGAACAGTAGTCTTCGACGTCGGGAAAAACGATCCGAACGGCTCTTTCGCAGTTCCTGGTGATGATGGCGATCTTGATCCCTTTTCGGTGAAGATCTGCCAGAATCGGTCGAGTGAAGGGAAAAAGCGCTCCTCGACGGGCTGCCTCCAGCTCCATTTCCACAATGATCTTCCGGGAGCGCTCTCGAAATTCGCCGCCGGTGCTCTCTTTCGCTTTCTCTACTGCTTCCGCCAGGACCTCTATCCATTCCAGGGCACGCACGGAAAGCTGGGAAGGAACGGTTTGCAAATACCCTTCAGCCAGGACACTCACCCGGCGCTTCATTTCAGCGAAATTGAGATGCAGCTCGGCAAGAGTTCCATCGAAATCGAACACCAGGGCCTGGAGCTTTCCCGTTGCTTTTCCTGCTCCGTTGCCACTTCCGCTTCCGTTCCCGTCTCCACTTGCCTTCATTTCTTTTTTTCCCTGTCGTATCGATCCTTTTCCCTTGCAGAAGCGTATCCACTTGTTTATTTTTGTCCCCGCCCGCTCCTGGCCATATGGCTGAAAAGGAGTTAATAATAGTACGTGAAGCTATTGTGGACAAGCTCTTCCTCAGTTCTCGGAGCATTGTCTTTTGCACGGTAAACTGTAACTCATTTGATGTAAGGATGGCAGAATTGATTCAAAAGTTGAGCTTCGATCAGGTCATAGACCGTCTTCTTGCCATGAAGCAGCCCTACCAGAGCAACTACCTGGCCATGTATTCAAGCTGGTTTGGCGGGATTATCACCGAGCCGCCGCTCATGCTCGTCCCGATCGACGATCATCTGGTCCACCGGGGAGATGGAGTGTTCGAGGCGTTCAAATGCGCAGACTGGAAAGTCTATGCTCTTGACCGGCATCTGGACCGCATGGAGCAATCGGCAAAGGGATCGTTCCTGACCATTCCCATGAGCCGGCCCGAGCTGGTGGAAACCGTGCTGGCGACCATCCGGGAGGCCAACGTTCCAGACTGCTCCGTCCGGCTTTTCCTCTCGCGCGGTCCCGGCGGCTTTACCACCAACCCTTACGAGTGTCCCGCAAGCCAGCTCTATATTGTCGTAACCACTCTCAAGATGCCTTCAGCGGAGACGTACGCGCGCGGCGTAAGCCTCAAAACCAGCCGTATTCCCGTCAAGAAGGCCCTCTTCGCCAATCTCAAGAGCTGCAACTATCTACCCAACGTCCTGATGAAGAAGGAAGCGATCGATGCCGGCGTCGATTATACGGTTTCCATCGATGAGCAGGGCTTGCTGGGAGAAGGGGCTACGGAGAACATTGGAATCATCACTCGAAAAGGTGAATTTCTCGTTCCCCGCTTTGAACGGATACTGCGGGGAATCACCATTTCCCGTACGATCGAGCTGGCCGGGGCTTTGGCTTCCTCCGGAGATTTGGCCCTCGTGGGTGAAGCGGATATAACACCCGCGCAGGCGTACGATGCAGCGGAGATCATGATGTTTGGGACCACCTTCGACGTGCTCCCCGTAGTCGATTACGACGGGCACGCAATCGGCGGCGGACGTCCGGGCCCCCTCTACGGTAAGCTCAGGGAGCTCCTTCGCCGGGATATGCAAAATTGCCCGGAAATGCTGACTCCAGTGAAGAAGACAAATGTTTGAGAAAATATATTAGGATGATAGCGCCCAATGAATGACCTTTTACGGGAGCAGCTTCGCTCCGCCGCGGAAGAGGGCTTTCGGCAGAGCATCGAGACGAAGGAAGCTTTTCTCCGGTCCGGAGTGCAATATATCCCGGATATGGCCGAAATCGTGGTGCAGGCTTTTCGGGGAAATCACCGGCTCTTTCTTTTCGGCAACGGAGGCAGCGCGGCGGATGCCCAGCATCTGGCCGCGGAATTCGTCAATCGGTTCCGCCTCGAGCGTCCGCCTCTTCCCGCTATCGCTCTGACCGTGGACACCTCCATCCTCACCAGTATCAGCAACGACTACAGCTTCGAGACCGTGTTCGTAAGGCAGCTTCAGGCTTTGGCTCAGCCAGGGGACGTGGCGCTGGGGATCAGCACCAGCGGCAGCTCTCCCAATGTCGTCAAAGCCCTCGAATGGGCCCGCGAGCATGGAATCCACACCCTGGGGCTGGCCGGCGCAGCCCAAGGGGAGATGGACCTCTATTGTGACCTCATCCTCCACGTACCCTCGCCGGTAACGGCCCGCGTCCAGGAATGCCACCTGACCGCGGAGCATATTTTTTGCGAGATGGTGGAAGAAATGCTTTTCGGCGAAGGGAGCTGAATGACAAAGCAGCAACGTAACTGGGAGCCTCTCAACTTTGACGAGCTCCACACCACAAGCCTCAAAGACCGGCCCAGCAAAGTCGGCATCGAGGATTTCGGTCGGCCCTGGGAGCCTGGAAGCTCCCTGACGCGGTTTATCGAAGGACTGCCGGATATCCTGGCCGCGGGACAATTCCGCCGGGCAGTCAAAGCCATTGCCGACGCAGTGAGAAATCAGCGCACCCTTCTCCTTGGGATGGGCGCCCACCCCATCAAGGTCGGCCTGAATCCCATCTTGGTGGACGCTATCGAACGAGGGATTTTTACTGGAGTGGCTCTCAATGGAGCCGGAATCATTCATGACGTGGAAGTGGCCCTGGCCGGTAAGACTTCTGAAGACGTGGCCGCGCACCTCGACCGGGGGCAGTTCGGCACCGCGCGTGAAACGGCGGAATTTATCCACGGAGCCATCATCGACGCCCACGAAAGAGGCGGCATGGGGCTGGGCCGGGCCGTGGGTGAGCGCCTTTTGCTGGACGGTGCTCCCTTCGCCCATCTGAGCCTCCTTGCCACCGCGGCAAAACACAACGTACCCGTAACGGTTCATGTGGCTCTGGGAACAGACATCATCCATATGCACCCCGCCATGGACGGCGCCGCCGTGGGAGCCCTCAGCTACTACGATTTCAAGGTTTTCTGCCGTCTCGTCAGCACCCTGAAACAGGGAGTCTTTATCAATCTCGGATCCGCGGTCATTCTTCCCGAAGTTTTCCTGAAGGCGGTCAGTGTTGCCCGCAACCTGGGATTTTCCCTGCAAGGCCTCACAACCCTCAACATGGATTTCCAGCGCCATTACCGCTCCCAGGTAAACGTCGTGGACCGCCCTACCGCCGGAACAGGCCTCGGGATCAGCCTGATCGGCCACCACGAAATCATGTTTCCGCTCCTCATGGCAGCGGTTCTGGAAGAAGTGCAAAGGGCGGCTTGAACGAAGATCCCCGCCCCTGGCAACCGATGCAACTGCTTTGACAGATACAACCGCATATTCATCTCCACCCCGTGCAATTGGAGATTGATCGCTAAAATGTTATGTTATCGATACGCAAGTGGATGAGCCCTTGTCAAATCCGCCAAATCTAATCGGAGGTTGAAATGCCCATTTTCGAGTACGAATGCTGCAAATGTTGTGAGAAGTTCGAAAGATTGATTTTCAGGAGCGATGAGCCCATCAATTGTCCCAAATGTGATTCGCTCGACGTGCACAAGGTAATGTCCGTTTGCGGCTTCAAGAGCGGCGGCGACAAGGGAGCGGCCAGCAGCCGGACGGGCTCCGCGGCTTCTTCGGGTTCATCCTGCGCGGGCTGCGCCGGCGGCAGTTGCAGCTCATGCCACTAGCTCACCGGCGCGTGCGGATGCGCTCGCGGGTCAGGTAACTGAATATTTGATTTTTCCAGTAGCTTAAGCAAAAAGAGGCACCATTGACAAACAGAGTCATTCGTATCGGAACGCGAGGCAGTATGCTGGCCTTGAAGCAGAGCGAAAACGTCAGGAAGGATCTGGAAGCACTCTGGGAAGGCCTTGGCGTTGAGCTTCATATCATCAAGACAACCGGGGACAAGATTCTCGATGTACCCCTGGCACAGGTGGGAGGCAAAGGGCTTTTCGTCAAGGAAATCGAAGACGCCCTGCTGGCGGACGCCGTCGATATCGCGGTGCACAGCATGAAAGACGTCCCGGCCTTTTTGCCTGACGGCCTGGAAATTGGAGTGATTCCCCGAAGGGAAGATCCGAGGGATGTTCTGGTTACGCGCCACGGAAAACTGCTTTCGGACCTGCCCGCTGGAGCCCGCGTGGGCACGAGCAGCCTCAGGCGCTCGGCTCAACTGAAGAGGCTGCGTCCCGACCTTTCCATCGAGACCCTGCGGGGAAATCTGGATACCCGTTTGCGCAAATTGAGGGAAGGACTCTACGACGCCATCGTCCTCGCCGCCGCCGGCCTGCACCGCATGGGATGGGAAGAGAACATCTCTTCTTACCTCGATCCTTCGGAATTCCTGCCCGCCATCGGCCAGGGAGCCATCGGCATAGAGCTGCGCAGCGCAGACGAGGATGTTCGTCGGCTTCTGACCCCTCTGCACCATCCGGATACGGCGGTGGCCGTGGAAGCGGAACGAAGTCTTCTCCAGGAGCTGGAAGGAGGCTGCCAGGTCCCCATCGGCGGCTATGCTCGTGTCCTGGGCGACGAGGTGGAGCTTACCGGCCTTGTGGCTTCTCTGGATGGCCGGGAAGTCTTCCGCAGCACTCAGAGGGCACCTCGACGGGAAGCCCGTGAGCTTGGAAAAAGGCTCGCTCAGGAGCTCCTGGCTGCGGGGGCCCGACGCATTTTGGAAGAGGTCTATCGCAACAACGCTACCTGTGATTCATTTTCGGCTTGATACCATACCTGCCAATACCCGTGAATGAACGACTCAATGAGCTGAATGACAGGATAGATCATCACTTCGTGACCGGCACGCACGTCCGTGTATCGTGTGCAAGAGGAATGGCAAGTGGGAAAAGGCAAAGTCTATCTGGTTGGGGCGGGCCCTGGAGATCCGGGTCTTTTGACGTTGAGGGGAAAGGAAGTTCTGGAGCAGGCGGAAGTCGTCGTGTACGACTATCTGGCCAACGAAGAATTCCTCAAATACGCTTCCTCTCGAGCCGAAGTCATCTACGTGGGCAAACAAGGGGGCGCGCACACACTTGGCCAGGACGGCATCAATGCACTCCTCGTCGAGAAGGGCCGGGACAACGTGGTGGTGCGCCTCAAGGGAGGAGATCCCTTTGTGTTCGGACGCGGAGGAGAAGAAGCCCAGGAGCTCGTAGCCGCGGGGATTCCCTTCGAAGTGGTCCCCGGAGTCACTGCGGCCATTGCCGTACCGGCTTATGCTGGGATTCCCCTTTCCCATCGGGATCATACCGCAGGCATGGCCTTCGTCACCGGCCATGAACGGGAAGACAAGGGCAAGGGGGATTCCAAGATCGCCTGGGATAAACTTGCAACGGGAGTCGGCACCCTGGTCTTTTTCATGGGAGTCAAGAACCTGCCCGAGATTTGCAAGAACCTCCGTGACAACGGGCGCGCGCCCGAAACCCCGGTGGCCGTGATCCGCTGGGGCACCACGCCGGATCAGCAAACGATTACGGGAACCCTTGAAAACATCGCGGAAAAGGTTCGGGAGGCTCAGTTGAAGCCTCCCGCCATCACGATCGTGGGGAGCGTGGTGGAGCTTCGGGAGGAACTGAACTGGTTCGAGCGCCGCCCTCTTTTCGGACGCCGCATCGTCGTCACTCGAGCCAGGGAGCAGTCGAGTGATTTCAAGTCGATGCTGGTGGAGCTGGGAGCGCATTGCATAGAATTTCCAACCATAGAGATCCAGCCTCCGTCTTCCTGGGAACCGCTGGATACGGCCATCTCCCGTTTATCCACCTACCAGTGGACGATTTTCACCAGCGTGAACGGAGTCAAGTTTTTCATGGAAAGGCTTTGGGCTGCCGGTCTGGATGCGCGTGAGCTGAAAGGAGTCCGCCTTGCCGCCATTGGCCCCAAAACGGCTGAAGCTCTTGAAAAGTACGGCCTCCGTGCCGATCTGGTCCCCAAAGAATACCGCGCGGAATCCATCCTGGAAGGCCTCGCGGGAGAGGATTTGAAAGGGCAACGCTTCCTGATGCCGCGCGCCCTGGTTGCCCGCGACGTTTTGCCGGATACCCTCCGCGGGTGGGGATGCACCGTGGACGTGGTGCCGGCTTATGAAACCGTGCTCCCAAAAGAGCGCAGCAGCGGCATGCTCAGCCGTTTCACTGACGGCGAGATCGACTGCCTCACTTTCACCTCCTCCTCGACGGTCAGCAACTTTTTCAGTCTTTTCCAAAAAGACGAAATTCTCCCGTTGCTGCAAGGCCGAGCCACCATCGCCTGTATCGGCCCCATCACCGCCCGGACGGCGGAGGAATACGGCCTTAAAACCGATATAATGCCGGACGAATACACGATTGCCGGCCTGGTGCGGGCAATTCGGGCTCACTTCGAAAAAAAGTGAACCGAGATCGAGAAATGAAAGGTGTACGAGGAATCCAATGGACGGAATGCACTATGAAGGTATGATCATCAGGCCTCCGAGTGAAGCCGACAGCGTTCTTTTGCAGGTCACGGTAGGCTGTTCACACAACAAGTGTACCTTTTGCGGAACCTACAAGGGTGAGCGTTTTCGGATCAAAGACGAGGCCGTCATCGATGAGGACATCCGCTATGCGGCCAAAAACCTGTCGTTTCTAAAACGCCTGTTTCTCATGGATGGAGACGTGCTCATCCTGCCTCAACCGAAGCTGAAGTGGATCTTGACAAGGATTCGCGAAGAGATGCCATGGATTCAGCGCGTGGGGCTCTATGGAAACGCCAAGAGCATCAATCGCAAGAGCCTCGAAGAGCTGCAAGAGCTTAAACAGCTCGGACTGGGTATCGTATACCTCGGCCTCGAAAGCGGGGATGCCCAGGTTCTGAAAGAAATCAACAAGGGAGCTTCTCCCGAGCGCATGATCGAAGCAGGACGGCGCGTGCGGGACGCCGGCCTCAAGCTCTCCGTCACCGTGCTCCTCTCCATAGCCGGCCGCGAACGGTCGCTGATCCACGCCCGCGCCACCGGCGAGGTGCTGAGTGCCATCGATCCCAACTACGTCGGTGTCCTCTCCCTCATGGTCCTCCCCAACACCTCGTTGGGCCGGAAGGTGATCAACGGCGAATTCGAGCTCCTCACCCAGCCCGAGCTCCTGAAGGAGCTCCGCGAGATGCTCTTCCACACCCACATGACCCGCGGCATTTTCCTCTCCAACCACGCATCCAACTACCTGCCCCTGAAAGTGAAAATGCCCTCGGACAAGGAAAAAGCCCTGAACACCATCGACCAGGCCCTCCAGGGAAACATTCCTCTCAAACCGGAATGGATGAGGGCTCTCTGAGCCGGGATCGTCACGCTCCATAGAAAAGTCGACTACCCACACAAGGCGGGACAGATAGTGGAAGCGGCATCCTGCCGCTTCTTTGCGTGAGCAACCGGCTTGGCGGGGAAAGCGGCAGGATGCCGCTTCCACCATCTGTCCCGCCTTATGGGAGTAGCCGAAAAGTCTATATTCGGGCTGTTCTGACACACGAGGAATACAGCAAAAGTAAATGGAAGGAGTAGCCATGCTTGCTTCGGAAGTGCAAAAGGCCACAAAGGTATGGTCCTCTATCTCCAGGATCTTGTTTGTTCCACACACAAACCAGGAGTATCAGGCTATGGTGGATTTGCTTGATAACCTGATTGACGAAGTTGGTGAAGATGAGAAGCATCCGTTAGTGTCTCTCATGGAAATTGTAGGCGTGCTGATTGAAAAATATGAAGATGAACACGTTCCGGAGTTGACGGAGCAAAGGATTGGGGTCAGGTCTTGATCCTTCGAAAACGCGCCCCAAAGAAGCCATCCGTTCCGTGACGATGAGGCCATGTTCTGTAGAAAGGGCCTTCCGTCATCGTCCGGCAGGATTCAGGCAGAAAATCCGCCACTGGCTCCAGCTCCCACTGAGGATTTGCTTCGATGAAGGCTCCGGCTACATCTTCATTTTCTTCGCGAAAGAGTGTGCAGGTAGCATAGACCAGCACGCCGCCTTGTTTTACAAAAAGAGCCGCCTGCTGCAGAAGTTTGATTTGAATCTGGGAAAAACGGTAGGGATCTTTGGGATGGCGGCGCCATTTGATGTCGGGGTTTCTTCTAAGGGCTCCGAAGCCGCTGCAGGGAGCGTCCAGAAGGACACGGTCGAAGGTTCCCGTTTCATCCGGCGAAAGCTCCAAAACATCACTGCACAGGGTGCTCACGATCTCTACCCCCTGCCTTCGGGCATTTTCCTGGAGAGCTTCGAGCTTCCACGCGGAATTGTCCACGGCCAGCACTTCCCCTTCGCCCCCCATGAGCATGGCCAAATGCGTTGACTTACCCCCGAAGCCGGCGCAAAGGTCCAGCACACGCTCACCTGCTTTCGGGGATACCAGGTGGGCGATGAGCTGGGAGGCCTCGTCCTGCACTTGAATCCATCCTGCTTCATACATGGGAAGGTGGGAAATGTCCCGGCGAAGTCCCGCAACCCTAACGGCATGAGAAAGGTATGGTGATGGGTGCGCCTGAAGCCCCTCGTGCACCGCGCGATCTTCATGCTCCCTGGATGCCACTGCATTATCCGTCACCTCCTCCTCGACCTCGCGTCCTTCGCCTCCCTCGTGTCCCTCATGTCCCTCATGTCCCTCATGCCCTTTAGGTCCCTTAGGTCCTTTATGTCCTTTTTCATTCAGCAACCGCACGACTTCATCGAGGCTCGTTCCAGCACTATTCACCCGCAGCACCATGGGGGCAATGGTATTGTTCGCCTCGCAAACCTTCAACGTTTCTTCGAATCCCAATTCCTGCAAGCATCTGCGAATGAACCAAAGAGGATGTGACGTCGTGACGGCAAGGTACTGGTCCTGAAATTTCGTGGCGGACGGCCAGTCCCAGCGCCCCTGCCTGCGGAGCGCTTCCCGGAGAATGGCGTTCACGAAGCCGACGAGATGCCGGGGCTGCGTGGCTTTGGCGATTTCGACCGTTTCGTTCACGGCTGCGTGAGGCGGAATGCGGTCCAGGAAGAGAACCTGATAGAGGGCCAACCTAAGGAGGATGCGTACGTCGGGGGCGATTTTTTTCGGGCTGGTCTTGCTCAGTTGATCGATATGCCAGTCCAGCCGCCCCTGCCAGCGTAGAGATCCGTAGACCAGCTCCGTCAGAAGGGCTCGATCCCGTTCTTCCAGGCGCGAGTGGCGATCCAGCATGGCGCGGATCAGGCGGTCCGGTTGAGAGGGCTTCTGGTCGAGGTGGAGCAGGATCTGGTAGGCCAAAGATCTGGCGTTGATCATGATCCTTTCCGTTTCATGGTCGAGATCTCTCGCAGGACGGCTTCGACGTTTTCGATGGCAACCTTGGTGTTGAGGCAGGGACCGAAAGGACGCTGGTTGAAAATCCCGTAAACGGGCAGAGGGGTGGTGTCCTGAATCCCGCTGGTGAGATCCCGCTCGCAGGCAACGGCGATAATGAGATCGGGGCGCTTTTCGAGCACGATGCGCCTGGCGATGGTTCCCCCGGTCGCCACGGCAAGAGACACTCCATACTTGGAAGCCACTTCCAGCAGATCCTTTATGGAACATTTGCCGCAGCGCTTGCAGTTTTCCACCTGGTGCGTGATTTTCACGGTGCAGTCTTTATCCTGAAGGCAATGGGGCATGAGAAGCAAGATGCTTCGGGGCGGCCGGCCGTTGCGGCACTGGGCCATCACCAGTTCGTTGTTGACGAAGACAAAGGCGTGCTGGACGTCTTCACGATTGAGTCCGATCAATTTCCCCACCACGACGAGAAGAGGCAAAAGCACCTTGGCGGCAACACTTCTCAGCTTTTGGGAAAAGGGCACATCGTGGCCCAGCAGGGTGACGACGATGAGGAGCGAGAGAGTGAGTACAATGGCGCCTCCCAGCGCTCCCATGAAGATTCCCATGATCCTTGGCAGTTGCATGTGGATGCCGCTGAAGCCGTAGTAAGGGACAACATAAAAGAGGACGAGAATCAGAGTGATCAAAACCGCCGTCAGTCCCAGAAGGGAGACGAAGGTCATTTTTTCGGGCCGTTTGGGTGGGGCGTTTATTTCTGAAGGGGTCTGCTTCTTCAAGGGCATGATTCTTGTTTTCCCCAGGTTTCATTCCAGGCGTGAGCCGGGTGGTAGAGGATGACCTCGGAGAAGCTCCGCGGCCGTAAGACGCCGCTGGCCTTCCAGTTGGAGCTCACCGACGCGAAAGGCCTGCCGGTCCCCGGCAAGTACCACCAACCCCGTCTCAGAGTGGCCAACGACTTCTCCAGCTTCGCCCTCCCCTTTCCAGTGCGACAACGAAGCACTGAAACACTTGACCCGCTTTCCCCCGAAAAAGCCGAAAGCTCCGGGAACGGGATCGAAGGCACGGATGGTATTGACGATCTGTCGAGCTGAAAGGTGCCAGTTCAGTCGCAATTCTTCTTTCCGAAGAGGAGGAGCGTAAGTCACCCCGGATTCTTCCTGGGCTACGGGATGGATGCGGCCGGCGCGCCACCCCTTTAACGTTTCAAAGAGAAGCTCGGCTCCCAGCTCCGCCAGCCTGCCGTGCAGGGCTCCGAACGTCTCGTCCTCCCCCATTGGTATTTCCCGCATGGCGAGGACTGGGCCCGTATCCATGCCCGCGTCCAGGAGCATGATGCTCACCCCTGTCGAAGTGTCGCCGGCAAGCAGGGAGCGTTGGATGGGAGCTGCTCCGCGGTACCGTGGCAGGAGCGAGGCATGGACGTTCAGAGCCCCCAGTGGGTAGGCGTCCAGAAAGGCTTGAGGCAAAATCTGGCCGTAGGCCACAACCACCGCGCATTCGGCTTTGCAGGAGCGCAGGCGCTCCAAAGCTCCCGCTTCGCGGACCCGCTCCGGTTGATACACGGGCAGGCTCAACTGCTCGGCCAGCACTTTTACGGGGGATGGAGTGAGCTTCTTGCCTCGTCCTTTGGGGCGGTCCGGCTGGGTCACCACCATGAGAATGGGAGCTCCGGCCGACGCCAGCTTCCGCAGGGCGGGAACGGCAAAATCCGGGGTTCCCATGAAAATCATGCTCGGCAGTTCGGAGTCTATGCCTTTGCCTCCTTCAGTTTTCTTTTCCATTTTCTCTTGAAGATATCTTTGGAAATCGGACCCAGATGGTCAATGAAGAGCTTGCCTTGCAGATGGTCGATCTCGTGCTGGAGCGCAATGGCCAGAAGACCCGAGGCCTGGATCTGGATGGGCACTTCATTTCGGTCCATACACTGCACGGTGACTTCCTCAAAACGCTTTACATTCGCAAAATACGCGGGCACGCTCAGACACCCTTCCTCGATACTGGCTTCTCCTCGTGCCGCCACAATTCTGGGATTGACCAAAACGATGAGCCCCTGTTGCAGCTCCGGCTTCTGCAAATCGATCACCACCAACCGCAGTGGAATACCCACCTGGTTTGCGGCCAGACCGATCCCGGGAGCCTCGTACATGGTCTCCGCCATGTCATCGATCAGCCTGGATATTTCCCTGTCCACCCTCTCCACGTCTTCCGCTGTCTTCCTCAGGACGGGATCGGGATACGTGCAAATTTCAAGAACTGCCATCTATCTTTCCTTCGTTCGTGGAGCAGTCCGACATCCCCGTGTATAGAACTTTTTTCTAACAGGTGCAACGGAATGTCTGATCCCTTACGTTCAATGAAATCTTATTTTAAACAGTAGGGAGGCTGTTTTCAACCAATATTAGGGCGGATGTCGGAAGGGAAAAGCGGGAGTCCCCCTGCCCTTCATGAGCATGGAAAGGCGATAGACCCGGCGAAAAGAAAGACTATGCGGGATTCTCTTTGACTTTTCCACCCTCATCGAAAACAATTCAAGAGTTCCTTGCAGGCGGAATCTTTATCCGCGCACCGAAAAAATGATTGTGGAGGTCATTGATGAGTCCCGAAGAAATGAAGCAAAAGGCCATAGATCTTTTTATGAAGCGGTTTCACTGAAGTCAGGCGGTTCTGGCCGTGGGCCAGGAAAAACTGAACCGGGTTGATGAATCGGTTGTCAAAGCGATGGGTGCTTTTGGCGGAGGCATAGCTGGCTCAGGGCGTGTCTGCGGCGCTCTGCTGGGCGGCGTTGCTTTTATTTCCAGCCTCTACAGCAGGGGAAACCTGGAAGAAAAGGAAGATCCCCGCACGTGGCGCCTGAGCCGCAAGCTGAACAGCCGCTTCGAGGAGCTCACAAAGCCTTACGGCGGAGTGAACTGCGAAAACATTGCCCGCACCGACTGGAAGGACCCCAAAGCCGCGAAGGAATTCTATTCCAATCCTGAAAGCCGACGCAAAATCTGCATTCAGGTCGTTGGCGAGGCTGCCCAAGCCCTTGGAGAGATCCTCGATGAGGAGGTAGCGAAATAGGACAATACCGCAAGACTCACCCGGCTCGAGCAAGCCGAAGAGATTTCCAACTTCCAACGCAGAGACGCGGAGGCGCGGAGAAAGAACTGGTTTTGCTCTGCGTCTCTGCGTTGGAGATGTCCCGTGTTATGCTCGTAGCCTTCTAGAAGAAATGCCCCAGCATCACTACGATGGAATTGAAGCCCCGGTTGTGAGTATCGAGCCCGGCATTGGAGAGATGGTGGGTACGAAGGGCCGTGAAAAAAGAGTGATCGGAGCCGATGGCAAACTCGGTGCCCAGTCCGGCCTGTGGGTTGAAGTTGAGCCTCAGCCCCTGGCCCGGTTCGCGAAAGTCGGTGTAGATACCTCCGATACCCCCTTCGATATATGGCCGGAAATAGCCCACGGCGAATCGCTCCAGATAGTACACGGCAAAAATCCCAGCGGAGGCCATGAAGCGGCTATCTGGATGCATCGTGGTGCCGGCACTGAATTCGACTTTGAAGCGCAAGGGATCGGGAGCAGGATGATGCCAGACCTTTTCATAGTCGAACAGAACAAAGCCCGTTATGAGCGCAAAGCTCCTGTCATCCCTGGTATCGTAGGAGTATCCGAAGGTCGTGGCCATCCCGTAGCGATTGGGAACCTCTTCCGGCTTGCTCTCTTCCGCGTGGATCTTTTCCGAACAGGTGACGACGACCGGAAAGAGCACAAGCCACACAAAGAGAATACGCATCACGTCTGTTGCAATAGATCTTCCCATTGACGGTGTCCTTCACTCCTTTTGATCGTGACTTCACGGGATGAACGGCATGAAATAGCCGGGTCGGTACGCCCTCCTGCAAATCGACGCGCAGTATACCAAATAATCATCGAATGGCGATCAATTTGTCGGCTGACGGCAGGAATGCTTTTTTGTCTTGACAAGGGCTACCGGTTCACCCGATAGCATGCTTGTGGTGCCTGGAATGCCGGGCATGGCGTCTAGAGGGAAAGCTGGAAGAGTGTGATGCATAACCACATTAGAATTCAGGAGGGAAGAATGAAGAGCATTGGGATTTTGCTAACAGGCCTTTTCTTGATGCTGATGACTGCATCATGCGTACATCATGTAGAGGCAACGATTGATGGAAACTCATGGCTGAATTCAAAGACAGGCGTGCCAACGATCAACATCACGGGCGTTTGGGATGGTGGGCCAGCCTTCGGTGGCGGATGGGGGGAAGGCCGGTTTGTACAGAATGGAAGAGAAGTCACAGGCTCACTGGGAGTGGATAATGACAAAGGAGAGACTTTGGTGGCGAAACCGCTCGGTCAACTTTGGCTGGGCTCACTGGGACTGTACAATGTCAAAGGGGTGGTCAGTGGTGAGGATGTCTATTTCCTTATCTTTAAGGCAGGCACGATCTACGATACAGCCCATCTAAGACTTTCACCCGATGGGACCCTTACCGGAAAAGCCGCGGAGGGAGCGATTGTCGATCAGACGACCGGCAATGTTGTCGAATATCCGATGATTCTCAGAAGGATGCCCCAGTAACACTATCTTCATTCCCGCATGTTTTTCAGCGGGAATGAAGATGCCGGCTACCCACATAAGGCGGGACACCTTGAACGGTAGGGCGGGGTTGCGTCCCCGCCAAGCTCGCAACTCGCCAAGCTTGGTGAGCC
>Ga0209749_1000486_pt1 | contig 53977 bp, 43 predicted proteins | sample EPASupsiteSAE347_FD_187267 | JGI IMG/M metagenome (GOLD analysis project Ga0209749, IMG submission 187267) | Bioremediated contaminated groundwater from EPA Superfund site, New Mexico - Sample SAE3-47 (SPAdes) (version 2) | ecosystem: Environmental > Aquatic > Deep subsurface > Groundwater >... | reverse complement strand
AGGGCTGATCGGACCGCATGAGTTGCAGGTATCATCCTGGTCCCAGGAAATTTTGCCTCTTTGACGATGGCATCGAGATCAAGTGCGATCAGATGCGGCATTAGTAAAAAGAGACCGGCAATACGGGAATGAAATTTTCGTGGAATCCATTCGAACTTTCGAACGTCGGCCACGGTGGCATTCAGGGGGTGAGGATGCGCAGGGCGTTCCAGGGAATCTCGACGCATTAAACGAGCAAATCCTTCTTCCTGCAAAATTTCCCAAATGGCGGTGCAGCTCAGTTTGTGCCCCAAAGCTTCCAATTCCATCTGAATGTCATAAACAGAATAGTATTTCTTTCGCATGCCGACAATCAGATCGTGAACCTTCGGAAGGTCTGGAGGAAGGCTTGCGACCCCGCTCCACCTCGCGGAAAAATGTGTGTTCGGGTTCATTTCGGAATTGATGGCAAAGGACGCGAAAGTAGCCTGGGCTAAAGCCAAATCGCCTGGCAATCTCGGCTGACGCCCCTTCCCCGAGATAAAAGGCTCTCAAAGCCTCATATTGACGTTGAAAAGGGTTTGTTGGAGTCATCTGGAAGCAAATGGGAATCGGCACCGCGAAAGGAAAAGAGGCTGAAAATTTCCCTTCCGAGCGTCAATATTTGTTAGGCAATTTTTGGTCCGTGGAAATTCAGGCTAGCTTTTATACGTTTCAATGTTTTTTTTCAATAACGTTTACAGCTCGGGAACTTGCCGCCAACGGTGGTATTCCGATAAAAGCTCGAACAACATTTCGTGATGAGCCGGTCGAAGCGCGAATGAGTGGATAATGAAATCCCCTGCTTCAGGTTCACTTCCTATGATGCTTCAATTCTGCCGAAATTTACGCTGAAGGCAGCCTTCTGACCGACGACTATCCGTGGATCGTTCCCGAAGCCGTTCGACCCCGGCGGATGCATCGTATCCATACGCATTCCGTGGATTATGAAAGAAAGCATTTGCATGAAGAATGTTTTTGTATTATAATAATATTAGATTAATCTAACATTATAACTACGGACAAACAATGTGATGAGATTCTAAATCTTGATTCATTGGTAATGAAAAGGGAGCGACAATCTCATCGCGTGGGATCGCGCAGCGGAGGGTTGCTTCGAAATTCCCATCGAAAGAATGCCTATGGGTGTTGATCTTCAAGGATCGAGGAGTAAATCGTGGTTAGAATCAAGCAAACCTTGTCGGAGATGTCGGACGGTCAAACCGCCACGATTCGAGATATCGACTCCGCTTCTCCGATCGCTTCCAGGCTGTTTGATCTGGGTTTTATCCCGGGAACCAAAGTTCAGGTTGTTCGGCGTGCACCGCTTGGAGATCCCGTTATGTTTCGCGTCAGAGGGTATCAAATCGGTCTCAGATTAAGCGAAGCACGGTGGATAGACGTCGACACGGATTTATTGGATGTACTATGAGTGATTTCATCCGCGACTCGAAGGTGTTCGCAAGAAAAATCTATCTGGTTGGAAACCCGAATACGGGTAAAACAAGTCTGTTCAACGCTTTGACCGGTGAGACGCGTCGCGTCGGAAATTGGCCCGGTGTCACCGTGGAACGCATCGAAGGGTTCGCTACGAAGGGTGATCTTAAGCTGCATTTCATCGACTTGCCGGGAACCTATTCGCTTTCGCCCGCGACTCCGGAAGAGGCGATAGTTTTGTCGGCGCTCGACGACGCCGCGGTCAGCACGATTCTTAACATAGTCGACGTAGCGAATCTGGAAAGAAATCTCTTCCTCACCTTGCAGCTTTTCGAGTTGGGCCTCAAACCCATAATAATTCTCAATTGCATCGACGAGCTTGAGCGCAACGGCGGTCGAATTCTTAAGAGTGAATTGGAACGAATTACCGGCTGTACGGTTTATTTAACGACGGCCAGAACGCGAGAGGGCGTTGATTCTCTGTTAGAGGCTCTCTATTTGCCTGATGAGTCGCAATCGACTCCGCTTTCGAAGGAAGTGTGCCTAAGCGAACGGTGGCTTGATGCCGTAAAAAAGGCTCTTTCCTTAAAAGGAATTATATGGCAAACCGCGCATGTTCATGACAAATTCGTTGCGCTCCAAGCATTAATAACTCCAAACGGTATGGAAGACAATCCGGGGATTGCCGATGTTCGCGAAAAGTTCTTGTGCGAAATCGAGCGGGAGGAAAAATGCACGTATGCAAACGGCCAATTGGCGTGTGTCTTAGCATCCGACAGATATCGACGGATTGCGCGGATCGTCTCCCGATCGCTGGTAATATCGCGGAATTCGGCGGGCAATGTTCAAAATCGTCTGGATGCATTGCTGACGAACAAGTGGTTGGGTTTTCCGCTTTTCTTTCTGATGATGGGTATGGTTTTTTGGACTACTTATAGTTTTGGGGAAATCCCGGCAGGCTATATAAGAAGTTCGATCGAATGGTTGAAAAGCGAAGCCTGGATGTTGATGCCTGAAGGTTTTCTGAGGGAAATGACGGTTCAAGGAATTCTGCCGGGTATCGGCGGCGTTTTGGTTTTTCTTCCTAATATTCTAATTCTGTTTTTTTGGTTGGCTGTTTTGGAAGATTCGGGCTATATGGCCAGATCGGCATTTCTCATGGATCGATTAATGGTCGGCATCGGTCTGAACGGTCGGGCGTTTCTTCCGTTGATGATGGGCTTCGGATGCAATGTCCCGGGCATTATGGCGACTCGAATAATCGAGGATCGGACAACAAGATTATTGACCATCTTTTTATTGCCGATGGTGGGATGTTCGGCCAGATTACCCGTAATCGTGCTGTTGTGCGGAATATTTTTTCCGAATCGACCCGGTTTGTGGCTGTTTTTACTCTTCTTCGTGAATTTGCTCTTCTTGATCTGCATTGCACGCTTTTGCCGCAGCTTGTTCTTTGAGAATCGCCGATCGTTTTTTTTGCTGGAGATGCCGCCATATCGCATTCCAGGATGGCGAAATGTGTTCGCGGCTCTTCGGGAGAAAACTCTTCATTTTATTGAAAAAGCCGGAAGCGTAATTCTTTTCGGCAGTATCTTGATTTGGGGGCTCACGGCTTTTCCTCGGGATGTAAAGCTGAGTCGCGATTATGCTCAAGAGATTTCCCTGTTGCGGAAATTGCCGATCACGGAGACGACAACGCGGAAAATTCACGACTTGAATTCATCAAGGGATCAAGAAACAATATCGGGAAGATATATCGGAATCATGGGAAGTTACCTCCATCCTCTTGTTAAGCCGCTTGGTTTCGGGTGGCGCGAAGCCGTTTCGCTCATTCCCGGATTTCTGGCGAAAGAGAGCATCGTTTCGACGCTTAACATCCTTTACGCAGCAACGTCAAAAGATATCGGCGATGCCATGCATCGCGAGGGAATGAACCCGTTGAAGGCTTTTTCATTTTTGCTGTTTACCCTTTTGTATGTACCCTGCCTTCCGACGATCGGCGTTATATCGAGGGAAACGGCATCGTGGAAATTTACGGCGGTTGCCTTCTTTGTGCCCGGCATGCTAGCATGGATCTTGTGTTTCATGGTTTATCAGATCGGATTGCTTTTCTTTTAAAAGACGCATCGGAAAGCGAGAAGTTGTGGAAACCGTTTTCGTTTCAGTCCTTTTACTGCTGGCAATGGTCCTGTTGATTCGCCGATTTTTCCGGGAAATCACCGGAAAGTCGTGCCGATCTTGTACCGAAGATTGCCGGGCTTGTCCAGCCACTCAAAAACAAGGAGGGAGGATTAAGTGAAGGTCGTTAAATTCAAACTTTCTACCACCCTCGAATCTTATCTCGAGAAAACTCATGATATTCAGAAAAAATACGGCGCTGTAAGGGTTACCGATTTGGCGACGGAGATGGGTTGTCGACTTCCATCTGTTACCAGCGCATTAAGAAGACTTGCCAAGCTAAGTCTCGTGAATTATGAAGCTTATCGACCGGTGACTTTGACAAAAGAAGGACTGTCCGCCGTGCGTAAGCTGAGCTGTCGTCATCGCATCATCGCCGATTTTCTTATTGATATTTTGGCGCTTCCCAAGGATTTTTCCGAGGAGGAAGCCTGTAAATTGGAACATCGAATTTCCGTGAGAATTTTAAATCGTTTGGGAAGTTACGTCGACTTCATCAGAGAGCTTCCCGATGGTTCCTCGGCACTCAAAATGCAGAGAGAGAAATTCTTGAAATTCTTGGGCATCGGCTCCGAACCGCCGTCGAAAGACTCGGAGAGCTAGAGATTCTAGAGCGGATTGAAAAGGTTGAGTGATGCCTTCCCTCGAAAAAATTCTTGAACTTCTCAGATCGCCGGAAGAATCCGAACGACGTCACGGAATTCTTGATCTTGTGAGAAGCGGGCTACCGACGGCTGTAAACATTCTGTCCGATTTGGCACACAAGGATTCGAGCCTTGAAATAAGGTATTATGCGCGTCGAGCCTTGGACTCTCTCAAGAAAAAGGCGCTTATCGAAGCCGCTGAAAACTTGATCAAACCATCAATGCAAAATCGCGGGAAAAGTTTGTCTGAACTTTTAGGGTCTCTTGACCCGAATATCAGGCTTGAGGGTTTGAAAATGGCGTTTGAAGATGCCGATATCGCAACCCTGCGTTTCATTCGAATCGGTCTTCAAAGAGAGAGCTTGCCTGAGCTCAGAGCCGCCTTTATTACGGTTTTGGGACGTTTCGGGCAAAAGGCGGATGTTCCGCAGATATGCGATTATCTCCGCGATATCGATCCGCGGGTACGGGCTACCGCCGTTGAAGCGCTGTCATCACTGGGAACCCAACCTGCGTTTTTTCATTTGGTGCCGATGCTTGAAGATGTCGATGACCGCGTCAAAATGAATACGATCAAAGCGCTTGAAAAATACGGCGGGTCGTCTCTTTTCTCCTTGCTTCAGCAAATGGCTTTGGAAGGGGAAATATGGATGCGGGATTCCGCGTTGTTCGGCCTGAATTATTTCAAAATCCCATATTCGATGAGAGTTTTGGGAGAAATCGCGGAAACCGATCCGGAGGAAAAGCTTCGGGATAAAGCAATCGATTATCTGCGTACAAATGCCCGCAAGGGAAGCACCGAAGCGAGGGAAATCCTCGCCGGGCTGGGAGAATCAATCGATGGAACAGATGACGAAAGCCCCGTTCCTCCCGGTTTTGAGAACAATGACGACAAGCGGGGGCGTCGGCGAAAATGACCTCTTGACCGCAATGAAAGATGATAGGAAGCTTTGTCGTTACCGGGCTTCTTCAGGCGTGTGCGGAAAACCCGCCGGTTGTTCGACACTGCGTGAAATTAATGGATAAAATGAAATCGGATGAAATCTTCGCGTTACCCTCTTCGGAAAATGATTTGGGTGTCTTCAGGGAATGGATTAAAACCGATGGAATTGAGAACTTAACTTGTCGTCCGGTGGAAAAAGGGAAAAGAGTTTCTCCATCGAAGGATGTTGAGATATTTTCATTTTTTTTCGAAGACCGCGCGGTTCCGGCAGGAAAATTTACCCTTTTCGATTTTAATCCGAGAAATCGGTCGGCTGAATTCGGATATTCAATTCATCCTCAACGTCGTAATGCGAAAATAGGTTCAGAAATGCTCATTTTTTTCGTAAACAAAATTTTCAAGGAGCGTGATATGAACAAGTTGTTTTGTCAGACTTGCTCGACGAATATCGCATCAGTCAAGCTTCTCGAAAAGCTTGATTTCAAAAGAGACGCGGTTTTACGGGAACACCACGAGATCGGTGGAAGTCTTTTCGACGATTACATTTTCAGCCTTCTTCGCGGCGAATGGCAACAAAGCCGGGTTTTTAATAAACGTATCTGATGCCGATTTGAATTATGTCGATGTCAAAGAGAAATGTCGTGTACCATGGCGGATGTCGTCTATATCATTTGAATTACAAGCTCCAAAAATAAAATCGTGAATTAAGGACGCTGTTGGCCCAGGAATTTTTTCAAAGCGAGATCATGGTAATTTTTGGACGTCGGCCCTTCCGAGAAGGTTTTGGCGGAGCGGGCGAGTCTTGATGCGACGGCTTCGAACTCGGCCTGACTGACGTCCCGAAGCGACATGTACAACCTGACGATTCCCTGGAGGTAGCTGAAAAGCGGGTTGAAATCCGACCCATCGGGGCGACGACGTAGAAGATTGTACAGTCGCTCGAATTCGACGTCCCTTTCGACCCGCCTCGTTGAAGTGCAGAAATTTATCGCCATTCGTTCGATGAGGGTGAAGAACAACATATACTCATTCGTGGGCCCATGCCTGAAATCAGGCGGCTGCCGGTTTCCCGAAAACAAATCCGAAATCTTCTTGAGTTTCACCTTGGGAACGACGACCTTGCCCGACAGCACGAAAACCTCTTCCTCCAGCGGCTCGGGGGCGTTGTCTTCCGAAACCCGGATCGGAATCAAGACACCATGGCCTTTCAGCTCATAGTCAGCACCGGCCGCGGCAAGACAATCAATGACGGTTTTATCCATATCGCGTCTCCTTTCCTCTGAGAGTAACTGAAACCGCCGGAAGAAACAAGTCTCCTGAATGGTTTTTCAGTAATTCTCCATTTTGTGGCCAGATGCACTTTTGCCAAGAGATTCGTTTTTCTGGAGAATTACTGAAGCTGAATAAAGATAAACGATGCCTGAATTCTTTTTTTGGGTGTATAATCGTGTAATCATTTTTTCAGGAGGTCCGATTTTGCGTTTGCTTATGAAAGGCCTTTCTTTTTTTTTCATCCTTTTTCCCTGCTTTATTGCGTTTGGCGCCGACGACAAGAGCGGATTACCCAAGGACTTGATCGATGTTCGTTATAAACTTTGCCCGTTCACGCAACAACCTGCTAAAGAAGAAATCGCCGCTATTTTTAACGGTCGAGTTTACCACTTTTGCTGCCCGAAATGCATCGAAACCTTCAACAAAGATCCCAAACAGAGCATCAGCAAAATTCAGAACGCGAAAGAAGTTCCGTTAAAAGTGACGAATGTCGATGAGAAATGTCCCGTTCTCGGCGAAAAAGCCGATGTTAATATTTTTATTGTCAGGGATGACAACATTACTTTCTATTGCTGTGCCGGGTGCATCGGCAAAGACAAACTTTCCGACAATACCGACAATGCTTCGGCAACAAAGATTGAAGAACCTAAAAAGACCCAAGAAATCAAATCGTCGGAAAAATCAGAGTAGAACCTTGCCTGTTGAAGGTTTGTCGACGAGTAATTTTATTACCGAGCACGCCGAGAGAGCTGAGATTAAAACTAGAGGAATTGCTGCCGGTCCGATTTTCTTTCGCAGTGATCTCAGCGGCTCTGCTGTCAACTACAATCTTCAATGAAATTATTTTGCATATTCATCAGTATCCTAGTGATTTCATTTACAGCTGACATTCTATATTCCGGAGAAATTCCCGCGCCTTCGGTAAGTATCGCAACTTCGTCTGGGGAGACTCTTCCAGCTCTGATCGAGGAACTTCTTTTGAATAATCCGTCGATTCGAGCAGCACGAGAAACAACCGCCGCCGCAAAGGAACGCATCGCGATTGAAAAAGCTTGGGCCGATCCCATGCTGGGTTTCATGGTTATGCCCACTCCGACTGCCGAGATGACAATGCTTTCGGGAGCACGTAATACGGAAATTTCCCAGCAAATCCCTCTTGGCGGCCAAAAACGTCTTGCCGGTCGTATTGCCGAAACCGGAATGAAAATTGTTCAGGTCGAAGAATCGCTGGAAAAGCTTACACAGATTGAATCTCTCAAGATTGCTTTTGAAGAAATCGCCTACCTTGATGCGGCCATCGAAATTTTAACCGAGAATCAAAAAGTTCTCGACCAAATTTCAGGGATGGTTGTGAGTAAAAGCTCTTACTCTGTGCTGTTAAGCGAAATTCAGAGAATTCAGACACAACTCTCTCAGGCCGCGTATGATGAAGGATTACTTCGCGAATTGCGAACGGCGGAGCTGGCAAAATTGAATGCTCTCCTGAATCGACCAATCGATCGACCAATCCGAATTGTCGGCGATACACGCGCTGATCCTCCACCCGCCTCATTAGCCATTTTACTTGATCTTGCCCAACAGCGGCAACCCGATATTCGCATGGCTGAATTTGAGAAAACCATGGCTCGGCAGGAAATTTCCATGGCCTGGAAAGAACGAGTTCCGGAATTTACACTCGGTTGGCGACAGCAACGCGATAAAAGCTGGCGCCAGGACACACGAGGAAATATCCTGACTTTTGACTTTTCGCTTCCTGTTTGGGGCGGGAAAAACGTCGCGCGAGTGAGCGAGGCCAAACACAAGGCTTTGGCGGCTCAAGAAAAGCTCACAGCAACTAGAAATTCGGCGACCGCAAACATAACGGGACAATTCGTTCGAATTCAAAACCTGTGGCGAACCGTTCGTATCTATGAAGATCGGTTGCTTCCGCAAGCGCTCGCCGCTTTGGAAGGGGCACAATCAAGCTCTTTCGTTCGAGAAAATCAGCCGTTGGAAAGTATCGAAGCTCAAGCGGTATACCTCAATTTTTGTTTGGCCCATCGAAGGGCGGTAGCGGATTACCGCCAGGCGCTTGCCCGACTGGAAACGCTGACCGGCCCTCTTCCTGATGGAACCGTAAAGCAACCATGAAAATAACAAGCGCACTGCTCTTCTTTTTGCTCCTATTGTGGCCAATTACCGTTCATGCCGAAGAACAACCAACGCATAATACCGATCTCGACATTATGTACCAGAAGATTGCGACCTACGACTTTCGCGATGATACGGTTCTTCCGCTCCAAAAAAATGTTTTAACGGCCTACTCTAAGGACGGCACCGAGACTGCGGATTTGGCGATGAAAGCCGACCCGGTACCGCTTGAAACTGTTTGGACGATAGCGTTTCTCAGAAATCCCGATCTCGAAGCCATGCGGCAAATGATAAGAGCGCGCGCTGAAATGTACCCGCAAGTGATGGCAATTGAAGCCTTGGCAGCCCAGAACCGCTCGTTTCTCCAGGGTATCAATACGCGAACAAGCATGACCGTCATGAATGAAAGCCCGGAGTTGCTGTTTCCCGGCCCGGGTATTCTGAGTTTCAACGGTCGACTGGCTCATCTGGAAGTTGAGATGGCTATGCAAGAATACACCATGAAACTTCGAGACATCGGAGCTGATCTGCTGGCTCTTTGCGCCGAGCGGGAATCTTACCGCAAGTCCCTGCTGGTCCTTAGCGACATGCTTCGCCTTTTTTCCGCGTTCGAGGATTCCCTGAAAACACGCTTTGTCACAAATCAGGCAATGTATCCGGAAGTAGCGCGTTTTCAAGCCGAGCGGGCCCGCATGATCGCAGAACGCGAAACCATGAAACGAATGATGGACTCATTTCTTGCGAGAATTAACCACCTTTTAGGAAGACCCACACTCGCTCCAATAGGTAATGTTCGACTGCCGCATCCATCAAAAACTCCCGATTTTAATTCAAGTTTGGACGAAGCTTTGGAACACCGCCAGGAATTGCATATTCAACGTTTGACGATTGACATTTTGCAAACCCTTTCCCAATTGAAGCATAGAGCGACTCTATCGCCGTTATCACCCGGATTTGCTTATCCCAAACCCGCTATGGAAGATATGTCCGAAAAAGGTCGAATGACAAAAAAGAAAATCATTCCAGATCCCTTAATCGTCTATCGACAAACCTTTCGCACTGAACCTTCAGCCGGTCTGTCAAACAATTACCAGGAACAAATCGCATTCTTGCGCGAATTGGATCATCGAATTAAGGCGGAAGAAGCAAGAGAAGAAGAAATGAAGAACGATACTTCCGCTCGTCTGGCTGACGCTCTGGCCGAATATACCAATTCCTTATTGAAGGAAACCACCGAGAGAAAGAAGGTTCTTCCCATTTTACAGCAAGGTTTGGAGAGCACTACAGCAAGTTTCCGAACCGGCAAAGTAAGTTTCCTCGAATGGCTGGAATTATTCATGAAGGTTCTGCAATCGAAGTTGGACGTAATTCAATACAGTGCTTCCGCATTCAAATCTCTGGCCGAAATCCATATGCTTCGCGGAACTCTTCGTTAACACATGGCGAACTTTGACATCATCATTTTTCTCCGGGAACCTTAACACCAACAGGTTCTATTTACCCGTGTAGCAAATTCTTTCAAGGCGGCCTCGACATGGAAAAACAAATGAATTGGCGCATGTGGATTCAGCTCATTGAGGTCCGATTACGATTCGTCGGCTTGCTTATTCTTACCGGGATTATTGTCGGATACTGGGATTCACTGACCAATTATTGGGAACGTTTTACCCGCTCCGCTTCCACGCCAAGCACCATCCTCCAGGAGATCGTCGAATACTTTTGCGCGATGCATCCGCAAATCGTTCGGGCCGAACCGGGGAATTGTCCGATTTGCGGAATGCCCTTGATTAAGCGAGCCAAAGGAATTTCCGCACCGCTTCCGCCTGAAGTCACCGGCCGAATTACGTTATCGCCGTATCGCATCGCGCTGGCCGGAATTCAAACACACAAAGTCGATTATCAACCGCTGATCCGCGAAGTGGAAACCCTCGGCGAAGTTGAGCTGGATGAACGTAAGTTGGCACGCATCTCAGCCCGATTTTCCGGTCGCATCGAAAGGTTGTTTGTGAATTTTACCGGAACCGGCGTAAAAGCCGGTGAACCGCTGGTTGAATTGTATAGTCCGGTCCTGATCACTACTTTTGAAGAGCTTTTAAGCAATGCCCGCAAAGGGCAAAACCTTGATGGATTTACCGCCGCCATAAAAAGAAAGCTTCTATATTGGGGAATTGAAAACGACCAAATCGACCAGGTGGTAAAGACCGGAATAGTTCCAGATCGATTTAGTATTCGCTCGTCCCTTAGCGGCATAATTACAAAGAAATCGATCGTCGAGGGGCAATATGTGGAGGAGGGAGCACCGCTTTTTGAAGCCGCCGATTTGAATATTCTCTGGCTGATTTCCAAGGTGTACGAAGACGACCTCGCATTCGTAAAAGTCGGTCAGACCACAAACTTTGAAACCGTCTCTTATCCCGGAGTTACCTTCGCGGGTACCGTAGCCTACATAGACCCGATCATCGAACGGGAAACCAGAACGGCAAAAGTGCGGATCGACATTGAAAATATTTCCATGAAACTGCGACCAGGGATGTACGGCAACGTAAAAATCAGAGTTCCGGTAAGTTCCATTCCTGATTTTCAAGCAGCATTTCAACCGTATATCGGGTCGGCCTCCAAACTCATATTTACATGCTCCATGCATCCTGAGGTTCAGCAGACCGACCCCGGAAAATGCCCCAAGTGCAATATGACGTTGATTGAAAAACGAATTTCCGAGTCGCCGCAAGAGACTCTTGAATACATCTGTCCCATGCATCCCGATGTGAAATCCGATAAACCGGGAAAATGCCGATTGTGCGCGCCATACATGGACATGGATCTGGAACCGCACGGCAAAGCACTCGCACCACGCAGAATATTAGCGGTTCCTGAAACAGCGGTCATCGATACCGGCCGACGAAAGATCGTTTACGTGGAAACGGCTCCCGGCCTTTTTGAAGGTCGAATTGTACAACTCGGACCGAGAGCTGAAATATATTATCCGGTTCTGTCGGGGTTAAAAGCCGATGATATCGTGGTCAGCCACGGTTCTTTTCTCATTGACGCCGAGACCAGGCTGAACCCGGCCGCCGGAAATCCAGAGCCGAAGGAAACGAGCAAAACCGTTGAAACCGATACCATGGAAAAATCAAAGTCTTCCGCCGACCACTCCGGCCACGGTAATTAAACCATGATTGAAGGGTTTATCGCCTATTGCATGCGCAACAGGGTTATCGTGCTGATTATCGCCGCCTCGGTTGCAGCGATTGGAGTAAGCATCGCCTACAACACACCCGTTGACGCCATTCCCGATCTTTCCGAAAACCAGGTCATTGTCTTTGCCGACTGGATGGGTCGAAGTCCCAAGGAAATCGAAGAGCAGGTCACTTATCCCTTATCGGTTAACCTTCAGGGATTGGCAGGCGTAAAAGCGGTTCGCAGTTCAAGCGAATTCAATTTTTCCATGATCAACGTCATTTTTGACGATTCGATCGAATTCTATTTCGCGCGGCAAAGAGTGTTGGAAAGGCTCGGCACCGTAAATACCCTTCTTCCGGCCGGGGTGGTGCCATATATGGCACCTGATGCGACAGCCCTCGGCCAGATTTTCTGGTACACGGTTGAAGGCGACGGCTACGATTTGGCAAAGTTACGTTCGATTCAGGATTGGTATGTCCGTTACCAGTTGAATTCAGTGTCGGGAGTGGCCCAGGTAGCTACGGTTGGCGGCGCGGCCCGCGAATACCAGATTGATGTCGACCCGCAAAAACTACGGGCTTACGGCATTACGCTGGGGGAAATAGTGTCGGCGGTTTCCCGTTCCAATTCGGCGGTTGGAGGAAAGATCGTTCACAAGGGCAATGCCGAATATCTGATTCGTTCGGTCGGCTGGATTCGATCGATCACGGATATTGAACAAACCGTCGTAGCAACGCGAGACCAGGTGCCTATTTACGTCAAGAATGTCGCCATCGTTCAGTTGGGGCCGGATTTTAAGCGGGCAATTCTGGAAAAAGACGGAAATGAGGCCGTCGGCGGAGTCGTCATGATGAGATTTGGCGAAAACCCGCTCGAAGTCACACGAAACGTAAAAGAGAAAATTCGGGCATTGCAGGCTGGTCTTCCAAAGGGTGTGAGAATCGAACCGTTTTATGAAAGAACCGCTCTGATTCAACGGGCCATTCATACGCTTACGGAAACCCTCACGGAAGAACTGATCGTTACATCGCTGGTCGTCATTCTTATCATGGGACATTTCGGCGCCGCGCTTACCGTATGTATAGTCTTGCCGCTGGCAGTGCTGGCGGCTCTCATTTTCATGCACTACTTTCAAATCAGTTCGAACATCATGTCGCTGTCGGGAATCGCCATTTCCATAGGGATCATCGTCGATCAAGCCATTGTCATGGTCGATAACGTCATGCACAATTTACAGCTGAAATTCAAAGATCAGCCGGTTACCGGAGACAACACCGAATATTTGATCCCTCACTGCCAGAGCGTGGGAAGGCCTATTTTCTTTTCCGTAACCATCATGGTGGTTTCATTTTTACCCGTATTTGCTTTAAGCGGCATGGAAGGCAAAATGTTTCATCCGCTGGCCTTTACCAAGGTTTTTGCTCTGCTGGCTGTGGCGATTCTCTCCATCAGTCTGGTTCCCGCCCTGGCAAATTGGTTTATTAGAGGACGAGTTTACGCGGAGAATGAAAGTTGGCTGGTACGACAGGTTGCGAATGTGTACAAACCCCTGCTGTGGCTTTTGATGAATCGGCCCAAGCTGGTCATTTGGCTATTTGTCGTCATATTGTCCCTCGGAGGCTTGTTCGCGGGCCGATTGGGGCGAGAGTTCATGCCGACTCTCGATGAGGGATCTTCTCTTGAAATGCCTATTACCGTACCGCGGGTTTCCATAACCGAGGTTGCCGACGATATCAGAGTTCGTGATGCGATTATTCGACAACTGCCCGAAGTTGAGCTGGTGGTTGGAAAAGCCGGCCGAGCTGACACGCCAACCGATCCATCGCCGCTTGATATGATCGAAACCGTCATCAACTACCATCCCAATGAACACTGGCACAAACGAATGTTCAAACGGGCCGATGCAGAAACGCAAGCCGAAAGAGCCGTTAACGCCTTCATGCGTTTAGGTGTTTTAAGCGCTACCGCTACTCCCGAACTTCAACAAAAGATCGGCAAAGATATCGCCATGGAACAAATTGACCGCTTTGATGCGGCAATGCGCGTCGTGGCAGTCCAACGCCGGTTGGAATATAACCCCATACTCGGGGAAAAACTCCTGGTGAAATTTCAAGGAGAATTGCTGAACCATGCCAAGGCATTGGGAGCTATAAAACAAGCCACATCCACATTTATCTTACCGCAAAATATTCGTAGCGAATTTTCGCCCTTATTGGCTAAAGGCATCAGTATTGAACAATTTGACCGGCTCTTTCAGGAAATGAAAAGGCAGTTGGTTCAACGCAAAATCATCGCCGACAATAGCGATCTGCGAGCCGAATCGCAAGGTATCTTGAATTCTATATTTGAGGCCATCTGTACGCTTTTCGGAAAACATCGTTTCGATGTCGTTGAATCTCTCTGGGAGTTGTTGAAGCAAGAACGCCTTAGTTTATTGTCTCAACGAACGGAATTGGTGAACAACGATCTTTTTCATACCGCGGCTTCGATTTGGACTTCCCTTGCTATGGAAGCGATTATATCCAAAGCGCGAAACAAGGGAATTTTACTCAGGAACTTATCTGAAATCGAAAAGCATACTCTTGAAAAAGAGTTGACCGAAACCTTCAAAAGCGAGGTTTTTCTCTGGAAAAAGACCAAGACCGACCTCGTCGGCGAACTCGATCAAATGCTGACCATGCCGGGTTGGGGTAATATCTGGACACAGCCCATCATCAATCGCATTGATATGTTGAGCACCGGCGTTCGAACCATGATCGGCGTGAAGGTTTTCGGGAACGATATTCTGAAAATTCAGGAAATTTCCGAGCAAATCGCAGCCGTTCTAAAGCAAGTTTCAGGAGCAGCTGATGTTTTCGCGGACCAAATTATCGGCAAGGGATATCTCGAAATTGAGATTGACCGCAAAAAGGCCGCGAAATACGGTATTTCGATCGGAGACATACAAGACACGATCGAAATCGCCCTTGGGGGAAAAACAATCACGACAACCGTTGAAGCCCGGGAACGCTATCCGGTTCGCATTCGCTATGCGCGCGATTACCGGGAAGACGAAGAAAAGATCCGACGACTCTTGGTCGGCGGCAGCCTTTCCATGGGCGAAGCAATCGGCACCGAAATGGGCGAAACCGCCGAAAATACAAGCGTTCAAAGCCCGGGAGCAACACGGGCAATCGCGCCGCTGCAGATTCCGCTGGCGGAAGTTGCACGCGTTAATGTCGTTGAAGGTCCCGCCATGATTAAAAGCGAAAACGGCATGCTTCGAAGTTACGTGCAATTGAATGTTCGGGATCGGGATATCGTAGGATTCGTTGAAGAGGCGCAACGCCTCATTGCCGCGAAAATTACACTTCCACCCGGAATGTATATCGAATGGAGCGGTCAGTTTGAACATCAAATTCGCGCTCGACGAACGCTCACCATCGTCTTTCCCATAGTCATTTTGATTATTTTTATCATTCTATATCTTACATATCATGACCTAGCCGATGCGATTCTTATGATGATGGCTGTCCCCGGCGCAGTCGCGGGCGGGGTTCTATTTCAATATTTATTCGGCTTTAACTTCAGTGTCGCCGTGTGGGTCGGGTATATTGCCTGTTTCGGCATGGCCACGGAAACTGGAATCATCATGCTGGTCTATTTGCGTATGGCGATTGAAGAAAAAGGCGGCCTGGAGAAGATTAAATCCCTCAATGAACTAAGAGAAGTCATTATTGTCGGAGCCGTTCATCGGCTCAGGCCGAAGCTTCTCACGGAAGGAACCATGATCATCGGTCTCGCTCCAATGCTTTGGGCAACCGGTACCGGCGCTGAAATTATGCGTCCCATGGCAGCGCCGGTTTTAGGAGGTATCCTTATCGCGGATGAAGTCATCGATCTTTTCCTGCCCGTTCTCTTCTACTGGATTCGAAAACAACGCTGGCTTTCCCTAAATAAGGCCGCAAGCTCGGTGGAAGATTCCACCATGGATTCTTAGAGCCTGTTAGAAAATAACCATTACAAATAATTGTTTTCTTACAGGCTCTTATGGCCGATCGATGAATGAAATTTGTTACGGTTATTTATTAACAAGGCCTTAGAAGCCCAATTAGACCGCATTTATACGATACGAAAGAAACGCTTGATTCTTTCTAGAAGAATCGAACTTTGCCTTGTTTCATCGCCTTGAAGCGATTTTAAGGAATCCGAAGCTCTTATTTCCGCTCCTTCGCGTTCGGCATGAGAGATATTTTTCGCGCTTCGCTCTGCCAATATCGAGCTTAAAACCTGCGCGATATCGAAATTTTGCTTGAGAACATAACTCATTGTTTCTTTTTCCAAAACCAGCAATAAAGTCTCCTCGTCAGCAATTATCGTGGCACTACGCGGTTCTCCCGTAAGCAAACTCATTTCACCGAAAAAGTCCCTGGATTCCAAATGTGCTACCGCTTTTTGAGTATCATCGAGATAGACCGAAACACGGCCTTGATCGATAATGAAGAAATCGGTTCCGGCCGCACCACGCTCGACAATGGTTTCACCGGTTTCAAACCAATACTCGCGCAAATGTGACGCCAGGAAAACTTTACTGTTACGATCGATATCTTTCAAGAAGTCGACATCCGATATCAACCCGATACGACGATCGACAATCTCAGCTTTGCGATCCTTCTCCGGATGCAGATGAACTTCCCTAACCGGGAAAGGGATATCCAATCCATCGCGCTTCAAGCGATACCAGATTCTCGACAATAATTGATCCTTTACGGTCGACTGATCCACATCATCAGCAAACCAGTAACGAAGGCGATAATTGACGGAGAAATCTCCGAATGCATCCATCAACACTCGCGGAGAAGGATTTTGCATGATTTCCCTGACCTGTCCGCATGCTCCCGCAAGAGCCTGTCTGACACGTTCAGGCGAAGCATCATAGGATAGACCGACTGGTAATTCCATATACAGCAAACCCGGTTTCTGCGAGTAATTAACAACATCCTTTTTCGCGATTTCATTATTGGGAAGTATCACCGCATCCTTGGTGGGGGTCTGGAGTGTCGTCGCGCGCCAGTTTGATTCCATGACTTTGCCCAGATAACCACCGACTTTAATCCAATCACCAAGCCTAAACGGAGGAGAAATATGTACCGAGATTCCTGAAAACAAATTTCCGAGAACGTCTTGGAGAGCCAAACCTATGACCATGGTAAAAACCGCCGAAGTGGTCAAGAGTGGAGTAATATCTATTTTATAAGTAGTCGATAGAAACGAAAGTGCTACTATCAAATAAGTGATCGCCTTGACTAATTGTTGAAAAATACTTGGAATATCGGTCCCACGCCTAATACGTAAATAGTAATCAACGCTGCCGGAGAAAAATGCTTCTCCGAGAAAAATTACCAGAAAAAAACTGGTAAACAGATAGACGGCTGTAAGCCAATCCGCTTTCGCGGGAAAACCGGGCGAATTGGATAATCCTACGAGAATCGCCATTGCAACGATCAAGAAATAACCGGGAAGTTTAACGCTCAACCCGATCGTGTTGATTAGGCCCTTTTGAACTAAAGCGGATATTCGGATACGATTAAGAATACTTCTCCAAATCAAGCTGCTCACAGCCATAAATGCGACACCAATTAAAACGGCACCGACGAAACCACCGGGCCATGATTCCCATGAATTTTTTAGCCAGTCCAATTTATTCCTCCGGCGGCATGATTTTGCCAATAATTCTCAAATAAAGATAATATAAATGTGAAATTGTTGAATTCTCGGCATGATAATCAGCAAACTTCCATCTTTCGGGTACATAATCTTTCAGAGTTTTCGGTTAAATAGCCAAAAAGATCGAGTAAAAATACTGTTTTCGACGCGCCCTAAATCTTGCGGGGAAACAGCTTTGCGGAGTTCAGTATTTGTAGATGCTTCCTCCGATATATTCTCGAATAAGGGCGTCTTTAGGGATGACATCGTCGTTTTCCCAAACCGAAAAAGCATTAAGCATGTCATGAACACGTTTTGCCCTTATGAAAGCATCCTGTCTTTTGGGGTCTTCCCGATAACCGGCGACAAATTCAGGGAAATGTTGGAACAGGTATTTTTTATAAACCGGCAATTCATAGGCCAAAGACCCGTCAATAATATGATCGACAGTTCCCACGAAAGGAATTATATGTCTGATTTCGGACCTTCTTACATAATGCCAATGTTCCAGAGTTTGGCGAGGATTATAGCTGCGATGCCAAGAATCGCGAACCATGCGGCGAAGAAGTCGCACGTCGGTCCATCGCAAAAATTCTCCGTCATTGTTTTTTATCTGACAGAGACTTTCGATGTATAGCTTAAATTTCTTCTCGGCGGGAACGCTTTCCGTCATGGGGTGGTACAAACCATGAAGACTGTCGAGAAGCAGTATTTGTTTCTTTCCCAGCTTCAAGGGGTCCGTTTCCGCTTCGCGCTTTCCGGTTTTGAAGTTATATCGCGGCATCCCGATCGTCTTTCCCTTCATTAGTTGGTCGAGATGGCTATTTATGAGTTCAAGATCGAGAGCTTGGGGTGTTTCGAAGTCGTAATCCCCGAATTCATCCCGGGGATGATGAGATAAATCAAAGAAGTAGTTGTCCAAGTTCATTGCCAACAACTCGTAACCAAGCTTTTTAAGGTGCTCGCCGATTTTGATCGTTGTCGTGGTTTTTCCGGAGCTTGACGGCCCGGCGATAATAACGATTCGAATTTGATCCTGTCGCGCGACTATCTTTTGTACCGCGGCTTTGAGATCCGTTTCATACTTTTCGGTAACTTCCATTACAAGGTTGGGATATGATCCGTTGGCGATACGATCGTTGATTTTCTTGATGCTGAAACAATCATGATCTATAGACCAGTTCAACACCTGCCAAATTTTTTTATAGGGGATATTGCCGGATGTGGCAAAATCACTCTCTTTTCCCGTTCGTATTTTCGCATGCTCGTAGCGATACAGAATAAAAGCTTTCGCGGTTTTCGCATGGCCGTCCTCGATCAATTCCTTCTCGATTATGTCTTGAACTTCCTCGACGCTCGGAATTCCTTTGGGAGATTTGATTTGTTCAAGGTGATACGCGACTTTCTCGGCAAGAATTTCCGCAACTCGCCGATCCTTACCACCGACGGATTGAGCGGCTTTGAATATGGCGGTTATGATTTTTTCCTTGTTAAATGAAACCACCTGGCCGTTTCTTTTAACGATTTTTTCGATCGCGTGCGACTTAGGACTCATAACGTCTCTCCTTGATGTTATATTTTTTGCCACGGAATATTAATTCGCTTCAATCGCGACCTTATAAATGACGGCGAGATTTCCAAGTATTTGAGCAATTTGGCTGCTTTCCTGAAGCTTGTTCCTGCGTACCAATTTAGCTTTAGGCGGAACCACGATTATGTCTCCTCTTTGAATTCTGCCGACTCGCCTAAGCGGGAATACTTCTCCGTTTGCTCGAATAACAACGGTTTTTGCATGGTTGGAGAAATCGTTGAAGCCGCCGACGCGGTCGATGTAGTATCGAACGTTGCGGTTTTCTTGAAATAACAAAGTAGAAGGATTAACTACCGCTCCGGCAACGGAAACGGTTGTGGGAATGGCGGGAATCGTTATTTGATCTCCATTTTGCAGAACAATATCTTCATTCTCTTTTGGTTTTTCCTTCAAGACCAAATTATAATTTATCGGAATTCGCACCATCTCTTGCAACAGTGAACGAGAGTAAACCTCGATCCCCGCATATTTTGAGGTCTCTCGCGTAACGGCTTCGCTTCTCCCCGCAGTTGTTTCTTCGCCGGTTTTAGTTTCACCTAATATTTCACCCGCGACGGAGAGGGGTTTGGTTTCATCTTTTTCCGGAGAAATATCCGATATTTTTGCACCAGCTCTCAATAGATCTGCGCGCAGATCTTGCGTCGCTTGACTATACAGTTCTTCCCGCATGGTATCCGCGGTTTTAAGCTGACTTTCATGCGCGATATTTTTTGCCGGCCGCATGAAGATGGTGCCTTCGGGAAAAGCTTCATTAGTTAAACCGCCGGCTCGCGCAATTACCTCGGACAGTTTTTCGCCTCTTCGTTTCAAGGCATATGGCCCGGGACGCTTTACTTCACCCTTTAAAACGACGATTTCAGCCTCAACCAAGTCGTCTCCTTTTGAAAGAACGCTGATTTTATCCAAGGGTTGGAGCGGTAGATTTTCAGGATTATTGGGGTTTTTCATTATCTCCGTAATGTTGATCCGTTTTATATCGCTCGAATGACCCTTGGCGGCTCTGGCTATTTCGACATCACCGGAAAAATCGATGGAAAGTCCCTGAGCCCGGAGAATCAAATCTCTGACTTTCATGCCGTCGCGCAATATGTATTCACCCGGGCGTCTGACGGCACCGGCAATTGTGACGATACGGACATCGGCCTCAATTTCCGCCAAAGTGAAGATTTTTATTTGATCGAATGGTTTCAGCGGAATATCATTGGATGAATTTTTCTTGAGAACTTCCTCAAGATTGAAAGAAATAATTTGTTCTTTTCCCTGATCGAGTTTTCTGATTATTTGCCCCTCGCGTTTGGCGGCTTCTTCAAGAACGATACCTCCGGCGCGTTCGATTAGGCTGCTTAAAGTTAAACCCTCTTTAAATGCGTATTCACCGGCTCGACGAATAGCGCCTACGATTTTAACGCGATTTCCTACTTCTTCAAGCGCTTTTTCAACTTCGATTTCATCGCCGCTGGCGACTTCAAAGGAAGCCAGCGCTCCGGCTCCGTCAAAAACTCCTATGTCAAGTATTTTTCGCCGTTGGTCGCCCTGCCAACGAAAGACTTTTACTCTTCGCGTATAAGCTGACGGCTCAACTCCGCCCGCCATCGCAAGAACATCGGCAATGCTCTTTTCGCCGGAAAGCTCGTAAACAGCCGGTCTGATGACCTGGCCTTTAATTGTTACCCGCGCTCCGACGGGAGGAACGAAAATCGTGTCACCGCTTTCTATTGCTTTATCCTGGCTTTTATCCCCGGCGAGAAAATACTTATACAGATCGATTTTTCCTATTTCTCGATTTTCCCGCATGATCTTTATATGTCGCATCGTCCCTTGTTTGGAGGGTCCTCCGGCCCGATAAAGAGCGTTGAATGCCGTAGATAATCCCGAAATAATCATGGCACCGGGTTTTTGAACTTCACCGGCTACGAAAATTTGGATCGTCCGAATTTTGGTAAGCGTGACTTGTCCTTTAAAATGCTTGAATTTACCAGATAGACTTCCGAGGATCGTTTCTTCAAATTGGGCGACGGTCAACCCGGTTACTCCCAACACGCCGATTATGGGTATATAAACCTGACCTTCAGGATTCACGGTTACGTCGTATACTGTTTCATCTCCCATTTCAGACCAGATAATGATTTTCAAAGTATCCCCGGGTCCCAACGTATAATCAAAGGGAGCATTGGCATTTTCCAAAGAAGCAGGGACTTCTTCCCCTTTTGTGAAGAAAGATTGTCCGAAAGGTTCGAGAGCTTCTTCAGTAATAAGAGCTTCTTCGGTAAGCTTTTTTATCTTGCTTTCATCTGTTCCAATTGTGTCGACAGGTTCTTCCGTTGCTTCCTGAAACGGTTTTTTTCTCGTTATACCAAAAAGCCCGAGACGCTTTTCTTTTTTTTCTTTGAGAACAAGGTCTTCTCTAATACGCTTTTGCAGGGCTTTTTCTAAAGTTTTAACCCGCTCTTGCAGCATGAGCTTATCTTTATCGATGATGACGGTAGTCTCGGTCTTTGTAACGACGTTGTCTGTCGGAGAAGAAGGACTAAGTCGATTCGACGTCGCAGCGCTCGTACCGGACGGTTTTTGCGCGTAGCCGTCGGTTGTGGTTGAATAATTTTGAGCCGACAGTGGAACGCAGGATATCGCCATAATGAGACAAAACGCAACAAATGTGACAAGATTCGGTTTAACCATATTTTCACCTTCGATCGAATGTAAAATTAACTGACCTCTGGATTGAATTAAGTAATTCGACAACAACATATATATCAAAGATACTAACCACTTTGACAATGAATATTTATTAACATAATTTTTCAGATTTCCCAAGAAATTATGCAATGAAATTCAGTTTCGCACGTATTATACGTGAAACCGAACATTAATCATCTTCAAATAAATCAAGGGAAACCTTTATTGCACCGACAGCAAAAGGGTTTCCCTTGAAATTCAATTTTATAAAGGTTTTCAGAGAAAAAATACTATTTTTTTGAAGATTGGCTGGGAGAATTGGAAGGAGCTGGCGGGACAGCGCTTTCGGGAGGCTTATTTTGAATTCGATCGATCATTCCCTTCAAATCAACCCCGGTCATTGCCTCCAACATCGGAGGAACTTGCGTAACCACATCGATAACTTCCTTGGTGATTTTCGAAGCGCCGACATTATCCGCGCCGTTGCTGATGATAATGATTTTGTCGGTTCTTGAAAGCGGTTCCGCGACTGCGCGTACTATTTCCGGAAGCTTGTCGATAAACATCTGGCTGATAGCCGCATCGGAATAAGATTTCCAGGCTTCGGCCTTTTTCTCCATAGCGTCGGCTTCAGCGAGACCAATGGCGCGTCTCGATTCCGCTTCGGCAAAACCCATTGCTTTAACTCCTTCCGATTGAGCCAATGCTTTGGCTTTCAAAACTTCAGCTTCGGCTAACCCCTTCATTTTCGAGACATCCACAGCCGCCGTTCCTTCCGCTCTTTCAACATCGGCACGCGCCAACCCTCTCATGCGGTTCGATTCGGATTCGCCTTCCGCGGTGGCTTTCAGTTTGAATTGTTCGGCGACCGCCAGAGTTTCCACCTTTTTTCTTTCCGCTTCGGCGGGGCGTTCAACCGTAGCAACAAGCTCATTTTCTCTTCTCTTTATTTCCTGTTGTTGAATTTCGATTTCCTTTTGCTTGGCTATAACGGTTATCTGCAATTCTTCAGCTTTTACCAGTTGGTCGGTCTTAAACTTTTGCAGATCATAAGCCCTGTCGGCCAATGCCTTTTTCTGATTTACGGATGCTTGGTTTTCCGCGGTTCTCATTTGATAATCCCTGTGGGCGTCGGCAACTTGGGTGTCATAAGTAAGTTTTGCCGATTGCGCTTCCTGGTTGGCTTTGGATGAATCTTCCAATGCTTTGCCTTGCGCTTGGGCTTGTCCGACGGCTGCGTCTCTTTGAGCTTCGGCTATTCGCTTCTTTCCGAGAGATTCGAGATATTTTTGATTGTCACGAATTTCTTTAATTGTAAAGGAGACGATAACAAGCCCCATTTTCGCCAAATCGGGCGCGGAAACGTCCTGGACATTAAAAGCAAATGCTTCGCGTTTGTTGATTAAATCTTCAACCACCATATTTCCCAATATGGCTCGGAGATGGCCTTCCAGTGTTTGGTGGGCGATCGACATAATCTCGGATTTCGATTTGCCCAAAAATTGTTCGGCCGCGGTAATGATTGAAAAATCTTCGCTTTTCACCTTAATTTGAGCGACACCATCGACCAATATGGGAACACCAAGTTTGGTCATGACCTCCGGGGTTTGAATCTCAAGAGTCATCAACTCCAGCGATAACCGCTCCGCTTTTTCGATTATCGGCCAGATAAAGGCATTGCCTCCTTTGACGATGCGGAATCCCAATTCGTGTTTATTACCTTGGGGATCAATCATCGTGTTGGCTCTTCCCGATATTATCAAGGCTTCATTGGGGCCGACGGTTTGGATGCGGCTCGAAATGACCAGTAATATTAAAATGACGAATAGCAAAATGCTCAAAACGCCAACTATTACATAAAACAAGTCCATACTTCCTCCTCTTCGATTTGATTCTGAAAAATCATCTTATAGTAGGGAATTCATAAGAGTCAAGGAATGACTCTGGAATATGCAATTAAGTATGTAGGCGGCAAAATAAAACAATAACGGCAAATTACGCGATAAGCTTTCGATTGAAAATCAATCTTATCATGTGATCATGGATTATCTTGAGAGATGCACGGCAAACGATCAATTGAATGGAATCGTCGAATTCCAGGTTTTTCTCACTGAATCGGTTCATTGAATTCAACGGGTTTCACATGCATGACATTTTCGGAAATACTTACTATTTCTACAGTTTCACCTTTTTTCACCGGTTTCGCGCCGCTGATTAATCTAGCCATGTTGGTTTGTCGACTTCCGCCGTGAAGGTAAGTAATTTCACCGATCTTGTCGGGGTCCAAATCGAGAGTCGCTTCAGCTTCGCGACCAATGAGCCTAGATGTTGAGATATTCGAGCTTGTTTGAGTTTTAAGGAAAAGTTTCACTAAAAAGAACGAAAAATAACTGGTGAGAATTACGGAAAGAGCTGCGGAGACCAGGAAACTGACAATATTTACGACGGAGATAGGAATCAAGGGAATCATCCTCAAAACACCCAAGGAGATAAAACCAACTCCGCCGAATAAAGTGGAAAAAGTGGCCAGCATCAGCGGGCTGAAAGGTGAAAGTCCGGCGCTTTGGTTGCCGTCATGACTTCCTACAGAACCGGCATCTCCATGCCCGGCAAAGTCATGACCCCCGACATCCCCGGAAACGCCTATTCCGTCATGTCCGTCAAAACCGCCGGTTCCATGATGATCTGCTCCGAATGCGCCAAGAAGATTCACGATGACGGCATAGCCTACGCCGAAAATCAGGAAACCCAAATATAAATGCACAAGCCCAAATTCTATCATTCTCATCACCCCCCAATGAACTTAGCACAAATCGTGCCCACATTGCTAGACGCCGCTACAAAAGGATTTCGCTAAATATGTGAGTCAATAGCGACGCGCAAGACTAAATCCATGCAAACAATGTCGCACCTGTAAAATCAGGTAGTGTCATAAATTTTCTTCCGTGTCTGCCGTAAAAAAAGTTAAAATATGACACCACCTAAAATCAATGACTACTAAAAATTCGATCGGGCGTGCTGTAGGTTATGTTTGAAAGGCATCCTGAATATGAATTATCTCATGAGAATCATTTTGGCCGGGAATGATTCCGATCACATCGAACCGGCAAAATGTCGAGTCGGACAAATTATTAAGGGCAAAGTATATTTTTGCCATTCGAATCATTTGATTTCGTTTCTTCTTGTTGATCGTTTCCAGCGGAGAGCCGAAAACGACATCTTTTTTCGTGCGCACCTCCACGAATACCAAATAATCCCGGTCACGCGCTACAAGGTCAATCTCTCCGAATTTCGTTGCGTAATTTCGGCAGATGATGGAAAAACCTTTTGAACAAAGATATGATGCCGCCAAGTTTTCGCCCCACTTCCCAAGAATTTGTTTTTCACTAATCATTTTTCATGCTTCCGTCAAGATGATAAACGTGAGCCAAGACTTCAGCCATCGCTTCCCAAAGTTCGGGGGGAATATCAAGGCCGACGGGGATTTTTGCCAGCGACTCGGCAAGCAATTTTTCCTTCCGGGTCGGAATCCGGTGTTTTTTCGCAATTTCGATAATCTTCGCCGCCAAATGGCCGCGACCCGATGCCAGTATCTTGGGTATTTCTCCGGAAGTACCGAAGATATATTTAACCGCCACCGCGATATCTTCGAATTGTATCTTAGTTTCTTTTTTCATCTCAGTTGATTCAAGTGATCAATGAACTCTTCAAGATCAGACCTTTATATCTAGAACAGTGACGGCTGGTTGCTCAATCGGCGCATTTTCCCGAGGCGCTAAAAAGTGGTCTTTTTGAGATATGGGACCGCTTGTCAAACGAACCGATTTCCAGCCCAACGCTCTGAGGGATTCTGAAAGCTTGGTGAAGATTCCATTTAAGAATTCATGACTTTGTGGATTGGTTACGCCGAAATGGGTCCATAGAGAATCTGAAATTCGATGAATGCCGATTTCTAGAGCTCCCAAGCGTGGAGGTTCGACAAGAATGCGTAAACTGAAACTTGGTTTCTGTTCGGTATTCGCCTGAAAAAAAGCTTCGCCTTCAAGAGTGTCGGGAACGTCTTGACCGCTCCAAAAAATCGGCCATTGAAAATACAGTCTGCCTTCTTGATTCACATCAGGCGGAACCGACAAAATCTCTTGAAGAAGAAGATTGGAAGCCAATTCCGTCGGGAATTTATCCGGCCCGCCTTGGCTTTCCAAGCGGAAATCCTTGTTTTCCAATCCCGCAACCAGCTTTGACAGAAGGTTTGAAGCAAGCCAGTCTTTTTTTAACGTTTCATCACTTGTTGATCCCATCTTGGAAAGGATACTTCCCAAGCGAAGTCCGCCGGATACATACTCTTTCAAGACCGATAAGGCTGATTTCGACAGACCGCGAGAGAGCAATAAACCCAAAGCTTCCAGAGTATCCTTATCCGATAAAACTCCCTGGGTCTGCATGATATTTTTTATTTTTTGAAACCATTCCAGAGACGACGGCAGTCCGAATCGTCTCAACATCGCAAGAATCCCGAGATTTTCTTCCGTGACTGATAGGCCCAATTGGGCTACGGCTTTTTCCGGGACGAGTGAAATCAACTGATCCGCACCCTCTCCGACAACGGAAATCGTTGCTTGTCGTCCCTCGACGTTGTCTATGTTTCCGACAAATTGTTTTCCGACTTCGAGTTTTTTTGACGTGACGACCGGTAATCCGTTGACAACGACTAGGCTACCGGAGTCGTCGGAACCGACAACTTCCCCCCGGACCGTTTGGCCTTGAGAGAAAGAATGAAGGCCGGATTCAAAAGAGAGTTTCATTTCCTTTTTTAGACGCCTCGATCAATTTTTTTATGGGTTTAAAAGTTCGGCGATGGATTTCGCATGGTCCGAGGTTTTGCAGGGCCGCTTGATGCAAAGCGGTGCCGTAGCCCATATGACGGCCGAATCCGTAACCAGGGAATTCTGAATCTAGACGTTCCATATGGAGGTCTCTCGATTCTTTGGCGAGAATCGATGCAGCCGCGATCGATGCGCTCTTGGATTCACCCTGAGGAAAGGCCTGATAGGGAAGCGTTAACCATGGCAGCTTGATGAAATCCAGCAAAACGTATTGCGGCTTGGGGAAAAGTGCATCGAAAGCTCTTTTGAACGCCAATCGAGTTCCCTCAAGAATGTTGATCTTGTCGATTTCATCCGCGGAGGCGATTCCGATACCATATCCCACCGCCAAACTCTTGATTTCTTCAAAAAGACGCCGGCGTTTTGCTCGTGAAAGCTTTTTGGAATCATCCAAGCCATCGATTTTACAATTGTCGGGAAGAACGACAAATGCCGCAAAAACCGGCCCAGCCCATGGTCCGCGACCCGCTTCGTCGCCCCCGGCTACGAGAGAGTATCCTTGAGCTCTCGCTTGGTTTTCATAGTGAAAATAGTCGTTTGTTTTCATCATCTGATGGACTCATGGATAATATCGATCATATGGATTCCTTGAATTGAAAATTGACCAAAATCGCGGGAAAGATTTTTCAAGCAGTCGGAGCAACTTGTTATGAATTTATCCGCGCCGGTCGCGAAAAGCTGTGATGTCCGCTCGGCACATATCTTATCGGCGGTCGGAGAAATGAGGGAATCGTGATTGTATCCGCAGCAAACACCGTCGCGATACGATTCTATAAGGTGTTGAGAGAGAACCTTCTTCAATAGTTCGCGCGGTGATTTTTTCCCGGATGGTCCGCGTACCAACAGGCACGGATCTTGGTATGTATATTTCCCTTCGATTCTTCGTTTGGGTTTCCATTGACGAGCTGCTAAGAAAGAATACAAATCCGTGACCTTACCCAGGAGTTTCTCTTCATTCTCCGATAGTTGATAAAGAATTTTTGCGTAGCGAAAACTTTCAAGGCATCGCGGGCAGGCAACGACCAACGTTTCGATATTTTGAGACAACAATTGCCGGAACAGCGATTGCATGAGAATCTGATGCAATCGCAAATCCGCGATGTCAAGGGCCGCGCTGCCGCAACAACCTTGGTTGTGAACACTCAAGTTTTTTATATCAAGATAGTCTAGAATTGCTTTTGCTTTTTCAGTAAGAGACGGATCGGTTCTCTCTCCGCATTCGGGTAAAAAGACGATGGTTTCCGACTTTTTCAAAATCGTGTTCTCATCGGCGTGGACATTCGAGTTCGATTTCTCGGTCAAGTCGTCGGTCAATATTTCCCTGATCAAGGGGAAACCCACATCATGAGCGAATTGATCGTCGAACAACGAGCGGGCCGCGATTTCGGTAAGGCGAATAGGTGCATATAAAGGCGTCGGCAGTTCGAATAAGGATTTTCCCGACAGTCGCCAATTCCCGAGGAGCTTGACTAAAAGCGTGTCGATACCGTTGGGGCAGAAGGAGCGGCAACTTTTGCAATTGACGCAATTCGCTAAAACCCGTAGCGCATCACGGCTTGAAAGAGTTCGGCCTTTTTCAGCGGCTTGCAATAAAGCGATTTTTCCGCGCATTCCGGACTCTTCCCTCGGATCATGCCGAAACGTAGGACAGGCTGCGTGACAATTCCCACACTTCACGCACGATAGAATTTCTTTCTTGAGGATTTCCTCCAGCTCGCTTGCCGACTTTAGAAACACCCTATACCTCTTTTAATCAAGATTCTACCTTTCATCCGTTGCAATTTATCTTAGAGCCTGTTAGAAAATAACCGGATCGTCTGGTTGTTTTCTTACTACAGGCTCTTATGGCCGGAAATCCCAGAAATTCTTTGCCGACAAGGCCTTAATGCATTTGCCGAAGCCGCCGGCAGTAAAGCCTTGTCCTAATACAAACATCCATCCAAATCTGCAACTCATATTTCTTGCGGTTACCTTCATCGCTCCGTTGGTGGTATTTTATCGAATTTTTCTTTTGTTGTGAGCATCAAAAAAAGTCCTTGGACTCATTATCTTCAATTTCATTATTCCGGGTAATTCCAATAAATCATTATCTCCGGCAACCAAATACTTTGCTTTGTCGGAAATTAAGGACTAGACAAACCAATTCCTTAATATTTCTTATACTTGGATCAAAGCTTGTTACCCAAGTATTTCGATACCCCGTCTGCCCCTTTTCATTTATCAACTCATAGGAAAGAAATTGAGCGGTTCCGGATATCCTCCAGAATCGGATGTTATTCCAAAACTGTCATCAAACCCAAGAACTTGACCATAGGATCGAAATCTTTGTCATCATGCAACAATGGTATCTTATAATGAATGCAAGAAGTCCCAATGATGACATCTATCGTCTTCCGAACGGTAATGCCATTTTTTCTGAGGATCCTGTAGTTAATCGCGCTTTCCAAAGCCAGTGCCTGCCCGCCCATTGCCATGAAGGGAAGCCCCAAAAGTAGGTCCTTCGCGATTCCAAACTCTTTGTCGCTATTGAATCCTTGAAGAACCTCAGTCAGAATTAGATCTCCAACTAAAACTGGGATACTACCGAGGGAAGCATCCAGCAGGTTTGTTGGGCGTGTTTTCTTCCCGTTGAAATAATCAATCCAGACCGAGGAATCAACGAGTATCATTTGTCAGACCGCATCTTCTCAAGATCCCCGCTCCAGTTGAGTTTCCCTCTAAACTCCTTTATCCTCTCCTGGTTTTTCATTAGAATCAACAATTTCAAGCCCTCTTCGATGGCGCTTTTCTTGGTCTTTTTTTGGGAAACCTTGAGGGCAGATTCCATCAGATCATCATCAATCACAACATTGGTTCTCACTTTATCCCTCCATGTGTATGAACTACTCAAGTTATACACAAACGAGGACCGTTTGTAAAGTAATGAGAATTTCCTGGATTCCATGTCCGAATGGCCTTGTTATCATGAGGTTTTCAAAAAGCGCCCGCATATAAATCCCCATATGCGCTAACTTAATTCTTGTTTTGCTCATCAGCTTTGTCTTTCATCCTTCAGGCGATATTGGACTCGATGCACAATCTATCTTTTCCTAGTTATGCAGGCTTAAAATCCTCAATGCCTTAATACAACATTTTTTCCGGGTTGAGAATTTGATTGGGGTCGAAAATACGTTTTACGGACCGCATTAATTCGTAGCTGACTGGATCGATATTTCGCGGAAGGAAGCGACGCTTGGTAATGCCGATACCGTGTTCGCCGGAAATCGCACCGTCAAATCCGTTGACAAGTTCGAAAATTTTACCGATGGCGGCTTCGACTCTTTCTTCATCGCGCGGATTGTTCCCGTCATACATTATGTTGACGTGAATGTTGCCATCTCCGATGTGCCCAAAATTTATCAAGTTCAGGGAATGTTTTTCCGCGATTTGGCGCAAACCCCTTATTGCGGCGGGAATACTCTTCCGGGGCACCGCGATATCTTCATTGGCTTTCTTATTTCCGAATGCCCGCAAGGCCGGGCTGGTTTTTCTCCTGATTTCCCAGAGGACATCCTGTTCTTGGCGTTCAATCGCAACTCTAATTTCTTGCGCGGACACGGACAGGCATTCTTCCGTTTTTCTACGTAAGCTCGGCATTTCGTCGTGCCGTCCGTCGATTTCGATCAGAAGTAATGCTTGATAATTCAACGGAAGACCGAATTTTGAATGTGCTTCAACCGCTCTAATCGCGAATTCATCCATAAACTCGACGCAAGACGGCGATATACCCTTATGCAGCAAGAGATTCACCATTTCGGTAGCCGTATTGAAATCGTTGAAGAATGCCGTAAAAAGCATTTTTGTTTCAGGCTTCGGAACCAACCTGAGAAGAAACTCGTGAAAAACACCCAAGGTTCCTTCGCTGCCTACCGCCAAATTTTTCAAATCGTAACCAGCCCTGTTTTTAATGACAGGCTTACCGAAGGTGAAAGGTTTTCCATCGCCGGTAAAACCTTTGATTTCCATGACGTAATCGCGCGTGACGCCATATTTGAGACATCTAGGGCCGCCGGCGTTCTCCGCAACGTTTCCGCCCAAAGTACAAGTTTTCAGTGAAGCCGGATCGGGGGGATAAAACAACCCTTTTTGCTCGACCGTTTCCTGCAATGCTAGGGTTATCAAACCGGGTTGTACTCTAACGCACATGCTTGCTTCATCAATATCCAAAATGCGGTTCATCGAGAGAAGATCGATGACAACGCCGCCGGATGCGGGAAGAGAGCCTCCGGAAAAGCCCGTGCCGGCGCCTCGAGGAATCACAGCCGTTTTTGTTTCATTCGCGGCCAAAACGATTGACCTTATATCTTCGGGGCTTCGGGGTCTGACAACCGCGCTTGGGAAGTAAAATTCATTGGTGGCATCGTAAGAGTATAACGTTGTAGAAACATCATCGGATCTTACTAAATCGCGGTCGATTCGTGAAAGAAAATTTTCTATATCAGATGGTTGTTTTGTCATATAAAGTTTTTAATTCCTTACCATAAGAATAGCTGCTTAATTATTGGATAAGTTGATGATTGACGATATTTGGGCTTAGAGCCTGTAAGAAAATAACCGGATCGTCTGGTTGTTTTCTTACAGGCTCTTATGGCCGTAAATCTCAGAAATTCGGTATACTTATTTGCCGACAAGGCCTTAATCATGATTTTTTATTTTTATGCCTAGCCGTTGACTTTGATTGAGAATGAAATCGGCGATGTCGTTTATTACTCCTTCAGCTACATTTCCCGGCTTCAAATATTCTTCAGGGGAACAAGGTCCTTCCCCCCGCATGAAGAGATGATTTAGAAGCGGATAGCTTACGAGCTTCACATCCGTGCGTGAGCCCACCGCCGTTTTCCAGTTGTTGAAATCCTTCATCGTGACTTGATAATCTCTTTCTCCCTGCATGATAATCATTGGTTTCGCTATTTTCTTGACAGCTTCAGTCGGCTTGAATTCCCGCAAATCCAGCCAATATCCGGGTAATGCTCCCATGAGCCATGGAGCCGTGGCGTTTTTATCGGCGAGCGTCAAATTCTTGATTGCTTTTGCTTCAGATCGTACTGCTGCTATTTCTTTGGTATTTTCTTCGGATGTCGATTCATCAAGAGAAGACAAATAGACTATTTGGTCTACTACTATATCTTCCAGGGGCCTTGTTCCGCCGGCCATTACAATGAAACCCGCGATTCTTTGGTCGGCTGTGGCGATTCTGGAAATCATCATTCCGCCTAAACTGTGACCGAGGACGAAGATTCTCTTCGGATCGATTCCAGGGGTTTTGGCAAGCAATGAAACGGCGTTAACCGCGTCATCGACTACTTCTTCTTTCACGGTGAAACGTGGGGAATTTTCAAGCATTTTGTTTTTCCAGGTAAAAGTGCGTTTATCGTAGCGTAAGACGCCTATCCCTTTTGTGGCAAGGCCTTGAGCGATGTCCCTAAAAGGTTTGTTTGGTCCGAGCGATTCGTTGCGATCGTTGGCTCCGGAACCATGCACGAGAACCAATCCCGGGAATGACCCCGATCCGATCGGAGTGGTCAACAATCCCGGAAGTTTCCAACTCCCTGTTCCAACCTCGACCGCGGCTTCTCGAAATCTTTCAGGAATGGCGTAAGCGGGAGGTTTGCTTTTCTCTTTTACTTCAGGCGGAAGAAAAAAAAGGCCGGAGATTTTCTTATTCCGATCGAAAACAACTTTTGTATCGATCTCTCCTCGCTCAAACCTGCATTTCACGAACACCGCGTCATATTCATCGATCTTTTGAATTCGATCCATTCCCTTGAATTTCAATCTGCCGATTTTTTCCACGAGGGAATCCCATACTTCCTTCAACTTATCGGGGGGAAGAGTTTTCTTCATTGTTTCATCGAACAGCTTGAACGGAGAGGTAAAATCTTGATTATTCATGAATTCAACAAACTGTTCGGCGACGATTGAAATTTCTTCCGCGCCGAGTGCGTGCGATGAAAAGATCGTTCCCAAAAACGACAACATCAGCAGACAAAAAATCTTTTTCACATTTTTCTCCAATCGACTTTCATCTTTCTTCAAAAACCGGTCGGGCTTTTTCGCGTAGTGGCCTTGTTTTCCAGCGCCTGTGCAGCCAGAACCATTGATCGGGTCTTTTTCTTATCCAACTTTCGAGAATGTCGGTGTATGCTTGAGTCATCAATTGAGCTCCATCGACTTTAGTCGCGTAGTTTTCGGGATAAATCGGTGGATGGACCTCGAATATGTGAGGAAAATACGGCATTCGGTGAGCCGCAACCGGAACGATCGGCACGCCGGTTTTGATGGCGATCTGGGCCGGGCCGACCGGAGTCGAAGCAAGGTTGTCGAAAAAATCGACGAAAATGCCTTTGTCGCCCGAATCTTGGTCGCTCATCAATGCCAGGCAATGCCCTTCCCTTAGAGCTCGTAATATTTCCCGAATTCCGTATCCGGAATCGGTTGTTTTTGCCCCATGGGCGTTGCGCATTTTTTCCATCCAGTCATCTACAAGTTTGTTGCTTTGACGTCTGACGACTATGGTTACTTCAAATCCGTTCAATGCAAGCCAGGGCGGAATGAATTCCCAAACACCGTAATGCCCGGAGATGATTATAGCACCGCGTTTTCCGGCAATTGCTTCCGACAAGTAATGTAGTCCTTCCGGGCGTAGACGATCGTTCATTTCCTGGGCGGTAAGAAATGGGATAGTTGCCATCTCAATGGAATTCTCAATAAAAGAGATGTAGATTTTTCTTCCCAACTTTATCGCTTCTTCCCGAGTGAGTGCTAAACGTTGCTGCAGGATCTCCACCACGTATTGCCAACGAATTCTCATTCCGTCGATTACAACGGCGGCAAGAATCGATGCGAGCTTGTGTCTTTGTCGGAAATCGAATTTAACCGCCAGGCGCGCGGTCTTATCGAGTAAAAAGCGCTGAAGGAAATGAAATGGATTCATGAGGGTCATTATAAAGGTTTCCCCTGGAGGTGTCGTTTAATTCGACGAAGAAACAGGGCAAACGATATCAAAAAGCTGGATTTCATGACAACGGCATCCCTGGGGCAGACCTCCATGCAGCAAAAGCAGGAAATGCAGGTTCGACGATTGAAGAGGGCTCCGATTTCCCCAACCTTTATGGCTTCGGCGGGGCAAATTTTTGCGCAAGCGCCGCATTTTATACATAGATCGTGTTTCAAACACGGTCTTATCCATATGAAATTCTTGAGTAAATTGATGAGAAAATCGGGTATCTTGACGACGAAATGAGCTTCCGGAACTCGAAAGTCCTTGAATCTAAGATCGTCCAGCGAGACACCTTTTACTTCAACTTCGCTCAGATCGCGAGGTCCGAAATTAATATTTTCACCGTGAATCAATGTTGGAATTTTTCGCGGATCAAGCCCGACAACGGCGCATAAACCCAAATCGACCGCAACCGGATGGGTTGAGGCTAAGAGACAATTTGTCTTGATTGCTCGGCCCGCGGCGGGGCCTTGCCCATCCATGCCTTCGATTCCATCCATTATCGTCAAACCGGTAGGAAGAGCCGCGGCAATTTCGGTCATGAGATTGCCGAAAATTATCGGTTTTGGAAATTTCATGTGCAATTGGGCCTTTTGCACGCCGGGAAGCAAGCCGAAATGATTCTTCACGGCTCCGGAAATAACCGTAAGATTATGCGTTTTCAATTTGGGTAGATTTATCACCAGATCGACTTTGAAAAACAGTTCGGTCGCATAGAATGTAGTGGTACGATTGTCAGATTTTATGGTAACATTTCTCGTAGGCTCCTTTTCAAAAGCGACCATTTTAGCTCCGGAATCTTCGGCGGCTTGAAGAAAACCGGTTTTGTCCCAATAGTTTTCTATATCGCCAAGCGACATCGGAGGGCTGTCGCCTATGAAAACTTCGGCACCGAGTTTTCGGCACTCGGATGCTACGGCACCGACGACGGCGGGGTGGGTTGTCGCGGCCGCTTCAGGGCTTTTCGCGGTCAGCATGTTGGGTTTCAAGAGAACTTTTTGCCCGGGTTTGACGAAAGTTTTTAACCCTCCGAAAGGTTCAAGTAGTTCGGAAAGCGCTCGATCGATCGATTCATGAGAATAATCGGCGCATCGGACTACTGAAAGAGTAACGGAGGGAGATCGATTCATCGTCGCCGCCTTTTCGTCATCGATAATATTATTCGCTGTATTTCCCGCCGCTTGAGGGGGTAATAATCGGAAAAGACGGCGGTTGCGGGGAAAACTTCTTCCAATCACTCTCGTCGGGCGGTTGCATTTCCGGTGGAACCGTGGGTCCCCAGCCGGGTTGCGGTTCAAAGGGGCCGACCGATATCATTTGGGGAATCGGAGCAATGAGAATCGGTTGAACTTGCCGCGGCCAAGGTTGAACTTCGAGGCCTTCTTCCCGTTCGATTATGAAGCATTGATTGAGATAAAGCGTTTTGACCAAGATCTGGCAAAAAGGGATATCGCGAAATGTGGCATATACGGGAAAATGGAGATCCCTGGGAAATTGTATGGGAACTTTTCCGCCCAGGGCGATTTGCTTCATGACGAACTGAACATCTGATCCGCGCGCCAGAAGCGTTCCGGGTTTTGATAATCCCGGGTAGCGGATTGTCAGCGTTTGAGGGTCAAACTGCTTTAGCCTTGCAATTACGTTTGTCCAATTTTCGGCCGCCGGATGGACCGGAAGCACCAATAAAATCGGCCCGACGAAAGCAAAACGATGGTGGGAAGGTAAGGCTTTTAAGAGCATCCCTTCGAGGGAATCCGCGTGATGGGCTGGAACCACGGGGCCACCGGCTTGGTAATGCATGACCGCATTGAAACCGAAACCGAGCGTTAGAATTTCCAGCGTTTCCCATAATGCCAGGGGTTGTCCGACGAACGACCAAAAACGATGAAATCTTGCCGGTTTTGAGGACAATACTTTCATTTCAACGAAATCGCGGGTCGAGGTTTTGCGAAAGAGAACGGATTCTCGTCGAATTTCTTCCACCGTCCATTCCGAATCGATATGCATGCCCGGGACGACATGGAACCTCTGACCTTGATGGTAAATCCAAGCGCGTTTTTCCTTGGCACCGTATAAAATCGCCCGTACGCTTGGTTCTCCGGTTTGCGATTGCCGGTAATCGGCAAACAGGGAATCTGCGATCCATAACCTGAAACAGAAAACCAAGACAAAAATCATCTTGAACCTTTTCAGGTCGATGCGTATCTTCAAATCAAGTTTTCCTGAACCAATTTCTGATGGATCAATACAGCATTCGTGGCGGCGCCTCTTCGAAGATTGTCGGCGACTACCCACATGTTGATTCCGAATTTGATGCTGGAATCGACGCGTATGCGGCCGACGAAGACTTCATCACGATCTTGACAAGTCAACGGCATCGGATAGACGTTTTTTTGCGGGTCATCCTGGACGATGATGCCGGGGCTCTTTGCCAGCAAATCACGAATTTGTATAATGTCGATTGCATGCGACAGCTCCAGGTTGACCACTTCACTGTGACAAAACACGACCGGCACGCGCACGGTTGTGGGGCAAACCGGAATCGGGGATTCCATGATTTTATGCGTTTCCCTGATCATTTTTTCTTCTTCACGACACATGCCCGATTCCAAAAAGGGTTCGATGTGAGGGAACAGATTGAAGCCGATCGGATGCGGATATATGCTTGGAGCCGGTTTTTTGCCTTCAAGCATCGCCCGGCTTTGTTCCTTCAGTGCCGCGATCGCTTCCAAACCGGTTCCCGAAACCGATTGATAACTTGTTACGACGATTCGCTTTATCGGGTTGATTCGATGAATAGGCGCGATCGCCACCAACATTTGAATCGTCGAACAGTTCGGATTGGCAATCAAACCCTTGTGGTTTTTCAATGCATGAGAATTAACTTCCGGGATGATTAAAGGGACGCCTTCGTCCATGCGAAAAGCATTGCTGTTGTCGATTACGACGGCACCTGCTTTCACAGCCTCCGGACAATATTTCCGGCTGATGTCGGCTCCGGCGGAAAAAAAGACGACATCCAAGCCTTTAAAATCAGCCTCTTCTAAAAACTCTACGTCGATCGATTCTCGATTGAAAGGTAATTTTAGACCTTTACTGCGTTCGGAAGCGAAAAGTCTAAGTTTTTTAAAAGTCAATCCGCGCTCTTCCAAAACGTTGAGGATTTTTCTTCCTACTGCTCCGGTGGCGCCGACAATGCCGAAGCATATGTTTTTCTTCATGGCTCATTGGCTCCTTCATCATTATTAGATGTATTTTCGTCGCTTTTTTCGTTTTTCGTTTCCCGATAAAACGAACCGACGAATGACGGTCGATGGAACTGCTTGGGAATTTTACCCGTCGCGGAGCCGACAATAGCTTCTTCCCGAGTTGGCGGCGCAATCACGGCGGGTGTTTCGGACAGGCTTTGCGGAGTCATTGGATAGACTATCTTTTTGAGGTCCGAGATTCTCTTTTGTTTTTGCACGGATAAACCTTCAAGCGCCTTGGATGAAAGATCTATCGTTCCGCCGGTGGATGTATTCGATGCCAGCAACGAACATAACTCCTGCATTGCGGTTAATCTGGCGTTTTCCGCCTGCAACATTTTCTCGATCACGTTGCGGCGCTCGCCTTGAGGCAAGGCGGCGCAATCGGATGCAATTTGCATCAATCTTGTCAGCTCATTTTTCACGCGCGATATTTCAATGGTTTCCGTTTGTCGAGTTCCGGAGGCGGTATTCGAAATAACCGTCCTGACGCTCTTTTTTCGCAACTCGGCGAAATTGGGCAACCGGGGACGTACGAATGTAAATCGGCTTTTCACCTGAGGCCCTTGTGGAGAATTGATCTTGCCTTTGGTATCCGGATCGGATGGCTCGGCGGGATCATTGAACGCCTTGGCGCTATCTTCAGTGCCGCCATTCTTTGCGTCACCGCCCTGAGCCTGATCCATCCATGACGGAAACGGCACGGCTTTTAACGGCGGCAAATCAGGTTCTTGAGCTGAAATCGAGGGATGACAACAAATAAAAACGGATACTAAAGCCGCCAACAAGACAAAGTTGATGTCGATTATTTTGCGAATAATTTTCATAACGAAACCAAATAATATGCCGGATTAAGGTACCATGAAAAAATTCCGGAAGAAAGTCCTTGAAATAAAAAATCAGTGCTCATTTGATACGGCTATATCGTCCAGGGATGGCGTAGATACCCAAAATGCGCCCGGATGGCGTGCTTTTTCGGTATCTACGTCGTTTGCGAATGATATGTTCCCACTTGCTTGTCGTTGTTAATCTAAGCTAAACTTAGGATGATGAATTTGTCGGCAGCTTCTCCGAAAACCGTCCGCCTTCGCTTCAAGAATCCCCGGTATGAGCGTATCGTTCGCATCAATACCGAATCCATAGCAAAAAAAATGGGATTTTCCGAGGATCAGGTATTTGATATAACACTGGCCGTTGAGGAGGCTTATGCGAACGCCATCGAACACAGCGGTTGTTGTCCAAGCGAGTTGGAGTTGGAAATCCTTTATCAGCTTTTTCCCGATCGCATGGAGATTTCGATTCAGGATTCCGGCTGCGGGTTCGACGGCAACAACTCAAGATCGTTTCCCGCCGAGGCAGACCTTTCATCCGATAGAGGGAGGGGGTTGGGGCTAATAAAAAGTTTATCCGATCATGCTGAGATACTTTCCGCTCCTGGAGCCGGCACTCTCATCAGAATAACGAAATTTTTGCGAAAACCGGGTATTGGAAAAAGAAGCAAAATCGCTTGATTCTTTGCTTTTCATAAAACAATGACGATATCTGCGGAATCCTAAGGCCTTGTTAATAAATAACTGTAACAAATTTCGTTCATCGACCAGCCATAAGAGCCTGTAAGAAAACAATTATTTGTAATGGTTATTTTCTTACAGGCTCTAATCGAATATTCTCAGTTTTTCGATGGCTTGTCGCAAGACGATTTTAACGTCCGAGTTGACTTCATCTTGGAGCGCGCTTTCCAAGTTAGGTAGAGCCGCCCATGCGGAGCCGCCCATTTCACCAAGAGCGTGCGCGGAGGCTTCCCTGACCAACGGGTCGATTTCCAGCAGGCCGTTTTCAAGCGATTCAATGGCCTCTTCACCCATTTGCACAAGAATATTCGAAACGATCCAGCGAACCGATTTCGTTGTCGTTCCCAGTGCTTGAAATAAAGTCGGAATTGCTGAAACGCCGATTTGAACGAGTGCCTTGCTGGCCAAATAAGCGGTACCTGCATTTCCTTCCATTAAAATGGAAAGGAGCCCGGGAGCGGCCGGTTGTCCTATTTTTACCAGAATTGCCGCTGCCCAACATCGGTTTCCGATCTCTTTGTCGCGCATGGTGATGATCAATTCGGGAACCGCATCGGGGCCGAATCTCGTCAATGCATCTCCGCCTTGTTCTTGGGGTGTTTTTCCGGATTTTATTTGTTCTATCAACGTTGGAACGACTATCGGGCCGATTTGCTCAAGAATATCTATGACTGAAAATCTAACCTCGAAATCATCACATTCCAGCTTGGGAATAAGCTTTGATACCGCCGGTTTCCCGATTTGCACCAGAATCGATGCAGCGGCTCGGCGCAACAGTTTGTCTCTCAAAGCTTCCACCAAAGGATCAACCGCGGGTTCTCCCAGTTGCTCGAATGCCAGGGCGACGAATCTACGGATGAAAGCGTCTCGGTCACCCAGCAATTTCATCAAAATCGGAATCGCGGGAATACCCAACCTTACCAGTGTCGTCACTATCGTGCGGCGAAGCAAATCATCATCAATGGAAAGTTTTGTTTCCAAAGCCCGTAGGATGTCTTCCGAATTCTTTTTTAGTCTGCCGGTTATGATTGCCGCCGCTCTGACCACAACCGAATCGGAGTCTTTCAACGCCAGGTTCAAAATATCTCCGACTTCGTACCCCGATTCCGCCCAAGCAGGCAATTCAAATATCGCCATTTCACGCAATCGCGGAAGAGGTGAGTGAACCGACTCCAAAAAAGATTCCCAACTGGTTTGGGAAGGTTGCTCGACTATATTTTGATCATTCACTGGTTTTCCGACCGAAGGGGTTACTTTGACTTCTCAGTCAAAGCTTGTTCAACTGAAGCTACGATCTTGAAGAATTTGTGAAAACTGATTAATTTGAATATTTTTACTATATTTTCGTTGCACGCGGCAAGGATTATACTGCCGCTCTTTTCCTTAAGAGTTCGATTAATTCTGACTATGGCTCCAATGCCGGAACTGTCGATGTAGCCGACGGCTCCAAAATCAAGAATAAAATTGAAATTCCCGCGATTGATTTGCTCCATTAGCGTTTGATCCAGTTCCTCGGAATTGGCTTTATCTATATCTTCTTTTGGAGAAGCTATTATAAATCCGTTTTTCGATTCAAATTCTATATTCACTTCACGATCTCCTTCAAATGAAACCTTGTTCGCCGACTTCAAGCAATCTTTCATTGTAGCGATGTTATCAAACCCCGCTTGAATCGTCCAGTTTTTTCTGACGTAGATACTGCGCAGTTGATTTCTGAAAGGCATCTTGGAATAACATAGTATGGCCTGATATTCATGAAAAATTATTGCTTGAAAAGCAAAGGATTTTGTGTTATGATATATTTTCTGTCAATGCGATTTGGTGGAAATTTAATTAAATTTAGTATAATAGAGGTTTCGATGAAAAAGATTTGTCGGTCCTGGGTCATAGCATCATTGATCACCATTTTTCCCCTCCCGCCGCTTTACTCTCAAACTCTTGAGAATTTAAACCGTGGTTATATCGCTGAGGTTCAAGCCAACTTCCAGATGTTTTCTCACAAATTCGGTTTGGTAACCACGATTGATAGTCTTCTTGATTGTTCATCTTCAGATCGAATAGAGACAGCTTTGATCGGTCTCAATGAAGTTCCTCTGTGGGTCGTTGAAATGTGGGCTAAAAATGTTCCGGATGCTGAAGAGGTAAGCATTTCAAGATATCGAATGGCTCTGGACCCCAAAAATGCCGACAGCCGAACTGATTTCTATCGTTTTCGATCCTATAACATGCGTGAACAAGTCGTCGAGGCTCTCTTGCAGGATGGTCCAAAAGACAAAAAAGCTGTTTTGATTTGTACTTTCGTCAACGGTGATCCGTCGGGGCAATTCAAAGGACTGGCCAATGTCCTCGAAGACTTGTTGGGAGTAATCGAAGAAGGGCAGATTACCGGCAAATTATTTAAATTCGAAGATGTTCCCCATAAAGTGGCCGATCTTTGGGTGAAATATAACCATTCTTCATGTGATACAAAGGATGTATCAGTTGAAAATTTCGTCGCGAATCACTCGGGCGGTGATGACATTTATTGGCGTCTTTCTTATCGAAATTCGAGCGGCGGTTTGGAGCAAACGATTCTGATTTTTAATGGAAATCTTGTTTACAACAATATCAACGGGCAAATTGACGCCGATTAATTCAGTTAATTGACGACCGGGGTTCAAGAAAGAACTCCGGTCGTTGTTTTTTACGGCATATTTGCTAGAAATTGGAAACGGAGTATATTCTATTTTCGTAATTTTTCAGAGAGGCACGAAATGGATAAAACCCTGAAAAAACTGACTGCTGAAATAATAGAATCGATTACCGACCGAAAGAGCCAAGTTCAACATTTTGACGGTAGTCCTCTACCCGATAAAATCGAGATTTACAAATTAATTGAAGATGCCCTTGTTGTACTGTTTCCGGGTTATTTCGGTGATTCGCAATTTTCGTTTGAAACCATCGAGTTGCAATTGGGATTTCGCGTGGCGTCATTGTATGAGCGCTTAAAAGCTCAAATATTTCGCGAGGCTCAGCATTCATGCAAGTTGCCTAATCCGTTATGTAAAAATTGCCGCAATTATGCCGTTTTTGTTACGAATCAAGTGATGGCGGAGATTCCGAAGCTGCGGAATCTTTTGGAAACGGATGTTAAAGCGGCTTTTAAGAACGATCCGGCTGCATCGAGTTATGATGAAATCATATTCAGCTATCCGGGCTTGGAAGCCGTCGCCGTATACCGCATGGCGAATCTGCTGCGAAAACAAGGAATGATATTGATTCCGCGAATAATGACGGAATGGGCTCATTCCAGGACCGGAATCGATATTCATCCTGGAGCCGTCATCGGAGAAAGTTTCTTTATCGATCACGGAACCGGCGTGGTAATAGGCGAAACAACCCGGATCGGTAGCGAAGTCACTATTTATCAGGGCGTCACTCTCGGAGCTTTGAATTTCCCCAGGGATGCTCAAGGAAAAATCATTCGCGGAGCAAAAAGACATCCGACAATTGAAGACGGTGTTGTTATCTACGCCGGTGCTACAATCCTAGGTGGTGATACGACGGTCGGCAAGAATTCCGTAATCGGAGGAAACGTTTGGTTAACGGAATCGGTACCTCCATACTCACGGGTTTCCATGCAAAAACTTGATCTGAAAATAACCGTACGTAGCGGAAAAGGTTGAACGACAGTGCCTTGAAGCGTTTTTCACGGCCTGAAAAAAATCGATAATCCGTGAAGAAGGAAAGGAAAAAAATGATACATGATTCTATTCTCTCCAGCATTGGGCACACTCCCATTATAAAAATCAATCGATTAACTCAAGGTTTCAATGTCGAAATCCTCGCGAAAATTGAATTTTTTAATCCGGGCGGTTCGGTGAAAGATCGTATCGCCTTGGCAATGATTGAAGATGCCGAACAAAAAGGTCTTTTGCAGCCCAACTCATTGATTGTCGAACCGACTTCCGGAAATACCGGCATCGGATTGGCAATGGTTGCGGCATCCAGAGGATATCGCCTTCTTCTTACCATGCCTGAAACGATGAGCATCGAACGCAGAAAAATTCTGGCGGCTTATGGAGCGCAAATCGTTCTGACCCCGGGTGTCGAGGGAATGAAGGGTGCCGTCAACAGAAGCCGGGAAATTCTCTCTGAAAATCCTGGAGCGTTTTCCCCTTCTCAATTTGATAATCCGGCAAATCCGAGCATTCACGAAAAAACGACGGCTCGAGAAATCATTGCCGATCTTGCCGGAAAAACAATAGATGCCGCCGTATTCGGTGTGGGAACGGGGGGCACCATTACGGGGGTGGCTCGCGCCCTGAAAAAGGAAAATATCGCCGCAAAAATAATCGCGATTGAACCGACTAATTCGCCTATGCTTTCCAAGGGAACAGCGGGCCCCCATAAAATCCAGGGAATCGGTGCCGGTTTCATTCCTTCAATTCTCGATCGTAAATTGATTGATGAAATATTGACGGTGACCAATGAGGAAGCCATGATGACGGCTAGAAACCTGGCTCGACAAGAGGGCCTATTAGTTGGGGTCAGCGCTGGAGCAGCCATGGCCGGCTGTTTGCAATTGGCAAAACGATGCGCTCCCAACGACAAAAAGCTTACGCTTCTGACACTATTTCCCGACTCGGGAGAAAGGTATCTTTCCACTGAATTATATGCTTATTGAGTCCTGCCTTTCGAAAACTCATCAAGCTCGGCGGATTACGGCGCCGGCACCAATCAGCCCTATATTGTCCACGGATGGCATAGATACCCGAAATACGCCTGGATGGCGTGCTTTTTTGGGTATCCGAAAACCGGCTTTTATTTTGCAGCTATCAATAAGTATGGTTTTCCCTAAATAAAAGGAGAATATTTCCCGAAAAACTATAATACCGGAATTTTTTCGTAGAGGTCGGCGATGTTTTCCTATGCTTTGGCAAAAGGCGGAAGGCAAAAAAATAATAGATCAAGTGTTAATTGGGTGTTTGTGTTGCTTCTGCTTTCTTTTTTTGGAGCAGGTTGCCGTCAAAATCCACCTGCCGAAAGCCGATTTTATGAAAATGAATCTCGTCCAGTTCCTAAGCTTATGATCGAAACACCGATCCGTGATAAATATCCCTGGGAAGGGAAAAAAAGCTCCATTGATACTCTACCTGAGCGGCTGACCGATACTCAAAAGAAATTGAATTCCGAAACCGAACTTCTCGATAAAATTATTCACGGAAAGCGCTTAACGAAAGAATGAGATCCCTGGACATGGGGTGGACTTTTTTAACGTGCCTTTAAAATCGACGATATTTTTTAAACAAAATGCCTATCCCGTAATTATTTGCTTGGTTCTTCTCATTTCGGGCACGGTTTTTTCTCAGGATGTCTCTCCTGAAGTTCCGGTCGTTTCTCCGACCGAAGTTGCTACAGATACCGCTCAACCGTCTACGGAAAATCCGACCGACAATGCCGCAGCGCCTTCATCACAGCCGCAGGCGGAGCCTGCCGATAACGCGATTGCACCGTCTTCGGAGGAAGCCGACAAGCTTGCCGACCAAGCCGCGGGGTTGATCGGTCAGGGAAAATTCGCGGAAGCTGTCGAATTAGTGGGGCAGAACAAAGATGCATTGGCTTCTTCAACACGTTTGCTTGAACGTTATATCGAGGCGTTGATCGGAGTAAGTAAGCCGAATTGGGTTGAGGTCGAGGGAATGGCGAACAACTTGCTCGAAAGCTCTCCGAATCACCCGTTGGCGAAATTCGCCTTGGGCCTTTCCTGGTCTGAAAAAAAGAAGAGCGATCTTGCCAAGGCGCTCAAATACCTGGCAGAAGCAAAAAATTCCCCCAAACCTCCACCCGGTATCCAAATGATTTATTGGAAAGTATGGGTAAAGAAAAATTGGGCGATTCTTGTCGGCGCTGTTGCTGCCATTGTGGTGGTTATTACGAAACTCAGGCAAAAAAGGAAAACCGCCAAGGCTCTTAAAGAGTTGGAGACCGCTTCGGGGCAAACGACGGCTCAAGATGCTTCAGTAGCCTCTCCGCCGATAGCTCAAAAAGCCGATATTGTACCTGAGGGCTTGGTTAAATCATCAAGCGGAAAAGCCGACGGTTCCGATAAGAAACCGGAGATAAAACCGCCGGTGCCTGTATCGGCGAAAATTGATGCAGCCAAAACCTTGCCGGGACGTCCGGTTGCCGTTGAACCGGCAGCGGCTCAGGGAATTTCCTTGGTCGACAAATCCGCCAAATCCGCCGAATCGGTGGAGAATAAGCCGACGACGGTAAAACCGAAGGCTTCAATAAAACCTTTGGAGACAAAAGAGATTTCCATTGAAAAACAAGTTGTTGCGGCTGGTGATAAAAAAGATGTCCGAAATACGAGCGAGCTGAAGAATATAATTGATAATCCGTTGGAAGATCTTGATCTTGCCGCCGTTGCCAAGTTTCAATCCATGGTTGAAGCTCCACGTAAACCTAAAATACCTGCCGGAACGGATATTGAAGCCGTCTGGGAAAGATTGACAAAACAAGCGTTGGATCAACAAATTCCGCTCGATTACGATGAATTGAAGGAATCCGCGCCCGGCACCCGAACACGAAATTCCTCCGCTTTCGCGAAATCATCGGATGAAGCAAATTCAGGATCGACTCGTTCCGATCCTCCGAAAACAAAGTTTTATGCTGAAGATGCGAACATTGATGCAATCAAGAAATGTGATGGTGGTGTCGAACGGTCAAAGGATTCGTTGCTTCCCGATCCGGTCGATATTCCAATGGATTTCAACGTGACGCTTGATCTTTCCGAGGATGCGTTGAAAGACGATTTGTTGGGAAAGCTAAAAATGTTGGCGATTGAAGATGGAGAGCTTCGGACCCTCCTATTGCAGAGAAATCCGGGACATATTCCTCACCTGATCGAATTCATACTGACGAAACCCGATCCTGTGCGCTTGGCTTTCGTGGCTAGAGAAATCGGAAATTACCATGACACCGCGGTTGGCGATGTTTTAGCCAGCCTATTGTATCACGAGGATGAAAGAGTAGTAATTGCCGCCATACAAGGCTTGCAGGCAACCGGAGGGTCGGTTGCCGTTCTCAATATTTGCCCTTTCATTCAATCCGAAATTCCGATTGTCGCGGAAGCAGCAAAGGCGGCATTGTCGTATTTTGGTCCCAAGCGCATAATGGAGGCGTTTTTCGATTTACCCGCGAACCTTGACGAACGAGTCCGCGAGGCCGGTGTTTTCGTTCTTTCAAGAATGCGTGGAGAAAGCGTTACTCGAATTTTATCGGAAATGTTGTGTGATAAATCGTTGAAGGTGCGGCAAAAGGTGATGCTGGCAATGGCTTTCCAAAAGGATCCCGGGTATCTTCCCATCCTGCGGGAGTTTTTCAGGAAAGCATCGGAAATCGATAAAAAATTATCACGGAAGACGATCGTGTATCTTCAAGGATTTGCGCCTGCGGCTAAATACCCGAATCAAGCCTCGTAGTCAAATGTCGCTTTGGACGACAACAATCGTGACGTCATCCGCCCATGGAACGCTTCCGCTGAAAGCTCGAACTTTTTCGAGTATGGAATCCGCAATGTCTTTACCGGAATCCATCGCAGCAATTTCCGAGGTTTGCACGAAACTGTCGTAACCGAACATTTTTTCCTGTTCGTTCATGGCTTCTATTAAACCGTCGGAATAGAGAACAAGCGTTCTATTTTTCAGATCCATCGTCAATTTCTGGAAAGTGACCTTTGCGCGCACTCCAAGCGGGTAAGAAGGTGCTTTGACATATTCGGCCTTTCCATCTTTGGATACCAAGAGAGGATAACTCTGCCCCGCATTCGAGAAGAAAATGCAATCGTTCTTAGGATCCAGAATTCCGAGAAAACACGTCATCATTTTCGAACGATGAAGCTGCGTCAGTAAGGCCATGTTGATTCGCTTGAGGACTTCTTCGGGTTGCTCGGGAAATCTGGGACAAAGGATGGAAAATGCGGCTTTTGCCATGGCGCCGACCAATGCCGCCGAAACACCGTGACCGGAAACATCTCCGAGTATTATCGCTATGAGATCGGGCCTTATCTGTATAAAGTCGAAATAGTCGCCGCCAACCGACCGGGTCATGATGTTTTTGCCCACGATCGCGTAATTCCCAAACTGCATGCGCTTTTGCGGCAAAAGGTCCGCCTGTATTGTTCTCGCGACTTCCATTTCCCGCAATCTTTCTATCGCCTTGTTGAGCGCATGGCAAAGATGCCCCAACTCATCATCTGATCTCACGGGAAGCCTCAATCCGAAGTCTTTTTCCGCCATCGCCTTAACTCCGGCAGACAGCTCCGAAACGGGTATGAGAAAGCGTCTTAGCATTATCCAGGCCAATGAAATTCCAAAAAGCAAAAGACCTGCCATGAATGTGTAAACCTTTGTTTTAACTCCGTCAAATCTCGCTTCAAGCTCGGTTGTAGGTAGAACGGAAATCAAGACATACTGTTTCATGAACGAACATTTCATGGCGCAGATCAACAAGTCTTCTCCGTCAATCGACATTACGGACGAAAGGGTGCTGGGGCCGTTTTCCATTAATCTTAGAATCTTCTGATATTTCTTGAATTCCCATAGAGTCGGAAAATTGGGGCAAACCACATGGGTACTTGCCGCTTTGATGGTCATTTGAGAAGTGGAATCCGGCTGAAGACCATGGTTTGATGTTTTTGGGAAAAACCGCTGCAAATACGCTCTTTCGAGAGCGATGAGATTGTGATAGAAGAGGAAAGCATACCAAGCTTCTCCTTCGGGCCCTGGAAGCACGTCGAGAAAGAGTACGCCGTTTTCCTTATTTCCTTCCAAGTAGATGAAACTGGAAATCCTGCCGCGTGCTGACATCATCAGATCGGTGGCTTCATTTTCCATGATTCCTTCCATGGCCAAAGTTGAAGTGCCTTTTATGCTGCTGCTTGTCCGATCATTCGACAGGTTGAACTGCTCCATTGCAATTCTACCGGCTTGAACCGTAGCTTTGACAAGCATTTTCTCAAAAATTCCCGTTTCATCTTTATAAAGGGTTTTCGGAGGTGGGTGATCCGTTGTAATTTTTCGAACATCATATGTTGAGGGAACAAACCCTCTTTCGATCCATGAATTGAATACCGCCGTTCTTTGCGACAAGGGTTGCGGAAACAAACGACGAATTTCAATTGGAGCCGCTTGTTTCGTTAACAAGGGTGTCGATTGAGAAGAAATCACATGGCATGTATCAAAATAATTGTGTTTGAATAATTTCAATGTCTTGGTAACTATTTGCCGGGGGTTCCACACATCCGATTTTAAATTTTTTATGAAATTTCTATAGAAAAGAAGTCGTCTCGAAAGATACTGCTGGAAACCGCTATCGAGTTCGGTTAATTTTTTGAAAGCCAACCGCCTTTGGGATTCCCAAATGCCTTCACGCCTTTCTTTCAGATACAGACTTCCCAAAAATGCGGATGTGACTATGGGTAGTGCAAAACCCAACGTAAACAATCCAAGTATTTTTTGCCGAAGCGAAAGTATAATTTGCACACTCAAGACCATTTTTCGGTATGAAACGACGAGCAAAAATATGCTTGCGACTAAATAAATCGGTGTAAGCCAGTAAAATGCGATTGTCGGGCCTTTAGGTACGGCAGCAACCCCCATGAGCAATGTTTGATTGTCGTGTCGCTTTAAAACTATGAGATTGGATGGAAGTTGAAAGCGATTTTGGGGCTCAAAATTGGCTTTAGTTAATATTTCCTTTGGACTCAAGGCGGAAAATCCTTGCGGTAGTCTGGATTTCTCGTCTTCCAGAATATAGCCCCAGCTTGGCGAATTTAATCCGTCGATTACTTGATCAAGTATCAATGTTTTGGGAAGAATTTCCTTATGAATAAAAACCAATATGCCTGCAATTCGATTTGGCTGAACGTCGCATAAAAAGTCAAAATAGCCCCAAGTGAATCGTCCCGTCCCGCCTAAAGATATTATTTTTCCGGGTCTTCCCTTCATGTATCGAATTATCGGTTCGGGGGATGAAATGAGAGCCCCAAGATTCCTGGCTTCCTCACGGCTTACTGTTAGGGGAATAGTCCAAGGTTCGCGGATGATGTCAAAAAATTTCTGTGCTTCAGAGATGGGATTTTTAAAGGAGACTAATTTGAACTCTCCGTCAAAAAGAAAAATGTCGATCATTCCTTCCGGCCAACTTTTTTGAAAAGTCTGCAGGTTCGGTTCAACCAAATTTCGTCGAGTTGAACTCAATTTTAAGGTGTCAAATAGTTTTCCGATCTTAAGTTGAAAAAAATCCACCGGGTCGCATTTTTGGGAAAGTTCATTTATTTGGTTTTCCAATCGGTCGAATTCATCAAGTATTTGCTGATTTTGAGAGGTTTGGAAATACGTTTCCGCCCCAAACCAAAGCAAAAAAGCAGGAATTCCCCAAATTGTCATCGTGAACAAAAGCCAGCGACGAAAACATGCGCGGCTTTTTGCGGGTTGAAGCGGACTTGAAATCATCAGCTTTCTTTTGTCCCTTCCATATTTGATGAATTGCCAAATTCCTTTGCTGAATTTTCAAGGACCAGTACGGTTTGATCTTCTTCTATGCGCCTGTCTCTGGAAAATTGATCGATTGCTTTGAATAAAGCTGTACCGAAATGTTCGCCTGCCGCATCCTGCATTTCCGCAAGCATTTCAAGAATGCCTTCCGTGGAGAGTATTTTTCCGGTCGGAGATTTCGCGTTGATGATTCCATCAGTGCAGATTACGAGTCTATTCCGCGCGCCAAAATCTATGGTTTTATCTTGAAAAGGAATATTCTGCCTGCCGCCAAGTGCTTGCGATGATATCGACAGCAAATCGATTTTCTTATCGGGACGAACAAGAAATGGAAAGCACACCCCTCCGCCCGAATAAATAATATTCGAGCTTTGAGTATCCAAAATCCCGAGAAAAAAACTCATCTGCGTCAGTCTTTTTATATTCAAACGGAAGTGGAGATCTAATTCCTTGAGCACTTCCGCCGGGGAGCGAAAGTGTAGCTCCAGAAAAAGCCTGGTCGCCATTTTGGACATTGCCATTATCAACGCAGAACTGACTCCATGTCCAGAAAGATCAGCAACCAAAAATGCAATTTTCGCATTCGGCAGTTCAAAAAAATCAAACAACTCGCCGCCGATGTCCGAGGCCGAACGACTCCATCCCTGACAATGAATTCCCCCGAGACGCAATGGAACCAAAGGGAAAAGGCTTTCCTGAACCGTTCTGGCAAGGGCGAATTCCTTCAAGTCCGTCATTATCATGTTCAGTCCTGATCCGATGAATTCAAGTTCATCCCCGGTATTAACGACGACCTGCTCATCAAGGCGCATTCCGCTTAAATTGTTGATTCCTTTCGCCAGTAGTTGAATCGGACCTAGAAGACTTCCCGCAAGAAGCCACCCCAGAAGCGTTACAAACAAAGTGGTTATTATGGCAATCAATGCGAAGCTTCGGGAAATGGATCTTGCTTGCCGCGCAATCGAAGAAAAAGAAGTCACCAAATACAGATTGTAATCGCTGAGATTCTTCCCGGGTATGGCCGTTATCAGAATTTCTCGTCCTTTTATTTTTCCTTTTATATGATGAACCGATTCTGTTTGACTTAATAATTCCTGTAATTTCGCGAGATCCGGTTCTTGAGCAATGGAAAGATTCGGGAACGCCCTCATCCTTCCCTGCGGACCTCTCGAAATCGCCAATAATCTGCAATGATTACCGTTTTGAAAAACCCTTCCAACATTTTTGATATGTTCGGTTTCCAGTTTTTCCTTGTTGTGAAGGATGAATAAACAAGCTGCCGCATTTCCCTTTTTGTCGTGAATGATATCGACGAAATTCGTTGTTTCCTGACCGCCGATATTGAGATTTTGAAGCGATGCTCGATCACGGATTAGATTATCGACGGGCCGATCGAGAATGACGTTGAACATTCCATTGAGTGAAGAGTCGGAGTCGGTGGCAAGACCGGGATTGAAATTGAATTTGAAGAGCACTTGCTTGCCGATATTGGCAATCAACTTGTCATATTTATAAGCCGTGGTGTCGAGATTATCCGACGGTCGATTTTCCGGAATTCTGAAAATGGAATTGCCGTTATCACTGATCAAAATCGCGGCTTTGATTTTATTCATACGATAATCGTCTTCAAGAGGCTTGAGAATACTTTTAACGGCCGTGAAATCCCTCTCCAATTCCTTAACCATTCCGCGATATTTTTGTGGTAGATACGAAAAAGCGGGAAAGAAATTACTGTCTACTTTCTCTAGAATTTTCAAGGAATTTTGCCGATTTAATCTGATTAGGGATTCCTGCTTAGCCCCGCTGTAGATGTGGGAATAGCCCAAAAGGGCTGAAAAACTTGCTAATCCGGCAATGCCAAAAATCGTCGTAAGTTGCGCTCTTATGGAAAAAGAAAAACCCCTTCCCGATAAACTCCTAAGGAAGACGAAAAGAATCACTTGCATGGCTAAAAACAACAAAACCGCGTGCGCCGTCTTATACAGAGAATGAGAGGATGGCAGATTTTTATAAACTATCAGTCTGATTTCCGAAGATGTATTGGCAATGCAATACACTTTTTTCCCGATGACGAAAAAACCATCCAATCTGTCTTTTGCAAATGTGCGCCAAAAACTTTGAGAAGGTTTGAGATTGTGCTCGGTTCCACCCGAATTTGGATCGGTTATATCCAACCAAACGAAATGATATGAGTTGCCTGCACGTTGGTAAAGCTTGGCAACCGCCTTTTCGGCCAATTGAGAATATGATACGTTTTTCGCGTTGATCCAAGCCAATAGATAACCTTGACTGCCGTTCCTAAATTTAAACGGAAACCAACCGCCGTATTTTTGTATTCCCAAACCCCGTAAATCATGAACTTTTTCAGGTGCTTCGGCTAATATTTTTACGGTTTCCGCATTTCCCGAAAAAGATTCCGCCAACCGTTTTTCGGTCTTTTCGAAAGGAAAAAACGGATTTTTATATTCCTTTCTTATCATCTCGAAATATCTCTCGGATATTACGATCATCCCTTTTTCCATATCCGGAAGAATAATGCGTCGGCCCTGAGCGTCGAAAAGATATAATTTGAACATGTCGTTCCCGGATGGCGACGATGTTGTCTCAGGGAGCGAGTCCAAAGGGTTGTCCTGATATGCGCCCGGATGGCTCGTTTTCTTGGGCATATTTCGCGGAAAATCCGTAAGAAGATCTTGGGAAATCTTTCCCGACCATCTAAGACTTCTGGTGATTCGCTCCAACCATTCCTGAAAACGGGTTTCCGGCCGTGTTAGACGGGCTAAATGAGCCCCCATTTGCGAGATGTCTTCAACGGTGTCTTCAAGTTGTCGATTGAAATCTTGGCTTTCCATTCGCGAAATTACCCACCACAAACCTGAAAAAGGAAGAATAAGGATGGAAAGCGTGAAAAATATTAGGCGGAAAAGCGACTTGAAACCGAACGTCGAATCTCCCATAGGCGGAGAACTTGTGGTGCCCATATCCGCAGTGTACCGCCGACTTGATATTGGATCAAGGGATAATTCTGGATTATTTCAACAATCATTTGGATCTTTAATAAGCTCGAACGTGCCGGTTTTTCCACCATAGCTTCCGTACATTTCAAGCCATTGGTAAACTTTTCCATCTGCGCCTATTTTCATGTTCCATTGGCCTCACACGTGCAATACTCGATACGGGTGGTTGGTTAGACCTTACCCGGCAAGGACTTTCACCTTGCAAGAAACGCCAAGTTTCTCTTGGCGCACGAACTTGGCGGGACTGGTTTGGGGTAATTCGTGAATTGGTCGGCCTAGCAAAACCTTCAAACAGACTGATTTTCTACAGAAAAGTTCTTTTGAATATAGGCTTCTAATCTAGTTCCGACTGATTCATCACCGATAAATAGTACAAGACATTTTTTCCAAAAATCGTGACGTTCTTCTGACGGCCAACCGTTTTTGACAAAACTATCAAGCCATTCAAAGTTTTCAGATTCTTGGTAGACATAAGTCATGATGTGGTTTTCCGTTGGATTAACGCTTAGCACTTCAAGTAAAAGACCAAAGTTTCTATCGGTATTTCGCCCAGTGATGCCCACTGCAATTGGTTCCAAAGCTTTAAGACCAGCAAAGATTTTTTTTATTTCGGCCTCGTCAAAAATGTAACCGCAAAATAGAACTACTGTTGAATCGGCCATACCAAAGGGAAATTTGATCTGATTAAGAGAATTACCTTGGGCGAAAAGAATTTTCCGTCCAAGGTAATTCCCTATTTCTTTCCAAAGAACCATTTATAACCCCTTATCCCGAATAAACTGTTTAAGGGTTTCTATCTGGTTCCTGACATTTTGAATGGTTTTTTCTACAGCCGACTTGTATTGAAGGTCAGGCAATTTTTTAAGGTGCTCTTCCATGCCTTTTCAGCACCTTTAAGGGCATTCCGAACCGACTGCGGGCCATTTCTAACAAGCTGCTTTTCAAGTTCAGTATAAATTTTGGGGTTAAGCTTCCCAATTATGTTTCCCCCTTGGCCTAGAGCTCATTACCCCGGTAAAATTCTTTTTGGGTTAATCAAGAAGCTATTGCATTCTGAGCATTTTACCATTTCATCGAGAGAATTCCATTCCCAAGCTTCTTCACAATGTGGGCACATTACCCAGTTTCCATCAAGGTTTTTTGCCCAAATGGAAACTGCTGGAAAAATAAATTCTAGATCCATGCGTTCTTTATATGAGAAAAAAAGCTGAACAGCTTCTTCTTCTCGATCTACAAGGTTTTCGTAGAATAATGGATCACCTGCCCACTCTTTAAATGCAAAAAGAGTCAAAAAATTCCCATTGCTTTCTTCTCGAAATGAACATATCCAGTATTTTGACAGCCTTCCATCAACAATTTCAAATAAAGGTGAGGGGTTCCAAATTGGATAATATGTAAAGCCTTCATCTTCAAGAAAATACCAGAGATAGCCCAGGAATAAGGTAACAGCGTAGACGAGGTAGTGCTTTCCAATTTTCAAGTTGAAGTTTGTCATTTTGGAAAACCCCGACTTAGGAGCTAGACAATCGGTGGGAAGGGCTTCACCATGATTACTAAGGCATTTTACTATCATAGTGTTACTTGAATTTGAACCCTTCGGTTGCGCCTGTGATCAAATTTTTCCAATAATGAATAACGATATTCTCTCCACTGGGCGTTTTATGAATGTATTGCATTTTTTCCCAAATTTCAGCGGGATAATTTGGATCTTTAATTAGTCCTTTCATGATCTGGCTACCAGCTCCACTCTTAGCTTCGTCCATTGCCAATTGTTCTGCAAGATTCCTTGCCTCGGTTCTTACAAGGTTTCCCCCTTGGCCTGTCACGAAGGTCGTATTCGAAACGAACGATCCTTCCCAGTTGATCGGAAACGGAAAGCAAATTGCCTCTCGTGTCGTAAGAAAACGAAGAAACACCGCCAGCC
>Ga0209749_1000481_pt1 | contig 54230 bp, 56 predicted proteins | sample EPASupsiteSAE347_FD_187267 | JGI IMG/M metagenome (GOLD analysis project Ga0209749, IMG submission 187267) | Bioremediated contaminated groundwater from EPA Superfund site, New Mexico - Sample SAE3-47 (SPAdes) (version 2) | ecosystem: Environmental > Aquatic > Deep subsurface > Groundwater >... | reverse complement strand
ACCCCCCTGTCTGGGGGTGGGGGGGTCTGTTGCTGACCCCCGCATCCAATGGGCGGTCCCGCACCAGCGTCTTCTTATGCCAGCACCCACCGCTATGATGTTCTGACGGAAAAACCGGGTATGACACCACTCCGGGCTGCATGTATCCCCCCGGCATTCCCCTACACCACTACATTCGCCCGTTCATCAAACGGGTTCTTCCGCATCGCCAGGCTGAACAGGTACGGGTAATGCCCCCTGAGGTACTCCATGTACTTCAGCCATTCGGGCACGAGCCGGGAGTATGCCCGCTCCATGTCGCCTTCCAGGTGGGCGAGATCGGACGGGGGAAGGTCAGCGAGATCGCCCCGGGCATTCAGCTCCTCGGCGAGGTGCGTGACCGCGAGGATCAGGTCGGTGAACGATTCGTGCTCGAAGACCATGGGATTCTCGATTATCCGGAGGAGGACGTCCTCGTGGGCATCTAAGAAGCCACGCAGGGCCTCCCGATCGAGGGCCGCGGGATCGATCCGGCACTGCCAGCCGGAGAGTCCCTGCTGCACGGCGCGGAACCGCTCCGGAGTCCAGTCGGCAGCGCTGCCCTCCAAATCCTTTATCAGGGGAAACGTACACGTATCGGCCTTTGCCAGCAGGGCTGCGAGAGGAGTCCCTACCCGCGAGAAGAAGATTCCGATCACCATATTCAGCTTCTCCATCCGCTGCTGCCGTTCCCGCGCCGCCAGCATTTCGTCGATGATCAGCGTCACGCAGAGGACCTCGATGGGGATAAAGACGAGGTCGCCGAGGAAGTAGATGAAGAGGTGATGGGAGTCCTGGAAGACAACGTAATGGACGGTCATCAAAAGGAGCGTCAGGGTGATGAGCGCAAGAGCGGCGAGCAGTTTCCAGCGGGTATCTTCCTTCATGAAAGAGAATCGGGCCCGAGATGAGATAAAAACGGCGGTGCGCCTGCGGGCAGTACCTCAGGGAACACTCGTGAAAAGGGAATACTGATAAGAAAGAAAAGTTATTCGGCCTTAACAGCCTTGACGGCATCGACCTTGATGTAGCGCCGTTTCAGGTTGTGCTTGCTGCCGATCACCGCGAAGGTGCGTTCCTGTGCCTGCTTCTCGTTGGGTGCTTCCATGATCTTCGTGTAGGGCATCCAGTCCTCACCCATCAGGAATGTGCCTTTCACTTCGTACTTCTGATCTGCCATAATCATTCACTCCAGAAAACCAAATATGTCTTCGATCCTGCCCAGTTCAAACCCGCTCGTGGCATTGCCCGCGATGTACCCCTTCCCGTTGACGAGAAGGCCGGTGCCCACGAGACCGCTGCCCATGTTGACCGAACCCGTCCCCACCGGGACACCTGCCACGGCCTCGATCTGCCCGATCTGCCGGTCGGTCGCCCGAGGGTGTACGATCACGCCCTTGTCCGTGGCGACCCCCGCCATCCCAACCGTCTTGACGCCGCCGAGCACGAGGGGGATCACCTCGACCTCGAGGAACTCCCCGATCGCCTCCATCATCGCATCCGGCATGTCCGGGTGGACTGCTGCAAAGGAATCGTTTGCCATGATCACGTTGCCCGCGGCGTTCATCGACTCATTCAGGAGCAGGATCTCCCGGTGCTCAGCAAGCACCGCGATCTCGTCTTCGGTGGCAAGACCGGATACAACGAGCCCCCGGCTGTTGCCTGCAACAAGCGACCCGATGATCGCGCTGCCCTGCACGGTAGTCTCGACAAGCGTTACGTCGAGCGCTGCCTGCACGGCGTCCCTGAACTCCACCGGTGCTTCCGGAGAGACGATGGCGATGTCTCCGACTACCCGGGCAAAGACCCCGATATTCGGATCGCCTGCATACGTGATCGTTCTATCCATCTACGATTCCGGTGCAAGTTCGGCCTGAACCTGCCCGTCCTCCATCTTCATGGCACGGATTCGGATCTTTGACGGCGGCTTCTGGCTGCCCCGAGCCCATACCTTCTCGTTGATGCCCCGGTCGAGCTTCACTTCCTCGCTCTTCATGTGCTTGGCCAGGTACTTCCTGATATCCTTGATCGCGCCGTTGGACCGCTTCCACCGGGGCATGCGGCGGGCCTCCCTTAAGGGGATGACGTAGACATGTTCTTCCAGTGCCATATCCTTACACCTTCAGCGTGCTCTTGCGCCAGTTGCGCCTGCACGGGTGCGAGACAACGCCCCGCTTGGTCCTCACGATCACCCACTGGGGCACGCGCCGGTTCTGGTCGCATGCCTTTGCAAGCCGGATCTTCCTTCCTTTACTGAGTTTACTCATGTTCGTTCACCCGTATGTTGTTTTCCTTCCCACCACGAGCGACTGCCCGTGGTGCTTCGGGAACAGGGGGGCGTAGTCGATCCCGCGGGACGTGAACGCCTCCCTGATCTCCGATTCGTAATCGCCGTTCCGGATCGTCCCGGTCTCGCCGTATTCCACGACAAAGAACCGGTCCACCAGCCGGTCGATCTCGCGCCGGACGAACCCGAGCAGGGGCCGCACGTACGAACACCCCGTCCTGCTCATCAGGCTCTGGACCTCCTCGCGCGGGAGCATCGGAACCCGGTCATCGAACCGTGTCCCGTCACCGACTATGTCGTACTCCTGCGCAAGCGATTCCACGGCCGATCTGTGCACGTAGTTGATGGCATCGTTCGGATACCCCTTCTGCATGACCATGTCGACCATCTCGTTCAACAATCCGTTCCTGAATACCCGTTTTTGTAATGGGAATCCCAGCGCATCTGCCGCAGCCTCGACCGAGGGGATCTGGTGGTCGGGGTCGAACACGAACGTGGTGAGTTCGACCTCGTAATACGTACCCAGCATCAGTGCTGCAAGGGAACTGTCCTTACCACCGCTATAGAGCACTCCGGCTTTCATTATTTCCTTGTTATGGAGTAATCCCGCTTGGCGGGCGCGAGCTGCCGAAGCAGCTCCTTGAGCTGTGAATCCGTGATCTTCTTCTGCAGCCGGCCGCTCTGCGCAAGAGCTATCAGCTGCTGCTCGACCGCACCGGCGAACTCCGGCTTGGTCAGCTTGATGGTATTCAGGCGTTCCCGTGCATCCGGCTCAAGAACCTGCATGAGTATCATCTGGATCTGGGATTTCATGCGCTGCTGGCGTTCGAGCTCTTCCTGCATTACCTGCTGATCGCCAGCCTGCTGCTGCAGCTGCGCCATCCTGCGTCTGCGGAGTTCGTTAAGCTCGTCGTCACCCATACTGGTACCTCGTTACTGGGGGGCTTCGGCCTTCTCGGCCTTCTTCTTGGCCGGTTTCTTCTCGGCCTTGGCTCCGTCAGCGCCCTCGGCTGCCGGCTCCTTTGCACCGCCCTTCTTCTTGCCCTTGCTCTCGGCCTTCTTGGGCTCCTCAACAACCGGCTTGACGCGTTTCGGGACGGGTGCGGGCGGGTATTTTAAGACTTCTGCGGATATGTTGTCCAGAAACTTCATGCCCTCGGGAGACACCCGGCGCCCGGTCTTGTCGTGGATGACGAGACCTGCTGCCTCGAGCTGCTGGACGGACTTCCTCAGGATCGACCCCGAGCCCTTGCGGAACGCGTTGGGCTTGGAGCCGCGGTTCTTGTTGCCGCCGTAAAAGCTTCGCATCCGTTCGACGCCCAGCGGGCCGTCGACATAGACGCGTCTCAACACTGCTGCTACCCGGACAAACCACCAGTCGGGATCCTCCGGAGGCATCTCCTTGTGGACCCCTGTCTTGGCAAAGGCTGCCCAGGCGGGAGGAACGATCTCCTTTTGTTTCTTGAGCTCCTCGGCGACCCTCCGGATGATGTGGTCAGCGGGAACATCGTATACTGTTGTCATCTGCTACCTCTACTGTTGAATAATGAAATAACAGTCTTATGGTATTGGTGAGGAGGGTTCTTATATATTTCCAAGGTCGGAAGCCCCGTCGGATGGACGGGACCTGAAAAAAACGGAGTGGTACCTCCGAGCCTTCATCTCCCACCGGGACGCATTACTTTCGTGAACGCGCCATCGCACCGGTCTGGCGCCTGCGGGATTGCCGGGGCTCTGTTTTTACGGCATTCGCCGGAGGCCGCCGCCCCCGGGCCGCGGCAGGTTTTGCCGACTCCCGCGCTGTGACGCGGGCAGGGGAAACGGCCGTTGTTTTTCCGGCCTTTCCCTTCTCCGCCAGCACCATGGTCCTGCCCCGGACCTCCACGAGGCGGGCCCGTGCCTGCGCGGCTATCGCCGCCGGGTCTACCTCCGTGTTCTGGAGCCACTTGACCTTGATCAGCGTACGCTTCTTGAGCTGGGTGACGATCTCATCGATCATCGTTTCCGTACAGCCCTGCTTGCCGATCCAGACGGTCGGCTTGAGGTCCTGCATGGATGAATCATTCGGTTCCGGCATCAGGTCTCACCACACGATAACGCATTTTCCGGTTGCAGGAGCCGCACGTGACCACGACATGCCCCCGGTGCACCCGGACCCGCACGTTGCGGCCCGGGACCAGGAACGCATAGCAGTGGTGGCAGTACTGCCGGCGGAACTCCCGGTCGATCCGGACACGCTGGCGCATCGCGATCTTCCGCGCAAGGTCCACGTACCGGTTGCTCCGTTCCGGGTGGTCAGGAAAGGCCTGCTTTGCCTGCCTGAAGAGCTCGGCGATGCGCTCCTTTGCAATCTTCCTGGTCGCGGGATTCTTTGACTTTCGTTTCATCGTCCCTGCGGCTCCCCGGTTGTGGTATACTATCGGTCTCCCGGGTAATAAGGGGCGGGGTATGTGTGCCATCCCCTTACGAACCTCCATAATAAAAAAAGATGGACTGACCACGAAACGTGGGTTTTCATATTCTTTTCTTCGTGATTACCGAATATATTCCGATAATCATCATAGCTGAAACCACTGCGACCGGCGAAAAGGGGGATGTTGTTGGTGTCGGGGTAATGGGATTTTCCGGCGAGAGTTTTACGACCCAGAAATCCTCGTTGCCATGGTTACCGGTAACGTCACCATCATTCGAATTCGCGCTTCCGGCGATAATCCAACCGCCATGAGGGTCTTGCTGAACAGATGTTGCTTCTTCATGAGATGAACCGCCAAGCGACTTCTGCCACTGGAGGTTCCCGCTCGGGTCGAGTTCCACAACCCAGTAATCCTCGTTGCCGTGGTTGCCGGTCACATCGCCATCAGGAGAACGAGTGAAACCCGCAAGGACAAAAACTCCCTGAGCTGTTGGAATGTACTGAATACACTTTGCCCTCTCTTGGGATAATCCTCCCAGCGATTTCTGCCATTCGATATTCCCACTGGGATCGAGTTTCACGACCCAGTAATCCTCATCGCCATGGTTGCCGGTTACATCGCCATCGTTTGAATTACTCCAGCCAGTAACAACATATCCTCCATCATCGGTCTGATGAATCGCCCTGGCAGCGTCCTGGTTTGAACCTCCGAGCGATTTTTGCCACTGGGGGTTCCCATCAGGATCGAGTTTCACAACCCAGTAATCCTCGTTGCCGTGGTTGCCGGTCACATCGCCATCATTGGATTTCGAATCACCGGCAATGATAAAGCCACCGTCAATGGTTTCAAAGCTGGCCCAGGCATGTTCCGCTTCAGATCCGCCAAGCGATCTCTCCCACAGGATGTTCCCGACGGGATCGAGTTTCACGATCCAGAAATCAGCGCCTCCATGGTACCCGGTAACATCACCACCGTTCGACTGGGTCCATCCCGCAACGATATAGTTTCCGTCATGGGTAATATTGACACTGAATGCATTATCGATCCCTGAACCCCCGAAGGTTTTCTGCCATTGGAGATTCCCCCCGGAATCGAGTTTTACAACCCAGTAATCTCCGTTGCCATGGTTCCCGCTCACATCGCCATCGTTGGACCACGTTGCCCCGGCCACAATATAACCGTTATCGCTGGTTTGTTGAACGCTTTGAGCAACGTCCATACCGGATCCCCCAAGAGATTTCTGCCACAGGATGTTCCCGGATGCATCGAGTCTGACAACCCAGAAATCGCCGCTCCCATGATTTCCACTGACATCCCCGTCGCTTGATTGGGACCACCCGGCAACGGCATAGCCTCCCTCCCGTGAAATGACAATACTCTGTGCTTGGTCTGTGGATGACCCGCCAAGCGACTTCTGCCATTGTATTACGGGAGGAATAACAGCACTTACACAGGGAATGTTCATACCCAGCAGGAGAAAAACGATTATAATCATATGAATGTTTTTAGAACGCATTTTAAAGCACCGTACCTCATTTCCTTGGATGTTGTTGTTCATCCGGCTGATTCCTAAGTGTTGAGAATAAGGACCTGAATACTATCAGCATGAGTATCCGGCAGCACTGAAGGGAATGTCTTAGGATAGCAGAACCTCTTCCGGGGAATTATATAACACTTTTGAGATAATTCAATAAAACAGGGAATTTTTAGGATTTTACCATGCTGCTTTCATATCACCGGTTGAACTGATGGCCTGGAAGAGGATGAGGTAAAAAAATGTTCCTATTTCACCCGGACCTTCCGGCCCGCGATCTCCAGCCGGTCCTCGCAGAAGAGCCGGATCGCCTCGGGGAACGCAACATGCTCCTGTTCGAGGATCCGGTCGGCAAGGGTATCCTCGTCGTCATCATCCATTACGGGAACAACCCGCTGGAGGATGATCGGTCCCCCGTCAAGGCTTTCATCCACGAAATGCACCGTGCACCCGGAGACCTTCACGCCATAGAGCCATGCCTGCCGCTGGGCGTGCAGGCCCTGGAAACTCGGGAGGAGGGCCGGATGGATATTCACCATCTTCCCGGCAAATGCCCGCACGATTGCCGGAGCAACGATCCGCATGTAACCGGCCAGGACGAAGAGGTCCGCACGGGTCTCCTGCATGGACGCCAGCAGCGCACGCTCGTAAGCGTCCCGCGTGGAGAACGATGCAAAGTCCACTACGCGGGCCGGAATCCCTGCCTTCCCTGCACGTTCAATGGCATATGCCTTCGGGTTGTCCGTGATGAGCGCAACGCAGGTTGCGGGGATCGTCCCGGAGGCGATGGCATCGATTACGGCCTGGAAGTTCGAGCCCCGCCCGGATGCGAGGACGACGATACGTTTCGTCATAACTTCTCACCCCGTGATTCGTCCCCGGCTTCCTTCTTACCGTTCCCGTGGGCGGCGTGGACGAGCACCTTAACCTTCACGATCCGTCGTCCGTGCATCTGCATGACCGAGAGCGTGATATTCTGTTCCAGGAGTTCGGCTTTCTCCCCGGGGTGGAGGGGCAGGTGGCCGAGCCGGTCGATGAGCAGGCCCCCGATTGTCTCATAGGACTCATCTTCAGGGAGGCTGATCGCCATCCGTTCGTTAGCGTCGTCGATCCACATCTGGGCATCAACGACAAAGACGCCCGGGGCAATCTCCTGGACATCGGGATCCTCCTTGTCATACTCGTCCATGATATCCCCGACGAGTTCCTCGAGGATATCCTCGACCGTAACGATGCCAACGAAACTGCTGTACTCGTCAATGACCACCGCCATCTGGACGCGGTGGACCTGCAGCTCCTTCAACAGGTCATCGATCTTCTTGGTCTCGGGGACGAAGAGAGGATCGTACATCACTTCGCTTATGGTGGCGTTCTTCCTCCGCGAGACCATGGCGGCGAAGACGTCTTTGACGTTCAAGATACCGGTGATGTTGTCGATCTGATCGTGGTAGACCGGTATCCTGGAGAAACCCGTCTCATTGAAGATCCGGATCGCGTCATCGAACGAGATCGTGTCCTCCATCAGGATAACATCGACCCGGGGTGTCATGATCTCGCGGGCAGGGGTATCTCCGAACTCGAGCACCGAGTAGAGCATCTCCTGTTCATCCTGCTCGATCGTGCCCTCTTCCTTGCCCACATCGATCCATTCCTTGATCTCCTCTTCGGTAACGGAAGGTTCGGCAGTGTCCCTGCCGAGCCCCAGCGACGGGCTCACCCGCTCAACGAGCCGTATGACGGGGGCGAAGATCCGGGAGAGGAAGTGTACGACGGGGGCGATCATCAGGGGGAACGATTCCGGTGCCCGTGCAGCATAGATCTTGGGGCCGATCTCACCGAAGACGAGGAGGACGATCACCACGACACCGGTGGCGATGCCGACCCCGACATCCCCGAACCACTGGATCGCGATCGAGGTGGCGAGCGCGGCTGCCGCGACGTTGACGATGTTGTTGCCGATGAGGAGCGTGATGAGGAGGTGTTCCGGAGACTCCTTGAGACGGGCGAGCGCGGCGGACCCGGGGCGCCCCTCGTTGACGAGGGTCCGGACCTTGGCCCGGGTAATGCCGATCAGGGCGACCTCGGAACTTGAAAAAAACGCGGAGAGGGCGATGCAGATGATGAAAAGGAGGATCTCAAGGGCGTTTTCTATCATTATGTTTCACAACGTGCTGGTGCACGAAATACGACTTCGCCGGTACGTGTACACAGTTATTCGGGAGCGAATTTAATAAATCCAGCGATTACATCATGCATTCCTGCATGAAGGCCCGGTCGCGGGCAAGGATCGCGACCTTCTCTTCCGCCGAGAGGGGGTGCGGGAAGGTCAGGTCGTCGATCTCGATCGTCAGGGAGCCGGTATACGAAGCTTCCCGCAGGGCCGCCATGACCCGGGCCATGGCCGGGTGACGGTCCAGGGGCAGGTGCAGGGTCTTTCCTTCCTTCCGGCTGATATGGACGTTCGCCAGCCGGTCGCCGCAGAGCTCGATATACCGCAGAGGTTCGTCATCGGACTGTGCCATGGCATGGGCAACGTCAAGGGTGAAATACAGCCACGGCTCCTCGTCCAGGAGCTGCCGCATCTGTTCCGGCGTGCTGATGAGGGAGTTTACCGCCGGTTCCATATTCTCCATGCTGACCCTGAGGGAATCCTTCATCGCTGCCTCCCGTACTACGGTAATGTAACGGGAGAACCGTGCGAAATCGGCTTCGCCGGGGGGCCTCTTCGCCGTGCGCCGTCCCGGATGGAGGGTGAGCACCCGGGCCCCCATGGCGCATGCGGTTGTTATTGACCGCACGGCATACTCATGCGAGACCCTGGCGACATCGGGGTTGATCGAGCACGGGTTCAGGTCGAGGATCGGTGCGTGTACGGTCAGGGCAGTGATCTCCGGGTGCTGCCCCCGGCAGGAGAGAACCTCGGGAACCGGCAGGTCCCGGAGCCAGAAGTGCGGCGTCTCGATCCAGTATTCGATCCCGTCGAGACCCGCCTGCGAGACGAACCGGAAGATCTCGGGGGTTGTGTACTCGTGGAAGAACATACTGGATACGCCGAGCGGGACCATAACAGTACTACTTGATATGCGGTTTTGACCTAATAGATGTTGATGGACTGGTTCAGCACCCCGGAGGAACCGCCGGAGGGGAGGGCAGCGCCACTCCTCGTCTCGGAGCTCTCGGCCATCATCGGGGAACTCCTGGACGACCCCCGGCTGCAGAACGTCCGCGTCCGGGGCGAGGTGACCAACTACAAGCATCACGGGAGCGGGCACCGGTATTTCTCCCTGTCGGAAAAGGGCGGAGGGAGTACTGCGGCGGTGATCAGGTGCGTGATGTGGCGATCGGACGCCGAGCGGCTCGCGTTTCGTCCGGACGAGGGGGTGGAAGTCGTAGTCTCCGGGTCGGTCACCCTGTACGCCCCCCACGGATCCTACCAGCTCCGGGTGCGGTCGATGGAGAAAGCCGGCCTCGGCGAGAAATACCTCCTCGTGGAGCAGTGGAAGAAGGAACTGGCGGCCGGGGGCATCTTTTCTTCCGAACGGAAGCGCGGGCTGCCGGCATTTCCGGCCCGGGTGGGGGTCGTGACCTCGGAGACAGGGGCCGTGATCCACGATATCCGGAATGTCATCGGGCGTCGCTACCCGGTCGAGATCGTCGTCTCCCCTACGGCCGTGCAGGGTGAGGAGGCCCATCGCGAAATCGCGGCCGCGATCGAACGGCTCGCCGGCCGCGTGGACGTGGTGATCGTTGCCCGTGGCGGGGGAAGCTTCGAAGACCTCTTCCCCTTCAACCATCCCGATGTCGTGCGGGCGATCGCCTCCTGTCCGGTACCGGTGGTCACCGCGATCGGCCATGAGGTGGACATCACGCTCGCGGACCTTGCAGCGGACGTCCGGGCTCCAACCCCCTCTGCGGCTGCCGAACTGGTGGTCCCCGACCGGAACACCCTTCTGGCCCGGCTGGCGGAATTTGAGACCCTGCTGGGATCGGTCCTGCTCGGGCGGGTCGCACGGGCACAGGAAGAGATCACCGGCCTCCGGGACCGGCTCCGCCCGCAGCGGTTCGTGCGGAAGATCGGGGAGCGGCAGCAGTATGCCGCCGATCTCGCGGACCGGCTGGAGAGGGCGGGTGCGACCCGGATCGAACGGGAGCGCCTCCGTCTCTCAGAGATAAGAACGGCGCTCGAAGGCCGGAGTCCCCGGGCCGTACTGGCACGGGGCTACTGTGTTGCGGAAAAGGAAGGGACGATCGTGAAGACGACCCGCATGCTGGCGGAGAACGACCGGATCAGGCTCCGGTTCCATGACGGCAGCAGCGTGGCAACCGTGGAGCGTGTGGACCATGACGGAAACCTATGAGGCAAAGATAGAACAGCTGAAGAAGATCATCGAAAAGATAGAGGACGGAAACACCAGCCTCGATGAGAGCATGAAGCTCTACGAACAGGGGGCTGCCCTCATCCGGCAGTGCGAGACGATGCTTGCCGAAGCGGAAGTGAAGATTACGACCCTTAGCCGGGACTCCTGACGGTCAGGGTCACGAGCATCTCTTTCCCTGCCGCAAGGTGCCGTACCAGGTCACGGGGGAGGGTCGCCGCAACCCTGTCGGAGAGGATCCCGATCGTCCGCCCGCAGACGAACGTGCTCTTTCGCCAGACCATGTCCGTGGGGTGATTGAGCGGCATCTGGGATGAACCCCTCGATACTATCTCCACCGTCACACCCCCGCATTCCAGCCGGGTCGCGAGCACCGCATCGTCGCGGGCGAGCAGGACCCTGAACGCCGGTGAGAGTCCGGCACATCCTTTGTCGGCCGCTATGCCTATGATGCAGTTGCCGTTTGCGGTCAGGTGCTCCTCGCAGGTCACTTCGAACGTGGTCGGGTGGGTCCCGAGGACCAGCGGATGCCCCCGGCAGCGGATCTGTTCCTGTGCCTCCATGCTTTATCATGTGAGGGCTGCCATTGATATTCAATGTTTATCACCGCCCATTGCCCGGACTGCAACGAAGAGACCGAACACGAGGTACTGGCCGACTCCCGCGACCTGCTCGTGCGGTGCACCACCTGCGGGCACCACCAGCGCCTGCCCAAGGAGAAGGAACCGCAGACACTGATGGTAAAGGCCATCGTCTCCCGGGAAGGCACCTCGAAGACCTGTACGGTCGAGCTGGCGGAAGACGACGAATGCTCGGTCACCGACCACCTGGTCGCCGAGTGCGGGGAGGACGCCTTCGGGGTCGAGGTCACGGCCATCGAGTGCGCGGAGAAACGGGTGAACCGGGCAAAGGCGCCCGCGATCACTACGCTCTGGACGCGGGCGATCGAACAGGTCGTGGTCAAGGTCTCCATCCACGACGGCTGGAAGACGATCCCGGTATACATGACGTGCGACGGCGAGCAGCCGTTTGTAGTCGGGGAGGCCTATACCGCTTCCGGCAAGCGGTTCCGGATCACGCACCTCAAGCTCCGCGACGGCCCGCTGATGCGGAAAGAAGGCTGGAAGTCCGTTGCTCACCGTATCCGCCGGGTCTACGGGTATCGTGCGTAATTTTTCCGCAGGAACGATTCGTCTTTTTTTTCTGCTGTGAACGTGCCGGGGAGCCGGTCACGCCACGGGTACTGAAGACACCGGAAGAAAAAAGGGATTTACGAATTGGTGAAGGATTTTACCGTGATCTCCGCATAGGGGTACCCGAAATCGACCACGACCCCCGCATCAGTCTTCCTCGTGACATCCCCGAGACGGATGTAGGTGGTTGCATCAGAGACGGATGAATTGGGATTGTCGGAGACGCCCAGAGAGAGCGTGTCCCCGACAGAAAGGCTGCTCATATTCATGTTCACTGCAGCCAGGTCCTCCTCGGTGAAAAGCCGGCTCATTGTCTCCGGATAGGTGATGGTCACCTTCTTCGATTCTCCGGTCCGCATCCCCGATACACCGTTGCTCAGTGCATCGATTTCCGGGTTGTAGAACGCAAACTGTTGCCAGCTGCCACTTCCGGTGGGAACATAAACGCTGACCGGGGTCAGGGCCTGGGTGGCAGACCTGTTGGCTGTCAGGGTCAGCGCATTGGAATACATGACCCCCTGCCCGTTCTCAAGCATCTGCTTGAAGGTCTGCTGGTTGGTCGTGATAACCGGGGCCCCGGTGGCGCTGTAGAGCGTATAATCAATCGCAACCTGGTCCCCGGCCTTGATCGGGGCAATGCCGGTGATCCAGTACGTTCCCATTGAGGAAACCACCATGACCACGACGAAGAGTATGGCCGCGACAACAAACAGGACCTTTTTCCACTTCTTTTGCGCTGCCTCTTTCTGTTTCTTTTCACCCATGCGTAACGATCCTCCTTACTACATCACAACCGCACGGTATAAATGATTCCAATTCCCCTTCCTCAGCACAAATATTTATAAATTATAAATACTAACTTGAAGTTATCCCACCCGTACCCGGATGGGTAACCATGAGAAAGGAGGAATGGTCATGGCTTGGAGAAGATACCCGTTTCATTCTGTCTGGCAGGAGATGGACGAGATGCGGGCGGACCTGGACAACCTGTTCCGCCAGATGACACCCGGGGGCCGGTTCCTGCAGCCCGGGGGCATGAGCGATCGTATGCTTCCTGCGATCCGGGGAGAGTTCCGCGTTGACGTGCGGGAACACGAGGGCGATGTGATCGTCGCCGCCGATATTCCGGGCGTGGAGAAGGATGCCGTCAGCATCCAGCTGGTAAGCCCCCGTGCCCTGGAGATCCGGTGCGAACGCAATGACGAGAAAGAGAAGAGGGAGGAGGGTTTCTACATGCGGGAACGCATCTCCGGATCCATGAGCAGGATCGTAGCCCTGCCGGCAGATGTCTCCGAGAAGGATGCAAAGGCGAGCTTCCGGAACGGCGTTCTCGAAGTAACCCTCAGGAAAATCCAGCCTCCGGCATCCACGCACATCGCCATCGAATGACATTCGCCCAGTACCCTCTCCTTTTTTTCAACCAATGTCTTAAAGTGCCGGGCCGGTACAGCTGTACTGATGGATAAGAAGAAGGTCAAGGACTACATGACCTACGACGTGGTCAGCGTCAATTCCCGCGGTACGGCAAAGGACGTGATCGACAAGATACAATCGACACATCACGACGGGTTTCCGGTCGTCCGCGATAATACCGTCATCGGCTATATCTCCGCCCGCGACCTGCTCTTCGTCCCGTCAGATACGCCCATCGATGCGGTAATGTCAGCCAACCTGATCGTCGCTGACCCGGAGATGGACATCAACGATGCGGCACGAGTCATCTTCCGGAGCGGCATCCAGAAACTCCCGGTCGTCGACGAGAAGAACAAGCTCCTGGGCATCATCTCCAACTCCGACGTGATCCGGTCGCAGATCGAGCATGTCTCACCGGAGAAGGTATTCAACTTCATCACTACGCTCAAGAAGCTCTACAACGTCGATCCCTCCCTGGACCGGGGGACGATCCCGGTCAAGGATCTCCTCCCCACCCAGTCGAAGGTGTACGAGGACGAGCTGGAGGGGCGGATCTACGAGATCCGTAAGGGGCTCGCCGAACCCATCATCGTGGTAAAACGGCCGGGCAGGACGATCCTCGTCGACGGCCATCACCGGGCCGTGGCCGCTAAGAAACTGGGGATCACCGCGCTCGATGCCTACATCATCAGCATCAAGGAGGACATCGAACTCGGGATGGAACGGACAGCCCAGGCCATGAACCTGAAGACGCTGGACGATGTGCAGGTGCTCGATTACGCCCGCCACCCGCTCGTGGCGATCACGCACCGCCTCGTGAAGAGGGACTGACATCTCTCTTCAAGGCTCACAGGTCTGATTACCTGTTCGCTGGTCAAACGGGACTAGAGAGAGGGCCCGTTTTCCCACCCACGTACCTGACTCTCCTGCACCGGTGTCGCAGAACTGACAATACTCTCTTTTAAAAAGGTTCTATGATCCCTCGTACCGGAGATCGAACTTCTCGTTCAGCACATGCTCCTTGACCACCGTGCCGTCAGGGATCACGACCTCCGGCCAGAGGCGTGTCTTGGAGTGGACCACCACCCGATCCCGGAGAACGACCCGCGGCCCTATCACCGTGTCGTTTTCTATGCTGCAGGACTCCCCGATATGGGTGTCGTTATCCATGATGCTGCCGGAGATGGTGCTGTTCGACCCGATGATCACCCGGTTGTAGAGAGATGAAGAGAATATCTTCGCATTATTCCGGATGATGCACTTCTCCCCGATGCTCGTATAGGGGCCGATCAGGACGTTGTCCCCGATCGTGGTCCCGGTTCCGATGGCGACCGGGCCGATCACCCGCGTGTTCTTGCCGAGCGTGATCGAACCCCCCAGCTGGACCGGGCCCTGCACCTGGGCTCCGTGCATAGAGAGATCCCCGATGATATCGGTGAATTCAATACCCTGGAGTTTCCACCGTTCCGCCTGTCGGAGGGAGTGCGGGCTCCCGACATCGGTCCAGTTCCCCCGGGCCAGCCAGCCCTTGAGGGACCGGCCCTCCTCCATGAGGCGGGGGAAAAGGTCGCGGGCAAAATCGTACTTGGTTCCCTCCGGGATATAGTCAAAGACAGCGGGACTGCACACGTACATCCCGGTACTGGCGAGGTTGGAGAAGATCTCGCCGGGCGAGGGTTTCTCCTTGAAGCGGCGGATTTCGTACCCCACGTCGATCTCGGCAATGCCGTACTCGCCGGGGTCGTCGATCGAGATCAGGCCGATGCTGACGGTTGCCTTCTCCTTCTGGTGCGCCCGGTAGAACTCCAGCACGTTCAGGTCGGTGACGTGGTCGCCCCCCACGACCAGGAAGTCCTGTCCGTCGAGATACTTCTGGGCGTTCTTGACGCTCCCCGCAGTCCCGAGCTTGCACTTCTCGTGAACATAGGTAATCTCCGCCCCGAAGAGGGATCCGTCACCCAGCGCCTCCTCTATAGCATCGCCCATGTAACCGAGGGTGAGCACCACCTCGCGGAACCCGAGGTTGGTCAGGTGCGCAACAAGGTGCTGGATTGAGGGGCGGTTGACGATGGGAATGCAGGGCTTGGGCCGTTCGAAGGTAAGGGGGCGCAGGCGCGTGCCTTCCCCACCGCACATGATACACACCTTCATGGTACAACAGGTTTCGTTCCGGTACGGTTTAAGGATACTGATATCCCGGTTCCCCGGATATAAATACATCCGGGATAAATTGATCGTATCCGTGAGATGAACCTGCCATGACTGAAGAGTACCGCATCCTGCCGGCCACCAGGGGAACCGTCGAGTGCCTTGCCGGGAAACGCGAACCCCTGGAGAACTGCGGGTTCTGCATCCACTGCCGGGAATTCAGGGTGGGGGGTAAATTTGTAAAATCCCCCTCGCTTGCCTACTGTACCAAGTGCCGGATCACCGAGAGGGTGGATTATGCAAAGGCCGATGCCGTGAAGTGTGCCGATCGTCAGGGTGAGGGGTTCCACAGCATCACGAACCTCATCAGCTGATCCGGCCCCTCAGGTTTCCCGGACCAGGGCCTCGATGGCGTCCATGTCCACGTACTGCTCGAAAAGGTCGGCCAGGGTCTCGTAGGGATCGGCAATCCTCTCCGGGATCGGTTCGAATGCAATCCCCTTTTTCCCGTGCAGATACGAGAGCAGGGCGTTTGCTGCGGCCGGGTTCTGAAAGAGCCCGTGCATGTAAGTGCCGAAGACCAGGCCGTCGCTGCTCACCCTGCCGTCCCCTCCGAAGGCCTCCCGGTCCATTCCCCCTTCGGTGGTGCCCATGTGGATCTCGTACCCGGACACCGTTCCCATGGCGGAGAGGAGGGGCGGGACCGGTTTTGCGGTTCGTTTCACCTGGGTTGTATTCTTCTCGTAGGATACAAATCGCGTAACGCAGTTGAGCAGTCCCAGCCCCGCGTAGGTACCGGCCGAGGACTCGAACCCGGCATCGACAAGGGTGGTGCCGAGCATCTGGTATCCCCCGCAGATCCCGATGACCGGTATGCCCCGGTCACGGGCATCCCTGATGGCAGCTGCCGTCCCGGAATCCACGAGGACCCGGAGGTCATCGATGGTGTTCTTCGTGCCGGGGATGACGATGCAGTCGTAGCCGTCCAGCGGGGAGCCCGGCATCACGTACTCCACCGAGGCATGCTGTTCGAGCAGCTCGAAATCCGTGAAATTAGCGATGCGGGGGAGCCGGATCACCCCGATACGGACCGCCTTTTCCGAGGTGTCCTTGTCCCCGAGCGAAAGGGAGTCCTCGCTGGGCAGGGAGAGGGAAAAATGAGGGACAACCCCGAGCACGGGAACCCCGCAGAGTTCCTCGATCCTCGCAACACCCGGCTGGAAGATCGCCGGGTCCCCGCGGAACTTGTTGATGATGATGCCCCGTACAAGCGGTTTTAGGGCCGGGGGCATGAGCATGATGGTGCCCCAGACCTGCGCGAAGACCCCGCCCCGTTCGATGTCCGCGACCAGGATGAGCGGGATCTGCAGTCTCTTTGCGAGCAGGGTGTTGGCGATATCGCGGTCGTACAGGTTCAGCTCCGCAGCCCCGCCGGCTCCCTCCACCACAACCTGCCCGTACTCATCCCTGAGCCGCCCGTAGGCTGCCAGGGCTTCTTCGAGCAGGGCAGGTGTCTCCTGGTAGTATTCCGTGATCGGGACGTCCTTGTAGGGCCGCCCGTTCAGGACCACCTGTGAGACACAGTCTCCCTTGGGCTTGAGGAGGACGGGGTTCATGTCGGTGTGCGGGACGACCTTCGCCGCCGCCGCCTGCATGGCCTGTGCAATGCCGATCTCTCCCCCTTCCGGCGTGACGTAGGAGTTCAGGCTCATGTTCTGGGACTTGAACGGGGCGACGCGGATACCGCGGCGGACAAGGCAGCGGCAGAGGGCGGCCACGGTCACACTCTTCCCCACGTGGGACGCGGTCCCCACGACAAACAGCGACATAGCTCCACCATTACATCGGGTGCCGGATCTTAAAAACAGATACTCTTTTTCCTGCGGGCCGGGCATACAAAAAAATTGGATATGCTGCCAGAAATCCCGTACATCTTCCCAGAATTCCCATGTTTTCGTCCTGACAATGCCAAGACATAAATAAGGAGAAACGTAAAAAATATATGCAATGATTGGTGGGATTTGCCCGACGTGTGGTCTACCTAAAGAGTTATGTATCTGTGAGGAGGTAGCAAAGGAACAGCAGCGGATCAATGTCAAAGTGAACAAACGCCGGTACGGTAAGGAAGTAACCGTTATCGAAGGCCTTGATCCGACCGATATCGATCTTGAAGAACTCTCGAAATTCATGAAAGGGAAACTTGCCTGCGGCGGGACGGTCAAGGGGAACTCGATCGAACTGCAGGGTAACCACCGGGACCGGGTGAAGGAACTTTTGTCCCTCAAGGGTTACAACATGGAAAATATTTCCTGATCTTTTTTTCCCGCAATGGGGATATTATTTACCGGGTAAGCGTGTAGTTCCTCCTTGAGCCCGTGGCATCCATGAAAGCCTGCCGCATGCAGGACCGTTGATGCCGCAGGACCACGGAGGCCAAAAGAAGGCCGTCACTTCCGGGTGGATTCCATCTTGATCTGGTTGAGGGTCTTCTCCTTGATGTGCATGAAGACCCCCATGAGTTCATCCGCCTCGTCCTTGATGGGACGGACCGTGACGCTCACTTTACGGGCCTTGCTGCTCTTGGTGACCATCGCCGTATTGAACTCGTGGGAAACCACCAGTTTCTGCCGGACCACCTCCGGGACGGGATCGGGCAGCTCCTCACCGGTCTGCTCGTTGATCAGCATCATCACTTCGCGCCAGTGGCGGGTGAGGATCTCGTCCTCCGGCAGTTCCAGGATACGGGTCGCATAGGGGTTGAAGAAGACAATCGTGCCCCGGGTGTCGAGGACGAAGGCCATCTCGAGGACGGTCAGGAGTTTCTTCGGATCGCCGATGGGGAACGCATCGAAGAACTTCTTCCGCAGCTGGTGGTTGTACAATGCAAGGGAGACGTTCGACGAAAGATCCTTATCGGTGAAGGGCTTGAGGATGTACCCGAGCGGCTGGGCGCTCTTTGCCCGCTCGAGAAGGGTGTCGTCGCAATGGGCGGTCAGAAAGACGATCGGGAAATGGAAGAGCTGGAAGATGAACCGTGCCGCCGTCACACCATCCATTTTCCCCCGAAGGCTGATGTCCATCAGTACCAGGTCGGGCTCAAGTTCGGCCGACCGGATCACCGATACCTCCCCGGAGTCGAACTGCCCGACGACCGCATAGCCTTTACGTTCGAGCATCGTGACGATCAGGCTCCGGATGATCTCGTCATCTTCCACGATAAGGATACGGGGGATGGCAGCCATGGCAGATAAGACCGGTAATTAAATGTGTATTTGATGAGATGCTATTTAAAAAATCGGGTATCGTTTTCCCGACTGCAGCCGATCCGGCATCGCCACGCATAAGTGCTCAAAGAGACAGACGGTATACCTGACCTATGGAACTGTTGTACCCGATGGTGATCGCGGCGGCGGCCGTCCTCGTCACCCTGATCTATGCCTCGTACCTGGACATACGGGACCGGCGCGTACCGTTCATCCACTGGCTCCCGATGCTCGCCGTGGGCGTTGTCTGCACTTCCGCCCTGCTCTGGCAGCTGACAGAGAACGCCAGCCTGATCGCCGGCTACCTGGTGCTTGTGGCAAGTTTCCTCTATGCCGACTACCTCGACAACCGGGGCCGCACCGACTCCCCGGGCCTCACCGGGTACTATGCAAAGGACAGGATCTTCTGGTACTTCCTCCCGGTCCTTATCCTGCCGGCGCTTTCCTGGCTGGTCCTCCCTAAGACGTTCTCCTTCCAGTTCGTTCCCTGGTACGCGATGTTTGCCGGGATCTTCGGCTATATCACCTACATGGAGTACCGGGACTGGCCCGTTCCCCCGGCCGTCCGGAAAAAGGGAAAACAGAAGGCAGCGGCAGCCGGAACGAACGTGAACGATGTCCTGACACGGTGGTACTTTGTCCTGATTATCCTGATCTTCGCCATCACTGCCACGATGATGCTCTTTACCACCGGGGCTTGGGGGGCGCAGGCGCTTGTGATCCTGCTCCTCTCCGTCTTCTGCGGGGTTTTCTATATCTTCGGGCGGATGAACCTCTTCGGCGGGGCGGATGCCTGGGCACTCGTCTTCATCTCATTCTGCGTTCCCGTCTTTCCCGTCACGCCGCTCCTCGGCACCCCCCCGGTGGGATTCCTCTCCTTCTCGGTGCTGATCAACGCCCTCCTGCTCAACCTCGCTGCGCCCGTCGCGATCTTCCTCATCAACATCGCGCGGGGGAACCGTGCCCCGCTGGTGTACATGTTCTTCGGATTTCCGGTCCGCGGGGATGCTATCCGGGATGAGTGGGGATTTGTCATGGAGGATTTCGAGGAGAAGGACGGGACGGTCGACCGGAAATTCATCGGCTTTTTTGATTCGCTCCGGCGCATGTATGCCGGCGAAGGGCGGATCTACACTAAAGACCTCAGAGAACACCCGCAGGAGTATACGAGGGAACTTTCCACCTATAAGAAAGCCGGCACGGTCTGGATCTCCTATGCCGTACCGTTCATCATCCCTATCACGGCAGGGTTCGTCACCGCCGTGGTCTTTGGCGACTTCCTGTTCGCCATCGTGAGGATCGTCACCGGAGGATGGTAACTATGCTCAATCTGAAGTTCGAGAACGGCCTGATCCCGGTCATCGTGCAGGATGCACAAAGCCGTGAGGTACTGATGATGGCCTATGCCAATGACGAGGCTGTCCGACTGACCGGGGAGACCGGCTTTGCCCACTATTTCAGCCGGAGCCGTAAGAAACTCTGGAAGAAGGGCGAAGAGAGCGGCCACTTCCAGAAGGTGCTCCGGATCCTCGCCGATTGCGACGAGGACTGCCTGATCTACGAAGTGGAACAGACGGGGGCCGCCTGCCACACGGGATACCGGACCTGCTTCTTCCGTACTCTCGACGGATCCGTGATAGGAACGAAGGTCTTTGATCCGGAACAAGTGTACAAGAAACCCGGCCACTGACCGGGCCTTTTTTTATTATTCAGCCATGCCGGAACGTGCCCTGCAGGGGACCGGGAGGCAGCCGGCCCGGGGCAGATCCGGGGGCTCAGCTGCCTGAGAACGAGCCGAAGAGCCCGTATTTCTTGTTGAGGTACGAGATGTGCTCGTAATTGATGGCGTCGAGGTAGAGGCCGGAGGAGTTCTTCAGTGCGCTGTTCATCACGGAATCCAGCAGCCGGGCATCGGTATACTCCTCGTCGATCTGGTCGAACTGGGCACCCTCCGATATCGTGATCACTTCGGGGTGCGAGGTAAGTCTCCCCACGCCGGTATACGACCCGTTGTTAAAGGTCATGATCGATGGCGTTGTCGTCTCCACAAAACAGTACCCGGACTGGTCCACGCTGTACCGTTTCGGGCATTTGAGGCCCAGGGCCATGTGGTGTTCCGGGTAATACAGGAGGAGCGCGGTGCCGTACCCCTGCTGGGTGAGCACGTACGCTGCAAGGATCGACTTCTCCTCGCACTTCCCTTCATCGTAATAGAGGACCTCGTAGGGATAGTAGGTCCGGGAGGTTACCTTGTAGGGGATATTCTGGATCAGGCTGATCGCGATGCGGGCCCGCTCCTGCGGGAGGCCGCTCCGGTCATGGATGTTCCCGATGAGGTCGTCGAGGTACTTCTTCTGGACGGGATCGCTCACATACTCCCGGTAATACGTCTCCAGCGTGGAGACATTGTAGAAGTCGGTGGGGCGGTCGGGATACCGATCCTGAAGGTACGAATTCACTCCGTCATAAGTATCGAAGTACAGGAACTGGGACATGCTCCTGAGGGTATAGGGATAGGCCTGTTTCTTCTTGCCGGTCTCAATATCTGCGACGGATGGTGCCGGAGGTACGGTAGTGGCTGCCGGGGCCGCGACTTCCCCGGTCGTTGGAACGGGCGTTGGCGCCGTCGTCTCGGTCTCCACGACCACATAGGACGTCTGGGTCGGCGAGGGCGATGAAAGAGGGGACGGAGCCTGCATGGCACCCTTGTCTGTTACGCACCCGGAGCAGACGATGGCACCGATGAGGAGTGCCAGGAGGATGCGGCAGGTTCCAGACTGCATGAATAAGATTGGGAGAGCCGCTATAAAACCCTGTATTCCGGTATCCGGTCCCCTTTCGCACGCCGGGCATGGACCCTTCTGCAGGTCCGGCAGGGACACAACGGTACCGGCCCGCACGAGAGCCGCTTTGAACCATGAACCCGGAACAAGATTGACCGGGCCCGATGAGAGGGTAGAAAGGTATGCCGGACCCGGTGATATGAGATGATGCCGCCCGGGACTATTTATGATCAGTATATCGGGAGGGGGATATATTGGCCGGTCACCGGCATGTATTGAACCATGTTGTGAGATCAACCGGTTCCGCGGGGCAGATGAATTCTTCAATTAAAATCGATCTGCTTATATTTTCTTCAATCTATCCACATATATGGCAAGATTCTGTCCAACCTGCGGCAAAGAGCTGCAATTCGAAAATGCGGAGATCTGCCCGAACTGCGGGGTACGAATCCAGGCCCCCCCGCCCCCTCCTGCCGAAGTCCGGAACCCGTGGGTCGCGGTAATTTTAAGCTTCCTTTTTACCGGGTGGGGCCACTGGTACTGCGGGAAGACTGGTGAAGGACTGAAGTACTTCGGAATCGTTCTCATCTCCTACATATGCGGGCTGGTGCTCGCGGGCGTCTCTTCAGGTTCACCGGCACTGGCGGTACTGGTTGTTCCTGCCATCATCCTCTTCCTGGTAATGCTGGGTGCCTGGATATACGCTATGTACGATGCATATATAACGGCGGATCGGATCAACCGGAAAGAAGTCGCATTTTCCGGTAAAAGCGGACTCTTCTGGCTCCCGGTGGCTCTTATTCTTCTTGCCTTCATCACGATACTGCTGGCAGCGGTCATCGCCGCGTTCGTATTTGGCATGGCCGGGAATGTCAGCTGACACCGGTACGAGGGAATAAACCTCTTTTTTCAGGCCTGCGTCGACGTGCCCGGTCTTCTACACTGCAGGGAAAATCCGGGTCCTGATACAACCTTTGCAGAAGATCCGTAATGGAAAAAAGTGATAGGATATCCGATTATGCCGGGGCGGCGACACTGTCGTACACCAAGGTAAAGTAGCGTGCTTCGAACAGCGTTATGGGTGCAGCAACAATAATCTCAACGAGGATTATGAGTGGCGCAAAGATCAATCCGCAGATCATGCCGATTATGCCAAGAACGATAGCAATAACCACCATCGCTATGATGAAGACGATCCAGGCAATGATGTAACTGCCCCAGCCGATTTTACCGATGGTTGCAAGGATCTCACCGAAGTTGAACGCCTCTCCCATGCTGCCGGTCCGGGCAAACCTGATAATACCGATCCGTGCAAGGAGAGCGGTAACCACCGCAATGATGACGAAGAGGATAAAGTATACGATCGCACCGCTGGCAAATGCCAATGCAGCCGAGGGATCCATCTGGCCTGCGACGATGGCCGCAAAGAGCGATGACAGGCCGAAGAAGAGGATGATCAAACAGGGAATTGCCCATATGATCGCGATGATTGCATACTTGATACCGTCGATGATAAGCGTACCCCACCCGGTCACCTCCGGCGCAGGTTTCTCGCCCCGGAATACCTTGAGCGAGTATCCAAGCAGCGGGATCGTAAGTAGAATCGTAGCGATGATGAGCAACAGCCACTGCATCCATTTGCCGATAACAGAATCCTTTGCATATCCAAAGGCATCCCCAAGAATATTTCCGAAGTCCATTCTTTTCACCTCATAGTACCGAATCATCCATGACCTGAATTAGCCACAAACGATTTAAACATGTATGACAACTTCGCAGAATATATATCTATCTGTTTCCCGTGCCCTGTTGCGGGATTCATGCATTTTAAGAGGGATTTTTACAGCAGGGCCATCCTGCGCTGAGAGGCTGGCTGGAAAAAATGAGGTTACCGGTGTTTTACCGACGCACCGGGCGGTACGATCACGATCGACTTGTACATCTCCTCGACTTCCGAGGAGTAGGGCGAGGGGTTCCTGAAGGCGAAGATGTAGATCGTGTCGTTGACGTCAACAAAGATGTACTTCCCCCGCATGGTCTTGGTGTCGAAATCCATCTGGTAGGCATCGTACCCTTCGGGATTCGCGTCCGTCTTCGATATGTCGAGTTTATACTCGTGCTTCGTGATGGTGATGGCCCCGTAGGATTTCTGGAGAGCCAGGGTGATAAGGTTGAAGTACTGGTCGAAATCGGTCACGGTGTTTAAATCAACGTCGATACTGAGCGTGGAGTACGTGGATTTATCCGGGTTCGGGCCGTCCATGGCCATCCGCTCCTGGGTGATGTCCGGTGAGTAGAGGTTGGCGATGTTCATCGTGGTCCGGCCGTAGTCCCGGAGACCCACGTCGGAGAGTTCCTCCTTCTGCCAGTCTGCGGGATAGGTGAGGGTCAGGCCGTACGTGGCATTGGCAAACGAAACGGTTTTCAGCTGTGCTGTTGCCGGGGTTACCGCGGAGGCCGCCGTGACGGCAGGTACCGAAACAGCGGTCGTCTCCGGTGCAGGAGGCGCCAGCGGAGATGAAACCGGTACCGTGGTTGCGGCCGGGGAACTTTGACCGGATACCGTATCGGATGCCGGCATGGACGTACACCCGGCAGAGATGAGGGCGCATGCTAGGAACAGGACAAGGCACAACCGTGCCGGAACAGGAGTCGTTTGCATTATCATTGTATCAAAAAAGAAAGGTGAGGTATTATTTTATTAAAATATCGGTTTTCCTTCCGTTTTTGGGGGCTCCCGTCACCGGGTGGAGCGGGCGCCGGGCCGGTCACGGCGGCCCGGCCTTCCGGCTTACCTTCGGGAGCCGCACCGTGAAGGTGCTGCCCTTCCCCACCTCGCTTGCCGCATCGATGCCGCCCCCGAGGAGTTCCGCCCGTTCCACCGCCAGCGTCAGCCCGAGCCCCATGCGCCCGTACTTGCGCGACTGGTTCGGGGCATCGACGATATAGAACGGGCGGAAGATATGCTGCATCTCGTCCGGCGGGATGCCGATCCCGTTGTCCTGCACCGAGATCTCCGCCGCGTCGCCTGCGTCCCGGTACCCGATCGTGATCTTCCGCCGGGGCTTTGAGTACTGCACCGCGTTCGAGCAGAGTTCCGAGAGGATGCCATAGACATAATCCACGTCGCTCGTGACGGTGACGTCCTCCGGGATCGCCACCTCGATCTCGGCATCGGACCGCATCCGGTGGCTCCGGAGCACCAGTTCCACCAGCCGACGGGGAGAGAATTCCCGGAGCATCGGGGTGATCTCGCGCCTCTCGATCCGGAGCGTGCTCAGGTCAAGGATCCGGTTCACCACGGCGATCTCGTGGTCCACGCTCCACTTCAGCTGCATGGCGGTCTTCTTCCCGAGATCGTTGAGGCCGTACAGCTCCGGGTCGGTGAGCATCAGGTCCAGGTAGGAGTACACCGGCTGGAGGGGGGTCCGGAGCTCGTGGGCCGCTATTGTGACGAAATCGTTCTTCCGGGCCAGCTCCCGCTGCAGGGCCTCCTCGGCGATGATGCGGGCGGTGATATCGTTCAGCACACCGGTCACAGCCCGCTTGCCGCCGAGGGTGACCACGGAACCGTATACCTCGAGGAAGATGACGGAGCGGTCCTTTTTTACCCCGCGGAAACAGTAGTAGTCCTGTTCGATCTCCCCGGCCAGACGCCGTTTCGACCGCTCCCGGATCGCCGGCCAGTCGGCCGGGTGGATGACATCGACGGGTCCTTTCACTCCCACGAACCCGTCCAGGGCATACCCGAAGATCTCGGCCATCCGGGGGTTGGCATAGTGGAATTTCCCCTCCTGGACAATGAAGAGCCCCACAAAGGACTGGTCGGCCAGGTCCTTGTACAGGACCTCCGGGACCCCGCCTCCGCGGGTGTCGTCATCAAGGTTCCCCGTCTCCTCCCGGTGTGAGTCCATGGTACGCCGTTCCCGATCCATATTATTACCCGGTAATAAATAAGGTGATTTATTTAATTCCCAGGCCCGGGGATCCGGCGTAAACGGTCAGGCAGACAGGTAACGAGATACCAAAAAAGGAATGACGCGGGGGAGGGGAGTTTCAGAGATCCCCGCGCCGGGAGCCGTGGTGTGCCTGCGGAGGCCGTCTCCGCATGATCAGGATCGCGATGACCACGATCGCCGCGATAACAATCAGGATCGGGACGACCGGGAGGGAGGAAATATCCGCGGGAGTGCCCTCGGCGGATGCCGCTGTTGTCTCAGGGATAACGGTATTTTCGGCACCGGGGGTTTCGACAGGAGCCGCGGTAGGCACGGTCGTGGGGGCGGCGACCACGATGGCATCCTGCCAGGTCTTGGTCGCACTTCCCTGGGCATTGGTGACCGTCAGGGTGACCGAATACGTGCCGGTATCCTCGTAGGTGTGCATCGGGTTCTGTTCCCGTGAACTGATTCCGTCGCCGAAGGTCCATTGCCAGGACGTGGGGTCGTTGGTCGAGGTATCGGTGAACTGCACGGTCAGGGGGATCCCCCCGCTGGTCGGGTTCGCCGTAAAGGATGCCTCGGGGGTGATGATCGCCGTCACGTTGATGTACTTCAGCCGGGTCGTGGTATTGGATCCGATGGAGTTCCGGGCGGTCATGATGATGGAATACTCCCCGGCGCTGATGAACTTATGGAGCGGGTTCTGTTCTGTCGAGGACGAATCGTCGCCGAAATTCCAGGTCCACGACGAGGGGGAGTTCAGGGACGTGTCGTTGAACTGTACGATCAGGGGGGCCGTCCCCGATGTGACATCCGCCATAAAGGATGTGATCGGTTCGTCCAGGGTCACCGTGATGTAATCCACCTTGGTTGTCGTGGAACTCCCGATGGAGTTCGTTGCCGTCATGGTCACCGAGTAGGTGCCCTCTTCAGTATAGGTATGCGTCGGGTTCTGCACGATATCTGAGTTCCCGTCGCCGAAGACCCAGACCCACGACGTGGGGCCGTTTGCGGAGGTGTCCACGAACTTGACGGTCAGGGGGGTCAGGCCGGAGGTTGTCGTGGCGATGAACGAGGCGGTCGGTTCCAGCGATTCTTCGGTGACCGCGATGTAATCGGTCTTTGTCACCGTGTTGCTGCCACCGGCATTCGTGGCGGTCATCGTGACGGTGTACGTCCCCTTGATGCTGTAGACATGGGTGGGGTTCTGCTCGGTGGACGACCCTCCGTCACCGAAGGACCAGACCCACGAGGTCGGTGTGTTCTGGGAGGAGTCCACGAACTTGACGGACAGGGGCGTTGCCCCCGTGGTGGTCGTGGATACGAACGATGCTACCGGGGGGTTGACGGACTTGAGGCAGGTGACATACCCTGCCTTGGTCACGCTGTTGCTGCCCTCGATGTTGGTGACCGTCAGGGTGACCGTGTACTTCCCGTCGACCGTGTAGGTATGGACGGGGTCGGATTCGGCCGAGGTGCCGCCGTCGCCGAACGACCAGAACCACTTGACAGGCCCGTTGGTAGAGGTATCGATGAACTGCACCGCGAGCGGGTTCTCGCCGCTCGTAATATTCGCGGTAAATGACCCGACCGGCACGCTCGCGCCGGCCGCGGCTGCAAGACCGGAGAGCGCTACCGCCAGGACCATGACCATGATCCACCGGCCCTGCCGGTTCCGGCCGGCCTTCTTGATTGCCGGTGAAGGGGGGCGAACCCCCTTCCCGGTATAGGTATCCTTGTTCACCATTCCCGAATCGATCTCCTATGCTGCAACGTTAGGCGAATGATTATAAAAAGCAGAGGGTTCCGGTTCCCCGGCCGGTGCGGGGTGCGGGCACCGGCCCGGCCCTGCGGTCAGGGCCGGGGAACGTCCCGGAGCATGCCGCCCAGCCAGGGAACGAAGTCCTTCTTCCGGGACATGACGCCCTCGAGAAGGACCGGGAGGGGCCGCCCAAAAACCGCCCGGAGCAGTTCGTTGTCGCCCTCCCCGTAACATTCGCTGGCATTGTCCCGCACGCTGGTGAAGAGGACGAGCACGAGGTCGGCACCGGCTGATGCCTTCGCCTTTGCAAGTTCCTCCTGGATCGCACCGGCACGCTCCCGGTTCCACCCAAAGGCCGGGACCATCACCTGCGCGACGACAACAGACCTGCCGGACAGGTCGAACGTCTTGGTGTCGCGGGCAAGGATCGCCTCAAGGGATGCCCCCGAGAGGTCCATCCCCCGTTCCAGCAGGGCGATACCCAGCGCCTCGGGATCTTCTCCCGCTACCTTCGCGAGATACGCCACGGCGTCCCGGTCGCGGGGCGTGGTCGTGGACATCCGCAGGCCGAGGGTATCGGAGAGGATGCCGCAGAGGAGGACACCGGCAACGGCAGGGGATGGATCCTTTCCGGATGCACGGAACTTCAGCGCGATGATCGTCGACGTCGACCCGACCGGGTCGTTCAGGAACCGGATGGGTTTCAGGGTCGTGATGGTGCCGAGCCGGTGGTGATCGATGATCTCGACGATCTCCGCCTCCTCGATCCCGCTCACGGCCTGCGAGGCCTCGTTGTGGTCGAGGAGGATCACCGGTTTTTTCACGTCGTCGAGGAGCGTTGTCCGCGTCAGGACGCCGGCGAGCATGCCATCCTTCGTGACCACGCAGGCCGCCCGGAACTTCGAGGAGGAGACAACCTTCCTCGCCTTTGCAAGCGAGTCCTCGAACGTCAGCACCGGGACGTCGGCCTCCATCACCTCGCGGGCCGGGAGGGAGAGGTTGATCATCTTGCCGACCCCGAAAGCGTCCAGGTCGGTGGCAAGGACCGAGACCCCGCCTTTCTCCGCTGCCGCAACGACCCGCTCGCCCGCGGGGGCACCCTCGGCGATGATCAGGCAGGCGATCCCCGCGGAGACGAGGGCGAGCTGGGTGGGCTCGTCGTCGCCGACCACGGCGATATCGTTTTTCGTCATCTTCGCAAGGGTGACGTGGAGGGCGTCGATGGCGATGTAGACACGGCCCTCGAGGATATCGCGGGAGGAGACCACGATTTCCGCGTTCAGGATCCGGGCCAGCGTCCCGACCGGTATGGGCGTCACGGTCAGTTCGGAGAGGTGTATCTTCCGGATGTAGGCGCCGGCAAGCGCGTGCTCGCCGACCATGCCGGCGGGCCGGCCCGCGGGATCGGTGATGACCACGTTCCGTATCCCTTCTTTTGCCATCAGGGTCGCGACGTCGACGGTCGGGACGTCCTCGGGCAGGGAGAAGACCGGCTTGTACGCGATGTCGGAGAGCCGGGGCTCCACCGAACCGATGAGGACCGGTGCCGGCAGGCCGAAGCGCTCCAGCATGTACCGGGACTCGGGGTTTAGATCGCCGCACCGGGCGGGAACGTGCGTCCCGGGTTCCGTGCTGTTCAGGTACTCCGCGTACCCGATGACGCTCGCGATGCTGTCCGTGTCGGGCTGGCGGTGGCCGAAGAGGTAGATCGGGTTCATGGTCTGGTTCACGGGATGGGGAATTGTTTCTAGTAATTCGCTCTTCCGGGTCATAATGTACGGGGCGCCGGGGCATGACCGGGCAGGTTGTCCCGTCAGGTTCCGGACGGGTGCGAACTCCCCTCGGCCGGCCGCAGGAGCCCCTGCCCGATTATCGATTCGGCCAGTTTCCTGAGGCTCTCGTAATACCCACGGATGGCTTCGTAGGGCATGGCGAGGGGCTGTGGGAGGGCAACGAAGCTGCTGCCGCCCGGCGTCATGGTCCCCACGGAAGAAATGGCAACCGTTGACGTCGCGGTGGGCACTGCGGCGGTCATCGTGGTTCGGGTGCTGCTGCCGCCATCGGACCGGGCAGAACATTTCCCGTCATAATAATAGGGATAGCCCTCCGGGCAGCAGTGCCCTTCGCTCGTATCGAATTTACGGTACCCTTCGCTGCAGGCATGGCACGCGCCGTTATAGTACTGCGGCGAATCTTCCGGGCAGCAGACACCGGTGTCGCTGTCATAGTCATACCCGTCCCGGCACCGGTGGCACTTCCCGTCAAAATAGAACGGGTAGTCCGCATCGCAGCATTCTCCGGACGCCTCGTCATACACGCTGCCCTCTATGCACCGGTGGCACTTCCCGTCGAAGTAGTTCGGGTACGAGGCGGAACAGCAGACACCGGCGGAACCGATGTAGACACTGCCCTCCTGGCACTGGTAACATCCCCCGTTAAAATAATACGGGTAGCCCTCCCGGCAGCAGTGGCCGCCGCTGGTCGTGTACTGGTAATAACCCTGTGAGCACTGGTGGCATTTGCCATTGTAGTAATGCGGGTACCCCTCCGGGCAGCAGTGGCCGGCGCTGGAGGTGTACGTGTGGTACCCCTTCGAGCACGTGTGGCAGGCCCCGTCGTAGTAATAGGGATAGCCGTCCTGGCAGCACATGCCGGCACTGGTGGTGTAGATGTGGTAGCCGGCGCTGCACGTGGGCCCGGAGACATAATAATAGTCGGAGGACGACCCGCCGCTCGAGGTGCTGCCGGAGGAGTCGTCGCTCCCCGGGCAGAACGCCACGCAGCCCGATGGACCCACGGGAGGGGCCCCGATATCGGAACCGGTTACCGGGGCTATGGCTGCGCAGAGGAGCAGCAGGAAAAAGACGAACTCCCCCCCGGACCGGATTGTTTCCGAGTGCCACGCACGCATCAGAACCCCCACTCCCATCCGTGCTTACAGCGTGATCATGCTGTTTCCGGGCAATAAAGATATGGATGGCATCGTCCATTCCGCCCGGGAGTCCCCGTGCCCGCCGGCCTCCGCCAGGCCTCCACGGGAGGCCGGAAGATCCAGAGCGTTGCCGCGAGGAGGCTCCCAAAATATAATATACCGGATTATCATGACTGTTGAATACCAAAGAGGAGCACCAATGGCATTTGTCTGGGATATCGTGACGTTCATCAACCTTGTACTGTGCATCATCATCGTGGCGCTGGGACTGCTGATCTACCGGAAGAGGGGGGCCTTCGGCGCGATCCTGATCGCCGGGGCATTCGGCCTTTTTGCCATCTCCCACCTCTATACCCTGGCCGGGCTGACGGGATCGGCGTGGGAGGTCGCCATGATCAGCGCCCGGACCTGCGGCTACGTCCTGGTGATCGCGGCGCTGTACCTCTTCCTGGTCAACGGGGCCGGCTTCGGAAACGGGTAAACCGGTATCCGCCGCGACCGTAATCCGTGCTGCCTGCCTGAGGCGGAGGTGCCCGTGACAAGGATGCCGGATTGAATCCGATCTGGCCGGGCACAACATGCCGGTCAACCATTTCCGGTTACAATTGTCGGGCCGGACCGGCTCTGTTAAGCTTCTGAACAGCTGCTTAACCTCCCGCTCAGCTGCGATCTCGATCGCGGATAAAAATTTTTCAGCGCGATCGCGATCGGGTTTGAATTTTTTTAATCGCGATCACGATCGCGTTTGATCGATCGAAAAGTCCAGTGGAAACGATACCCTTCTCCGGTGTGAAGTGGTCCTCCGGCCCGATCGTTCGATCGCGATTGGAAAAAAATTTTCGCGATCCTGATCGCGTTTGTTTTTGAAAAATCGCGATCGCGATCGGGTTTGATCTGCGATCGGATGGGATCCGGCTGCAGAAGATCCGTGCGGAGGCTGCGTTAAATGTTAAGCTCATTTGATGCAGGATAACCGGGGGGTCAAGGAATCCTGTATTCACTGCCTCATGTCTTGCGGACCGAGCAGCAGGATCCGCTCCACGGCCTCGATCCAGAGCGCGATCTCCCGGTCAGGATCGACCTTCTCCATGAAGAGGGAGGTGACGTGGAGACCGATGGAGAGCGTATTGATCAGCCGGGTGGCATGGTCGATGTCCACCTGTGGCGGGATCTCCCCCCGGGCCTGTGCGCGGGCCAGGCAGTCCCGGGTGATCGCCGAGTACTTCTGGTAGTAGCGGGCCAGTTTCCGGCGCTGGTCGGGATTTTCGAGGAACCGGATCGGCAGGTTCGAGAGGAGACGTGAATGCCCCTGCAGACGGGTGTAGGGCAGGGCGGCGTACTCCCGGACAAGTTCCCGGACACCGATGTCGTCTCGGGAAAGGGTTGCTTCCATGTCCGCCTGGTTCAGCTGGATGACCCGCAGGACCACCTCGTCCTGCAGGGCATCGCGGTTTTTAAAGTAGCTGTAGAGCGCGGGCGTGGTGACTCCGATCTTCTGGGCGATGGCATCGAGGGTCATCGCTTCCCACCCCCGCTCTGCGGCGATCTCCAGTGCCGCCGTGATGATGCGCTCCTTTGCCCCTTCCCGGTATTCTGTGTTGACGCGTGCCACGATGGTATCCTCCTTACCAGTTCTGCATAACCAACTTGGGTGTTCCTCATATTTAAATTAATTTTAGTACACTTAACAAGTTTTAAATATTCTTAATACGAATTAAGTGTGGTGAGGGGAGGTCTGGCCGGACCCCGTATGCGGGGACGGGGACCATGGCCCGCAACAAATGGACGGGACGACTCCTGAACTCCGGCCATACCAGAACCACCGGCACCTACCCTGCCGATGGGACGGTCCCTCGGGACGAGTGCCCGGTACGGGATCCGGAACCCGGATCTCCCCCGCCAGGGACAGGAGGTTGATGCGATTATGAGGTTCCCCGAGACGTTTACCGGAATACCGGAACTTGTAGATGGTATGCCGGTCTCCGCACGCATATCCGCGATCATCCTTTCCCTTCTCATCGTGATGGTGGCGCTGCGGCTGTACCGGGATCGCGGTCAGCAGCCGGAGGAGGCCTGATCATGGCCGCATCGTTGTATACGAAGAAGCGTTATCCTCCCGTTCCGGTGCCGGGTTCGGATAATGTAGAGTCCGGCCCACGGTCGCTGCAGGAACCGGAGTCTTCCGGCAGAGAGTGCGGCGATGCATCACCGGGATACGTTTTCGTAACCGATCTGCCCGGCGGCAGGCTCTGCCGCTGCCCGGATGGCGGTGCCTGGGTGTATATACGGGACGATCGCGGATGAACGCCGGTTCTTTTTAAGAGATTTTGCAGGGGCCCGATGCGGGGGCGTCCCCGGATGGTGCGATCTCCGTGCCCAAGACCATTACCTTCGACCCGGCACAGAAGACCCTGCAGATCGGCAGCACCACCTCCAAGCTGGGGGCGACCGGTGCAAAATCCCATATGGTCGCGTTCACCGCGAAGAATGCAGGTGACGGAACCAGCGTCCACGATGTCACGGTTATCCACCAGGGCGGGCCCTCTGCAGCGGATCTCACCGGCTACGTGATCTCGGTCGACGGGAAAGCTTCCGCAGAAGTGACGAACACAACTATCGGGAAGGAGACCGTGATCACCGGCCTTTCATCCGGCAACCATTACATCATGGTGACCGCGAAGTTCAACGATGGCACCGAAGCAACAATGTTCGTCAGGTCTGTTTAGAGCGGGCGATACGGCTCCCTCTCCTTTCTGTTCCGCACGATCTGAAAATCCGGTACGGTTCGCTGCAGTACAGTTCCCGGGACCGGGGTTACAGGCCCATTCTGGAAGGCCAGACCACTCCGGGGGTGTGGGGGTCACCGGATCAATCCAATACTTTTTTTACCGGACTGGATCTGACGGGACTCCCGGATACATGCCGTTTCAGCACGTTTTTCAGGGGAACGGCCCTGATAAGCAAAAACAGTCGATCTCCCGTTCCGGGAAATCCAACCTGAAAAATGAGGGCGGCCGGCCGCCGCTCATACTGCCCTGTTGAGCTGGTCTGTCAGCTTGAGCGTGTACTGGCCGAGTTTGATCAGCATGGATGACTTGAATTCAGCGTCTGCATTCCCGCCGCTTTCCGTGATGAAGCGCCGTGCCACCTTCCGGTCCATGGCATTGGCCATGTCCGGGATCTGGTAGTAGGACGGGGTCAGGACTGCACCCGAGGGGAACGGTCCCGACGGCGAAGTCAGGGTGATCACAAGATCCCCCCAGAAATTGGCAGGGACCAGGGTCTGGAACCCGGTGACCTGGTTTCCTTCGGCATCGGGAGCCGGGAGGGTCAGGTTCTGGGTGATGGGACACCTGCTGTCCGTGCACTGGCAGGTGACCGGGGTGTTCGGAACGAACCCTTTTCCTGAAATCCTGAAGTAGAAATATTCCTGTTTTGGGTTGATGTTGCCGAATTCGAGGGTCCGGGAGACCTGGACCTGGGAATTGGGGGCATAGGAGATGTTGCGCCAGCCGACTGCCGGGTTGTTCTGGACCCAGTCGGAAAAGGCCGAGTTTGTCGAAAACGATGCCGGGATCGTGATCGGATGGGCGGTCGTCTGAATAACCGCGATCAGGCAGTAGTGGGGCCCTGGCGGGAGGCCTGTCAGGAGGAACGAGGGGTTCGACAGGGCTATGCCGCCGGCCGCAATCGAGGTGCCTCCCGAACCGTCGGCGAGCGGCAATGCCTTGACTCCGCCGGCGCTTGTTATCGGGGTCCAGGTCTTGGGCAGCAGGAACAGGGATGCGTTGGCATAGTAGAGGTTGGTCGTCCCGGCTCCCGGTACTGTGTTCAGGTTCTTGGCCCGGACATAGATGTTGTTGACCCCGTTGTTGATGATAGCCTTGCCGATATCCGGGCCATTGTACGTCGAGTTCGCTGTGTTCCAGTCCAGCGTGCCATTCTGGTAGGGGATGATATCCGGTGACTGGTACGGGTTCCCTGTCGAAGGAATGACCCCGGTGTCACCAAAATTGTCCCGAATGTACAAATCGTTATACACCGTCATGTTCATACCTCAATAAATAATTTTTTATATCATTTTATTGTACAATGCCCGTAATATAATTATCCGCTGCTTCGGCAAACTCCGCTACAGACACCGGCTCATCGCCGATGCTCCTTATATCGATCAGCACATTGTTGCGGACAAAGATGATCCGCGTAGGTACCTCCCCGTGTCCGGTGAATCCGATATCTCCGACAGCTATCCCCCGGGCATCGAGGCGGGGAAGCGTTATCGCTGACGAGAAACTGATCTCCCTGAGCAGCGCCATACGGGCATCTTCGTGAGAATTGCATTCGCTGACCCGGACCATGATCCGCTGCTTTTTGTTCGTTTTATGCTCGAAATAGTCCGCATGTCCGCGGTCCCCCCACGAAAGCCGGCGTTCACGGTGCCAGGTCTTTGCCATCTTCCCTGCATCGAGACTCACGTGCAGGGCAACCTGCTGCGCGCTCTTTTTTGAGGGGCGCGGCCAGGAATCGTACTCGAACATCTTCCTTGCCCCTTCAATCCAATCGTCCATAGTTATCATATGTTCTTACCTCCTCATTTCACCGGCCTGCGGCCCGAGTTGGTATAGGGCCACGAGCCTCTGACCTGGCACTGGGGGATTCCGGTAGCCGTGTTTGTTGCAAGCCTTTCGCGGTACCGGGCATCCCCGATGCTGACGGGGAGCGGGGGAGACGGGGGCAGTATGGAGAACTGCACCTTGACCGGCAGCCCGGCAGTGTGGGGCCCCGTACCCCAGGGATTCTGGCCGGTATCGTACTGCAGGCACGCATCGTACACGTTGTCCGTGAAACACCCTGTCCCGGTCCAGGCCACTTCATGGTAACTGAAATTTCCATTAAACGGTACTTTCCACGTTGGCGTACCGATAGCCAGGATCTGGTTGCAGGAAAATCCTATGCGGTTGCGGATATCGTAACTCATGATCGACTCCATCACATCTGTACCCAGGATATTGGCAAAGGACGTGACGATCGTTGCGCAGTCCGTACAGTTGATGGTCCTGCCGTTTCCATTACCGGTGTTCAGGAAATCGACGAAGTCTCCGCACAGGAAATTGGATAGCCCGTTATATGGTCCGGTATACACGGAAGCTCCGTTCGACGTGTCGTAGATAAGATTGATACCGGAATTGACCTTGGCCGTGACCCTGCTCAGCACGTCGTCGGAGCTCTTTGCCCCGGCAGCCCAGGTACAGGCATGGTCGAGGACATCGGTCCAGGGCAGCTGCTGGTTGGTCCGGTCCGGAACCTGCACCCAGGGTGTATTCGGCTTGTCGAAGATGACGTACACCCGGTGCTGCGTGGTCGCCATTGTGGTCCAGTTCCCGTCGTCTCCCTGGTACTGCCAGTTCCAGGTTACATCGGCTTTCTGGACCCCGCCGGCAGCAAGCGTCTGGTGGGTGAGGGAGAGCGTGACCGTTATGCTGGTGGTTGACCCGAAGTTCAGCGTAACGGGATCGATGGCGCCGAGAATGCCCCCGCCGGTTGCCTGGATCTTAACGGTACGGGTTGTGGGGGAAGGAATGGTGACTACCGCCTTGATTGTGGGAGTCTTTCCAGCAATGAGGTTGATGGCATAGGCGCACGGGGCCTCCTCCGGCTTGGTCTTTCCGGGAACCCATTCGGGCACGCTGACGCCATCAGCGTAGTTGCGCCGGATCGTGAGACCGTCAGCGGATGCGCCGGTGGGGTCGTAATCGAACGAGACGCTGGCAAGGGTGAGCGCCGGGAGCGGGTCGCAGGTGGGGGGCCGGTTTACATACGTGTAAATGAACGTAGCCGCTGTTGCAACAAGGGATGCGATGACGCGTGCATACCCGATTCCTGCGGCGATCAGGAGCATGTTGGCGACAACCCGGATCAGCGTCCAGAAACCGACATCGATGACAAGGACGATGAGCTGCCGCAACATACCCTCGCTGTAAAGGGTACTCAGGATCGAGAAGATGTTGCTGGCAGTCATTGCCGCGCCGACAGCAAGGAATACCTTAATCTTCGGCACGCTAAGGATACGCCCGATATACGCTATAGCCTTGTCCGTAAGCGTGCTCCCGACGCCGGTAAAGGCGTCGAGCGCCCCGGCAATGACGATGAATACAAGCGAGATCTTCCAGAGTGTGCAGGAGTCCACGCTGTCTTCCGGCGTGCGGAAGGCTACATAGGATCTTTTCGGCCGGTGCACGATCAACAGGTGTTCGCCCTTGATCGTGTGGCGCGTCACCCAGAGCGGCAGGGCCTCCGGATTGTTACTCATCTTATCCCGGACATCAGCCCAGGCTTTCCTGATCCGTTCCTTGTCGGCAGGGTCGTCGAAGGCTGCGACATCGGCGGCTTCCGCAGCATCGAACGCCCCGCGGTTCTGATCGTAAAAGTCCCGGATGTTCAGGTTTGCGCGGATTGTTGCCATCGTCTCCGGATCGAGCCCCATGTCGGGCGGTTCGAGGCAGTCATTCCCGGCCAGGAGGGCGCTGACCGGTGCCGGCCCCAGCTGCCCCGAGAGGACCGCCCCGTCGGCAAGGCCGAGCGGATGGCCGTTTGCCTGGTTGCGGGCCGGCGTGTTGGTGAAGACATATGCCCCCAACAGGCCGGGCGAACCCGCATCCGGCGGATTTGTCATGAAACCTGAGACTTCCGGAGCGCCCAGGGCCCGCGACCAGACATCCACCTCGCGGATGTAGCCCTGGAACGTCGTCGCCCCGGAGGGATTGCCCTTCTGGATCGCGGCACCGATCAGGATATCCCCGAACTGGTTGTAGAGCGGGATCGGGGTGCAGCTCATTGACGTGTCGAGCGTCCCGTTCAGGTAGAGGCTGAGGGTAACCCCGTCGAAGGTCGTCGCAACGTTTGTCCAGGTGCCGACCGGGATCGTGCCCGTGGAGGCCAGGCTCTGCCCGGTAGAACCCGAAGAACCGCGCTGGGATACCAGGCGGAAGCCCGTTGCCGCGCTGTCGTACCGGACATAGAACGCCATGCCGGTGTCGAGCATGAGGTCGCTGTTGACAAAGATCGCCTGGATCTCCGGCGTTTTCGCGGAGATATAGACCCATGCCTGGACCGAGTAGGGGTCGACCTGTTTCCCGCCGGGGTTGATGCCCGTGTCGCCCAGTGGCCGTACGAAGCCGTTGGAACCGAACGAGACCGCAGGAGAGACCTTGACCATGAAGGCCTGGTTTTTCAGGGATATCGGGTACGCCGACGGGCCGCGGTCCACGGGCTTGTTGACGCTGAAATCGAAGTCCGCGGCAAGGGTGCCGGCCTCCGGCGCATTGAACATGTTGGCAAGGACCGTATCCTCGTCAAGGGTGCTGTTGTAGATCCTCACCCGTTTGATGAGACCGCGTATTCCCTGGCCGATCAGGACCGGGTTCTGACTTGGCGCGATCTGGCACATGCAGCTCTGGCCCGTGTTGAATTTTCCGTCGATGTAAAGCCGGATCATCGCCCCGTCGAACGTGGCGCAGATATAGTGCCAGTTGTTGTCCTTTAATAACGACGAGGTCGGGATCGACAGGACGACCGGCTGGCCTGCGAACTGGAAATACACCGATGACCCCTGGCTGCCAAACGCAAATACGCCGGCCTGGCCGAGCACGATCGTTGATGCGGGAAGGCTGTTGAACCTCACCCAGGCATCCACGGAGACCTGGACCTGCCCTGAAAAGAGGCCGGCTGCCGCTGCACTGGTCTGGGCCCAGGACAGGGAATCAAGGGAGAGCGAGATATAACTTCCATCGGTACGAGGGTCGCCAAGCATCATACAAACCATCCTTCAGGTGAAGCACCACTGGTGCCTGTTCTGGCGAAAAGACCGCTGAACGCCTGCTGTCTTCTTTTCCCCGGGGGAGGGAATCGCCGGGATGCCTGGCCGGTTGCCGGGAAGGCCTTCATGGGATTATATATTTCCATAATAAAAATCTATTATCCTAATTGTACTATTTATCATTTTTTAATTATATTTTTATGTAACAGGAAGCAAAACCTCCGGTTGGAATTGACCGGACACGGGAAAGGACCAGGATCTGCCATCCGGTTGGGTATGTTACTCCCATCCATCTCCCGCTCCGGGAGATGTGTTATCGAAGGCGGGGATGTTGGGTACGGGCACGCCTCCTTCACCGGGTTCGTTTATGCGGGAGTCCCCGGGGGGAAGACCTGAAAAAGGATTATTGCCACGAGGAGCCTGAGAGAATACTCCATTCCCGCAGGTTTTCTGCGGATCCTGCAACCGTTATCAGACGGTACAGGAATATTTGGAAAATAATAAGAGTAAATATTAGAATATTTACATGTATGTCTGTATTCTCTGCCACGGGACCGTGCCCCATCCGACAGCCCTGTCGCGATTCTCCATGGTCGTTACTCGTGATAATCTTCCTTTTTTTCCTGATTTCAGCCATCCCGGCTGCAGCCGCTGCAGCGGGGGTGGAACCGGGAAGTGTGACCATAGCCGCAGTTTATCCCGGCGATACGCAGGCCGATCCGCACTTCCAGTTCCGGATGGGCGATACGATCACCTTCACGGGAACCAATGCCGTTTCCGGCACTACCTATCTCTTTCTTGTCGGCCCCAACCTGAAAGCCAATGGTTCGCAGATCCAGAGCGAGTACCCTCCCGGCGAACAGGTCGTCGAGGGCGATGCGGCTACGTTCGCTACCGCGGCTGTCGGCCCGGATGGCCGCTGGTCCTATGCATGGGACACGAACAGGACCACACTTGGTCCCGGAGCGTACACGATCTACGCGGTCAGCAGACCGCACGATAAAGCCCATCTGGCGAACACTCCCTATGACGCGACTCCGGTCATACTGGGAAAACAGCAAGCGCCGGCAATGGCCCGGCAGGATAAATACATCCTGGAAGAGATGTTTGCTATAAATCCCGCCGGGCCTGTCACCGGGGGGACTCCCGTCACCGTTACGTCTTCCGTCAATTTTGTCATGGCAGGAGCGGAGACGTTTCCGTGGGGGTCTGACCTGCTCTTTTCCACAACGCTGGATAACCCACACTGGACCTGGTCCCTTGTCATCGACGGTGTTGAAAATAAAAAACCTGCACAGTCCGGTGAAGTGCTCGACCTGAGTGGTTTCGAACTCTCGTTTCCGACCACGGTGAATGAAGAGCGTGTTGTCGTGACGCTGGAGGGTACTGCACCAGAAGTGCGCGAGGGCAGGACAAAAAAGGCAATACAGGTTTCCGTTACGGATACTACCGGTGATACCATCCCCAACACGAAGGTGATACGGGAGATTACGGTCCTCCCGCGCCCGGAGGTGACCCGGTATGAGGCCCCGACGACAGTTCCCGGGATACCGGGAGTGCCGTGAGGCAGGAATCCACGGGGCGTCCGGGAGGGGTGATCCCATCCGGGGCTGAAATCGCTCCCGGTTGACCCCGCCACCCGGTTTTTTATGTCCCATTCGGGATTTTTTGTGTCGCTGTTTCTGGACGGGGCCGGATTTACGACCTGATGGGGAGATGTGTCCCATTTTGGTCCCGGAATTATGTCTCTTCAGGCGCATTTAAGGCGCAGAATACCACCCGCAGGGTAGTATGAGCTGGAGAAGAACGCTGCAGGCGTTCTCCGATTAGCGAACATCGACCTGTCACGGGCACGGAAAAAGACCAGTAAGAGAAGAACGGGGAGAGATGCCGGGCGGCGGGGGTTTCCCGGGCGAGACGTCCCGTCATACAGCCCTCATTTTTTCTGATGCTTGTGAGGGAGTACAGGAGGAGACGGGAACGGTTTTCCCTCAATCAGGTGCTGCCAGTTGAGCTGGCTGAACATTTTCATCTGAAGGATGGCTCCTTTGTTCCGTGTATTAAGAACCGAAACGCTGCCTGTTATGAACGGCGGGATCATCAGGATCTCTTCATCGTCAACATTCAATTCAAGGACATTCTCAATGTTCGTTAATGTATGGATCTCCTCGAATTCCGGCGGGGCAAAGGGAGGCGGCGTCCTGAACTTTTCTGTTGAGACAACATGAATCTCTGCCTCATTCTTTGAAAACTGTTTACGGAGTTTTTGTTCTATATCGGGATTGTCGGAGATTACAAGAAGCGTAAGGCGAACATTTCCGATCCTGATGCGTTCGAAGAGAGGGAGATACCGCTCCCCGATCATACACGTGATCTGGCGCTTTGCCTTCCTGAATAAATCGTGGATCTTGTATTCGATATTGGCATCCCCATAAATTGTCCAGAGGGCATCCTCCGTGTCCTGCCTCACTTTCTTCTTTTCCAGGATCTTCAGTGCATCCAGGGCCCGATCCGCTGCCTTCCGGTGCTTGTCTACCAGCAGATTGATCGCCATCTCCGGTGAGACCGGGCTGTACCGTGCCGGTTTTGAGACTCTCTTGACAACAAGACCCATCTCAGTGAGACGGTCCAGCGCCTCGTACACGCTGGGCTTGGAGATGGCGAGGAAATCGATGATCTCCTTTGCCTCTGCATTATCGTACAGAACCAGCGCGGCATACACAACCGCCTCGTAATTGGAGAGCCCCAGATCGTTGAGCGCTTTTACGAGGTCAGAGGGGATACTTTCCATACTGGAATGTGCTTTTTTGGTTGTTAAAAAAATTACTACTTGTCAGCAATCTTTTAATAAATGTAAGTTCAACTTTACATTTCAAGTAGTAAAAATAATTACTACTCGACAGAGGACTCATCAATGCTCCGCATAGTAACAGCGCCCATCTTCCGGTTCTGCCGGAATTTAAATGAGAAACGAGCATCCGTGCTTCGGCCGGAGAGCAGACGTGCCCTGCCATCTGCCAGGATAGCGCGACCCGGAATATCCCTGCTCCTGCTGGCAGTCATTGCCGCACTGGTGGTTCCGGTAAGCGCTTATACCACCGATGTCAGCGTACGGGATGCCGGGAAAGTCTATGTTTCAGGAGTCTCGCTCGATCCCGGAACATTGTTCAGCAGCGACCAGTGTACGATCACCTATTCCGTTACCAACGGGAACGCCAACCAGAGCGTGTATGTCAATCATGCCTTGGTCGGGGGATCAAGCGATATCCAGGTCCTGAGCGGGTCGTACGATACCAATGCCAACATCGGCCCCCTCCAGACACGGACGTTTGTTTTTATTATTACCACGGAGGCCAAAGATGGATCGTATTTCCCGACGTTCTCGATGAGTTTCCGGGATGCGGACAGCCTGTACTACCGGACCCAGGTCAAGGTGGACAATACGCCGTTACTGGTCTCCGTACTCGATCAGCCGGACACGTTCACGCAGGAGAAGAAGGATGTACTCAACCTCCAGATAGCCAATCCCCGGCAGAATACGGTGAAAAACGTAGTTCTTGAAGTGTCCGGGGACGGCATCACGGCAACACCCTCACAGAAATATATCGGAACGCTGGGTCCGGGCAATGCAACCAACGTGAGTGTCTCGGTGACTCCCGGCAGGGAGACCGCAGTATCCCTCACCGTGAAGTACGACAATGGCGATAACCACCATTCCGTCAACACGATACTCCCGGTGACCTTCGGGACCGACAAGAAGAAGGCCGCTCCCCAGATGAGCAATATCAAGGTTAGCATTGAGGATGGCATCTACCATATCACGGGCGATGTCACGAACGCGGGCCTTACCACCGCCAACGGCGTTACGGTAACCTCCCTTTCGCCAGCCGTGCCCAAGGATCCGTACCAATCCTATGTGATCGGCGCCCTGAAGGCCGATGACTTCGGGAGCTTTGAAGTATCGTTTTCCACAGGCGAGGGTACGACGACCGTCCCCCTCCGGATATCCTACAAGGATACCGACGGGAATATCCTGACCTCGCGCCAGGACATCAGCCTCAACAGTGCCACGTCGAGCGAACCTGCCAGCCAGCCGTCGCTGCTCCCCATCATCGGGATAATTCTTGTCATCGCCCTGGCAGCCGGGGGCTATGTGTACCTGAAGCATAAGAAGAACCAGTGAGGCATCACCATGAGGGAACGGGTAATACAGTTTGAGGACGTGGTGAAGATCTATCCCCTCAAATCCGGGGACGTCACGGCCCTCAACCACATATCCTTCTCGGTGGAGCGGGGAGAGTTCATCTCCATCATGGGACCGTCCGGTTCGGGGAAATCCACCCTCCTCACCCTGATGGGCTGTCTTGACAAGCCCACATCCGGCGATATCTTCATCGGGGGCAGGCCCACCCGCGACATGACCGATATCGAGCTTACCAGCCTGCGGCGGGACCGGATCGGGTTCATCTTCCAGTACTTCAACCTCTTCCCGCTCCTGAACATCATCGAGAACGTCTGTTTCCCCCGGATGATCAAGACCGGGCAGGGCGTTGACCCCGAGAGGGCGAAAAAAGTACTCCAGGCCGTCAGGCTGGACGAAAGCCTCTATACCCACACCCCTCTCGAACTCTCGGGGGGCCAGCAGCAGCGGGTCGCCGTCGCGCGTTCGCTCATCAACGATCCTGACATCCTGCTCTGTGACGAGCCCACCGGCAACCTTGACTCGAAGACGGGCGCCAGCATCATGGAGCTGATGACCGACCTGAACAGGGAGGGCGCGACCATCATCGTGGTCACCCACGATCCCAATGTCGCGAAGTATACGAACCGGACGATCCGGATCGTTGACGGGTGCATTGCATCATGATCTTCTGGGAGATTGCAAAACGGAACATCCGGCTGCACTTCCTCCGGTCTACCCTTGCGATGCTGGGGATCGTGATCGGGGTCGTTGCCATTGCTTCCATGGGGATCCTGGGCAACAGCATGGTCGCCTCGGTCTCCGAGAGCCTCAACTCGGTCGGGGACAGCGTGATCGTCAGCCCGTACAGCGGCAGCGGCGGGGGCATGGGCCCCGGTGGTGGCGGAGGGCCCTCGGGAAGCACCCAGGACCAGTACATCTCCGATTCGAACTACCAGAAGATCAAGCAGGCCGTTGCCCCGAACATAGCGATACCGGTCCACCAGACCTCGCAGCGCATGAGCGTGGGCGTGAACAGCGACGATATCGTGGCAACCATCTACGGGGTGGACCCCCAGTACATCAAGGACTTCAACATGGTCCTGACGGCCGGGGATTACAGCAACGGGAACTCCGGCTGCCTCGTAGGATCGGAGTTCGCCACGGACAACGATATCCGGGTGGGATCGCGGATCAGCATCGGCAATGACGGGGAGTACGGTACGCTCCGTGTCACCGGCATCATCGAGGAACGGGGCATGAGTTTCGACATCAGCACGGACAATGCGCTCGTGGTAACGCAGGACTGGTATGAATCCAACTTCGGGAAAATCGATCAGTACGACCAGGTCGTCGTCAAGGTGAAAGAGGGCCAGGACACGGCAAAAGTCAAGACCGTGATCGAGAACCAGCTGAACCGCCGGGACAAGATCGTCACGGTCACGGACAGCAAGGCAACGCTCTCCTCGATCTACGAGACCTTCGGCACTATCACGACCTTCGTCACCGCGATCGGCGGCATCTCGATGATCGTTGCCGGCGTCTCGATCTTCAACATCATGATGATGTCGGTGAACGAGCGGATCAAGGAGATCGGCATCATGCGGAGCATCGGGACGCAGAAGAAAGAGGTGATGAGCATGTTCATCTACGAGGCAGCCATCATCGGGGTCTGCGGCAGTCTCATCGGTGGAATCCTGAGCCTGTTTGCCGGCTATGCCGTCAGCGCCCTGATGCTGGGGACGACCGAGTACCTCTGGACGCTTTCAACGGCATTGTCGGTTGCGGAGGGGGTCGGGTTCGGCATCATCATCTGCCTGGCCTGCGGGGTGTACCCGGCCTGGCAGGCGGCGAACCTCAACCCGATCGATGCACTGCGGCACGAGTGAGGAGCCGCCATGTCACTCTCCTCTTTTTTGTCCGGGGGAAAAAGCTGTTCCCGGGAGAAGACCGCAGGTATCTCAGTCCTGACGGGCGATCCGAAAAAAGCCATCATCTCGTTATCATGCCCGATGATCCTTGCCATGCTCCTGATGTCCGGGTACAATGTCGTGAACGCTATCTGGGTGGTAGGCCTGGGATCCGATGCGCTCGCTGCGGTCGGGTTCATGACGCCGGTTTTCATGATCATCCTGGGACTGGGAACCGGTATCGGTGCAGGGGCGACATCGGCCATAGCGCGGAGGATCGGGGCGGGTGACCACGACGGTGCAAGCAACAATGCCGTGCATGCACTCATCATCGCCCTTCTCCTGTCCGCGATCGTTACCCTGCCCCTGGTCATCTTTGCAGAACCGATCGCCCTCATGTTCGGGGCAGGGGAGACCGCCGGCCTTGCCGTGGCATACGGACAGGTTCTCTTCGCCGGCTCATTCTTCATCCTCTTTGTAAACATCGCCTATGGCATTCTCCGGGCGGAAGGCGATGCAAAGAGAACCATGTACGCCATGGTGGCCGCCAGCCTGCTGAACATTGTTCTTGACCCGCTCCTGATCTACGGGCTCGGCCTCGGCATTGCAGGCGCTGCATGGGGAACGATAATCTCCCTTGCTGCGGCCACGGTCGTCCTCTGCTACTGGTTCTTTGTTAAGAAAGATACCTATGTGTGCCTCTCCCGGCAGGTCTTCACACCGGGCCGGAGCGTGGTCTCCGATATCCTGTACGTGGGAATTCCGGCCAGCGTTGAATACCTGCTGATGTCGGCCCTGAGTATCATCCTCAACCTGATCCTCGTTATCGTAGCCACGACGGATGCAGTGGCGGTCTTCTCCGTGGGTTTCAGGATTGTTTCCTATGGGATTGTCCCTGTTGTTGCCATCGGCACATCCGTGGTATCGGTTGTCGGTGCGGCATACGGGGCACAGCAGTTCGGGAAGATCCGCGTTGCCCATACCTTCTCGATTATCTTCGGCCTCGCTATCGCACTCGGTGTCAGCATCCTTACCGGGGCATTTGCCGGGCCGATCGCCTCCCTCTTTTCCTATTCGCAGGAGAGTTCCCACCTCTACCCGGAGATTGCCGCGTTCATCGGGGTCATGTGCTTTTTCTATCCCTTTGTGCCGCCGGGTCTCCTGTCGTCATCCGTATTTCAGGGGGTCGGGAAAGGGCCGACCTCGCTGTTCCTCACGTTCATGAGGAGCCTGGTATTTGCAGCGGTCTTTGCGTACCTGCTCGCAATCCCCCTGGGAATGGGGGAGCGGGGGGTCTGGTGGGGGATGGTTGCCGGGGAGATGGTCGGAGGTTTGCTGGCATATGCCTGGGCCCGGGTGTATCTGTCCCGCATTACGAGTGACCGCCGGGATCGTGACGGGCAGGGGGGCTCCTGCGGGGGATCCGCATCATGACCGGTTCTCCCGCACAAGGAGGGGAGCGTGATTCCCGATGAGTCATGCCAATCCGTGGTACCTGATAACCCGGGATGAGATTAACGCTCTCTGCCGGTTCGCACGCTGTATGGAACTGAACGGAAATGAAACGCAGTCAGCGCATTGCGCCTCCGTACGAAGACTTCTTACAAGGATCGTTGAGCGCAAGGAAAAATGTCTGAAACAGGAGGAGTCCCGATGAAGTGACAGGGAGGCCAATAGTTCAGGAACGTCAATCCTGGCAGGGCCGGCCCGGAATCCGGGCCGGTCAACCGGGGAACTCATGGGATCGTACAAAAATGATGGGGAAAAGGTGAAAGATATGGATAAGGCACACGGCAAGAACACCCTGAACCCTTTTCTCCCGGACAGGAGCAGTTCCCATATCCTGCACAGATTTCAGTAATAACAGGAGTCAGACAATCAGATGCATGTGAGATACCCTCTCCCTTGTCACCCGGTACCAGGGACGAAATTCCTGAACATGTGGACCAGATATGCCGTCAGGAGGATGTTAATCTGCATTTTGCAGTGAAGAACCATGAGAAAGGAACGTTTATTCGAAGTGATCGTTGCTATCGCGGGGATTGTCTCAACGCTCGTAATGATCGGGGTCATCCTGTGGTATTCCGCATAAGATAACGGAGACTACCAGTACCGGTCTTCTGGTTGTACGTCAGCCCCCGTACGGGGCGAAGAAGATGTCATCTTCTCCTCCTGCTCTACACGCCCCCCTCCAAATCCCGGGGGGTAATGCCCCAGCCAGGGACAGGGTATTGACATGATTATGAGACCCCCCCGGGATATGTACCGGTATGCCGGACCTTTTAGCCAGCATGACGGTCTCTGCCCTGTATCCGCGATCGTCCCGGCCCTTCTTGTTGTAATCCTGGCCCTGCGGTTGTACCGCGACAGTCCCCGCCAGCGTGACGATCGCCACATCCACGGGCAGCCGGAAGAGCATTCCTCCCAGATTGGGCTTTGGCAGCAGTCACCGACAGAAAGCCTGGTACCCGGAACCGCGGGATTCGGGCATTTCCCGTGGCACATCCCCCGGTATGCCGGCAGGGGAGTATGTTTTCATAACGGATCTTCCCGGGGGTACCTCTGCCTTAGCAGGGAACGCGTACCGAATATCTATTCCGGAAAAAGACCCGGGGTACGGAATCAGCATTCCCCTGAGGTCATCTGATGCCTGAACGAAAATCCGGGGAGACGGGGAATGGCCAGATAAAAAGGTGCATCGTCCATCAGAAGATCCCTGACAGGAAACCCCACACCTGATCGAGCAGGGTGCCGGATCCTGCCGTTTTTATGGTTTGTCCGCTCATCAGCTGGACCGGTGTCTCCGGCACCAGGGTCTGCTGAACGGGTGCAGGAGTACCGGATCCGGTGGTTCCGAGGGCCAGCGAGGGTGAGACCGCAATAACATCGTCGACAGTCGGGTCGTTGAAAGCCGCAATCAGGGCTTCGCAGGCATCGTCACCCTGCAGGCTTCCCGGTCCGAGGGCCCTGAAAATTCTGGTACCAATTATATCGTTCTTCTGGCTGAGCATCCTGTTCCTGACCCAGCCGTACTCTGCGGTGCCTGACGTATTGCCGGCAAGGTAAATGTCGAGGGCATTGTTCTGCATCGGGTGCTGGACAACAACGTGATAGACTCCGTCCCCCAGCCGTACAGATGCCTTGTCGAAGTCCAGGGAATAGAATCCGGTTGGATCCGGCCGGACAACCACCTGGTCTGCGTATCCGCCCGTACCATGAACCGGTGAGCCGATGATCCAGATGGCGACACCGGGGCGCGGGTCTTCCTTTGCCGTGCCGGAGATCGTGAGTCTGTCCCCCTGCAGGACAACCGAGGGCTGCGTGAGATTGTCCCCCGGGGACGCGGCCCGGTTTTCACTGATGGCTGCCGTGCCGGTGGCAGCCAGGACAACCAGGCAGAACGCTGCCAGAACATACAGGCTTATCCTCATGGATACACCGGATCCATTTTTCTCCTGCAAGCTGATAAGCGTCCGTAATACCCGGGGTTATGGGGTGAACCTGCCGGTTCACCCTCCTACTCCGGCTATTCTAGGTGCTTATTATTCGCGGGAAGAAACGGAGAAGCGGTGAACAATCACGAAACAATCTACCCGTGTGATAATCCCCGCTGCGGTTCTTCTCCTCATCTGCACATCCGCAGTATCGGCATTCAGTATCGACAATTATGTCTGTGATCCTTCCGGCTCCCTGGCACCAGGTACACCCGTAACCGTCTCATACAATGTCAGTTTTAAACCGGGCAGTACATTCCCCCCGTCAGACGATCTGGTGATGACCACCGATCTGGCAGACCCGACATGGAAGTATATCTTCATCCTTGAAGGAGTGAGAAATGCCAGGAAACCCATATTTGGACAAACGCTTACGGTTTCGGGTTTTGAACTCTCGTACCCGGATGTCGATGAGAAACTCCAGGTCACACTATCGGGAACCGCTCCTGAAGTGAATGCCTCTTCCAGTAAAAAGATCATTGAGGTCTCGGAGATCACGAATTCCGGCACGATTATTGAATCCACTCGTGTCACGAAGACCGCCCCAATCACGGTCGTAACCCGGACAATCCCGGCGACCCAGGTGATCCGGACACCACCGGTGCCTGCTGAACCGGCAATTACGACAAATGAGACAACAGACCGCCAAACCGGCTTTCTGGAACAGATTATCGGGAGGCTGAAAGGTCTTTTAGGGATGTAATCCCGACATTTTTCTCCTCTCCCCCATGTGTTCCGTTATCAAGACCCTGTGAAGTATTTTTCTTAACAACCAGGAATCAATGAAAAGCCGGGTAGTCCCGAGTACCAGATTCCAGTCCATGCCCGCTCATATCGCTTCGTTGCGTGCCGCTCCGTTCGCCATAAAAAAAAGACGCCAGGCTCAGTGCCCGTGGGCATAGTACAACGACATCAGGGTACCGTTCTGCGCATCGACCCAACCCTCTCCCGGGACAGGGAACAACTGTGCCCGGATCGTATTGTCATCGAACCGGACATGCCAGGTGAGCGGAATGACACCGGGTAACAGCGTGAATTTGTCCGCGTCGTAGAGATCCTTCCACTCGGGCTCCGCAGACAGGATCCTGAACCCGTCGGATGACTCCGGATAACAGGCCCTGCTCTCCCGTTCGACAAGCGCTGTTGCCGCATCGCGGGAGACGGCAGGAACGGTCTGTGCCGCGACGGCATTCTCCGGAACGGACCACTGCTTGTAATACCTGATGACCCGCCCGCTATTACTGACAATCAGGGAAATACCGTCATTGGAACAGGCCACCCCCCGGATGATACGGCGATACGAGAAGACGTAGTTGCCATCCCGGTTAACCTGTGAATCCGCCAGTTTAAGCAGGATGTTACCGTTCCGTTCCTGGATCTCGTTCTCTGCAATGTGTCGTGCACGGTCCATCGTGACACCGGGATTGGCAGTGCCCTCATCAGGTATTGATCCGGGTGGGATCGAATATCCCGTAAGATTGCCATCCACAGATAACGTACCAAGGACGAGTTGCCGGTCGCCCCGGTAAAGGGAGAAGGACCATCCCCGTTCATTCCGGGACCCGTCGGAATACTCCGCCTCCACGCGGTCGGATGAATAGTCCGTAAACGCCTTTGCCGCATACCCCTTTGCCTGTTCAGCGCTAATCACCGGATCAGTCACAGGGACAGGCGTCGAGTAGTTCTGGACCGATCCGGCATTGAAACCTGTATTGTTCTCGTACACGAACCCGTCTCCGGCCGGGACCATGATGCATACCTCTGCGCCTGTTGCGGGGTACCGGTGTGTCGGGGAGACACCTGCGGATGTCGCATTTGAACCGGAAGATCCGTTTCCGGGCTGCGGGACCATGGTTTCCTGAATGGCGTTCACAAGCCCGGGGGTTCCCGGTTGTGCTATCCGGGTTGTGATCGTGGCGGCTGGATCTGCCTGGACACCCGTACCGGGCGGGACGGGTTGTGCGGCTTCCGGGCTGTTCATCAGCGTAAGGACAATAATACCTGCTCCAATGACAACCAGCACTGCCAGGGCGATGAATGCCGGAGGAATTTTCTGTACCATCATGTTTTGGCCTCACTCCTTGCTGCCGCTTTTCCTCCCGGCCGGTCCTGCTCCCGGTATGATTGCAATCAGGACGATCGGGAAGGTCGGGAAGGCTGCTCCACTATTAACCGCATTGTTTTTCAAACCGGTTCACCGGATCACGCTCTCTCCTGCCGGATAATAAACACCTCCGCCAACCGGGGTTCAGGGATGAACTTCCCGGTTCAGTCCTGAACCGGCAGGTACAACCCGAAAAAGAAGATATAAGTTGGAACCCATATGCTCACTCTGGAAGAGGGGCATGAGGGAGACGAGCAGCAGAACGACAATACGTCCGGAGGAGCCCGCTGATAAGTTCCGGACGGTTGAATGTCTTGAGGAGCTGGACCCGCTTACAGAACTCTCCGAATACCTGGATGTCCTCTCGAACGGTACCCGGCTCAGGATCCTGAAGTGCCTGGAGAGGAAATCCGGTACAACTAGGGAGATCTCGCAGGAGGTCGAGACAAGTTATGAGAACACGAAGAAACACCTCGACCGGCTCTGCCAGATCGGGGTGATCAGGAAAGAGGCAGGGATAACGGATCCCCGGCTGAAAGGGATCCAGCTCTACTGGAGGTATTCTCTCGTGCCCGGCGGCCTCGAACTGATGATCCGCAATCTCGGACTCTTCTCCCACATGAAAATGCATATTGTCAGGGACGATATAACTGAAAAGATCGATGAGACAAGGAGAACATTCTCCCGGGAATTATTCGGAAACGGCCCGGTCCTTCTCGTGCTCGGGGGGCAGGATGACGGGACGGTGTTCTCCCTGGACCATGACATCGTACGGATCGGCAGGATCGATCCTGAAAAAAAGGTACAGATCGATTCCGGCGAGGATTTTGTCCTGTCGCAGGAATATTCATCCGTGAGCCGGGTCTCGAAGCCCCATGCCCGGCTTGTCCGTGACAAAGGGACCTGGTCGATCGAGGAATGCGGGAGCAGGGGGGGTACATCGGTCAATAAAAAAGCCGTTGATAAGAAGCGGCCCGTACCTCTTCACGATGGCGATCTCATCGAACTGTCCAAAGGCATGGGCGGTGCAAGACTTCTCGTCTTCATTCCCGATGGGGCCTGAATGGGATTGCTGTTCCCCCCACATGACGCATCCCGCCCGGAATTAATAGCAGGACCCCGGAACCTCAGGAGAAGGGGGTATTTGTTAAAAACCGCTGCCGGGGATGTTCCGGTCGCGGGTATCCAGATAATCGTCGAGTGCCTCCAGCAGTTTTTCTGCCGACGGATATCGCATTGTCTTGTTCTTGGCAAGACATTTCAGGATAATCACGTCCAGGTCCGCTGCATCCGGGTTGAGGTCGGAGGGGAGAGAGAGATTGTCGTAGAGGATTTTATTGACCATCTCCATCATGCTCGCGTCTTCAAACGGTGCCGAGCCCGTTACGAGCTCGTAGAAGACCGCGCCAATCTGGTAGAGATCCGTCCGCTCGTCAGTACTGCCGAATGATTCCGGAGCAATCTGTTCCGGCGCAGCCGTCGACAGGGAGAAGCCGGCAACCGTTGTCTTTTTCCCGCTCCCCTCAAGGAGTTTGCTGATCCCCCAGTCCGTGATCTTCGGGACCATGTCGTCGGTGATGAGGATATTCTGCGGCTTGATGTCACGGTGGATGCACCTGCGCCCGTGGGCATACCGGATCCCTTCCGCAATACCCCGGATAATCCGGGCAGCCAGAACAACCGGCACCGGTTTTGCCAGCGCATCAAGGGACCGCGGGACATATTCCATCTCGACATACGGGACCGGGAGGATGTTTGCCGCGGTCACTTCGACAATATTGGGGTGGTGCAGGGTCTCCCACACCTTTATCTCATGCAGGAAGGATCGTCCGGTTCTCTCATTGGATTGGAGAGGGATCTTGACGGCAACCCGCCGGTTGTCGCTCATCCGGTACGCGGAATAGACCATGGCAAATCCACCGGTGCCAATGGGGGAGATGCACGTGTATTTGCCCGCGAGTTCTTCGGGAAATGCATTCAGGGAACGTTCCGGGGATGCCGGAGTACCTGCTGCCATAGATACCGGAAAGGATGTTTCCGGTGCATGAGTACCCCTGCCTGCCGGGCCATCCAGTGTCCCGCCGTTTCGCGGGAACTGAACGGTACTCACGGCAGAGTATTCCGTGCCAGCCCCAACCCCCCGCTGTTTCCAGAAGAAGTACAATGCAGCCCCGGAACCCGCAATGAGGAGGGTGATGCTGAAAACCACGGCAGCGATACCATACGGCAGATCGCTGCCACGATCCGCCGCAGGCAACGAGATATTACCGGAAGAATTGCCGGGCAGTACAGGAGCGGATGCTGCCGGTGTCCGGACGAGTTCGCTGCCTGCTGATACCGGCCCCGATATATTGCCAAAAGCGGAGTCGTTACCGGAGTTCCGGATTTCTGTTCCGGAGGAATATGGTGCATCAACCGACGGGGGGGATATCGTCGCAAGGGACGTGTTTGTCCGGGGTGCCCGGATGGAGAACGAAACTGTTTTTACCAGGTCGTCCCCGTTCTGGGCATTGACTGCCGAGGTGAATGCCGTATAGGCCGTCTCCCCGAAGAGTCGCCCGTTTCCCCGGAACGTGAAAATGTTGGCATGAATCCGGGCGTTATAGAGGTAATCGCCGTTCAGGATAAAAACAAATTCCCCGTCGTCCCCGGGGTGTTCGACCACAACATGGTACTCTCCCTGGAACAAGTGGGTGGTCGTGGTATCGATATCCAGGGAATAGGATCCTGCAGGATCCGGTTCGACGACGTACCGGTCCGAGTAATCCGGGCCGATGATCCAGATCGCGATGCCGGGCACCGGGTGGCCGGTTGCCTTCCCGGAGATAGTGATTATCTCTTCCTGCGTGGCTTCCGACGGCCGGACCGCTGCCGTCAGCACGGGTTCTGTCATATTGATTGCCACGCTGTCGTAAACCGCGCTGTCCAGATGGGTTTTGTCGCGTGGTGTACTGACGGCATAGATGGTATAGGTACCGGCACTCAGGGGCGATTTATGGGTGTCCCATGTCCAGGACCATTGCTGGTCCTCCTCCCCGACGCGGACTGCCAGGAATGTCGATGCGGCACCATCGATAACGGGCCAGAGCGCCGGATCGTCCCTGGTGATCTGCGAACCGGCGGTATTGGGCCCGGGCCCGGATAGGAAGAGGTAGGTTGTCCGGGAATCTGTGTTGGAGCCGGAGAAGGTGATTTTATCGCCGAAGACGTATGTCCCGTTCGTGGAAGGCGATGCGGATATGGTGACTGTTGCAGGGCCTGCAGCTTGTACCTGGTCCATGCTGGAGGATGAGGATACCGGCATTATGAGCATGAAAAGAAACAGACACCAGAAAACGATAATCAAAAAAAAGGGATTTCTCATTCTTCTGACTCTGGCGATTATATTGTCCCGTATTATTAAGAAGATGCCGATATTCCAAACGGAATTCTCCTCGGGGAGGGAGGAACCCGGTACCGGCATCCTCACCACCCGCCCTCGTTGTTCCACGCGAAATCACGGACGGTAACTTCCACGTCAGGGCCCCGCGTGACTGCCCGTGCGGGGGGTCATCCCCTGACAGGCCCTTTTGTGGTTGCGCTGGCAGGGGGGTCTCTCCCCCAACCCCCCCTCCCGTTTGCCGCAAAAACGATCCGACCCCCCCCACCCTGTGTCTGATCGGCCGGGGGGCGACCACCCCCCGCGGTACATACGATCCGGCATCCCGGCCGGGACTGCGATCTCTTCATCTTTTGCAATCTCCGGCGTGGCTCCACGTGAAACCGGGGGCTGACGCTTCCACACTCACGCCCGTTTGTGGCTACGCGGAGAGGGGGGTCTCTCCCCCCACCCCCCCATCAATTTTTTTTCGGGAGGGAGGTGACCTCCCCCCCTTCCCCGGGTTCCGTTCTGCAGGCTCTCCGACGGAAAGATGCGTCGGGCCGGATGGTGGGAGGAGGGGAGGGGGGTGGCTGAGGGCGGAATTGCCGGGGAGATCCTGCCCGTTTCCTTTTTACCGGTACCGCACGCGGATATCGGAGATTGTGTAGAGATCCGGTTCGTTTTCAAGAAAACCGGACAGCGAGTACTCTGCCAGTGCATCAAGAGAGGAAATATCTCTGTGGAAATTTTTTCCGGCCGGCTTTTTCGGGGAATGATCCTTTGCATGCGGCCCGGTCTGCACTGTCATTACAGGATGATCGTTGTGTGCGCCCATATGGGTTGTGGACCGGGAGAGACTCTTCATCAGGGGGTAGTGATCTCTCCTGGGAAGTATCGCCCAACGGAGGCGGAAATGGCCCCGGATTGCTGCTCCCGGGGGGAATTTTGTGTCTCTTTCGCATATTTTCCTGCCATCCAGATACGGATTGGTCAAAAATCACCCCCGATTCACAGGACCCCAAGCATATCGCGGCCGGAAATATGTCTCTTTAGGCGCCTTTGGTGCGCGAAAACGGAGGGGGATCGGGTTACTGGAAACCTGCCGGCCCGGCAGGATAGCCTCGAAGACTGACGTCTTCTCGTGTCTCATGCTTTCAGCATTCGACATTTCGCTAAAAAACAGGACAGTTTCACTGATTTTTCGCATTTCTACGACGTGGAAAGACCAGGAGTATTTAGGAGCGTTTGGGCGGGCGATTACTACCCGAAGGGTAGTAAGAGCTGGAGAAGAACGCTGGAAG
>Ga0209749_1000480_pt1 | contig 54260 bp, 52 predicted proteins | sample EPASupsiteSAE347_FD_187267 | JGI IMG/M metagenome (GOLD analysis project Ga0209749, IMG submission 187267) | Bioremediated contaminated groundwater from EPA Superfund site, New Mexico - Sample SAE3-47 (SPAdes) (version 2) | ecosystem: Environmental > Aquatic > Deep subsurface > Groundwater >... | reverse complement strand
ATAATGTCATTGTGGCACCTCCGCTTAAATTTTATTCGCTCATGCATAGTACAACATCTTTCAAGAGTTGGCTATGCACAAGGAGGTGCCCTCTATATGATTATCAGGTCTTGCATTATCAGTTTTATCCCTCCTCACCCTTTAAAAGTACGCACGACAGGAATGTCCTTTAATATTTCAATATCTCCCCGCCGCCCGGTAAAATGCCCTGCCAATTAATCTCCGATAGGTCATTGCTCCCACTGCCAAATAAAGGATGAATAAGGTCAATTGGCATGGGCATCAACGTCTTCAAGCAGTTCATGCAATCTTGTTGCAGGGAAAATCTTGCAGTCACTTCGCAACTGCACAGTATCTCCGCCGTATACTATGGCGCTTCCCCACGGCAATTCCGGGTTAACCTTGGCGAAGTGTTTTTGCCCACGAAAGAAATCCTTTGTGACCGTTGCCCCTGCCTTGATCTCGACAGGAAAAACGTTCTGCCCGAATTCGAGCACCAGATCAACTTCCTGACCGGAACTGTCTTTGTAGAAGTTCATGTTTCCCCGTTTTCCCCGATTGAACCGGAATTTGAGGGCTTCCATAACAACAAAGTTTTCAAAGATATTTCCCCGGAGAGGGTCTCTGGTGACATGGAGTTCATTCTCAAGTCCCAGCAAATAGCTTGCAAGACCGGTGTCGTAAAAGTAGAGTTTTGGTGATTTGATGAGCCGCTTTGAAACATTTCCGAAGTACGGTCTGAGCAGAAAGACAATATAACCGGCCTCCAGGATAGTGAGCCAGCCACGGGCCGTTGTATGGGATATGCCCACATCATTTGCCAACCCTTGCAGATTGAAGACCTGCCCTATCCTGCCGGCACACAATCGGACAAATTTTTCGAACAGACTGAGGTCCCTTACATTGACAAGACGACGGACGTCTCTCTCAACGTAGGTCTCAAAATAGTCGCCCATAGCGCGTGTCGGGTCCAGATTCATATCGTAAATACGGGGATAGAAGCCGGTTAGAAGCAGCTTATCAACAGACGATATGTCAACTTTGCCTGACAACTCCTCAACACTGAACGGCAAAAGCTTAAGCATGGCTGTCCTGCCGGCAAGTGATTGAGTAATGCCTTCCATGACCTCAAATTGCCGGCTTCCTGTTATAATAAACCGGCCCGCCTTTCTATGTTCGTCAACAAAAAGTTGAATATAGGAGGGGAGATGAGGAACTCTTTGAATTTCATCAAAGATTGCGCCATCAGGATACATGCCAAGAAATCCCCTCGGATCCTCTAATGCAAATTGGCGTGTATCAGGGGCTTCCAGATTGGCATAGGCCATATGGGGAAAGACTTTACGGCACAACGTCGTTTTACCGCTTTGTCGCGGCCCTGTAATCGTAACAATGGGGTACTCTGCAAACAGGGCAAGGAGGATAGTTTCAATTTTGCGATCTATAATCATTTGTAATAGTAAGGGATAATAAATAATCTTGTAATTTGCAAATTAAATATTCATATTGCATAAATTATGGAGGCTTTGACCCGGCCTCTCCGGAACGCTTTGGCTTAATCTCCTCAGGTCTTCCGGCAATGGAATTCGCCTCTGTTTTGGGAGAGCCCGGGGAACGCCGGGGAAATATGGACATTTGTTTAACATCAGGCTATTGCGGTGAATGCCGCCTTTATTCTCCGCATCAAATGCGGTTAAAATGCTTGCACCTGCGGTGAATATAGGCTATAATCTCCGCAAGGAGTGCGAAGAATGAGTGTTTACATCCATGAATTGCCGGACTGGCCACGGTTCCGCTGGAACCAGGATACTTTAGCTCAACGGCTGGCTGCTGTGCGTTACAGGCAGGGGCAACTGATCGGACGGATGGAGGCCATAGGTTTTTCCCTTCGTGCGGAAGCCGTTTTTCAAACCCTGACGTTGGATGTTCTGAAATCCAGTGAGATTGAAGGAGAAATCCTCGACAGGGAACAGGTGCGATCCTCCGTCGCTCGGCACCTTGGCATGGACATTAGGACGCCGACGCCGGCATCCAGAAATGTTGAAGGCGCGGTCGAGATAATGATCGATGCTACACAGAACTATGATAAGCCTTTAACCAAAAAAAGGTTGTTCGGCTGGCATGCTTCGCTATTTCCTACCGGCTACAGCGGGATGAGAAAGATCAAGGTTGGCGGTTGGCGAGATGATTGTAAGGGCTCAATGCAAGTAGTTTCAGGTCCGGTCGGTAATCAACGTGTACATTTTGAAGCTCCGGCTGCCGATAGGATAGAGAGGGAGATGACGGCTTTTCTTGACTGGTTCAATAACAACGATGGTACAGATCTCGTGTTGCGGGCAGGTATCGCCCATCTTTGGTTTGTAACCATCCATCCTTTCGAAGACGGTAATGGACGCATTGCGCGTGCGCTCGCCGATATGATGCTGGCTCGATCAGAACAGAGTTCGCAACGCTTCTACAGCATGTCGGCACAAATACGGGATGAACGTAACGCCTACTATGGTGGATTGGAGGAGGCACAGAAAGGAACACTGGATATTACGGCACAGTTAAAGTGGTTTTTGGACTGCCTGAACAGCGCATTTGACGGTGTAGAAAGTACGCTTGAAACCGTGTTCAGGAAGGCTCGTTTCTGGGAATCGTACGCTGGAGCACCGTTCAATGACCGGCAGCGTTTGATTCTCAACAAGCTGCTGGACGGGCTTGAAGGTAAACTGACATCGTCCAAATGGGCCAAACTGGCAAAGTGTTCGCAGGACACAGCGTTGCGCGACATTCTTCATCTTGTGGAACGCAGCATCCTGACAAAAGACATAGCCAGCGGCCGGAGCACCAGTTATTCGCTAATTTTTCCATAGTTTCATTCCCCTACTCTCCCCGACTGTTTCCAAATCTTTTTTTCCCGGCACAAACCGGCGGCAAAAAAAACGGATTTTCTTTAAACCCGGATACATCATTATAGACGGTGTCGGGATATCCCCACACAAATGCTTATCCTGATGGAAAATACGGGTTAAAACTTGGGGGATACGAGTTGCCAATAAATTTTCTTGAATATTTTTTTTAATGTTGTTATCATGTGATTTCCGTCAAATTTCTATAAAGGTTTTCGCTTATTAGTGTCCGTTCAAGGAGACCGATATGTTATCCGTGCATAATTTGAAAAAATTGGTTAAAAAGGCGTTTATGCCTATAACGATCATGTTTATCCCTCACAATTGTAAAAAGCCCTTCAGCCTAAGGATACCATCGGCAGGGGTTGTCCTGTGCATTTCATTATGGCTTGCAGGAACATTCTTTGTCTTTTCCAAAACCGTGCAAACTATCGAGTACCGGGAAATGAAACAAAAGCTTGCCGGCTATTCCCAGCAGTTTTCTGAACTCCATGGAACTATTCTGGGGCTTAAAAATAGCGAAACGGAGTTTAAAAAGTTATTTTCTCTCAGATCCAAGAAAGATGTTCTTGAAAATCTTGACACCTCATCCGGGGAAACAGCAGATACGATAGATTTTGAAAACCTGAAAAACCAGATAGTAAAAACGATTGAAAGCGTGAGTGAAATCAAAGAATATCTGTATAAACAGAAAGATATTTATCGCGCAACGCCTCTGGGCTCGCCCGTCAAAGGGAGTATCACCTCATACTACGGCAGCAGGATACATCCTCATTCAGGAAAAGAGCAATTTCACCTGGGTATTGACATAAAATCCCAGGCCGGGAGCCCCATCAAGGCTACGGCGGATGGCGTTGTCAGCTTCTCGGGCTGGAGCGGGAACAATGGGAATCTTGTTGTTGTAGAACACGGAATGGGCTTTTCAACATATTACGCTCATAATAAGAAAAACCTGGTAAAAGTCGGGCAGAGGGTAAAAAAAGGTGAAACAATCGGACATGTCGGCGCTACCGGCAATGCCCAGACGGCTCATCTTCATTACAGCGTATTAAAAAACGGCAGATACGTAAATCCCAATAAATTCTTAGATGAAGGTATGTATGTTCAAAAAGAATAGCAACAGCAGGCTGGAATCACTCATTGGCTCAAACTCGGGTTTTCGTGGGGATGTTGATGTAAAGGGCGCATTAAGAGTGGACGGTTCTTTAGAAGGCAATATTACAGCGAAATATGTAATTATCGGTGAACAAGCATTTATCAAGGGCAATATCACGGCAAACGTAATTACAATAGGCGGCAAAGTTGAGGGCAATCTGATAGCCGAAGAACTGATAGAAATAACCTCAAAGGCTTACGCTTGCGGCGACATTATTACCGGGAAACTTTCAATAATTGAAGGCGGCACTTTTAACGGCAGAGTTCTGATGGGAGAAAATAAATCAAATATAGTCGAGTTCCAGGCAAAAGACAATTGACAGTCAATAGCTTCCGTTAAAACAACTGTTGACATTCCAATACAAAAATCAATATCTTTATCCCACAGATAAGAAAAGAATATGAAATCATCATGACAAGAAAAGAGATCGATCTTATTCCCTCCGAGCTTCGCGCCATCGAAGAGCACAAATATTACCTCTCTCAGAAACAAGGCAGGGAAGTTTCTCTTGAAGAGGCAATAGTTGATTTTCTGATCGATTATGAAGCGGATTTTTTCACGGCAAAACAGATTGAGGATGTGAGAGAACAAAACGCTGAGATTATGAAATATAAATGGATCGAATCGGAAAAAGAAGGGTACGATATAGGCACTGAAAAGGCAGCAAAGGAGTGGGTTGAAAAATACGGCTCCATATGGAGAAACGAGAAGGAATCCCTTGAGCAAAATGGTTTTATCGGATTAAGCGTCGTCATAGAAAATAAAAAGGGTCTTAACATAGAAATCGCCGCACTGGCTGAAACAGCAAGAAGGCACGACTGTGAACTATACATTCACAAGGATAGAATGAAATATTACAACTTCATCTTGTTCGGAAAAAAGGAATATTTAAACGTTAAATCAATTCTCTGCCCCAATAGCCTGGAATCGGCAAAGGGCGAGTCTATTGAGTTTATTGCTACCGGAAATGGAGTAAAAGAAACCCTCGAAGAAATAGAACAATTAATACACAAATCAGAATATGAAAACTAAAATTTTTTCAGGATGCATCTTAATAATCACACTTCTTTTAATTGCACTAAACGCTTTTGCAGAAGGGAAAGAATTAAGGACCGTAACAGGCGAGGTCGTTTCGATTGATGAAAACGGCAAGGCCATACTGGTTAAAATCATTGTCGGCAAAACGGAATACATTAATGGCGGCATCGTCAATGATGACACAAAGATTACAGCAGGCGGCAAAGACGCCTCTATCAATGACATTAAGATAAAAGACAAGGTTACCATGGTTCTTAAAATGGAAAATAACGAAGTTTATGTTAAAAAGATCACGAAAAAATAAAAATCAAGTTACATAAATTACAATGGAGTATTAAATGGATCTGCATAATATCAATCTCCAGGAAAATGAACGGATAGTGTACCGTACCGGGCTTCATTGGGCAATGTTTCTCGGCCCGGCAATGGTTCTTATCATATCAGGGGTTTCAGTGCCTTCCCAAGGGCTTGGCGCCTTGATATTGCTCATTATCGGGGTTCTCTGGTCAGCATCTTCAATCATGAGCTACCGCAACTCCGAATTTTTGATAACCAACAGAAGATTCCTTGCAAGGTTTGGCTTTCCCTGGAAAAAGGTGTACGATATGCCCCTCACGACAATCGAAAATATTGATATGTACCAACCCACACTTGGGTCATTTTTAAATTTCGGAAAAATTTTAATAAGACGTACCGGCGGAGCAGGCCATTCCATTCGTATGATCCCGAAGCCGATAGAATTCGCTAAGACTATTCAGGAGCAGATTCTTTTAAACAGGCAGTAAGGCTATCCGGACTTATTTGAAATTCCAAACTACTTTATCAATTTGAATCTTGCAATCACTCCATGATACCTGTTTCAAGGACCTTTTTAACGCTGAAATCTTCCAATCCCATATAATATGCCGCCGCATCAACCAATGCCTCCATAGGAACCATACCGATTATTTCACTTCCCACCACATTTACACCATATCTTCTTGCTTCTATCCGGATAAGTTCAACAACCCGGTATAGCGGCGTTTTCGTGTAATCAGTCATATTCATGGAAACCTGTGTAATATTCCGTTCTTTTAATGTAACACCGATAGCCTTGCAGTATCTGAGCCCCCCGCTTATATGCCTCACTGCCTTCGCGATAGAGTCGGCAATTTCTATATTGTTCGTATCGAGGTTCACGTTAAAAGCAACGAGCGGCATCCGTGCACCGATGGCAACCACCCCTGCAGTGGGATGCACCTGCATCTCCCCGAAATCAGGCCTCCACATCGGGGATTTGAGTTTTTCCGGCATCCCTTCAAACTGCCCTTTTCGTATATCGGCTAAGTTTTTCCGCATCCGGTTATCGGTTGAGGCTTCGTAGAGAAAAACAGGGAGCCGGTATTTCTCCCAGACAATTCCTGCCACTTCTTTTGAGAGTTCAACAGCATCTTCCATCGTTACGTTTCTGATAGGGATAAAAGGGATAACGTCCACGGCGCCCATCCTTGGATGCTCGCCATGATGCTGCCGCATATCAATAATCTCGATGGCCGTTCCGACGGCCGCAACCACTGCATCCCGTAATGCTTCCGGTTCGCCCGCAACAGTAACCACCATACGGTTGTGGTCCGTATCGCTCTCATAGTTTAATAGCTTTACATTTTCCTTTCCACGAAAAGGTGAAACGATCTTCTCTATTTTTTCTAAATCCTTCCCTTCACTAAAGTTCGGCACACATTCTATTATCTTTTTCATCGTATAGTTCTCCCGGGGGGGAACCTTCTATTTTTTAACATTTCCATGAATTTTATCAACATTTTCTATGAATTTTTCTGCCACCTCCGTGATCGCCGTCTTTGCAGCATCAAGGCCGGTTAATACTGCCGTCATATCCATCGCATTGGGACTTCTCTTTGTAAGAAATGCATAAAGAAGCGTATTGGTTTCCGAATCGTAAAATTCTCCTGCACACGTTACCGATCCGGTAAAAGAACCGCTTATGCCGACAGCGCTTTTCCCAAGATTCAATGCAAGTCCGAAAGGAATTATTCTCGTTGCTACTGCCAATGCCGGTTTTGTCAGCTCCAGGCCTGCCAGCGTCAGTTTAATGCGCAAAACATCGGGCCCGGGTTTGCTCACCACTTGATATTTGCCATCCAGCACCCTCGCAAACTCACTTCTCATAAAATCGGCAACTGCATTAATATCTTTCGCAGAAACATCGCCGAAGTCAGCGTCCTGTCCTTTATATATTTCAACGGGATCAAAAAAGAATTTGAAGTATTTTTTCCCATCCGCGCCGTCTTTTTTAAATATCAGCGTATCCGGAGCGCCTTTTTGCGGCTGCATTAGAGCAGATGATTCTATGCCCCGGTATTTTTTCGCATCATCCGCATACCCTGCTCCAAAAACAACCAAGGACAAAAACATTACGATAAGCACTATCTTTTTCATGATTCATCAACCTCCTTTAAGAAATAACAATTATAATTCTACTAACATATTTTAGTAATCAAATAAACAGTTGAAGCAGTCGATAGTCATTAGTCGATAGTCGAAAAGCAGTCGATAGTCAAGAAACCGGAGAAACCAAAAGAAACAAAAGAAAGGCGAAAGGTTAAAGGCGAACGGCAAAAAACTGTTCAACAAGTAATAAATAAAATAATTCTTTTGTTTGTGCTATTCTTTTCCGGGATTAATGAAAATAAGTATGTTTGTCGGCGTTATGAGATTTTGGAAAGAAACAGGCAGTTGAAGATATTGTCAACATTTGCATGAAAAAGGAGAACAAAATAAATTTATCTCTCACAGAGCACACGGAGAACGCAGAGTTTTTTATATTATTTTTTGCCGTGAATTATGAGACTGCTTAATTCATGGCAATTCCACGGCCTGATTTTGTTGACTTCTCTTAAAATCAGGCCGGAAACAAAAGATTCTCTCTGCGAACTTTGCGTTCTCGAACGACCGAAGGGAGTGGGCGAGAGACAAGAATTCGGATTTATTCTGACAAAATCCAGTTAAACAAAGGAAGGAGCCTATGAAAACCATCCTTAAGTACGGTATAGAAGGCATTCCGTTAGAAATTGAAGAAACACCCGGTTTCGTCGGTATTTTACAGCCCTCGGAATCGGAACCGATAAAAGACCCCATGGCCGAAATTGAAAAAAGCCTTTGGAAACCTATTGAATCAAAATCCCTGGCCGAAATAGCGCGAGGAAAGAAAAACGCCTGCATTGTTATCAGCGATATTACCCGCCCCGTTCCCAATACATTAATACTTCCCCCACTTCTTAAAACCATTGAAGCCGAAGGGATGCTACGTTCAGAAATAACGATCCTTATTTCTACAGGCATACACAGACCTTCTACCGGGGAGGAGCATGTCCGGCTCGTTGGGCAGGAGATTGCCGAACATTACAGAATCATCGATCATCTCTCAAAAAATCGCGAGGATATGGCAGATGTCGGTAAAATTCTCGGAGAAGTCCCTGCCTTGGTAAATCGTCTTTATGTCGAAGCCGACCTCAAAATCCTTACGGGTTTTATTGAACCCCACATGTGGGCAGGGTATTCAGGCGGCAGGAAATCAATTTTGCCCGGCATCTCTTCTGTTGAAACGCTCCAATTTATGCACGGCCCTGAGATGATTGCACATCCGAATACCGAATACGGTGAGCTCGAGGGCAACCTCTTCCATAAGGCGGGCCTTGAAATCATGGAGAAGGCCGGAGCAGATTTTATTGTCAATGTAACTCTGAACACAAGAAAAGAGGTTACAGGGATTTTTTCCGGCCATCCTGTTGAGGCTCACCTGAGAGGGTGCAGTTTTCTCGCTCAGCATTGTGTGCGCGAACTTGATGCCCCTCTGGACTTTATCGTTACTGCCAATTCCGGTGCACCGCTCGACTGTAATTTTTATCAAACAGTCAAGGGAATCACAGGGGCAGCCACAGTAGTAAGACCAGGGGGCGACATCATAATTGCCAGTCGTTGTACGGAAGGCGCAGGAAGTCCGGAATATAAGAAAATACTTGAAATGGTAGATTCTCCCGGTGCGTTTCTATCCCGGCTGATGCGGAAGGAATTCTTTATCCCGGACCAATGGTGCGCCCAGGAAACCTATCAGGTTTTAATGGACAGAAATGTATGGATTTACACAGAGGGGTTATCCCGCGAGGAAATTAAACGTTATCACCTGCACCCGGTAGATGCTCTTGAAGAGATGATCCGGACCCTCCTGGCAAAGCATGGCCGCAAGGCCCGCTGGGCCGTGGTTCCTGATGGTCCTATGGTGATTTTGAAAATTGCGACAAAAAATTAGAATCACTTAGGCCACGGGCGCTATGAATTGCATCATTCGTCGAGAAAAGTCAAAACCTCACCATCGGGGATCGGGCGGACCCGTCCGCCCTGATTCATATCACGCACCCTTCCCGCTGTTATGAAGGCATCATCCGGATAGCCTCTTTGCTCCCAGAATCCGGGGACATATTGGCTCGTAAGTTCAACTTTGATAACACTCTTGGCAGATTTATAACCCCACAGGTATGGGCAAAAACCTCTTATCGGCCCTCCATAATCCTCCTCCAGATACTCCCCGTCAAATTCATAAGCCAGAAGAGTCTTTTCCTTAACGGCGATCTCAAGGGGGATCGACGTGTCATATATCTCCTTTATTGACCAGAAACGAATACATTTTACATCAGGGGAAGCCTTAGCGATACCCAGAATATCGGACACCTTCACGCCACCCCACCTGCCCCTTACTGAAAACCGTGTAACACTTGTCAAACGGGCATCAACAATTGTCTTTGGCATTGAAACAAGTTCTTGCCAGGTAAACATTTTCGGATTTTCGCAGAGTCCGCTAACCTCTACGAGCCATCCATGGCGGTCAAGGACACCCGGGTGCCCCTCTGCCCAAAAAACAGGCGTATTCAGTTCCTTCAACCTGCTCATAATACCCCCCTCTTTTATTCTGCTAATATGTAATTATGTAGTTATTTAATGATGTTATCAGCTATGTATGATAAATAACATCCAATATATGACCTAATGTATAAGTTTTTCCAGGATTTCCGCTGCATTTTTTACAAATTTCGTACAATGGGTTTTAAAAATATTTTTTTCTTTGAATGCCTGTAAACCTTCCGGTGAACTCATGTCGCACCCGGTTAGTTCCCTGCAAACAATGGAACCGTTTTGAGATTTGAATTTTTCTACAAATTCCTTCACAACCTGGTATGTTTTTTCTTTCGCAGCTTCATCTTCTGCCTTTGCTTTGCCATATTTGAGCCCTATGGCCATAAATGCGCCGGTCACAGCCCCACATGTCTCTCCCATGCGCGCCATACCGCCGCCAAAGGCCCCGGCAATCTTAAGGGCAGTTTCCTTATCAATGCCGAATTCAAGGGCATATACGGAAAAAACCGCCTGCGAACAACTGAATGTCTGTTTGAAACATTCCACCACCTCATCCGGTTTATTCATATTCGCAACCTCCGTAACTCGTGATTCATAACCGGGATAAAAGGTTCAATTAAAAACAAATCATCCTTGAGCCTGCTTCTTTTTCCTTTTCTCCGGTTTTTTTTGGTTTCTTTGGTTTCTCCGGTTTCCTTTGGTTTCTCCGGTTTCTTGACTATCGACTGCTTCTCGGCTATCGACTATCGACTGCTTCTCAGGTTTCTCGACTATCGACTGCTTCTCAGGTTTCTCGACTGTCGACTATCGACTGCTTCTCCGGTTTTCCCTTGCCCCTTCCCCGTTTCGCAATTCGCAATTCGCATTTCGCGTTTCACAATTCTCTTCCACCTCTCACCTCTCACTTCTCACTTCTCACCTCTTACTACTTCCCATCTATCTTTAGCTTAAATGATGATTCCTTCTGGCTTTCTTCTTCTTTAGAGATGCCTGCCATCTTTATCTTGAGCCTCAGGTCATTGGGGGCATCGGCGTATGCTATGGCGTTGTTGTAATCGATAACTCCTGATTTATAAAGGTCGAAGATATGCTGGTCGAAGGTCTGCATCCCTTCATTGTATGACGCTGCCATGGTCTCCTTCAAAAGCCCTACATCGCCTTTCAAAATAAGGTCCTTCATCCTTGCGCTGTCGAGCATGATTTCGATGGCGGCAACCCTCTTCCCATCCACGGTCGGTATGAGCCTCTGGGATATAATAGCCCTGAGGTTAAGGGACAATTGCATGTATATCTGAAGATGACGCTCTATGGGGAAGAAGTTCAGGATCCTTTCAAGGGCCTGGTTTGCGTTATTCGAGTGGAGTGTGCCGAGGGCGAGATGCCCTGTTTCAGCAAAGGTAATGGCATCCTCCATCGTCTCGGTATCCCGTATCTCACCTATAAGAATTACATCCGGCGCCTGTCTCAGGGTGTTCTTCAGGGCAGCCGCAAATGAATGTGTATCGAATCCCACTTCCCTCTGTGTAATAACGCTCAGTTTGTGATTATGAACATATTCTACAGGGTCCTCTATGGTTATGATATGACCCCGCTGGTTTGCATTCCTATGGTCTATCATGGATGCGAGGGTCGTAGACTTGCCGCTTCCTGTTGCGCCAACGACAAGGATCAGCCCGTTTTTACCCATCATGATTTTCTTAAACACCTGGGGAAGCCCGACCTCGTCGAGGCTTTTGATCACTGTATTGATCTGCCTGATAACCAACCCTGCGCATCCCCTCTGCCTGAAGATATTCACCCTGAACCTGCCCAGTTCCGGGTAATGGAGGGCAAGGTTCATCTCCAGTTCTTCAGCAAAAATTTTTTTCTGTTTTTCGTTCATTGTACTGGCGGCAATCCGCTCGGTATCTTCAGCGGTCATCGGGGGTTCATCGTATGGTTGTGTGGCGCCCTGAATACGAAACATAGCCGGCATACCGTTTGTTATGTAAATGTCCGACGCACCCTTCTCACACATATATTTTAAATAATCCAATATCTCTGCCATGTTTCACCTCTGCTGAACAGATTGCGGGAGCCAGAAAGCCACCTCGTCTCTTGTCACAATGTTCTTGGCAAGCAATTCATTTACGGAGGATTCCATTGTCTGCATCCCGACACTCTTGCTTGTCTGCATAATCGATGGAATCTGTGCAATTTTAGCTTCCCTGATGAGATTACGAACAGCAGGCGTTCCAATCATAATCTCAAATCCTGCTATCCTGCCCTTACCATCCTTTCTTTTGAAAAGGGCCTGGGTTACTACTGCCTGTATGGACTCCGAAAACATTGCACGCACCTGTGCCTGCTGAGCTGCAGGAAAAACGTCAATAACCCTGTCTACGGTCTTCGGTGCGCCGCTTGTATGTAATGTTCCAAAAACAAGATGCCCTGTCTCCGCCGCTGTAAGGGCAAGGGAGATGGTTTCCAAATCCCTCATCTCGCCCACAAGTATAATGTCGGGGTCTTCACGGAGCGCACTCCTCAACGCATTAGCAAAACTCTTGGTATGAGGCCCAAGTTCCCTCTGGTTCACAAGGCATTTTTTTGATTTATGGACAAATTCGATCGGGTCTTCAATGGTCAATATGTGTCCCATCTCTTCAGTATTTATAAGGTCTATTATTGCAGCAAGGGTGGTTGATTTTCCGCTGCCTGTCGGGCCTGTGACAAGGACAAGTCCTTTTTCCAGATTTGCAATATCCCTGAATACCTTTGGAAGGTTTAATGCTTCAAAAGTCGGGATCTTTGTAGGAATTGTTCTGAATACAGCAGCATCACCCCTCTGCTGTTTAAAGCAATTTACCCTGAAACGGGCAATATCACCCAGGGCAAATGAGAAGTCCAGTTCAAGGAATTCTTCAAAGATCTTTCTCTGCTGATCATTTAGTATTTCATACACCATATTGTGCACGTCATCTTTTTCAAGCGGCGGAACCTCTATTTTTCTCATTTCTCCGTGTATCCTTACCATGGGAACCTCGCCGGAACTGACATGAAGGTCAGATCCATTGTTGTCAACCATAAAAATGAGCAATTCCGATATATCCATAAAAACCTCCTTTTATAATGATTCCAATTCTTTAAATGTCGGTAAATCTTCAATGCCCCTGAGTCCGTATGCCTCTAAAAACTTACCCGTCGTTCTGAATGTAATGGCTTTCCCGATCTCATTGTCCCTCCCCGCAATCTCGATCAATCTTTTATTGAGTAAATGCTTAATGGTACGGGAAGAATCGACACCCCTGATGGCATCCACTTCCCGTTTTGTTATCGGCTGTTTGTAGGCAATCGCCGCAAGGGTTTCGAGCACCGATTTCGTCAGCTCAACATCCTTTTCTTTTACGAATCTCTTGATCCACTCTTTATAATCAAGCTTAGTCCTCATTTGAAAGCCACCTGAAACCTGGACAATCTCCAATGCCCTCTCCGAATAATGATACTCTTTTGCCAGTTCATTCAGGGCATCTTCCACGTCTTTTAATGAACATCCCTCCAATTTTTTAAATAATCCTTTTGTTGTAACAGGTTTTGGTGATACGAAGAGAATTGCCTCTATTATCCGCTTGAGTTCCATTACTTCAAAAACTCCGATACCACTGATGCGATACCGTCGACCTCTTCCGGATAGTCATACCAGTTGATGTCTTTTTCCCTGGCAAACCACGTAAATTGTCTTTTTGCATAGTGTCTCGTTTGCTTTTTAATATTTTCTACCATATCTCCGCGGGTAATTTCACCTCTAATATATTGGAGTATTTCCCTGTAACCGATACTTGAAAAAGGCTTCTCTTTTTCATGATAGCCCATGGCAAGGATACCTTTTACTTCTTCAACCCACCCGGTGTTGAACATATCTTCAACCCTTTTATTGATTTTTAAATAGAGCTCGCCCCTTTCCTTCCTTAGGCCAATTTTTAACGCGCTGTAGTGCGGCTCCCTGAAACCGTGGATTTTTCCCCATTCCGACATCTTCACGCCCGTGGAGCGAAAAACCTCCACAGCCCTTACAACCCTCATCTTATCCCGAAAACTTATTTTCAAGGCATATTCAGGATCCACCTTCTTCAATTCCTCGTAAAACAGCAGAGGATCACACTCATATTCTTCTGTGAGGGTTTCCCTGATACCGCTTCCCTTCGGCGCAGCAAACAGGCCATAGAGCAGAACCCTGATGTATAACCCCGTTCCTCCGACAACAACCGGAACTCTCCCTCTTTTCAAAATATCGTTAATACATGAGTCTGCCGTCTCTTTGAATATGGCGGCATTAAATTCTTCATGCGGTTCTGCAATGTCAATGAGGTGGTGCGGTATCTCTACCTGATCGGTTTTATCCGGCTTGGCGGTCCCTATGTCAAAATGTTTGTAGACCTGCATTGAATCGGCATTGACGATCTCCCCGCCAAAAGTTCTTGCAAGTTGCAGAGATAATTTGGACTTTCCGGTACAGGTAGGACCAAGTACAATTATTATTTTACCGTAGTTTGATAACATCCAGGATATACAGTATAATATAATCTCTCATGTATTCAAGGATTATCAAATTCGTAATTCTTTTAATCATTCTGCCCGCCATTTTTGGCGGAAGCTTCGGGTACGGTCTCGTAAATTACCTTGAAATTCCCGATGTGAAGCAGCTCGAATCTTATAAACCCAAGTCGGCAACGAGACTTTATGCTGACGACGATACGCTCTTCGCTGAACTTTTTGTGGAAAAAAGAGTGCCCATACCGATCACGGAAATGCCGAATCACCTCAAATATGCATTCATAGCGATTGAAGATGTAAGATTCTACAAGCATTTCGGCATTGATATAAGAAGCATCGGGAGGGCCGCCTTCAAGAATATCGCCCGCCAGGGGATTACAGAGGGGGCATCTACCATAACACAGCAACTTGCAAGAAACCTTTTTTTGTCCTCAAAAAAGAGTTTTAAAAGAAAGATTGAGGAAGCCGCTCTTGCGATTCAGATAGAAAGGGCTTATTCAAAGGATGAGATTCTCAACATGTATCTGAATCTGATTTATCTCGGTGAAGGAGCACATGGCGTTGAAGCGGCAAGCTATACATATTTCCACAAAAAGGCAGGCCAATTAACCGTTGAGGAGTCGGCAACCCTGGCAGCCCTTACAAAATCCCCTTCAAAATTGTCCCCATTTAAAAATTCTTCAAAGGCTATCGACAGAAGAAACCTTGTCCTCAGAAAAATGTACGATGCAGATTTTATCGACAAAAACACCTATACGCAGGCAATAAATACCCCGATGACCCTTGCGCCATTCAGGACCTACGAGAAAAAAACCGGATATTTTATCGAATATGTAAAACAGTCATTTGACGAAGTTGTAGAGGATTCAAACGATATCTACACAAAGGGATTAAACATAAAAACCACGATAAACCTTAAATTGACGGAGTATGGCTATGAGGCAATTGAAAAGGGACTGCAGGGCTACAAAACGAGGCATCCCAACGTAACTAATCTACCTGAGGTTGCACTTATAGCGATTGAAGTTAAAACAGGCAATGTAAAGGTCATGATAGGCGGGAAGGATTTTACGGTTTCACCCTATAACAGGGCAGTTCAGGCGAAGAGGCAACCCGGTTCCGCCTTTAAGCCCATCATTTATCTTACCGCATTAGAGAAAGGTCTCCGCCCCGACACTATCCTGAGGGATGCGCCTATATCCTTCACGAACCCTTACACGAAAGCGGTGTGGCAACCAAAAAATTACAAAAATGAATATCACGGCGACGTAACAATGAGGAGGGCGCTCGAATTATCTCTCAACACCGCCACAGTAAGGCTCCTTGAACGGGTCGGCGTCGAAAACGTGATAAATATGGCAAAGAGACTGAATATAAACAGCAAATTCGAGCCTAACATCTCCTTGGCGTTGGGCACAACGGAAGTAATCCCCCTGGATCTTGCCTCTGCTTACGCCACATTTGCAAGGGGCGGTACATATATCGCTTCAACAGCTTTAAGAAATGTTTCCACTACTGAAGGAGAAGAAGTTTACAATGAAGAAATTTCTAAGGAAAATGTTGTTTCCCATGAAATTGCATACACATTGGTAGACATCATGAAGGGGGTTGTCAAACGGGGGACAGCAAGGGGCGCCGCATCCATGCCTTATTTTCTTGCAGGTAAAACAGGCACCACCGATGATTTCAAGGATGCATGGTTCGTAGGCTTTTCGCCAAATCTCCTTTGCCTTGTCTGGGTCGGATATGATAAAGGGACTAATCTGGGCAACAAAGAGTCAGGGGGTACGGCAGCGCTGCCTATATGGATTGATTTCATGTCAAAGGCCCTCCCGATGTACCCGAATGACGACTTTGAACCACCTGAAAAACCGTCCGCCGGGCAACAACCCGTAAATAATCAACAGCAGTGAATCGGCAGGCAGCAGACACAATAATAAATGATCCGGTTGTCAATTCTGCTTTCCGGGTAACATAAAATCGCATTATAATTATGAAAAAAAGTTTATACCAATTCGCCGTCATTCGGTAAATTAAAGCGGGAGCGCCTTCCCTGAGCACAACTCACGGAACGACCGGGGCCACCCTACCTTCAGCCGGGCACTTGTGGAGGTACGACACGGGTGGCCGGCGGCTGGTGGAGAGCGTTCCCGCATTACGGGATGATGTGCAGGCATGAACATCCTCGGACAGCCTCCGCCCTTGCACATCAAGCGATGCAAGCCCTGCAACGGTCGGGAGAATGGTGCGGAAGTGCGAAGGGATGTGCGCTCCCGCCATTAGTAGGTAATATAATTGGCAATTGACGGCAAATTGGTATAAGCTTAAAAGACATCAACCCATGAGAGCAGATAAAAAAACAGGATCAACCTGGACTAATGCGCCATTCACAGATGGTTTTAAACTTAGTTTTACCCATATCCAAGCCATATTCAAAGAAACCTTCGGGCTCGGTCGCGCAGCATCGTTCGCCGCGATCATATTGATCATTCTTGTTACAATCTTTGCTGCTTTCTGGTTCTATCATTCTACCCCGCCCAAAACCATTACCATCACAAGCGGTCCGGAGGGGAGCTTCTTTAAGGGGGTTGCCGATAGATATGCCGGGATACTGGCACGCAACGGGGTAAAGTTGAATATCCTTACATCGCATGGCTCGCTCGAAAACCTAAAGAGGCTCAATGATCCTTCCTTCAATGTTGACATCGGATTTGTTCAAGCCGGAGTTTCCAAAGAGCAGAATATCGATAAGCTAATCTCCCTTGGCAGCATCGCTTATCAACCGCTCCTGATTTTCTATCGGGGTGCGCCTATAGAACTGCTCTCGAAAATGAACGGCAAGCGATTAGCCATCGGTCCGGCCGGGAGCGGGACCCGCACCCTGGCTTTAGCATTGCTCTCGGCTAACGGGATCGAACCAAACGGCACAACAGCGCTGCTTGAGTTGGATTCAAAAGACGCAGCCAAGGCCCTGCTCGAAGGCAACATTGATGCTGTATTTCTGATGGGAGATGCCGCATCGCCAAAAATTATGCGCACCCTTCTCGAGACGCCCGGAATCAGGCTTTTCAATTTCATACAGGCCGTTGGGTATACACGTCGCTTCAACTATTTGAACAAGTTTGAACTTCCCAGAGGATCTGCCGATTTCGGAAAAAATATTCCTCCACATGATGTCTATCTGATTGGCCCCACTGTGGAACTCATTGCACGGACCGACTTACATCCGGTGTTATCCGATCTTTTGCTTGGGGCAGCGACTGAAATAAACGGACGGGCAGGTATATTCCAACGCCAGGGCGAGTTTCCTGCGCCGCTTGAACATGAATTCCGTATAAGTGACGATGCGAGCAGGTTCTACAAATCAGGCAAGAGCTTCCTGTACAGGTATCTGCCGTTTTTTCTGGCGAGCCTGGCAAACCGCATTTTGGCAGTATTTGTGCCGATCTTTTTGATATTAATCCCCGGGCTGCGCATCATCTCTGCGGCCTATCGATGGCGGATAAAAATGCGTATCTATAAATGGTACGGCATGTTGTTGGCGCTCGAACGGGATATTCTGGGTCGCAAAACGCCCGAAAAGGGGGAAGCGTTTATCGAACGGCTCGACCATATTGAGCAGGCAGTAAACAAAATGAAAGTGCCGGTATCTTTTGCCGACCAATTCTATATACTCCGCGGTCACATCAGTTTCGTCCGCAAACAACTGATGGACAGCATACAGTAGCATTCGTCCGATTATCCAGTATACGTCATTGGAAATGGTGTCGGGACATCCCGACACAAGTGCTCATCCTGATGGAAAATCCGGGATTATTTCACTGCTGAACCTTCTTTCGTTTTTGCCATTCAATGCCAACCAAATTGCCTGATAGCGGGAGCGCACATCCCCTCGCACTTCCGCACTACTCTTCCGACCATTGTAGGGCTTGCATCGCTTGATGTGCAAGGGCGGAGGCTGTCCGAAGATGTTCATGCCTGCACATCATCCCACAATACGGGAACGCTCTGCTTTGCCGCACAATGGTTCCCCGGTCGTTCCGTGAGTCATGCTCAGGGAAGGCGCTCCCGCTTTTTAATTTAACGCATGACGGTATCGGATTTTTATATTGACAATATTCATCTGAAATAGAACAATAGATTGAACATGTTACATTAAAGAGGGGGAAAGAGGGACGGAAACAGAAATTATTCAATCGTTCAAGAATATTCCGTTATCCCGATTATCCAAACCACCAATTTGATGTGCAATAAAACAAGCTATATGCAAATCGCATCGATATTATTGAATAGTTCCTGATATAAAGTTTTTATGTGATAGGCATTGTTCTATCTAATATATGGCTTAAAGGATTGAGGTGTTGGATATGTTGCAGCTGATAATCAGTTTTCTTGGTGGTGGAATCCTCATGGCTCTGATTAATTGGGCGAGAACCTCAAGGTCCGAACGGGCGGCAAGAAAGCACGAGTTCCTTAAAGAGCAAATGACCAAAGTCTATGGACCCCTGTTCTTTTTCGTTGGGATCACCGAAGCTCTGTTCGCCCTGAATGACAAGTTCCATAAGGCATACCAAGAGCATTTCGTAGACCAAAAATGGAGTTTGGATCCGCATACCAGAGAAAACCTAAGCAAAGAGATAAACACGACGCTTCAGATAACCAATCATTACATTAGGATCGTCAGAGACAACAATTCTAAGGTCATGGATATCCTTCGGGAGAACTACGCCTATATTGACCTGGAGGACACCGAAGTATTCCAACGGTTTATTGTTGACCATCTACGCATGGAACGAGAGTTCAAGGCAGAAGAACCACTGGAGACTCCTATCGAGATATACCTCAAGGTCGGTGAGATCTCTTACTCTCGTAAGGAGTTCATGGAACTTGCAAAGAAGAGGTTTGCAGAGAAGAACGAGGCAATTAAGAGTGTTCAGTGAACGGCGAACAAGGCGCTGCACCCGATCGTGTCCCTATTAGGCCACTCCGCGGGTTAGCTCTGTATTAAGTGCAAGATGGATAATGAGAATTCCCGATATGCTTGAAGTTTCCTTTGACAATTTTTCGATGAAATGAAACAATGAATATTGGGTGGGACAATAATTACGGGTCCAAATACCGGTTTAGAGGTTACGTACCGGGGCGTCAGGACAAAATCCTGTTTTCAGGAGCGCCTTATCTCATTGTGATATTGTCCCCACCCACTTATCAAATGAATGAAAAGAATTGAAAGACCACTTAACAAAACGTTTGAGCCGATAGCTTACGCTCCGGCTCAACTCTGTGTTAGCCCTATAATGACCTGAGGAACCATGGACGACCTCGATAGAAGCTGGAGGAAAAATAAGCGCCAAATCAAGATGACTATTGATTTTCTCAACAAAGCACATGTCGAGAGTCTGGGTAAGGAATGGAAACTCAACGAGCTTTCTTTAGACAACGTCTATTCAAAAATCCAGTTGATTCTATGGATGTCCCTGTTAGAAGCCGAGTTCAACCTACTGCTTTTCGAAAACGAACACTTTACCAAGGACTACACAGCCGCGGTGAGCCTTGATAATCTGTCTATTGTCGAAAAGTGGGATACTCTCAATGACTTTTTCTTCAAGGCCCAATATTTTCGAAGACAGGATCGAGAGCTGAACGAGTTGAATCTTGGCCTAACAAATTTTTCGAGGTATACCTCGATACACAATTTCATTAACAACAATTTGAAGACATTTGTAGAGCTGAGAAACAGGCTTGCTCATGGTCAATGGGCGGTGGCTTTCAATCGTCTAGGTAGCAACAAGAATCAGCAAGTTACCACCAGCATTTGGAAATTGAGTAAGAAAGAAATCATGCTGATCAAGTCAATTTCAAAAAACCTGCCACCCCTGATGAAATTACTGATCACTTCAAAAAAAACATTTGAAAGAGACGTTGATCGATATATGCACAGACTGTTGAAAGCCCAGAAAGATGCAGACATAAAGTATGAGTGGTTAAAAAATATGAAATCGAAAACGGCTAACAAATTAATCCAGCCAATCGCCCAAAAGACGGGCTCTGGCTGATTATAGCGTTGGGCCACAAACGTAAATCGAAAACCTGAGAGGATGGCTATATGAAAGATCTTCTTGAAAAGTTGTCATCATACAACATTTTTAACTATCTTCTTCCGGGAATTGTGTTCGTTGTCCTTGCTGACAAGGTGACGACATTCCGCTTTGCTCAGCAAGACATCGTCCTCGGGGTTTTTCTCTATTACTTTATCGGCCTGATAGTAAGTAGACTTGGTTCGCTCACCATTGAGCCTCTCTTAAAATGGAGCAAGTTCGTTAAGTTTTCTCCCTATGCCGACTTCATTTCGGCGTCCAAGGAAGACAAATCGTTGGAAGTGCTTTCTGAAACCAATAATATGTACCGGACATTCTGTTCGCTTTTCATGTGTCTCATCTTTTTGAAAGCATACGAACGGCTTTCTGTTGTCCTTCCAATTTTGGGCCGGTGGGCTGGCGAGGGGACGGACGGGGGGACGTCCTTCAATATTTCAATTGGGAAATAGATATGAAGAAGCCAAAACCCAGCCCAACGAGGCGGTGCAGCGAACGTGGCGATAAAGCAAGCCACGTCGCTGACCTCTGTGTTATAAATAAAAATGATAAAAACTATTAACTGCATAATAGAAGATTTAAGACTCATAAGATTTCTTGTATTACACGATAAAGCGTATTGGAGAGCAGGAGCATACATAGTGACCACAACAATAGTAATTTTTTTGGCCATTTCCCAGTTTGATTTTTCTCGCTTATCATCCACTGGAATAGTGCCCCCTGCCACACAATTATGGCTAAAAATATTATTAATGAAAATATTGGGTATTCTTTTTCTATCAGCATTGCTCATCCTCCATCACAAGGAAGGAACTCTATCGGAAGTGGGCAAACATCGGAAACCCCTTACCGAAATAGAGGCAGAACTCGCCAGGACCAGAAGAGAGTTGGCCGAGGTCAAGATGGAACGGGACCTGTTAAAAAAGGGGGGCTGGAGGGGACGTTCTTTAAAAACAAAAAAACTATTACAAACAGGTGTCTAATTGACGCAAAAGAAAATTTGCCAACGATTATAAGAGGGATAAGGATCAGCCCTTGATAATTAAATGAATTGTTAAGACTAAGGAGAGATAATAGTAACAAACCAGTTAAATAACAACAAGTTGCCCAACCAGGCATTCCAGCGCATCCGCAAAGCGTCGCGCTGAATTTTGTGTTCGCTGAAAGATTAAACAGCATGAAAAGATTGACTATAGAATTCTCTATTGTTATCATAAAACATGTTTAAAACTCGAAAAATAGCCGAAGAATTCTTGCCTTCAGAAAATATAGTGCTGCATCCCGGCGATTGTCTGGAGTTGCTACAAGAAATCCCTGACGAGTCACTAATGCTTGTCATCACATCACCGCCCTATAACATCGGGAAAGAGTACGAAAAGAGACTGAAGTTGGAGACCTACCTTGAGCAACAGGCCGCTGTTATTCATGAGTGCGTGAGGTGCCTATCTCCCCAGGGTAGTATTTGCTGGCAAGTAGGTAACTACGTGGATGGTGGAGCCATCATACCTTTGGACACCGTGCTGTATCCAATCTTTACTGAAGCAGGTCTCAAAATGAGAAACCGGATCATCTGGCACTTTGAGCACGGTTTGCATTGCAGTCGTCGCTTCTCGGGCCGATATGAAACAATCATATGGTTCACAAAAACAGACAAATACACGTTCAACCTCGATCCCGTGAGGGTACCCCAAAAGTATCCCGGCAAGAAGTACTTCAAAGGCCCAAATGCTGGTAAATATTCCTGCAACCCACTCGGCAAAAACCCAGGCGACTTATGGGTTATCCCCAATGTCAAAAGTAACCATGTGGAGAAGACGGGCCATCCATGTCAGTTTCCCGTCGAACTCATTGAGCGGCTTGTTTTGTCCATGACTCACGAAGGAGATTGGGTATTTGACCCGTTCTTGGGTACTGGTACCACCATCGTCGCGGCCATCCGTCACAACCGCCGCGGAGCCGGTGCTGAGACAGTCGAGAAATATATCCATCTTGCAAAGCAGCGTATTCAGGGCGAGGTTGCTGGAACTCTAAAAACTCGCCCGATGCACAAGCCAGTCTATGACCCCGAGGAGGCTGGAAACAGCCTGCGAATTGCCCCCTGGACTCTCAAACCAGAACCGAAGCAGTTGAGATTGCTTGAAAAAAAGGTGGTGTATACGACCAAATGAAGATCATCGAAACTTACTCACATCTAAACGGTTGGGAATTCTTGATAGTTCACCAACCCAAGTTGTGGAAGGAAATTCAAGATGTCGTAGCTGTTGTTGATGCAGAAGCTTGTAAGACAAAGGTTTCAAAAGAAAAAACGATGAAAGGCAAGCTTCTGTATAGTCCTGTTGCAATGAATTCTACTTTTTCAGGTTTGCTTCGAGCTCGATCCTGGGAAGAGAGTCGTGTCAGCTATTGGGTCACAAAGAACGAGAAGTTGATCCGCAAAACCCTCACAATGCCAGCCCAGGAACAGAAAAAAGAAATCGAGGAAGCGGGGGAAACTCCTATCTTCAGTTATAATCAGACCGACTTTGTAAAGAAACGCGTCGCTGTCGAAGTACAGTTTGGAAAATATTCCTTTGTGGCCTACGACCTTTTTGTAAAGCATCTGGCCTTCTATGTTGGTGACCGCATAGACGTGGGCATCGAGATACTGCCCATGAAATCCCTTCAGTCTCAAATGAGTTCTGGTGTCGCATATTACGAGGGAGAGTTATATAATGTCGTCAGACAAGGCAGGGGCGTCCCGGCAGTTCCACTCGTCATTATCGGTATTGCAGCCTGAACAAAATCCAGCGAACCAGTGGATAGCACCCAATCGGCCATAAAGCGGCCTCTGGGTGATCCTATTGGCGAGGACGGGGGGACGTCCTTCAATATTTCAATTGGAAAATAGATATGAAGCCAAAACCCAGCCCAACGAGGCGGTGCAGCGAACGTGGCGATAAAGCAAGCCACGTCGCTGACCTTTGTGTTAAATGGAGGGAAAAATATGTATACTGTCCAGACCCAATTGGAGGCTACAAGCAAAGACCTCTACTTCCTGTCCGATCCCGAACTGGCACAGATAATAAGGACTATTCTCACCGAGATTGATAGTCTGGCGATCATAAACGCACACAGAAGCATGGTATACCTCTCTATGTCCACTCTAGAAGGGATACTATCGAATGTGCTTGCGCTAAATATCAATAAAATCAAAAGTCCACCTTTCTCCTACCCTAAGAAACGAGGTGGCTCTTTAAAAGACTTTGACAAATTGGTATTGGCCGAAAAGATAGTAATAGCAAAGGAGTTGGGAGTTATCGCTCCAGAATTTTTCGATACATTCAAGAAATTTAAAGGGTTCCGCAATTACATGCACCCTTTAGCTGAACTTGAGGACAAGCAACCTTTGGATATTGGCCTTGGGCAAATTGCTTTGGGATTAATGAACCATACGATATCAAAGTTGGAAAAAATAAGATTTATAGAAGAAAAAATCTGGAAGGTCATAAGCGGTATACCGGTTTATAATTCAAGTCAGAGGCAAATTGAGTTTAAGCTCTTCCGTCCGCTACGCACACATTCTTTTCTCGTTACTGAAAGATTACGCAGGCAATAATACTGAAGTTAACTTTGATTTGCACATCGGAGATGAAGGTGTGTTTAACTTTCTCTTTAATTACGAGAATGAAGAAAGATTTCATATACTAAGATTTGAGACCAGAAAAAACGAGTTTTGCGGCGTATTGCATTGCGAGCATAAATATGCTTGGCGCTTGGTAGAAGAATTCAATTCAAAATGGGACATCAAAACAACAGAGCCAAATAAAGTGTCAATCCGCATTGATTCGAGCAATCTCAAACTCTATTTGAATGGGGAGGAAGTGTTATCAGACAAGTCAATACCTTGCGATAATAAAAAGTACGTTGGGTTTTTTAATGAAGTTCGTGACGTATACATAAGCAACCTTTCAATTGCTACGATATGAGTCCCATTTAACAAGACAATCCAGCCGACGTCTTGCAGCCGAGGAAGGGAGGAGAAGAGCCCTTGACATTTGAATTTACCGTAGTGCTGTTGTTGCATTCATCCACATGCTCCTTATCCCCTGTTTCGAAAAAGAAATTCAAAACATCTTTGTGTACGTCTACGGAAATGTTCATCACCTGATTTAACTTGATTTTTTATCCTCTTTGTGAAATCTTCATATAAACTTCTCCTTTCGGTTGTAAGATAATGACACTTATGAAAATACCAAATCATATTGTACATCTTTTACTGAAGGAGAAGTCTTTACCTAATAGTATGTCCAGCCGATCGCTACACTCCGGCTGACTTCTTCGTTGGGTGGTTTTTGGGGAGAAGAAAAAATGAGTCAAGTAACCGAGTTTGATCCCGGTAACAGTCGAATCTATTTGAGTGCGCCGGTGAATGCTCTCGTTGAAGGCATTTATGAGCAAAATGTGCCCGTGACCAATATCCAAAAACATGGCGATTTTGGCCTTGGGACCTTCAATGATCTGGACGGCGAGATGGTATTGCTCGATGGTCAAGTATACCGCGTAGCCGCTGATGGGCATGTCAGTCCGGTGAGCGCGCAAACCCTAACACCCTTTGCGTGCGTCACGTTTTTTCGTCCGATGACTTATGATAATTCACGGGGCACGCTTACGTACGCGGAGTTTCTGGCCTGGTTGACGACGCTCATGCCCTCACCGAATTTGTTTTATGCCTTGCGGATTGAAGGTGAGTTTGACCGGGTCAAGACACGTTCCGTACCCAGGCAGGCGAATTATCGGCCCTTGGTGGAAGTGGCCAAAGAGCAACAGGAATTTCATTTTCGGGAAGTGGCGGGAACGCTGGTGGGCTTTTTCACGCCGGCTTTTATGGCATCGTTGAATGTGCCGGGTCTGCATTTGCATTTTTTATCGCAGGATCGGCAAATGGGCGGGCATTTGTTGGAGTGTCAGGTGAAGCAGGTGCGGGCGGAAATACAATTTCTATATACCTTGGAGTTGTCCTTGCCGCTCAACGTGGACTATTTGCTGTGGGATTTTCAGCGCGATATCCAACGGGATCTGGATAAAGTCGAGAAATAGGGGGAGGGGGGGAGTGACATTTGAATTTGTAATGGGAGATAATGATTCTGATTATGCCCCTGCAAGGTACAACGCTTGCTGCAACCAATCGCCCATACAACAGGCTCCGGCTGACGCCAGCGTAATGTGTCAAAAAAGTAGGGCTGCCAATATAGTTCGATTAATGTGTATAATATGGTTGATGAATACACATGGGAGGCAAGGAATGAGAACAAATGTAGTCATTAATGACAAACTGATGGAATCAGCCCTCAAGACATCCGGTTTAAAAACAAAAAAGGATGCCATAGAGGAGGGGTTGAAATTGTTGGTACAAATGAAAGGTCAGGAGAAAATAAAGGGTTTTCGGGGAAAACTTAAATGGACCGGCAACCTTGACGAAATGCGCTCAGACAGATGATTCTCGTTGATTCGTCTGTCTGGATAGACTATTTTAACGGCAAGAAAACGGCGAAGACGGATTGGTTGGATGCTTCGTTTGGAAGCGTTACTATCATTATGGGCGATCTGATCCTGACCGAAGTTCTTCAGGGTTTCCAAAGCGATGGGGATTTTAGGGTTGCGAGGGATCTCCTGTTGCATCTCCCATTTATGGCAATGGGCGGACAGGCATTAGCGTTGGAGAGCGCGACAAACGACAGGCTTCTCAGGAAAAAAGGTGTTACCGTGAGGAAGACTATAGATGTCATGATTGGAACTTTTTGCATCCACTACCAACTGCCTCTATTGCATGAAGACAAAGACTTCGATCCGATGGTAAAATTCCTGGGATTAAAGATAGTAGACACATAATTATGACAAAAACCATTACAACAAAATATGATGTTTCCGAGCATCTTCGTACACCGGAAGAAATGGCTGCTTATCTGGAAGCATGCATTGAAGAGGCAAAAGGTGATGCGGATTTTCCCGGCAGCCAAAATCTTGAAACAACTTGGAAAAAGAGGCTCTTTCTCATTTAAGCTGCACTTCATGTTCTTTAGGTCCCCTGTTCACCCGGTAACATTACGCTCATTGCTTCAGTGGAGGTTGATGTCCCTGAAGCGAACATTGCGTAATGACCGGGTTTTACCATACTTAAGCGAAGCGGAACATTCCCTTCAGGGATGAGGATGCCCTGACCTAAGGTTATAAAACATAATGAACCGTAAAATGATTAACATCAACAATACGGCTGCAGGGTTCCTCAAGTGGAGCAAGCTTAATATTAGAACCAATTCAGCTCGCACAGCGAGCCGGGCACCCGCTTGCGGGTGCGGGAGGCTCCGACAGCCGCAAAAAATGAAGAACAGATGGTTTTGCCGGGCGCCCGCGTTTTCTCAACCGTATAACGAAGCAGTAAGCAAGTCCGCGGGCGGCACGAGGGGGCGATGTAAGACCCGGTAAAGGTAAAATAGCTCAGACGGTGGGCAAGAAGGGGAGGTCGGCAGTCGAGAGTCGAGAGAAAACAGCTCGCACAGCGAGCCGGGTACCCGCTTGCGGGTGCGGGAGGCTCCGACAGCTTTGCTGACGGAGGGGCGACGTGAGCCCCTTTGATGGTATGGTCGGGAATGAAGCACAGAGAGCGGAAGGGATATTGACCTCCACAGCGAAAAACATTTTTGATCCTGTAATACCAACTTGCCGTCAATTGCTAACCGAATTGTCTGACAGCGGGAGCACACATCCCTTCGCACTTCCGCACTACTCTCCCGACCGTTGCAGGGCTTGCATCGCTTGATGTGCAAGGGCGGAGGCTGCCCGAGAATGTTCATACCTGCACATCACCCCTTTCGGGGACGCTCTCCACCAGCCGGTGGCCACCCGTGTCGTACCTCCACAAGTGCCCGGCTGAAGGTAGGGTGGCCCCCGGTCGTTCCGTGAGTCATGCTCAGGGAAGACGCTCCTGCTTTAATTTACCGGATGACGGCAAAGTGATATAAGTGTAACGCCGGTTTCCTTATGCTGTGATTTGTGAACCGGAAATTCGACGGCTTTTTCCGCAATTGTCATTGTTGCATATTGTCGTGTAGTACTGTCACGTTATAGACATTACTGCAACGTGTTTAAGAAAGGACCGGAAAAGATAGAGTCCCGGATCGGAAAATGAATCACTGAGACTCATGCATAAGCTCGATTACCGTTATTTCCGGCGGTGCAAGGAAGCGTATCGGCGGGCCCCACGTCCCGGTTCCGCTGCTTGTGTAAAGATAAGATTTATCCGATATTTTTTGAAATCCGGAGTAGAGCGGGAAGAATATTTTGACTACATACCTGAACGGATATATCTGTCCATTATGTGTGTGGCCTGAAAGCTGAAGGTCAAAAAGACCAGCAGAACCCTGTTCCACGACAGGCCTGTGTTTGAGCAGGATGGTAAAGTTTTCCTGTGGAAGGCCTGCAAGTAATGTCCTTTCGTAAATGAAGGTGTCCACAAAATTCACCCCCGCCGGATCATCAACGCCTGCAATATTAACAATATCTCCGACAATAACCCCCCTGCCCCGTAAAGTCTCGAATCCTGCCTGTTCCGTAAAATCGATGGAAGCGTCAATGCCCGCATAGAACTCATGATTACCCGTTACGGCGAATTTACCATAAGGAGGATTGATGCGCTTGAATGGCTCGATTGATGTTTTTAACTTGTTAAGGCGCCCGTCAATAAGGTCGCCTGTCGAGACAAGAATATCGGGTTTAATATCTTTGATTGTGTCTACAATCCGCTCCATCGTTTCTTTCCCCAGAATAAGACCGATATGGACATCGGACATCTGGACAATTCTAAGCGTACCCACTTCTTTTGTGATTTTAGGAGTTTTGATAACAATCTTTTTAACCCTGATTTGTCTCGCCTCATGAAACCCATATGACGTAATCAGCAAAGCGCATGCAAACGGCACAACAAAAAAATATCTGTCGGCATGTATAAACCTTGAAAAATCTGATTTTGATATAAACCCTGCCAATAATACGCACACCCTTAAAAAATCTGTGCAGACCGAAATGGAAAAAAACAGAAACAGCGCCACCATCCACGTGTAACCGACATAAGCCATGAAAAGGGCAAAACTGTCATTACCGGCCCTTTCTGACATCCTTGTTATGACAGGCGAAAAAATCATTACCAGCATAATAACAGCGACAAAAATGCCGGTTTTTATGCCAAAAGGATAGGCATGCCTGAGCTTCAGAAATGTATAAAAATGGATTGCGCTATAAAGTAAGAAAAAGGTGGCAAGAAAAAGACTCATTTGTTTGAGAGTTGTTCAGGTTATGCCTGTAATACCTCCACAAGTTTTATCTCAAAAACAAGGTCTTTACCGGCAAGAGGATGGTTAAGGTCAATGGTAACGTTCTCTTCGCTTATATCTGTAATGGTTACATTAGTAGTACTGCCTTCGGGTGAACGCATTTGCAACACCATTCCGATTTCTAAATCAATATCCCCCGGCATACGCGACTTATCAATAACACCAACAAGATCATCCCTGAATGGACCGTAGGCATCGTCCGACGTTATCGAAACCTTTCTCGATTCCCCTTCATTCATGCCTATTATTCCATTCTCAAAACCGGGTATGACCATTCCTTTTCCAATTGTAAACTCTAACGGTTCTCTCTCGAGCGAGGAGTCAAAAACAGTACCATCGCTTAATGTCCCTGAATAATGAACTTTTACCTTATTATTCATCTTTGCCTGTGCCATCTTATGTCCCCTTGAAATATAATATGCGAATGATGTTTTATACGTAATTTTTAGTAGTAATATCGCCGTATGCTGCTATATGCAAAACACAGAAGTACAAAACATTTTTTTGTAATATATTTGTTTGTAAATGAGATTATATTAATATCTTCGAGGGCCGCCTCTTCCTTTTTGTCTGTCTCTTGTCGGGCGGGCTTCATCAACAGTAATCGTTCTACCCATGAACTGGGTACCGTTCAAATCTTTCTTCGCCTTTTCAGCTTCCATTTGAGTTGCCATTTCGACAAATCCAAAACCTTTACCCTCAATAATCCTGAGGTCCCTGACTTCTCCGCACTGTGCAAAATACTCTTTTAATTGTTCGCTGCTTACCGAATAGCTGAGATTCCCTACATAAAGTTTACTGCCTTCCATTCTATCTCCTCCTTTTTATTATGCTTCTTTTGGAGACAGAGGCAATGAACCGCATATACTCCATACTGAAACATTTATTGTATTCAACAACCATTGAACCAATGGAGTATCATAAATTAAATATTGTAAAAAAGAAAGTATTTTAAAAATTATCTCTCACTAACTTTTGCAATATTAATCCATTATGTGTTACAATGGAAAATCGTGTTCTCAATTTATTCATTCTTAATTAATAAATGCAGCGAAGTATAAACTGGCTCACGGCCATAAATAAACAAATCAATATAAGGTTTGCAAAAAAAGAGAAAAACTATGATGACTGAATACACTTTACCATCGCTGAAGATAAAAGGAAAAACAATAAAAATTCCAATCATCCAGGGTGGTATGGGAGTTGGCATATCGCTTTCACCTCTTGCCGGTACTGTTGCACAAGAAGGAGGGATCGGCATTGTGTCGAGCGCCGCGCTTGACAGGCTTGTTACAAAAAGAACCGGTAAACCTCATAATACGTACGAGGCAGCATACGAAGAAATATCCCTTTCAAAAGCTAAAGGCGGCGCAGCCGGCATAAATATCATGGTTGCACTCGGCAGAGATTACGATGATTCCGTAAAGGGTGCAATTGATGCCGGCGCTGATGTTATTATCTCCGGCGGAGGGCTGCCCCTTGGACTTCCGGGCGTCAAAAAACCGGGAGATACCGCACTTATTCCCATTGTATCATCGGCTCGTGCCCTTGAGCTCATATGCAAAAAATGGGAAAGATTGGGCTACAGGCCGGATGCGGTGGTGCTTGAAGGACCCCTTGCGGGCGGCCATTTAGGATTTAAGTTCGACGACATAGCCCTCGAATCGAACAAGCTTGAAAATCTTTTCCCTCCCGTGAAAGAGGTATCTTTGCGGCACGGTGGATTTCCGGTTATTGTAGCGGGCGGTATTTATACCCACAATGATATTGTGCAGTTTCTTCGGATGGGAGCGGATGGTGTCCAGATGGGAACACGGTTTCTGGTTACCGAAGAAAGCAGTGCAACGCCCGCATATAAGCAGGCGGTTATTGATGCAACGAAAGAAGATATTCTTGTTGCACATAAACCGGGTTCTCCCTGCGGTTTGCCGTTTATGGTTCTTAAGACGTCACCCATGTTTCGTTCCGCACTCGAAAGAAAAAGAAAACCACAGTGCGACAAAGGATACGTGCTCACAAGAAACGGGGATGGAAAATACACACGATGTGCCGCAAAAGACGATAATGAAGCTTCGTTCTGCATCTGTAATGGTCTTTTAAGCTCCGCAGGGTATAACCCTCAAGTTGAAGAACCGCTCTACACGGTAGGGGTTAACGGCTATAGAGTTGACAGGATTTTAAGCGCTAAAGAATTACTGGATGAACTGACAAACAGAAACGTAAACAAATCCTGACACAAGCCCTTATAATGTAATTATCCGATTTCTTCTGTTTGCAAGACAAAAACCTTCAAACCGACCGTCGGGTGTTCCTTCTTCAATTCTCTGATTATTTCGGTTATTACAGGTATTTTATCGTCTTCAACCACTACGGCAAGCACATTGTTTTTCCCCGGCCAATAATGAGTTCCAAGCTTCGGCTCTGTTTCAGTACCTTCTCCATAAGTCTCTTTCCACTTGGTGTAGCCCTTGATATCAGCTTTTTTGAATGCAGCGATCACAGATTCATCTACCGCCTCGTTGTAAACGAAAATAAGCATTTTCATCTGTTATCCCTCCATTCTTAATTCAATTCTTCATTCTTAATTCTTCATTCTTCATTGCTTTTCCCCTAAAAAGCCTTCCCTGCATCTCATCAAACAAATCATAAGCCACCGGCACGACAATGAGCGTCAGAAGAAGCGATGTCAAAAGACCACCAATCGTTGCAAGCGCCATGGGCGAACGGGTTTCTGCGCCCTCCCCTATCCCGATAGCTATCGGCATCATTCCAAAAATCATAGCAAAGGTCGTCATAAGTATGGGGCGGAGCCTTACCGGACCTGCCCGAAGTATGGCGTCTCTTCGCGACATGCCTCGCTCTCTGAGAACATTCGCATAATCTACAAGGAGAATAGCGTTCTTCTTTACGAGACCCATAAGGAGAATAAGACCTATGAAACTGAACATATTGAGGGTTTTGCCGAAAATCAGCAGGGCGCCGAAGGCGCCGATAAATGAAAAGGGCATGGAAAGGAGCACTGTAAAGGGGTGGGTAAAGCTTTCAAACTGGGCTGCAAGAACCATATAAGCCATAATAATACCAAGTATCATGGCAAACATCAGATAACCGAATGATTCTGACATTGTATCTGCCTGACCTTTATACCTTCCCGAATATCCTGCTGTCAGGACCTTCCCGGATATTTCGTTGAGCTCGTTCATTGCCTGCCCGAGCGGTTTCACTTCGAGATTGGCGAATATTGTAATTGCCCTCTGTCTGTCCACCCTGTTTATTATGCTGGACCCGCCGGATTCCTGCAAGGTGACTATATTTGAGAGTTGAACAAGACGTCCATCTTTTGCCTTGACATAAACCTTTCCGATATCATCAGGGTTTATCCTGTTCCGGGGAATAAGCCTTGCCCTCACATCGTAACGCCTTCCCTTTGCTTCATCCTTGAATTTGGTTACCTCAACTTCCCCGCCTATAAGAAAATTTACCGCCTCCGCTACAGCAGTCACATCAACCCCGAGATCGGCGGCCTTATCCCTGTCTATAAAAACACGCACTTCCGGTTTCCCTGTTTCAAGGGAGGTATCGGCATCCACAATCCCGGGAAGCTTTGAAAACTGACCAACAATTTCACGGGTATAATTTTCAAGGTCCTGAAGGTCGCTGCCCCTTATACTATAGAGGATAGAAACCTGTCTTTGCCCGCCTCCGATCATAGACACATTTTCAACGGAGGCTCTTAAACCGGGTATAGCTCTGATCGCCCTTCTTACCTCGGCCTTTATCTGTTCCTGGCTCTTTTTCCTCTGGGACTTCTGCTTGAGGTTGATGCTCATATTGGCCTTGTACACTTCCCTTGTTAATCCGCCCCCCTGTGAATATAGAACAGTCCTTACTTCAGGAATCTGCCTTACAATCTCCTCTACCTTCATAAACATGCGGTTAACCTCATCGACCGAATAATCGACAGGCGCCTGCAATCGAATAACAAACCTGCTCTGGTCTTCTGAGGGGATGAACTCTTTACCGATAAACTTTGTAAAGGTGAGACTCACTACAAAGATGGAAATTGCAAGGATAAGCACAGTTTTTCTATGATTCATGGCAATCATAAGGAGCTTTTTATATTGTCCCTCGAGCCTTACATATTCCTTCTCGAGCATATCGGAAATCTTTGTAAAATAATGATGGCGGGACAGTCTGTTGAGGAGAGATTTCCGGTTTGTCTCTTTGTCAAGGGCACCTGCCGGTTTTTCATGTCTCTTTAAAAATAGTGATGCCATCATCGGGGTAAGCGTAAAAGAAACAAACCACGAGACCATTACTGCAAAAACAACGGTAAGACCGAACTGAAAGAAAAACCTTCCGATTATTCCTTTCATAAAGGCCACCGGTATGAATATGACGATAATGGCAAGTGTTGTTGCCGAAACTGCGAGGCCTATTTCAGAAGTTGCAAATAATGAAGCCTCCCGCGGCGTCATACCTTCTTCTATATGTCTGTGTATGTTCTCTATGACAATGATGGCATCATCGATAAGTATCCCGATCGACAGCGACAGGGCAAGCATGGACATATTGTTGAAGGTAAAACCAAAGGCATTCATGATAGCAAAGGTTGAAATAACAGAGGCCGGTATCGCCATAGCGCTTATTATTGTGGTTCGTATATTTCTTAAAAACAGAAGCACTGCAAAGATTGCAAAAAATCCACCGTAGATAAGGTGATGCTGGACTTCGTCAATTGAGCGTTTAATAAAGTCCGACTGGTCAAACGCAATATTGAGGTTCATCCCTCCCGGCAACGTATCACGGATCTTATTTACTTCCTTTTTTACACGGTCCACAACCTCAACGGTATTCGTGCCTGATTGTTTTTGTATGCCAAGGCTTATTGAGCTGATGCCGTTGAATCGTGCAATGGATCTTTTTTCTTCCATGCCGTCTTCCGCACAACCCACATCCTTCAGCTTTATTGAAGCGCCTTTATAACATCCTACAATAAGGTCATTGAATAGCTGGATCGTAGCGAATTCACCCTTTACCTTGACGGTGTATTCCTTTGTATCGGTTTCTATCCATCCCCCGGGCAGTTCAACGTTTCCTCTTTGTAATGCGCTGAGCACTTCATGGGCCGTAATGCCGTATGCCCTCAATTTGTCATTATCGAGCCATATCCTTGCCTGTCTCAGACGCAGTCCATATATCCTGATCGCTCCTACACCGTTTATCTTCTGGAGTTGTTCTTTTAGCACTTCGTCGGCATAGGTAGAGAGATCCTTTACCGATTTTTCTCCGGATAATGCCAGCCACATAACGGGCGTCGCATCGGGGTCTACCTTCTCAATAATCGGTTCATCAATATCCTTCGGCAGTTTTGACCTGATTATCGATATTTTCTCCCGTACATCCTGCACGGCAATATCGATATCCCTTTCGAGAATAAATTCAACACTTACAACGGATGAACCTTCAGTGCTCGTTGAAGTAATGGTCTTGACGCCATTGATCGTATTTATGGACTCTTCGATCTTGTCCGTAACATCAATATCCATGATTTCCGAACTTGCGCCCTTGAGCCTTGTAGTAACATTTACAATAGGCAGGTCGACTTTCGGAAAAAGATCGACCCCGATGTTCGGGTAACTGACCACCCCCATCACAACAAGGGCTAAAACCATCATTGTCGCAAAAACAGGCTTTTTTACAGATGTATCAGATAACCACATAGAATCAGTCCTTAGTAATTAGTCGATAGTCAGTAGTCAAATGCTTGCATCAGTCCTTAATCTTTAACAGTCAAGTATTTAATAAACCCCTGGATGAGTTTTGCTGTTTCTTCGCTGACCCTGAATAGTTCTTCAAATTCAGATTTGTTTATATATTGAAGGTCAAGCGCCACATATAGCTGACTCTGCAATTCAGAATTTGAACCTGATGAAATATACAAAAAATTTTTAAATTCTTTATCTGTTTGCCTTGCAAAGCCTTCAGCAATATTGCTGAGCACTGAAATTGCAGCTCGTCGAATTTGATCCTTCAGTGCTAAATCTTTTTCAAAATGTATGTTTATTTCTGTAACAGAATAAATTTTGTTTACTAGTACCCTTGCCTTCTTCCATGCTTCGATATCTTCAAACCTGACTATTTTTGACACCAAGTTCCTCTCTATTTTCTTCTTCTATCTCCCGACTATCGACTATCGACTATCGACTGTTCTTTCCCGACTATCGACTGTTTTCTCCCAACTATCGACTATCAGCTATCGATTGTTTCCTCCCGACTGCTGTACACCCACCTTCACACCTTCAGACAGATTCTGCTGGCCGGCGATAACCACCTTTTCACCTTCTTTAACCCCTTCAATCACTTCCATGGATTCTCCGTATTTGCTCCCTGTTTTAACCAATCTCTGTTTTGCCCTGTCGCCTTCAACTATGAACACCTTTATTTTATCAGCCTCATATAAAAGGGATGTGATTGGGATTACAACGGTATCCTTTTCTGCGCCGGTATAAAGTATTGTTTTTGCGAAAAGACCGGGTTTCAGTGCATTGTCCGGATTCGGGACCAGCGCTTCCACTAAAAGCGTCCGTGTTTTTTCTTCAAGGCTTGGATAAATAATACTCACTTTTCCTTTAAAATCTTTTTCGGGAAAGGCATCAACTTTTAATAACGCATCCTGACCGGTCTTCAATTTGCCCACATCCTTTTCCGGCACTGCAAACTGCAGTTTGATGGGATTTGACTGAATAAGAATAAAAAGCTGATTACCGATTTTAACAAAATCTCCGATTGAAACCTTCTTTTCCTTAACTACACCGGAAAGAGGGGCATATATTTTCGTCTTTACAAGCTTCTGCTTAGCAATAGAAAGCAATGCCCTTACCCTGTCGCGTTCAGCTTCAGCGAGGGCAAGTCTCGTTGTCACATCATCGAATTGTTGTTGTGTTACAAGTTCTTCTTTGTACAGGGCTTCCTTTCGTGTAAACTCTAATTTCGTATTTGCCAGTGTAGCTTCTGTCTGTTTCAGCGCCGCCTCATCCCTTTTTACCTCATGAGAATAATCGGTATCATCAATAACGGCAAGGAGCGTACCCTTTGCAACTATAGTTCCTTCATCAACTTTTACATTCCTTAAAATTCCTTCAATCTCAGCGCTTACAAAAATCTCTTCATTTGGATTTAACGTGCCTGTCGCTTCAATAAAGGGTCTGAGAGGTTTTGTTTCCACAGTTTTAACCTGGACATTAAATGTCTTTTCTGTAACTGCCTTTGCTTCCTTTTTCTTGCACCCGGTTAAAAACAGTGAAAAGTGAATAGTGAATAGTGAATAGATTAGAATGACTAATATAACTTTTCTGCTCATAATTCTATGGCTCCTGTTTCCAACTCTTAACTTCCGTTATCTGTTATCTGACTTTTCCCCTCTGACTTCTTGTCGTCCTGTCCCCTGGCCCCGCTCCTTCTCAATCACTGGGCCACTTGAACCCCTGGTCTCTTGAACCCTTGGCCCCCTGCCCTTTGGTGCTATCGCTGAAAGCTGTCTTTAAAAGTGTTCCTGTGGTACGTTTCAACCTTAAAATGGCTAATTGGTAATTATATACTGAATCTGCCAACTGTCTTTCTGCTGTTACAAGCAAAGTGTTGGCATCCATAACGTCCACACTGTTAGCAAGGCCGAAATCGAACTGCTTTGAAACAGCGTTGTAGTTATCGTTGGCAAAGACATACTGATCCTCCAGGGATTTTAAAACGCCTCTCTGGGTAATATAGTCAAGGTATACACCGTCCACTTCAATATCTATGCTTTTCTTCAGATCGCTCTGAGCATAATCTGCTTGTCTTGCCTTTGACATCGCCTCTTTAATCTCGGCATTTCTTAGCCCGCCTTCAAAAAAAGGAAAACTGATTCTGACGCCGCCGTAAATATTTTCATTTATAAGGCTCGAAGTGGGTGGGGATTCGTCCCTTTTTGAATATGTTCCTTCAACCGTCACGGTAGGCCAGTTCGCTCCCTTTGCATATGTAATCTGGTCATTTGCTATCTTTTTCTGTAAATCGGCAGATTTTAATTCTGCGCGCTCATTGTTGGCTATTTCCTTTAAGCACTCAGCAGTCAAGGGCCGGCAGCCATTCAAAGTAAAATCGGATTCCCGATACTGGATACTGGATGATGGGTTCTTCCAGTCAAACTTCAGTTTGCTGTCTTCCGATTCCTCGTCTTTTACTTCGTATTCCCCTTCGATACCTACAACTCTTGCCAAAAAGGCCTTTCTGAATTTAAGAAGATTCGCGGATTTGATCAAATCGGATTGGGCTCCTGACAGTTCAGCCTCTGCCCTGAACACAGCAGTTTTTGTCACCTCTCCAACTTTCAATCTTGTTTGTGCGGCGTTTCTGTGCTTTGTCAGCCTGTCAACAGCAGCCTGTGAAATTTCGGCAAGCTTTTTTGCCCGCAGCACATCGAAATACCCACTGGCAACGTTTATAATGTATCCTTCTTTTGTAGCATATAAATCATATTTGCTCTTTTCGACGCCTTCTTTCGACATTTTAAAGGAAGTAATCTCCCTGCCGCCCACGGACATAGCCTGCTCAAGCCTTGCACCGTAAGACGTAGCTTCATTGGGTTGAATCAATGACCCTGTACTTGCCATCGCTGTGTCCGTATATCTTGTATAACCGCCGGTTCCATAAACTTTGGGCAGCAGCGCAGACATTGCCTTATCCTTGCCCCTTTCAGCGATATAAACATCTTCTTCAAATATTTTTACCTTTTCAGACCTTTCAAGGGCAATCCGGTATAAGTCGCCGAGAGTATACTCAACGGCAAAAACACGCATGGCTGTGCACATGCCGAGCAGATAAGTAAACAAAAAGATAAGTAAACAAGCTCTTTTTATCTTCACTTCGTTGTTATTCGCCCCTTTTTCTCAATCACTCAATCACTCAATCACTCAATTACTCAATCACTTAATTACTCAATCACTTAATCACTTAATTACTCAATCACTTAATCACTTAATTACTTAATTACTCAATCACTCAATCACTTGTCTTTTGCTCCATGCGCTATGCGTTTTTGTAATAGAGATAAACGCAGCCGACGCTAATTCGGGCTGCAGAAGCAACTATCCTCATGCAATCGCCTTTATAGCCATACTCGGAAAATATTTTCATGGCAAAGGTCAAGATTCTTTTTTTTGAATTAATTCCTGAACGTTTGTTCATATGAATGATTGTCCAGTCTATAAGAACCTGAAAAATATGTCAATAGTATTTTGGGGAACAACGTTAACCGCCTGAGCAGCTATTTTCAATTCCGTATGCAGTTCGGGGAGAATTGCCGTATGCAACACTTGACATTGTATCAATCGTTTGATATAGTTACCCCGGTAGTGCAGCTAAGTACATGCAGGGAAAATTTTTATGGGCGATGCGACTGAAACGCAGAGAAAACTGATCGAAACAGCAATCGAACTATTTGCAACAAATGGCTTTAAGGGCACATCGATTCGAGATATTGCCCGGGCCTCCGGAATGACTATTTCCAACATTTACTATTACTTCGAGAGCAAGTACGGTCTGCTGCTTGCCATCCTCAAGCACCTGTCGGAAGGATTGGAGAACGAACTCAATCGAGTCTCACAGACGGAACTTGGGCCTTTGGAGCGATTCAAGCTTCTCGTGAGCACACATCTTAATCAGATCGCAGTGCAAAAGGACAGCACCAAGCTGTTCTTCCTGGATGAAGAAGAGCTTTCCCCGGTTGTTAACGAAACCAACAAACAATTTCAGACTAACATCCTGAATATATACAAGAACGCATTGCGTGATTTGGCTGAAGCAGGCTATATTGATACCCCCAAGAATCTTACGGTAAGTGCTTTCAATGTGTTGGGTGTAATACACTGGCATCTTCGCTGGTACCGCCCGGATGGCCCTCTCCCTTTTGAAGTAATTAAAGACGAAGCCGTCCGTTTCATACTTTTTGGGCTTCCGGCCAATTCTTCGCCTGCTGACTTTTGACGGTATGACATTGTTAAAGTCCATGCGCCTGAAGGGTTTTCACGTTTTCCGCATTCCCATACCCTTTGCGGTAGGCAGCATTAATGTCTATTTCATAGAAGCTCCGTACCCGACTCTTATTGATGTACCGCCTAATGGCGTCTTCTACCGGAATCACCTTGAGGACGCCCTTGCAAATGTCGGGTATCGAGTTCAAGACATAAGAAGAATTGTAATCACCCACCCCCATATCGATCATTTCGGGCTCGCTAAGTGGGTCGCCGAACAAAGCAACGCCGATGTCTGGATACACAAGGATGCCGCAAACTATCTTGAGGCCTATCCGAGGGATTTGGTTTTGGATTTTTGCTACTACAAGCGCTTCCTCAGGCTGGCAGCGGCGCCGGAAAGGTGCAATGCCTATCTGAGGGGGTTCTACGAAACAGTTAAACCGCTCGGTTGTCAAGTAAATCCCTCAAGACGTCTTGAGAATGGCGATGAGGTAGAGTTGTCTTCACTGAAGTTCAGAATAATGAGTGTACCGGGGCATACCCCCTATTGCATTCTGGTTTATCACCCCGAAAACAGGTTTGCATTTACAGGCGACTTTCTTATTAACGAGATCACTTCAAACGCGGTTCTTCAAAGACCAAGGAGGGGCGGCAAGAGATTCAAAAGCCTCGTGCAGTACGTCTCCTCTCTTGAGAAAGTTCGCGAGATGGACTTGGAGTTCGCCTTAACCGGGCATGGCGAGATGATTAATAACCCTGCGGCACGCATAAACCGGATTCTTGCCTTCATTAACGACAGACAGGGCGAAATCATCGCGCTTCTTCGGTCCGGGCCTCACTCTGTTTTTAATCTAATGGAAAAGATGTTTCCCAACATTCCCCCCGCAGAAGTCTTCCTTGGCTTATCCGAAGTAATGGGTCATCTGGAACTTCTTGAATACAGGGGTCAGGCGGCAAGAACCAATGCCGGCAAGCAGCTATCCTTCTTCCTGCTATAAGTCAGACACGTATGCCGATTCGGATTCAAAGATTAGCACCCGGAGGGTCCCCGGGCATCAAGGAACACCCGCAAGCCGGCACCCGGAAATAGAGGCGCCGACGACGAGATAACGAAGCTATATGAATGAAGGCGAATCGGTATGAGATTATCAATTCCAAGAGCAACCACAGCCAAATGGGTCAAGCAGCGATATATTCGCGGCAAAAAAAGCACCGTGGGGGCTTAAGCGAAGCGGACGTTCTTCGTCCCTCAAACACTCTGTCTTCTGTTCTACAGTCCAAAAAAAACGGCTACCCTGTATGCTATCATCCCGCCGAAGTAAGAAATAAGCAGCATGGCAATGAAGGATGCGGAGAACCATTTCAAGCTCCCCATCTCCTGCTTCATTACGGTAATGGCAGGCATACAAGGTATGAAGAGCATTAAAGAAACAAGGAAAGAGAGGGCTGACGGATGACTTATGATGCCCGGCAATACGCTTCTCAACCCTTGTTCTCCTACGTTATAGAGCACCCCGAGTGTGGCAATGGAATTCTCCTTAGCTATAGCGCTTGACATAAGTGCAACCAGCATCTTCCAGTCAAGACCAAGGGGGCTGCCTATCGGCTCAATAAACTTTCCTATCCAGCCGAGTATACTGTCCTCTATCTTTCCTCCCGGGATGTTCGAAAAGAGCCACATCACTATAGAAAATACGAGGATCACCGTCCCCGCCTTTTTAATGAATGAAAACGTTCTGCTCCATATCACAAAAACAATGGTTTTAATATCAGGCTTATGATAGAGGGGCAGTTCCATAATAAAAGGAAGCGGTTCATCCTTCAGCATAAATTTGCTGACAAGCATGCCTGCAATCCCTAAGGCAATCAGATTTATGGCAACGAGCACCCAGGAAACGATCATTGCCTTTTCCCCGAAAACTGCAGCGGTAATAAATGTTAAGACAGCGAGTCTCGCGGTACAGGGTACAAAGGGCGTAAGGAATATCGTTAATAGCCTCGCCCTTTTTGACTCCACGATTCTTGTGCCGAGAATAGACGGCACGTTGCATCCGAAACCAAGACACATAGGCATGAAGCTCTTCCCGTGAAGCCCTATGATATGCATAAATCTATCCATCACAAATGCGGCCCTTGCCATGTACCCTATATCTTCGAGGAAGGCCATTGCAGCAAAAAATATAATGAGGAGCGGAATAAACGTGAGTACCGATCCCACGCCGCCTATAATACCGTTTATGAGAATACCTTTAATCCAGAACGGTGCACCGGACAGCCAGGCTTCAATTAACTGCCCGAAAGAACGCATCCCGGACTCAAGCCATTTCTGTAAAGGAAACCCGATCGTGAAGGTCAGAGTAAAGACAAATCCAAGGATTCCAAGAAGTACCGGAATGCCGATTATCGGCCTGGTAAGCACATGATCTATCCTGTCGGTTATAAGCACCTGACCCATCTTAAACCGGGAAATTGTGGCGCGCGTTACATCTTCGATCCAGTCATACCGTCCGCCAACAACGGCACGGAGGGCATCTTCATGTTTTACCAGAAGAGTGCGGACTTCGTTCCAGACACTTACCGGCATAAGTTGTCGCATTTCTCCGGTAACTTCAGGATCCCCTTCCATAAGCTTTATCACAGCCCACATCTCCTGGTGAGGCGGAGGGACATGTTCCCTGACAAGATCGGTAAGTTTATTAAATATCTCCTGATGGTCCCCGGATACCCCGGGCATCCTCGGATTGTATATAAGCTCATCTTTTGCAAGGCTTATCACTGTTGTAATAAGCTCTTTTATGCCCCTGTTTTTTGTTGCAACCATGGGAACAACAGGGATATTAAGGGATTTCTGGAGCGCTTCAACGTCAATATGAATCCCCTGCGATTCTGCCACATCAATCATATTCAAGCCCACAGTAACCGGAGGTCCGAGAATGAGCAATTCCGAAAGCAGGTAAAGATTCCGTTCGAGTGCTGCGGCACTGACGATCATGATAATTACATCAGGGTGTTCATGAATGATGAAATCCCTTGCAACCCTCTCCTCCTCTGAAAATGCGCTGAGGCTGTAAGTCCCGGGAAGATCTACAATTTTTATATCATAATCTCCTGAAAGGTGAACCCCTTCCTTTTTTTCAACGGTTTTGCCGGGCCAATTCCCTACATGCTGTGAAAGTCCGGTAAGAACATTAAAAACTGTTGATTTCCCGACGTTTGGTTGCCCGGCAAGTGCAACGAGAAGTATCTTTCTTGCCTTTATCTTTTGAATTTCTTCTACCGGGGTCTGTGCTTTTGCTACGAGAATCTTGTGGGCTTCTCCCCTTCCAAGGGCAATACGCGTATCGGAAGCAAAAACAATGATTAATCCCCCGATGTTTCTCAGGACTTTAATCTTTATTCCCGGGACAATTCCCATCCCGGCAATTCTGCTTGAAAAACCTTCCCCTCCGGCAAGCGAGTAGACTATGCCCTCTTCACCCTCATCAAGGGCTGTTATTGGTAAAAGATCATTATCCACGCATCAATTCCCTATTTCTAAATCCCAGTCAAACATATTTGAAATTTATGTTTGCAAATTCCAAGCACCAATAACCAAACTACAAATATTGCAAGCTTCTTTCGCCTGATTATTGTGATTTATAATCCGGTCATCGGTTATTTTATCACAGGGGGATCGAGAGAATCCAACCGTGATGGTCTTTCCGCTTACCATATTGAATGCCGGTTATCTCGTCATAGAATCTCTGAGACAACCCGCCTATCTTCCCATCATTAACAATAATAGTCTCTTTATGGTGTCTGATTTCTCCAACAGGCGAAATGACTGCAGCAGTACCTGTACCAAAGGCTTCCTGCAGTGTTCCGTTTTTTGATGCTGCAATGACTTCGTCAATTGGTATCGGGCGTTCCTCAACTTTTATCCCCCAATCATTAGCCAGCATGATTACGGAATCTCTTGTTACGCCGGGAAGGATAGTCCCATCCAGAGAAGGGGTTATCAAAGTACCGTCGATTACAAAGCAGATATTCATCGTTCCTACTTCTTCAATAAACCTGTCTTCGATGCCGTCAAGCCACAACACCTGCGTGTATCCCTTGTTTTTTGCCTCCTCTGCAGGCAAGAGGCTCGCAGCATAGTTAGCAGGAGTTTTAGCTTCACCGAGGCCGCCTCTCGCTGCTCTTGTATATGCTCCGGACGTAATAAGCCGTACAGGGTTCAAGCCCTCTTTGTAATACGCGCCAACCGGTGAAGTAATAACCATAAATCTGTATGTATCGGATACTTTCACACCCAGAAAACTTTCTGTGGCGAATATAAAAGGGCGAATATAGAGTGAAGTCCCTTTCCCTTTCGGAACCCATTCGATATCAAGTGTGACAAGCGCTTTTACCACCCTGATAAATAACTCCTGTTCAATCGGGGGAATACAAAGTCTCCTGCAAGATCTGTTGTGGCGTTCATGGTACTTTTCGGGACGGAAAATATTTACCCTGTCACCGGCATAAAAGGCTTTGAGACCCTCAAAAATCATCTGCCCGTAATGAAAGGAGCACATTGACGGCGACACGCTTATGTTGCCGAAAGGTATAATTTCCGGAGTTTGCCATTTATCGTCCTTGTACTCTATACTTGCCATGTGATCTGAAAACTTCTCTCCAAAAGCAAGATTATCAAAATCCACTTCGTGCCGCTTACTCTTTAATGCCTTTTCTATTCTCATCGCAATAAAACTCCTTTATATGATAAATTATATGTTAATTTAAAGATTCTAAAATGTTACAAGTTTTTCACCGGCAGAATACGCATCCCTCAATGCCGTGGGGTGATCAAGGATGGCGCCCTTGTGATCAATGCCGGGGAAACCCAGGGTCTCATGCTCCGAAACACTGATTGACCTGAAGAATGCCTTTGCCGTTGCTTCGCCGCACTGTATACCGGTGTCTTTCTTCATCCCTCCGGCAATGAGCAAAAGCCCTTTTCTCCTATACTGTCCTTCCGGCATCATCCTGTTTAAGAGGTATTTTTCACACCAGAAGGCCTGGCACCTGTCAATCATGATTTTTGTCTGTGCTGACAGGCCGAGAAAAAAAACAGGTGAGGCAACAATAACCCTGTCTGCCGCCCTGATCGCTCCGTAAATTTTTTCCATATCGTCTTTATTTACGCACTCCCCCGTTTCTTCGCATCCGCCACAATTCTGACAAGGCCTTATATTCATAATGTTAAGTCTGAATAATATAACATCATGCCCGCCATCATGGATAGGTTTTAATGCCTCGCCAAGGAGAAGGTCTGTGTTACCCCCTATTCTCGGACTGCCATGGAATGCCGCAACTTTCATCGTCAAAATCCATAGTATATTTAGTGATTAAGTAAATGAGTAAATGAGTAATTGAGTAAATGATTAGCGGAACAAAAGAAAACGCCTTTAATCACTAAATTACTTAATCACTTAATCACTCATTTACTTAATCACTTAATCACTCATTTACTTAATCACTCATTTACCCGACTTTATAAAATGCCATCTTTTTTGCGCCGCATACAGGACAAACATCCGGAGCTTCGCGCTCAACGGTAGCCCCGCATACCTTGCAGATATAGTAATCTGTTTCCTCATTCTTTCCGATATTATCGAGGGCCTTTTTATAGAGCGCAGCATGCATTTTTTCCACTTCGTTGGCAATATGGAAACTCCTCAAGGCGCCGTTATTGCCTTCTGCCTTTGCATCCTGAATCATAGCCGGATACATCTGCTGGAACTCATGCGATTCGCCGTCTATCGCCTCTTCAAGGTTCTCTTTCGTGCTCTTTATGCCTTTCAACTCCCTGAGATGGTTATGAGCATGAACCGTTTCGGCTTCTGCCGCTGCCCTGAAAAGTTTTGCCACCTGTTTGTAGCCTTCGTCTTCCGCCTTTTTTGCAAATGCAAGGTATTTTCTGTTAGCCTGTGATTCCCCTGCAAATGCCTCTTTAAGATCGTTTTCAGTTTTGGACATGTTGCCGCCTCCATGTTTTTAGTGTTTAGCAAAAAATGCAATTAAGAATTATGAATTAATAATTAAAAATGCAATGCTTCTTATTATTAACTCTTCATTATTAATTCTTAATTTAACATAATTTGCTCTATGCTACACGCTATACGCTCTACGCTATTATTATTCAAATTTCTTATGATACTCCTTCACCTTAGCTGCAAACTCTTTCCCGAATTCATAGCATTTCTGCTCATCATCAAGGGTTGGCCTGTATTGAACCTGAACGCCGGGTTCAATGTTCTCAAGACCCATCTTTCTGAATGATTCATAAGCCTCTTTTACGGCGCCGCCACCCCATCCGAAGCTGCCAAAGGCGCCGGCCATTCTTCCTTTCGGCCTCAATCCTCCAAGATGGTACAAAAATTCTGCTACAGAAGGAAACATGACGTTATTGATAGTGGGTGTGCCGATCAAAGCGCCTCTTGCCTTCCAGAATTCCTTAACGGCAAAGCTCATAGGTGAGGATCTGAGCTTGATAACCCTGCAGTCTACGCCTTCGTCTTTTATGCCCTGCGCAATGGGGATTGTCATGTGCTCTGTGCTGTGCCACATGGTATCGTAAATGACTGCGACACGGAGGTCCGCTTTGTTGTTCGCCAGATCAAGGTACTTCTGAATAATCTTACCCGGGTCTTTTCTCCAGATAATGCCGTGGTCGGGTGCTATCATGTCGATTTCGAGGCCGGCCTTTATAATATCGGCAATTTTCGTCTTGATAAGCTGACCGAAAGGCATGAGTATATTGGCATAGTAATCAACAATAGCATCCTCAAGTTCAAATTGTGAATGACATTCCAAAAATTCATCGTCAAAGCGTGATGCAGTTGCGATATGCTGACCGAAGGCATCCTGGGAAATGAGCAATTTTGCCTCTTTCACATACGTCACCATAGAATCGGGCCAGTGGAGCATCGGGGTTTCAAGGAAAAGGAGGGTGTATTTCCCAATGTTTAACATATCTCCGTTCTTAACTATCTTGAAAGTCCATTTTGACGTATCGAAGTACCGGTCGATTCCCTTCTTTCCCCTCTCACTGATATAAATCGTGGCATTGGGGATTAAATTCATAATCATATCAATGCTGCTTGAATGGTCAGGTTCGATATGATTTATAACAAGGTTTTTTATCTTGGATAAATCAACAATTCTTGTTATATTCTCTAATGTTGCAGAGCAAAAGTCATGTTTTACTGTATCTATGAGCGTTACCTGCTCATCTTTGATGAGATAATTATTATAAGTTGTCCCGTTCTGCGTAATGTAACCATGAAAATCCCTTATGCCCCAGTCAATTGCTCCGACCCAGTAAATATCGGGTTTTATTTCAACGGGCTTCATGCGACCTCCTTTTCAATAAGACATTTTTTAATATTATTACATGGATTAACACTAAAATATCAAGGGAATATTTGTTCCAAAAAGCTTGACTCCCACAACGATGCTCTGATAGTATTCTCTTGTTCAGAATCTTCCAAAAATCCCGGAGAAAGGAATAAACAATGAAAATACCAAAGATTCAAGGAATTGACAAGGTTCTCATCATAGGCTCAGGGCCTATTGTCATAGGACAGGCTTGCGAGTTCGATTATTCGGGCACCCAGGCATGCAAAGCGCTGAGGGCAGCCGGATACAAGATCGTACTCGTTAATTCAAATCCTGCCACTATTATGACAGATCCCGGCATGGCCGACGCAACATATATTGAGCCATTAACGCTTGAGTCTGTCGAAAAAATCATCGAAAAAGAAAAACCGCAGGGATTGCTTCCCAACCTCGGCGGCCAGACAGGGCTAAACCTCGCCTCCGACCTCTCAAAGAAGGGCATCCTCCAGAAACACGGCGTTCAGATTATAGGCGTCAAGGCAGATGCCATCGAACGCGGCGAAGACAGGGATGAATTTAAAAAAACTATGAATATGCTTGATATACCTATGCCGGAGAGCGCCCTTGCCTATTCTGTTGATGAAGCCCTTCAGATTGCGGACAGGCTCGGTTATCCTGTAGTTATAAGACCGGCATACACCATGGGAGGCACAGGAGGAGGCATTGCCTTTAATAAGGAAGAGTTGAAGACGATCAGCTCACGGGGAATTTCCGTGAGTCGCATAGGCCAGGTGCTCATAGAAGAAGCGGTAATCGGATGGGAAGAACTTGAACTGGAAGTCGTCCGGGATGCCGACAATAATATGATTACAGTATGTTTCATTGAAAACATCGATGCTATGGGCGTTCACACGGGTGATTCATTCTGTTCCGCCCCCATGCTGACTATCTCTGAAGAGTTACAGAAAAAACTTCAGGTATATTCTTACCGCATTGTCGAGGCCATTCAGGTAATCGGCGGTACAAATATCCAATTTGCCCATAATCCGGTGGATGGAAGGATAGTCGTTATCGAAATCAACCCCAGAACCTCCCGCTCGTCAGCCCTTGCGTCAAAGGCCACAGGATTCCCGATCGCATTTATCTCGGCAAAGCTTGCAGGCGGATATAAACTGAGCGATATCCCTTACTACCGCGGCGGAACACTCGACCAATACACGCCGTCAGGGGAATACGTGGTTATCAAATTTGCCAGGTGGGCCTTTGAAAAATTCAGAGAAGCAGAGGATAAACTCGGAACCCAGATGAGAGCGGTCGGCGAAGCCATGAGTATTGGAAAAACCTATAAAGAGGCCTTTCAGAAGGCAATCCGGTCCCTGGAAATCAAGCGGTACGGATTAGGTTTTGCGAAGAATTATAATGAGCTGCCCATTGAAGAGCTCATGAGACTGCTCAACGAACCTTCCTCGGAAAGACAATTCATCATGTACGAAGCGCTAAGAAAAGGCGCCGCAACGGATGAGCTTTTTGAAAAAACGAAGATAAAACACTGGTTCATTCAACAGATGAAAGAATTGGTTGAATTGGAAGAAGAAATCCTGAAATACAAAGGGAAAGGGCTTCCCGATGAACTGCTCATCAGGGCCAAAAAAGATGGTTTTTCAGACAAATACCTTGCCGGGATCCTCGAAATGGAGGAATCCGATATCCGTGGCAAAAGGATCGCTCTCGGCATGACCCAGGCCTGGTGCACCGTACCGGTGAGCGGGGCGGATGCCGCATATTACTATTCCACATATAACGCCCCGAATGAAGTGAAAGTAAGCGACAGACCCAAAGTGATGATCCTTGGCGGTGGCCCGAACAGGATCGGTCAGGGCATAGAATTTGATTATACCTGCGTTCATGCAGCATTTACGCTCCGTGATGAGGGCTATGAATCGATTATGGTGAACTGCAACCCTGAAACGGTATCTACAGACTATGACACATCAGACAAGCTCTATTTCGAACCCCTCACCGTTGAAGATGTACTGAGTATCTATAACAAGGAAAAACCCATCGGCGCCATTGTGCAGTTTGGCGGTCAAACCCCGCTCAATATTGCAAAGGAGCTTGAAGATGCAGGGGTAAAAATCCTCGGTACTTCTCCGGAAAGCATCGATCTTGCCGAAGACAGGAAACGGTTCAAATACATCATCGAGAAACTCGACATTCCGCAACCGGAAAGCGGAACAGCGGTAACCCTTGAAGAGGCATTAACAGTTGCAAAAGAAATCGGCTATCCGCTTGTCGTAAGGCCCTCATATGTCCTTGGCGGGAGAGGCATGGAGATCGTCTATGATGACACGATGCTTATAAAATACATTAATGAAGCCGTTGATATATCGCCCGGCCGGCCGATTCTCATCGATAAGTTTCTTGAAAACGCCATAGAGGTTGAGGCAGATGCCATTGCCGACGGAGAAGATGCCTTTGTCCCCTCCATAATGGAACATATCGAACTGGCAGGCATCCACTCCGGAGACAGCGCCTGCTCGATTCCGCCCAAGACAATCCCCGAAAAACATATTGCCACTATCAACGAATATACAAGAAGAATCGCTATTGAACTGAAAGTTGTGGGACTTATGAATATTCAGTATGCAATTGCCGATGACACCGTTTATATACTTGAAGCAAACCCCAGGGCAAGCAGGACTGTGCCCTTAGTCTCAAAAGTAACGGGAGTTCAGATGGCGCGTATTGCCACACAATGTACGCTTGGCAAAAAGTTGAAGGATATGAACCTCACCCATAAAGAGTATCCTCACGTAGGCGTCAAAGAATCGGTTTTTCCCTTTAATATGTTCCCCGAAGTCGACCCGACTTTGGGGCCTGAAATGAAATCTACAGGCGAGGTGCTCGGCATTGCCGACTCCTTCGGGCTTGCATACTTCAAATCCCAGGAGGCAGCAAATCAAAAATTACCGACACAAGGCACTGTTCTGATTACGGTATCACCAGGAGATCAGGTTTACGTTCTTGACGCAGCAAAACTCCTCCATGGGCTGGGTTTCAAGATCGTTGCCACCGAAGGCACTCAGAAGTTTCTCGCGGAGAACGGTATCCCTGCGGTACATATTAGAAAATTACATGAGGGAAGACCGCACATAGTAGACGCAATCCATAATAAAGAGATCCAGCTTATCATTAATACGCCTATCGGTAAGTTCAGCATGTATGATGATTCATATATCCGGAAAGCAGCGATACGATATAAAATTCCCTATATTACAACAACTGCGGCAGCCAAGGCAGCGGCAGAAGGGATTAAGGCACATATAGAGCAAAAGGGCGGTGCAGGCGTAAAGTCCTTGCAGGGGTATCATAAGGACATTCGTTAACGTGAAAGGCGAAAGACAGGCTGAAGGCATAACGACAGGGTTCAAGGGGCCAAGGGATCGAGAGTCCAAGGGAAGGAAAGAAATAAAAGAAACTCTTTACCGTTAACGGTTCACGGTAAAGAGAATTTGCTATCAGCTATCGACTATGAGCTGCGAGCTGATTTATCGATAGAAAAGAGGAGAAGAATCCATGGACGAAAAAGAACGCATCAATGCATTGGAAGTAGCACTCAATAACGAAACGACAGAACGTGAATTCTATCTGAAACATGCCGGGCTGACAAAAAACCCTCTTGGCAAAGCCATGTTTAAACAGATAGCTGCTGAAGAACTCGAACACTATAAGCGCCTGAAAGAGCTTCACGAGAAGTGGGTAAAACAGGATAAATGGCCGGAATCGCTTCCCCTTTCGGTTAAAAACACAAATATCAAAGAAATTCTTGTCAACACACTCAAGAATATCGACAAAACCGCAAAGGCCGATGCCGATGATCTTGAGGCAATCAAGATAGCTGCGGATTTTGAAGAAAAAGGAACACAGTTTTACGCAAAACTGAGAGACGCATGCACCAATCCGAGGGAGAAAGATTTTTTTGACCTCCTGAGCATGATTGAAAATGAACATTACCTCTCTCTCAGAGATGCCGAAGAATACTTTGCCGACCCGACATCATGGTTTACAAAGGCCGAGCATCATACCATGGACGGAGGGTAGTGAATCAGCTCATAGCTCATAGCTGATAGCAAAATCTTGAGGCAGTTGCCGTGGGCTATGAGCTATAATCCGTGAATAGTGAATACAGTGGGCAGCAGGCCTGCACCGTAGGGTTTTGTCCGGGGTAATGGGGGATTGAAAATCGCAGGAGATATATGGATCATCAGATGGAAGTTTTGCCGGGGGTATTTGTAAAACCGCAGAAGATTAAAACAACAAAAGGGATAATCGAATACGATATAACTGAAAAAGAAAATCCCGTCATCTTATGCTCCCACGGAGGCATAGGGGGGTTCGATCAAGCCCGTATCATTCTTGGCTGGCTTAATGACAATGAATATAAACTATTGAGCCCTTCCCGTCCCGGATATTTAGGCACACCCCTGGAGAGCGGCACAACGATAGAGGAACAGGCTGACCTTTTTGCGGCATCGCTTGATGCATTAAACATCGAAAAAGCGGCAGTGGTATCAGCTTCAGCAGGCGGACCTCCGGCCTACATGTTTGCCGTTCGCCATCCGGACCGTGTATGGGCATTGGTTGCCATCGACAGCGTCAGCGGTTTTTATGATATGCCAGAAACAGCCGGTCCGATAATGCAAGCCATATTTATGAGTCAATTCGGCCAAAAACTCCTCAAAGTGGTCGGCGAAGCCAAGCCCGAATGGTTTCTTGAACAGATATTCAACGCCGAGGCTTATTTTACGAAGAAACAAATTAAGGAACACATTGATTATGCGATGAATTCCCCTGAAATGCTCATTTTCGTGAAGGCCTTTATGTCTACAATGAACCCCTATAATACAAGGAAACCCGGCACCAACAACGATATGGAACAATACAGGAAATTGACGCATCTTCCCCTGGAAAATATCCAATGCCCCTGTCTTATTGTTCACGGAACCCACGACGCAGATGTAAAGTTTTATGACGGGGTTTACGCATATGAGCACATACCTTCCTGTGAACATTATTGGATTGAGGAAGGATCACATTTAGGTTTCTGGTTAAGCCGGCATGCAGGAGCAGCCCGGAAGGCGGCTTGCGATTTTCTCGCAAAGCATCGCCCCGGTTCCCCATAAAGCCATATAACTCCGTCACCAAATACTAACCTAATTGCCTGACAGCGGGAGCACACATCCCCTCGCACTTCCGCACTACTCTCCCGACCATTGCTGGGCTTGCATCGCTTGATGTGCAAGGGCGGAGGCTACCCGAGGATGTTCATGCCTGCACATCACCCCTTTCGGGGACGCTCTGCTTCGCCGCACAATGGTTTCCCGGTCGTTCCGTGAGTCATGCTCAGGGAAGGCGCTCCCGTTTTAATTTACCGAATAACGGCAAATCGGTATGATATTCGCCGGAACATTGTTGTTGCTCAACACGTTCCGGCGACGAAGAAGCTGCAAAGCTCTTCCTGCCGTAGCACAATTTGTTGTTACACCCTTTTGTTGTGCCATATTTGAAGTGATAATGTAGAAAAGTATAGTAATTTTATTGACATGTTTTGCATACAATATAAGAATAACATAAAGTGGTAAATGAAAAATGGCAACGACGGGGGGGATGGCAATTGAAGGCTTCTCCGTTACAATTCAGGAAAAGACGAAGTTAACTTTTGCTGACATTATGGATCAATTACAAAGCATATTTGAGGAATATATTTGGAATCATTACGAATTCAATTTTTGATTTATATTCTACTTTGGAGCAAAATATACAAAAAAACAAAGTTGATATATTAATTATTCGGTGAAAAAAACACAATGAAATTGAGCGATCTTGGTTTTGATCAATGGTTTGAAACGAATGTCGGTCCGTTCAAAGAGGACGGCCGTAAGGTGGCTCGCGTATCGGCAGTTGACCGCGGTTCTTACTTGATAAGAAATGAACTGGGAGAAGTCCCGGCGGAGCTGACGGGGAGGCTTGCTTATCAAATTGAAAACTCCATCGATCTGCCCTGTGTTGGAGATTGGGTCACAGCTCAGTATTACAACAATGACACGGCCGCTATCATCCACCGGGTGTTTCCGCGCAAGACGTTCTTGCGGCGCAAGACCGCGGGTGAGAACATCGACTACCAGATGATTGCCGCCAACATAGACACCGCTTTTATTGTTCAATCATGCCATTTTGATTTTAACCCCCGCCGCTTGGACCGGTACCTGGTCATGGCAGCGGACGGACATGTTAAGCCGGTGGTCATTCTCACGAAAACGGATTTGATCTCCCCGGATGAGTTGGATCAGAAGATGGCGATCATCGGCTCTGTCACCAAGGCGCACGTGATCGCCCTGAGCAACATCACCGGAAGCGGGTTCGATGCGTTGACGCTTTTCCCCGGAAGGACGTACTGCCTGCTTGGCTCATCGGGTGTCGGGAAGACGACGCTCATCAACCGGCTCATCGGCCGGGAAGCCTTTACCACAAGGGCCGTCAGCGCTTCGGGGGAAGGCACCCATACGACTTCCCGCCGGCAGCTCATCGTTCTTTCCCGGGGCGCGATGTTAATTGATACGCCTGGTATGCGAGAGCTCGGTATTGTTGGCGCCGGCGACGGGGTCGACCTGGGTTTCGAAGAGATTTTCCTCCTTTCCGCCGATTGCCGCTATGCGAATTGCAGCCATGCCCACGAGGCCGGCTGTGCCATCCGCGCCGCGGTCGAGCGTGGTGAGCTGAGTGAGGATCGCTATGCCAGCTATATCAAGCTCAAGAAGGAGTCGGAGTTCCATGAGCTGTCCTACCTGGACAAACGCAAGAAGGACAAGGCCTTCGGACGATTCATCAAATCGGCCAAAAAACAAATGAAGGACTGAAACACAAGCACCGAACCCGCAAATCCAATGGACGGCTTCCAGCCGCCACTGATTTTCGTGTTATGCGAAAAACAAGAAAGCATTATTGAGCCATATATATTTCCATACATTAGTATTGTTATAAATGCGTAAGCTTGGTATAGTGTAGTAATGAGAAAAGCAACTTTTGAATGGGATGAGGAAAAAGACAAGGAAAATCAAGCCAAACACGGTATTTCTTTTCTGACCGCACAACAAGCTTTTCTTGATCCCCGCCGTATTATCGCGGAAGACGTTACCCGCAGTATCGAAGAGGATCGGTATTACTGCATGGGACATGTCGGCGAAGGTATTTTGACCGTCAGGTTTACATACCGTGGCAACGTTATTCGCATTTATGGCGCAGGCTATTGGAGAAAAGGAAGGAAAATCTATGAAAACCAAAATAAAATACACTGAAGAACCAATGGGCAACCTGAAGGTTGTAAAAGACTTTCTCCCCCCGCCTGATCAGTTGGTGCTAAGAGAAGACAACATGAAGGTGACCATATCTTTAAAAAAATCGAGTATTGCCTTCTTCAAAGAGCAGGCAAAAAAACAGAAGACTTCTTACCAGAAGATGATAAGAGAGGTAGTGGACCGGTATGCTTCACATTATCAGAAAAGCACATAACCCGTCATTGGGAATCGGCGGGAAAGGACACCCGCCTCTGGCTCAATTCTTTGTTCGGCGGACCGCCTGAGTCGCACCCATGAAATAATGGATGATAATTGTAAAGGACAGCTATCTTTTGGAACTTTGCCGATATGTGGCACTAAATCCTGTCCGGGCCCATAGCGTGGAAAACCCGGAAGACCGGAAGCGGAGCAGCTATCGTTCTACCTCGGGAATGGAACAATCTCCTCCTTGTCTTACTCCAGACCGGCTCCCGGGGCAGTTCAGCAATAACAAAAAAAAGGTACAAAAACTCTATAAAATCTTTATCCGTGAGGGAATTA